>JAABUS010000777.1_pt1 | contig 76939 bp, 77 predicted proteins | sample 5560161 | NCBI WGS metagenome assembly JAABUS01 (sample SAMN10711885, study PRJNA513376) | rock metagenome | isolation source: Antarctica rocks | place: Antarctica: Victoria Land, Trio Nunatak nord | collected 2016-01-04
TTTACCTGTTCATTTAACAGAAAAACTCTCAACCCATAGTTAGAACCAATCCATTATTTTAACTGCCAACTTAAAGCCAGATTATAGTATTTCGATTTTGTTAAAAAGTTTTTTTTCATAATTTCCTGAAAATATTACGTCTTAAAAAGTGTACAGTCAAATATTTAGTTGCCGAATAATTAATGGCCGGATGCTATTTTTTTTGATTATTCTCAATCTTCCCGCATAGTCAGAATATTCTTTATTTTTTAATTAAACATCGATTTAATCAAGCTGCCTCTTGCTTATAAATATTTACTATAAATTAATTTCTAAGTTGTTTTAATAAACAATAATTAATTATTGATTAAATAAATCACCTATCAAAAAATAACCCTGCGGATTGGCACAGCGTAAAAGTTGACAAATTAACCACCAAGTCTGAAATAATGGACATAAGATCGCAGAATAAATACACTGTAAAACAGGTAAACAAACATCAGCAGTTTAAGGCTGGTTACAGATTTTCGTTTACAGCCCAACTTACAGGCTGCACTTCCTGCCTCGCCAAATTTAACGCAACGCTTTCCTGAAATTGTCTGACACATATAATAATAAATATCAAGTAATCATTGCTTATGAGTAGAGATTTTACCTTTTTAAAAACTACACTTTTTTTTACCTTTTTCGTACTATGTGTTTCTGCACAAGCACAGGTAACCAGTGTAAATGGCCCAAGTGATGCCGTTTCCAGCCCTCCGGCCAGTACTTCTGCGGTTGGTCAGGTATTGGCATCGGGCAATAACATTTCTTTAAAAATAGGCAATGCCAGCACTGCTTCTGACATTATTTATCAGTGGTACAAAATGGACAACACCGGCACAAAGCGTTTGGTGCAAAGCGGCAGCTCCTCTACTTTATTGGAAACTCCGGCCGGTACAGGTTATTATACTTATCAGCTGGTCACCAGCAATTCCAATCAGTGTTCATCAGATATTTCCGATCCGTTTAAAGTGTTTGTTTTGCCGGCACTGGCACCAACGGTTGTTGCCAGCAAAAGCACAGTTTGTGCCGATGGTACAAGCACCTCATTGTTGACAGCAAACCCCGGCAGCGACAAGTATTCTTACCAATATCAATGGATTTTGAACAGTAGCGCTATTTCTGGTGCCACCTCAGCTACATACACTACGCCAACAACCATTTCCGGTGCAAATACCTACACCATCCGGGTTGCTTATGTTTTGAGCACTTCTACTACCGGCACAGCAAACCAAACGATTACGGTAATACCGGTTCCCACCAAGCCAGCAATTTCAATAGGTCAATAAAATATAGAGGTAAAAAGAGCTAACCAGTTGAAAATTATGTTGATAAATAAATTTTTCATTTTTAAATTCAACTTACTTCTCTTTTTATTTGGTTTTGGTATTAAGGCATTTGCTTTAGCTCCACCAAACCAAACAGTTACCATTTGCGAAGGATCTGTAGCTGTTTTAAATGCAAAAACAACCAATGCAGTGGCTTATCAATGGTATTTTAACGGACAAGCAATTACTAATGCCAATCAAAGTAAATATGCTGCAAGCCAGGCGGGTGTTTATAAAGTAGCTGCTTTAAATGAACAGTCATGTACTTCGGAGACTTCTGATGAAGTAACCGTAATTGTGGAACCACTTGCTAAAATTAATTTCCCTGCAATCGCAGATAAAACCTTTGGTGAACTTCCTTTTCATCTTAAAGCCACTTCTTCCGGTGCCATCACTTATACTGCTTCTTCTGCTAATGTTGTCCGAATTGATGGTGATGTTGTTACCATTATTGGTGTGGGTACAGTTGAAATTACAGCTTCTGCGGCCGGAACAAAAAACTGCCCTAATGTAGTTTTGGCTAAACAAACACTTAAAGTAAAACCGATAGCAGCCTTAGCTTCGGCCATCAATCCTGTTGACTTGGCAATTGTAACCAGTTCCGAAAGCAGACTGGTGAATACTGAACAACCTTTTGAATACACCCTCAGCATAAAAAATCAAAGTGCTTATGATGCAACACAAGTAAGCATAACGGATACCTTGCCTGCAGCACTTGATTTTATTGCCATCACCAATGCGATGGCCGGAACAGCAACTTACGATGCTACCAGCCATGCAATTACCTGGACAATGACAGAACTTCAGGCCCGTACCAATTCCGAACTCCGTTTCTCGGTTAAAGCAACTCAGCACGGAACGATCAGCAACATGGCAAGAATTGCATCGGTAGAAAAAGACAGTAACCCGGTCAACAATGTTTCCATTGATTATAAAGAAGTGCCGGGCATGACTATCCCGAACGTATTTACCCCAAATGGCGATGGACGCAACGACACGTTTAGCATTCCTGATCTCAGCCAGTACAAAGACAATGAACTGATGATTGTGAACCGCTGGGGCACCAATGTATATCAAACCAAAAATTACCAGAACAGCTGGACGGGAAATACGCTGGACGAAGGCACATACTTTTACAGCCTGAAAGTGATGAACAACAAAGGCAAACAGGAAGAATATAAAGGCTATGTAATGCTGCTGCGGAAAGCGATCTGATAAATGCACAACCTCATAAACCGGCAAACGTACAATATCGGAAAGCGTAAATAATGATCCTGAGTTGTTTTAAAACTAAAAAATCCTGGCTGTCACTTTTACTAATCCTGATTTGTTTTGAGGTAAAAGCACAGCAAAATGCGCAATATAGCCAGTACATATTCAACGGTTTGTACATCAACCCGGCATCGGCCGGTGCCAAAGAAGATTTTTATGTCCACAGTTTTTACCGCTCGCAATGGACGGGCGTAACCGGCGCGCCGCAAAGTTTTTCGGTTGCTGCCGATGGTACGATCAATGATGAAAAAGTAGGTTTAGGAATATTGTTGGCCAAAGACAAACTTGGCGCACAGAGCACGCTTGCCGCCTACGCCAATTACGCGTACCGTTTGCAGCTGGGTGTGCAGGGCCAGCATTTATCGTTCGGTTTGGGCGCAGGCATGGTGCAGTCTGCTTTGGATGGTTCAAAACTAATTGGCATTCAGGATGGCGACAACATCATCCCGGTTGGCACACAAAGCACAATTTTGCCGGATGCCCGCGCCGGAGTGCTTTATACCAGCGATACTTTTTTTGCCGGGTTTTCCGCAGATAACCTGGTGGCCAAATATGTGAACCGGGACAAAAGCCTGCTCGTGCCGATTCCGCAGCCGCACATTTATCTAACGGCCGGAACCTTGTTTTCCCTGAATGATGATACCAAGATCAAGCCCTCGTTCCTGCTGAAAAATGCTTCCGGAACGGCAACTACGTTAGATGTGAATGCTTTTTTAATCCTGGGCGACCGTACCTGGATCGGCGGAACGTACCGCAGCAGTTTAAATATCTTTTCTAAAAACTCAACCAGTTCACAAGGCAGTAATGCTTTGGTGGCGCAGATAGAAATTTTTGCCACCCGCAAACTCCGCATCGGTTACGCTTTTGATTATTCACTCACCGCTTTCAGTGGTTTTAGCAATGGCTCACACGAAATATCACTTGGTATTTACCTCAGCAAAAAACCGGCGCAAAACTTTACTACAAGTAGCTATTTTTAGGTCGATAAAAGAAGTATCGTTCATTAAACCCTAAACTGAAAAACTATTTATTGGACTTTTGAATTGAGGTTTCATACCCATCATTTAATCCATCCAAAAAACCCCGCTTGGCGTCTTTCCAATGCGTAATCAAACTGTACAAAAGTACAGCAATTAATATCGTCCAGAATTTATGTTTGGTTTTCATGCTATTACTCAATCAGTTTCTAAAAATAGCAGAATCTGGGATATCATGCAATAGTTTTTTAATGCTTCTTTTATCGGTATAAATTAGACTTTAAATCACGGTTGCTAAACCTTCTTTCGGCCAAAACTGTTCAATTTTTGAAATAGAAATTAACTCATGTCGAGAACTTCAGTTATACCGATTACCATTATTAAAGTTGATGAAAATTTGTCTGTAAAAACAGCAGATTTTCTGGCTGCAGAAGAACCGCTGGAAATCCGCTTGGGTTATGGTCCGGCACAAAACCGCCTGCAAAAAAGTATTTCGGTAACCATGCGTACGCCTGGAAATGATTTCGAGCTGGCCGTCGGATTTTTATTTACGGAAGGTATTATCGAAAATATCGGCCAAGTTACTTCCGTCAAACATTGCAACGGTTTGCATGAAAACGTGGTTCGGGTAGAACTGATTGACGATCTGGAACTGGACATGAGCAAGTTGGAACGAAATTTCTACACCACTTCCAGTTGCGGCGTTTGCGGGAAATCCTCAATTGATGCGGTAAAAACAGTATGCCGTTTGCCGGAAACGATTTCAGATGAACTTCAGTTTTCTTCGGAAATCATTTACTGGTTGCCGGACCTGCTTCGCAAACAACAAATCCTATTTAACAACACCGGCGGATTGCACGGCTGCGCACTTTTTGATAATAGCGGAAATTTGCTGCTTGCCCGTGAAGATGTTGGCCGCCACAATGCGCTGGACAAACTCATTGGCGCCACGTTGCAGCAAGGTTTGTTTCCGTTGGATCAATATCTTTTATTACTGAGCGGCCGGGCAAGTTTTGAACTGATCCAGAAAGCTTATATGGCCGGAATTAAAATTGTAACTGCGGTTGGTGCACCTTCCAGTTTGGCCGTGCAAATGGCTGTAGATGCGGGAATTACGCTGATCGGTTTTTTGCGCGGCAAGAAATTTAATATTTACGCAGGCGAACAAAGGATCAGTTTAAAAAGTTATGAAATAGTAGTTTAATACAGTTTGTCATTCCGACCAACGGGAGAAATCTTATTTCAAAAAGCAATGCTTCTTTTATCGACCTAAATATTGGTAATATTAGTTTGAAGAAGATTTCTCTCTTCGGTCGAAATGACAACAAAAAATATTAACAAAAATGAAAATACGTATCAAAGGAAATTCGGTACGCTTGCGCCTAAGTCGGCCGGAAATGGAGTTATTTGAAAAAGAAGGTTACCTCGAAGAAAAAACAGAATTTCCAGACAACACGTTTTGCTATGCGATCCAGAAACTGTTTGACGGCCATTCGCTTGGTGCTTCTTTTACCGGACAAAAATTGACGGTTTTTGTTCCGAAAGCCGTAACGCAAGAATGGGTTTATACTGATGTGGTTGGTTTTAGCCACTACTTGCCGCTGCGGGAAGATAAAACGCTGTTCCTGCTGGTGGAAAAAGATTACAAATGTATTGATGGCGATGAAACGGAAGACCAATCCGAGTATTACGATAACCCGATTAAAATCTGTTGAAATGGATAAAGAAATAAAACCGGCAGCAGAAAACCCGGAAAAGTTTTTAGGTTTAAAATTAAGCAAACCCGCCGATGTGGCTGCTGGCGTACATGCGGTAATTGTTTCTGCGGAGCACGTTTTTGGGCAGATGCCGGTTTCGCGCGGGATGAAAGCATTGTTAGAATTGAACCAGAAGTTGGGTTATGATTGTCCGGGTTGTGCCTGGCCGGATCCGGATGATGACCGTTCTTCCATTGCTGAATATTGCGAAAACGGCGCAAAAGCAATTGCCGAAGAAGCGACAACCAAAAGCCTGAAACCGGATTTTTTTGCCAGTAATACAGTCGAATCGCTTTCGATGCTCAACGATTATGATATCGGAAAAGAAGGCCGCGTAGCACAGCCAATGTATTTGCCGGAAGGCGGGACACACTACGGACCAATTAGCTGGGATGATGCTTTCAAAAAAATTGCTTCGCATTTAAACCGTTTGCAAAGCCCGAACGAAGCGATATTTTATACTTCCGGCCGCACCAGTAACGAGGCGGCTTACGTTTATCAGTTATTCGCCCGGGAATATGGCACCAACAATCTGCCGGATTGTTCTAATATGTGCCACGAATCTACCAGTTTTGCGCTGGCAAAAAATTTGGGGATCGGAAAAGGTTCTGTTAAGCTGGAAGATTTTTATGAGGCCGAAGTGATCATTATTCTCGGCCAAAACCCCGGAACAAACCATCCGCGAATGCTTACGGCTTTGCAAAGAGGAAGGGCAAATGGTGCAAAAATCGTTTCTGTAAACCCGTTGCATGAAGCTGGTTTGCTCGGGTTCAGTAATCCGCAGAAACTGAAAGGCGTGATGGGCATCAACACAAAACTCACTGATATATTTTTGCAAGTGAAAATTAATGGCGATCTGGCCTTGATCAAAGCCATTGAAATGTTGTTGCTCGAAGCAGAAGAAGTGCATCCGGGTACTGTTTTTGACCATGATTTTATCCGCGACAATACGGCTGGTTATTTGGACTTTATCTCCGAAGTAAAAAAATATGAGCTGAACTATTTGCTGGAGGTGTGTGGGATTTCTTTGGAGCAAGTAAAAGAAGTAGTGGAATTGTTGAAGCAGAAGAGCAAGATTATTTTGTGCTGGGCGATGGGCATCACGCAACATAAAAATGCGGTAGAAACGATTAATGAGTTCGTCAATCTTTTACTGTTGAAAGGAAGCATTGGCAAGCCCGGCGCAGGCACTTGCCCAACGCGCGGACATAGCAATGTGCAGGGCGACCGCACGATGGGCATTTTTGATAAACCGCACGAAGCATTGCTGGACCAGATTAAAAAAGTACATGGTTTCGATCCGCCGCGCGAGCATGGTTTTGATGTGGTTAAATCCATCCACGCCATGAACGAAGGCAAAGCGAAGGTGTTTTTTGGAATGGGAGGCAACTTTTTATCAGCCACGCCCGATACCACTTATACCGCGGAAGGATTGCGGCAATGCGATCTAACGGTGCATGTATCTACCAAACTAAACCGCAGCCATTTGGTACATGGCAAAGAAGCTTTGATCCTGCCTTGCCTTGGCCGCACGGATTTGGATGTGCATGATGGCCTGACGCAATTTGTATCCTGCGAAAACTCGATGGGCGTGGTGCAAATGTCTAAAGGTGTTTTAAAGCCAATTTCTAATAATCTGCTGAGTGAGCCAGCGATTGTGTGCAGATTGGCAAAAGCTACACTGGGAAATCGTTCTAAAATTGATTGGGGCCAATACGAGAAAAACTATGATGCCATCCGCGAAGATGTAGAAAAAGTGATTAATGGTTTTGAAGATTATAATAAAAAAGTACGCTTGAAAGGCGGCTTCTACTTGCCAAACGGTTGCCGGACGCGGGAATGGGACACGCCGAACAGTAAAGCCAATTTTGCCGTAACCGAATTGGTAGTTGAGCCGCTTGCAGAAGATGAATTATTGATGATGACTATCCGAAGCCATGATCAATTCAACACCACAATTTACGGTTTAGATGATCGTTATCGGGGCGTTTACAACGAGCGTCGCGTGATTTTTATGAACCCGGCAGATATTCTCAGGTTAGGTTTTGAAATTGGTGAAGTAGTTGATCTGTACAATAATTATGGTGATAAAGAACGTGAAGCCCGCGGTTTTATTATTGTTTCGTACGATATTCCGGAGCGTTGTGCGGCAACTTATTATCCGGAAACCAATGTTTTGGTACCGATTGGTTGCGTGGCAGACAGCAGCAATCAGCCTACTTCAAAATCTGTAAGGTTAAAGCTCAGGAAAAGTGCTTTGTTTAATGCACCTTTTCCGGCCTAAATTTTTTAATCAACTTAAAAAACAGGTGATAAAAGAAGCATACTTCTTTAATCACCTTAAAATAGAAACGATCATCAAAAATATTTTACAAAACCTGCACGGTTTTAATCAGTTTATTTAATCAATATGATATTTAAAAATCCCTTTTCGTATCCAAAATATTTCCTGCTGTTGATTGGTTTTTGTTGTTTCCTAAATCAAGCAGAAGCACAAAATAAGCGGGCACAGAAAAAACAGCAGAAGATTAATGCCGTAAAAAAAATGGTTGATAACCAGAATTATGTTTTTATGGCGCAGTTTGCAAACCCAATGGGCTGGAGAACAATCAACCTGAACTACAATTACAATGTAGTGGTTTCTAAGGATTCTATTGATAGTTATTTGCCGTATTATGGCCGGGCGTATGTGGCCCCGTACAATCCAACCGACCCATCAGAAACGGGTATTCAATTTAAGTCAAAACAGTTTGATTATCAGGCTGCTGTCTCTAAAAAAAGCGGATGGGCAATTACCATCATTCCGCGTGATGTAAAAGAAACCCGAAAATTTAACTTTGATATATCGGATGAAGGTTATGCCACTTTAAGTGTAACAAGCAGCAACCGTCAATCTATTTCTTTCAACGGATACATCACCGAAAACCTGCCTAAAACCAAAAAATAGGCGATAAAAGAAGCATCTGAAGCTGGCGGTCAGTTTTGAATTTGAATGGTATAAATTTTGTCGGCACTGGTAGTTGGTTCTTTCACACTTAAATTTGAAATCCCGGAATCTTTGATCCGATAAAGTTTGCCATTTTTGCTGTTTTTATACGTGTAATTTTGCAAAGCCTTTTGTATGCTTTCCACTTGCAATAAATTTGTAGTTGTTAAAATCACTGTTGTCCGTTTTCCTTCAGTACCAATGTAAATATCGTTGTAATCGTTGTCCGCCATAAGCCCGAAAAAGCGGGTTTCTTTGCTGGATGAACTTTGTAGATGATAATCTTTTTGCTGCAAAAAGTTGGTAGCGGCAGTATTGTTTTGGATGATGAACTGCAGGTCCTGATAAGTAAGCAATTGTTTTTGTGCTGAGCAATACAGCATAAAAAAGGTTAGAAAACAAGTCAGCAAACTTTTTTTTATGTTGAAAATTGTCAGGTTCATCAGCGTAATTTTTAGATGGTTAACGTAAAAACTGCTCAAAATTATATAGATAAGCTTTTTCTAAACAGGATAATCAGCCTTGTTTAGATTTTACTATCTGCTCAAAGAAAATACTTTTAATACCGATGGTTCAAAAGTGTTTTCTTTTTGGATATCTGCTTGCCGGTATCTTATATCGCATTTTTATAACCCGCAGAGGGCGATTTGGGATAATCCGAGCAGGAAAATATAATCAGGAATATCAGCAGCAAAAAATGTATTTCATAAAAGCGGGGATAAAGATCAAACCTACTTTATCTCTTCCAGCTTTTGCGTACTACTATGCGAAATCAAATGGTTAAAAATGATGTTCAACGCGTTTAAATCTTCTTCAATATCAATTTCTAAAGAGATAATTTCTTCTCTGTGATGGTTTGGTTCTTGGCTTAAATCTGATAGTAACAGCTTTTTTTTCTTTAGCTCAGATTTCAGGTTACAATAGATCTTATAATTTTCCATGAAAATAATTACGGATGAATGATAAATGCAGTTTTAAGTTTTTACGTAGGTGTTAACGAAATTAACCAGAATAATGGCCATTTGATTCTAATTATTTTCGATGCTATGTAAAATATAATGAAACTACTACTAATCAAAATTTTTAAATAGCTGTTGATAAGCCCATGTTCACCAGTTTAAAAGAATATCAGTTGCCTGTACCGGTTTTTGAGGAAAACGAAATATCTACTATCATATTTGATACGGAAGACGATTATTGCAAATGTTTGAATGCGATTGAAAAAGTAAGTACCAATTATCTTTCGGAATATTGGCTGTTCAAAACACCAGAGCTTATCGAAAAAAACAGATGTATCATTCGGGTTTTAACAATTTTGAATGAGGCCAGGGCAAAAAAATATCCTGAATTTGAGCGTTGGTGATTTTTGTGTGCTAAAAACAGTATGCTTTATAAAATTGTTTTTAGGATCGGCCACAAGTTTCCTGCAATAATTTCGTAGCCTTTGGCATTCGGATGAACACCGTCTGCCAGGTTCAATAAGCGGTTCCCGGCAACACCATGCAATAAAAACGGCATAAAAACCATCTCATTTTTATCAGCCAGATGCCGGAAAACCATCCGAAATTCTGTAAGGATATGTCCGGTTAAGAAAGATGGCAATTCCATACCCAGCAAAACCAATTTGACTTTGGGCTGCTTTATTTTTACAAAATCAATAATAAATTGCAGGTTGCCAGCTGTTTCTGCTGGTGTAATTCCGCGTAAAATATCATTGATACCGAGTTCCAATACAAAAATATCAATCGGCTGATCAATCAAATTTACAATTCGGGTTTTGCCTCCGGCAGAAGTTTCTCCACTTAAACCTGCATTGATAACTTTATAGAAAAGCTGTTGCTGATTAATTTTTTGTTGGATCAAAGCAGGGAACGCCTGATGTTCGGTTAAGCCATAACCAGCGGTCAAACTATCACCAAAAAACAGTATTTTTTTTAAAGATTGGTTTTTGGGAGAATCTGTTGTAGGTACTTCGAGCATAAAAGTTTTAACGATAAAAGATTTATTCAAACAAAAAAAGTGCCTCTAAAAGAAGCACTTTAAATATAAAATATTTTTTTGGAAGGAAGTTAATTCTCCAACCCACGGCCGGTTTTATGTTGCAGCTCATCAATTTTTTTTGATGCTTCTGCTTTATCTAACTGCTCGTCCACTTCTACACCAGCCTGATCAGATAATGTTTTCAAGTAAGAATGCTGCGCACCTGTCATTGGTTCATGGCCGGTTGTCCAGGTATCCGGATCTTTGATGGTATTGGTATTATCTGTTTCCGGGTTACTGTTTTCAGTTTTGTCCTGATCGGCAGGATGTTGTTTTGGCGTACTCATTTTTAAATATTTTGGTTAATAAATACTCAACCTGAAATCAAAATAAATGTTTTTAAATCCTGTGAAAAAAACTAAAAATGTTAGCTATTTAGCATTTTTACAAAATTACCTAGCTGTTCTTTCATTCTCCGGCGGTCAACGATAAAATCCAGAAAGCCATGTTCCAGTACAAATTCTGCCGTTTGAAATCCTTTTGGCAAATCCTTTTTAATAGTTTCTTTAATTACCCGCGGGCCGGCAAAACCGATCAATGCGCCGGGTTCTGATACGTTGATATCACCCAGCATGGCGTAAGAAGCTGTAACACCGCCCGTAGTCGGATCGGTAAGCAGCGAGATATAAGGCAGTTTGGCCTGTGCCAGCAATGCTAACTTAGCAGAGGTTTTGGCCATCTGCATTAAAGAATAAGCCGCTTCCATCATCCTGGCACCTCCGGATTTTGAAATCATTAAAAATGGCATCCGGTGCTCGATGCAATAATTGATACTTTGAGCTATTTTTTCTCCAACAACAGAACCCATGGAGCCACCGATGAAGGTAAAATCCATGCAGGCGATCACAACATCCTGATCGTTTATCTTTCCGTAACCTGCGCGGATAGCATCTTTTAAGCCGGTCTTTAATTTACTTTCTGCAAGCCGGTCTGTATATTTTTTGGTATCAACAAAATTCAGCGGGTCGGCGGAAATTAAATCCGGAAAAAGTTCTGTAAACTCATTATTATCAAAAAGTATACTGAAATATTCTTTTGAACCAATCCGCAAATGATAATTGCAATAGTGGCAAACGTATTGATTTTCAACCTGTTCTTTATAGTGAAGCGGCTTTTTGCAGTTGGGGCATTTGTTCCAGATACCATCCGGTGCCTCTTTTTTTTCTTCTGTAGTAGTGATTATCCCTTTTTCTTCCCTTTTGAACCAGGCCATTGATACTGTTTTTATGGCACAAATTAACGAAAAAATTATCCACCGTAGTTTTTTAGTCGTAAAAACATCATGCCGAAAGTTTGAATTATAAGCAATTGAAACTCAACTTTGAGTTTTAAAATTTTAGAAAATAGTGCCGGAATACGTATTTTCCTTAACTTCGGTATTTTAACAAAGAACAATCATAATTATGGACCTCAAAAACTTTAAAGGCGTACTGCATGGCGATCAGGTACAGCAATTGTTTGAATTAGCCAAACAACACCAGTTTGCTTTGCCCGGCGTCAATGTAATCAATACCAATACCATAAATGCAGTAATGGAAACTGCAAAAGCCGTTAATTCTCCGGTTATAATACAGCTTTCTAATGGCGGCGCACAGTTTTATGCGGGCAAATCACTCAATAACGATCAATTACAAGCCTGTATTTTGGGTGCGGTTTCTGCTGCCAAACATGTGCATTTGCTGGCAGAACATTATGGTATTGCTGTGATTTTGCATACCGATCACGCAGCTAAAAAATTGCTGCCCTGGATTGACGGTTTGTTGACCCATGGCGAACGTTATTTTGAGCAACATAATAAACCGTTGTTCTCTTCGCATATGTTGGATCTTTCTGAAGAACCGATCGAAGAAAACATAGAAATTTCTGCTAAATATTTAGAACGAATGTCTAAAATGGGCATGACTATCGAAATAGAATTGGGCGTAACCGGAGGCGAAGAAGATGGCGTGGACAATTCTGATGTGGATAGTTCCCGTTTGTACACGCAGCCTGAAGATGTGGCTTATGCTTATGAACATTTAAGTAAAGTGAGCGATCGTTTTACCGTAGCTGCTGCTTTTGGCAATGTGCATGGCGTTTACAAACCAGGCAATGTAAAACTACAGCCGGTTATTTTGGACAACTCGCAAGTATATGTAAAACAGCATTTTAACCTGACTGCTGAAAAGCCTGTTAATTTTGTTTTTCACGGCGGATCAGGTTCAACACAAGCAGAAATCCGTGAAGCAATTTCTTACGGAGCCATCAAAATGAATATTGATACAGATATGCAATGGGCTTTTTGGGAAGGCGTACTGGATTATTATCATGCAAACGAAGGCTTTTTGCAAACACAAATCGGCAGCCCGGGAAAAGAAGATGCGCCGAACAAAAAATATTACGACCCTCGGGTTTGGTTGCGCAAAGGCGAAGAAAACTTTGTTAAACGGCTGACTGCTGCTTTTGACGATCTGAATTGCATCAACGTAAACGAAAAGCTATAACAGTATAAAATAATTTAAAAACGCCATTGTTATATTGCAATGGCGTTTTTTTATTGTTAAAATCTTAAGTAGAAATTACATGTCTGATAAACCTAATTTGTTTGAGCGTTTTGCTAACTGGGCAACAAAAGCTACCGGTAGTGCAACTGCATTTATTACTGCTGTATTAATCATTTTAATCTGGGGGATAACCGGTCCGATCTTTAAATTTTCTGAAGTATGGCAACTGGTGATTAATACCGGAACCACAGTTGTTACTTTTTTGATGGTTTTTTTGATCCAAAAATCTCAAAATAAAGATTCAAAAGCAATACATTTAAAGTTGAACGAACTCATCGCTGCCGATAAATATGCCAGTAACCGGATGGTGGATATTGAGGATTTATCAGAAAAAGAACTGGATAGGTTGCACGAGTTTTACCATACTTTAACAGAGCTGGCCGAAAAGGATGCCGATATTCATAAATCACATTCAATTGATGCGGCACGGAAAAACCATCAGCGCAAAACTAAAAGCTTAAAAGAAGATATTTTGAACAAGTCCAATGAATAAAATTACAGTAAATAAAAACAACAATCAGGCAGAATTACAACAGGTTTTTGCCATCCGCAAAGAAGTATTTGTACACGAGCAAAACTGCCCGCCCGAACTGGAGTGGGAATATGAAGATGAATCCGTCCATTTTTTAGCTACTGTAAATACCGAACCTGCTGGTGCCGCCCGTTGGCGGAAAACTGCAAATGGTTATAAATTAGAGCGTTTTGCCGTTCTAAAAAAGTTTAGAGGTTTTGGCGTTGGCCAGGCTCTGGTAAAAGCTGTTCTGGCAGATTTGCCTGAAGGTGCTGAACCTGTTTATCTCCATGCCCAAATTCAAGCCGTTGCGCTGTACGAAAAGTTTTTGTTTGAAAAAATGGGCGAGGAGTTTGAAGAAGCCGGCATCAGGCATTACAAAATGGTGTTGAATACTTTACCTAATCAGGCACAATGATTACAAGGATTTTAGGTTGATAAAAACAGTATGCTGTTTTTATCAACCTAAAATCTATACAAAACAAAATAGCGGCATCATTTTGGTGCGGCTATTTTATTTTATATAGAAGTTTTAGGTTCCGGAAAAAGTTGTTCCGGTTCTAATTCCGGTTTATGAAATGGCCTGATAATCAAACGTGTTCCGCCATTATAGCTAATGTAACTGCCCAGCCAATTGATAAATACCACCACTTTGTTACGGAAACCCATCAGTAAAACTAAGTGGATAAACATCCAGGTTAACCAGGCAAAAAAGCCTTGAAATTTAATTTTTCCTAAATCTACCACTGCTTTATTTCGGCCAATGGTAGCCATAGAACCCTGATCGTTATATTTAAAACCAACAGTTGGTTCATTTTTAATTAAATGCAAAATGTTACCGGCCAAGTGTTTCCCTTGTTGGATAGCTACCGGCGCAACGCCAGGCAAACCTTTAGGCATCGCTTCAGATACGGAAGAAGATGCATCGCCAATAGCAAAAACATTATTCAAACCCGTTACGCGGTTAATTTCATCTGTTGACAGCCGGTTGCCTTTGGCAATCTGCTCTTTAGAAAATCCTTCCGGCACAATACCCATTACACCTGCAGACCAGATTACGTTTTTAGTATTGATCTTCCGGCCGCCTTCAAAAGCGATTACTTCGCCATTATAACTTTCTACTTTTACGCCGGTAAGCACTTCTACGTTCATGTTTTCCAGAAATTGCTGTGCTTTTTTAGAAGCTTGCTCAGACATGTTGGCCAATACTTTCGGCAAAAAATCCACCAGGTAAACCTTCATTTCTTCTTTGTTCAGTTCAGGATAGTCCTTGTTTAAAACAAAGTTCCGGATCTCTGCTATTGAGCCGGCAAGTTCTGCACCGGTTGGCCCGGCACCAACTAAAACGAAAGTGAGATAAGGTTCCCGTTCCTGTTTAGTCGGTAATAACAAAGCTTTTTCAATGTTTTGCAAGATGGAACTGCGCAGGTTTAAAGCTTCTACAATACTTTTCATCGGAAGGGCATTTTGTTCCATTTCTTTATTTCCGAAGAAATTGGTGGTAGAACCGGTTGCAATGATCAGATAATCATAAGATATGTCGCCAATGCTTGTCTCGATACTGTTTTTATCAGTATTAACTTTTTTAACTTCAGCAATCCTAAAGCGGAAGTTTTTCTGTCCTTCAAAAGTCTTTCTGATTGAAAAAGCAATTGAATCTGCTTCGAGGCTGCCGGTTGCTACCTGATACATCAAAGGCTGAAACGTATGATAGTTGTGTTTATCAACCAGCAAAACATCTACTTCTTTGTTTTTCAATGTTTTAGCCAATTCTATTCCGCCAAAGCCAGCACCCACGATCACGACTTTTGGAAAACCGGAGTTGTAATTTGATTCCATATATTTAATTACAGATTTATAAGAATTCTGTTTTGGGTTAAAAATACAAAAGCCGTTCTGATTATTCAGAACGGCTTCAAAATTAGGAGATTGAGATTAGTTTAGCTCTTTTTTGCCAAAATCTACAATAACCGGAGTGGCTACGCAAATGGAAGAATACGTACCGAAGCAAACGCCGATCAGCAATGCAAAAGAGAACCCACGGATCACTTCCCCGCCGAAAACAAACAATACAACCAGTACAAAAATTACAGTTAAAGCAGTAATTATGGTACGGCTTAATGTGCTGTTGATCGCATCATTAATGACTTCATCCTGCTTGTCTGTTTTGGAATGGTGCAGACCCAAGAACTCACGGATCCTATCAAAAACAACCACCGTATCATTGATGGAATAACCGATTACGGTTAAAATAGCAGCTATAAAATTCTGGTCAATATCTAAGGAGAAAGGTAAAATCCCCCAAAATAAAGAGAAGAAACTTAACACCAGTAAAGCATCATGCGCGGTAGCGATCATCGCACCTAAACTGAACTGCCATCTGCGGAAACGGATCAGGATATAAAATGAAATGACCAGGATGGCAAAAATTACCGAATAGATAGCACTGGTTTTTAAGTCATTAGCAATGGTAGGCCCGACTTTTTGCTGACTCATAATTTGGCTTGGGTTGTTTACCAGTTTCAAGCCTTCTTTCAATTTGTTCTCCGCGTTGGTTTCTGCAGATGGAGAATTATCATCTACCAAATAAGCTGTTGTGATCCGTAATTGCGGTTTAGCTGTACCAAAAGTTTTAACTTCTGTGGTTAGATGATAAGTTTTGTTTAAAGCATCACGCACTTGCTGCGCATCAACCGGTTTTTCAAAACGGACAACATAAGTTCTTCCGCCTTTAAAATCCACACCCAAACTAAATCCTCTGGTGAAAATGGAGATCAGCCCGGCCAGAATAAACAGTCCGGAAAAAGTGTAAAACTTAAACCTGTTTTTCACAAAAGCATAATGTGCATTTTTGAAAGTGTGCGCACTCCAGGGATTAGAAAACTTAATGTCCATTCCTTTTTCTATCATCCACTCAAAAATCAGACGTGAAATTAAGAGCGAACAGAACAGGGAAGTGATGATACCGATCAGTAAGGTGGTTGCAAAACCCAGGATCGGGCCGGAACCAAACACATATAAAATAATACCGGTTAAAAATGTAGTAATGTTTGAATCCAAAATTGAAGGCATGGCATGGGTAAATCCATCAGCTACAGCAATCCGGACTGATTTTCCTTGCGACAATTCTTCACGAACACGTTCGTAAATTAATACGTTGGCATCTACCGAAATCCCCAGAATCAACACGATACCTGCTAAACCGGGCAAAGTTAATACCGCACCTAAACTTGCCAGCACGCCAAACAAGAAAAAAACATTGATAAAAACAGCAACAACCGCCACGGTTCCGGCGCGGTTATAATAAAATACCATGAATATCAGTACCACCAAAAATCCAATCACGCAGGATAAAACGCCTGCATGAATGGCTTCCTGGCCCAATGACGGGCCAACAATTGCTTCTTCTACAATTCGCGCAGGAGCTGGTAAACGTCCGGCTTTCAGCACGTTGGCCAAATCTTTAGTATCATCAACGGTAAAACTTCCGGAGATGGAAGAAACACCACCCGATATTTCATTTTGAACCGTTGGCGCAGAATAAACACTGTTGTCCAGTACAATGGCAATGGATTTTTTATTGTTTGCGTCGGCAGCAGCTGCAGCCGTAACCGTACGCCATTTGGCAGCACCGTCAGCATTCATAGTCATTTGTACTTCCGGGCTACCTTTTTGATCGTAATCATTCCGGGCATCTGCAATTACATCACCAGCCAGAACCGGCCCGCCATCGGCACCGGTTAATTTAATGGCATACAATTCTATACGCGGGATTTTATCGCCAAAACGCTGATCATTGTTATCATTCAGCGGCATGGCTTTTTCACCCCATAAAAAACGTACGTTTTGCGGGATTACCGCTTTTACATCTGCACTGGCCAAAAGTTTGTTTACTTTGGAAGTATCAGCAACAGCTGAAAAACCAACTACAGGTCCTGGAACTGCTTGTATGCCACCATTTTGAGAAGCATAGACATTCGGCCTAAGCATGTTTTGATTAAGCAACGGACTGCTAACCGCAGGATTATTTGTTTTTAAACTTTTAGAACTTGTGTCTGCCAGTTTACTTTTGGCAACTTTGTTCAACAAACTGGTATTTGCAGATGAAGTATCGGCTTTTGCAGATGCTGTTTTTACCGTATCTTTTTTGTCATTGGAAGCCAGTTTTGCTTTTGCAGCCAGAATATTGTTGACGTTGGCCAGCAGGTTTACAATTTCCGAGTTGTCAAAAGTTTCGTAAAACTCCAGCTTGGCCGAACCTTGCAACAATTTTCGTACCCGGTCCGTATTGGATTCTGAAATGCCCGGCAGCTCAATCAAAATACGATTGGAACCGCTTTGCAGCTGGATATTCGGTGCTGTTACACCAAACTTATCGATCCGGCTTCTCAAAATATTGAAAGAACGGTCTACCGCACTTTTCGCTTCATCCTGCAAATAACGTTTCACATCATTGTTGGACGCATCAAATTTGATCCGGCTTTGGCTTTCTTTGGTCGAAAAAATAGCTGCCAGTTTTCCGTTTGGGTTCAGTTTTTCATAAGCATTTACAAACAAAGTGATGTAATCCTGCTGGCTGGTTTTGGATTCAGTTTCCGCATTTGCAAGAGCCTGATTAAAAGCCTGATCTGTGCTGTTATCAGATAAAGATTTTACCAATTCGGCCAGCGATATCTGCATCGTTACATTCATCCCGCCCTTCAAATCCAAACCCAAAGCCAGCTCTTTGTCTTTGCAGTACTGATAAGTATGGTTGAAAACAGGATAAACCGGTTGGGTTGCGATGGAATCAAGGTAAGATTTTTCCTTTTCAGGATTGCCTTTGGCATAATTTCTGGCATTTCGCTCTACATTTTGCGCCACCCACGTGAAGGACAGCTGATAAAGGCAGACGATGGCCAGAACAATTGCGAAGAATTTAATTACTCCTTTACTTTGCATGTGCTGTTAAATGTATATTATGATGTTGATTATGGGTTTTTTTACAAGACGGCAAAGCTAACAAAAAAACCTAATTTTGGTTTTTTTAGTTGATAAAAGAAGCATTGCCGGTCTTACGGTTCAAGGTGATGAAAGAATAAGACAAGGGGTTTTTTTCATCCGAAGTAAAATCCTGACGGTTCGTTTCCTGCCATTCCTGAGGATCAGTTTCCGGGAAAAAAGTATCGCCCTCAAAATCCTGGTGAATTCGAGTTATTTCAATCCGATTTGCAATTGGCAAAGCCTGGCGATAAATCTCCGCACCGCCAATCACAAAAACTTCTTCCTCTTCGGCACAAAGTTTCAAGCCATCTTCCAACGAAGCCACAACTTCGCAACCTTCTATATTTGTAAAAGTCCTGCTAATCACCACATTGCGGCGGTTGGGCAACGGTTTCCCGATAGAACCGTACGTTTTTCGACCCATAAAAACAGTATGGCCGGTAGTCAGCTGCCTAAAATGTTTCAAATCTGCCGGCAAATGCCAGATGAGCTGATTGTTTTTGCCGATGACGTTGTTGGATGAAACCGCAGCAATTAAAGTAACAATCATTTTTATTGAACGGTAAGTTTGTTGTTGCCCAAGTCGGCATCCATCCAAATCCCGCCGTCCAAACTTACCGAAGCTATTTTTTTAACCGATAAAAGAAGTACGCTGGTTTGCTTCTGATCTTTCTGCCAAACTATTGGTGTTTGATGAAAGGTTTGATTGCTGCCATCTGCATAAACCACGTTCACATCAAACGGAACAGCAAAACCGCCAATGTTGTTGACAATCAGGTTATAACCTTTTTTGGTTTGATCGAGTTTCTGAATAGACAGATCAATATAATTACTGGAGAAAAACCAGTTGTTCCAAAACCAGTCCAGGTTTTTGCCGGAAGCATTGTTGATCGAGTAAAAGAAATCCCAGGGGATCGGATGTTTTCCCTGCCAGCGGTCCATAAATTCGTGCAAGCTTTTGCGGAACATATCATCGCCCAGCATATCTTTTAAAGCCAGATAAGCCAAAGACGGTTTGCCGTATTCGTTATCGCCCAAAATCCGGCCGGATTGCAGTTCGCCGCGTGTGATGACCGGTTGCTGTACTGTTTTTACCGATGGATTTTTGATCCAACGGTTCACGCGGAACTGTTTGTAATTTTCCGCAGCTTTCTTTTTTCCCAAATCCACCTGACCGATCAAATATTCAAAAGTAGTTGCCCAGCCTTCATCCATAAAACCATAACTTGATTCGTTGATGCCCATATAAAACGGAAACCAGGTGTGCGCAATTTCGTGTTCGGCCACAAACTGCGAAAAAACGGTATCCCGATAAGTCTCATCATTCACCATCATCGGATATTCCATGCCGGCATAACCCTGCACAATGGTAGTTTTCGGGAAAGGATACGGCACGCCCGGCCAGTTCTTGGAAAGCCAGTTGAGCGAGTGCTTGCCAAACTTAACCATGTAATGAAAATCCGCCGAAGTATCGTTATAAGCAGCTTGCACACTGGCGCGGCGTTTGGTTTTTTCGTCCACAATCGTGCTGCCCGCATCCCATACAAAATGATCACTTAGGGCAACGGTCACATCCGTAATATCCTCTGCTTTCCATTTCCAGGTATTGGTTTGATTTTGAGCGGTTACCTGTTTATTAAGCAGTTCAGTTTTTGTAGCGATGTTGAAAATAGCATCTGAGGTCATGGATTCATTTAAGCGTTTTGTATAAGCGGGCTGCAAAACCGCCGCCGGGTTTTGAAGTGTTCCCGTAGCCCAAACCACATAATTTTTCGGCACGGTAACCTGAAAAGTATAATTGTTAAAATCGTTGTAAAACTCGCGGCCGCCGGTAAAATCCAACCGGTCCCAGCCATTGTAATCATCATAAACCGAAACCCGCGGATAGTAATAAGCCAGGAAAAAAGTGGTGCTGTCGATCATGCCTTCGCGGCCTTGCTGCGGCGAAATAAAATAATGCCAGTTGACGTTGATCCTGATCGAATCATGCGGCAGCAAAGGCTTGTCCAGATCCACATTTTGCCAGGTAAAATGGCCGGGATTATTCGGCAACAATTTCGTTTTTCCGTTCACCATAAACTGATCAATCACTGTTCCGTTGCTCAGCGTATCGCGTTTGCTATTTGGGTTTCTGCTGGCCTGTTTGTGGCTGTTCTGGATGATGCGCATCACCAGTTGCTTCAGCGTATCCGGGCTGTTGTTAAAATAAGTGATTTCTTCCGTTCCGCGGATTTGGCGGTCTGGCGGCAAGGCAGTAACAGAGATTTTGTAATTGCCGTGATTTTGCCAGTAGTTTTTGCCGGGATTGCCGTTTGTTAAATGCGTGCCTTTTTGATAAGCTTTGGCAATATCTTCCGGCATAGGCAGCGTTTGCGCTTTCAACCCAGAAAAACAGGCGGTAAAAACAGTAAGGAAAATTACCGAAGCAAAGGTTTTATATAGATTCATAACTTGCAATTTTAGAGTGATAAAAGAAGTATCTGTTATTATTTTAAATCAATTTTAAACCGCAACCTGCCCTTTAATATGCGGCCAGGCTTCATAATTTTCCAACGTGAAATCCTCAAATTTAAAGCTGAAAATATCTTTCACGTCCGGGTTTATTTTCATCGTCGGAAGCGTTTTCGGCTCGCGGCCCAACTGTAAATTAGCTTGTTCGATGTGGTTATTGTAGATGTGCGCATCGCCCAAAGTATGCACGAAATCACCCGGTTCAAGCCCGCAAACCTGCGCCAGCATCAGCGTGAGCAAAGCATAAGAAGCAATATTAAACGGCACACCCAAAAATATATCGGCACTGCGCTGGTACAACTGGCAGGAAAGTTTGCCATCGGCCACATAAAACTGGAACAAGCAATGGCAAGGTGGCAAGGCCATTTTGTTCACGTCGGCCACATTCCAGGCCGAAACCAAGATACGGCGGGAATCCGGATTTTGCTTTAACTGGCTGACTACCTGACTGATCTGATCAATATAGCTTCCGTCCGGCGCGGGCCAGCTGCGCCATTGATAGCCGTAAACCGGGCCAAGATTTCCTTCAGCATCTGCCCATTCGTCCCAAATTTTTACACCGTTTTCCTGTAGATATTTGATGTTAGTATCTCCGCTTAAAAACCACAGCAACTCGTGGATGATCGATTTCAGATGCAGCTTTTTTGTCGTCACCACCGGGAAGCCTTCCTGCAGATTAAAACGCATCTGGTAACCAAAAACGCTGATGGTGCCCGTGCCGGTCCGGTCGTGTTTCTGGTTGCCGGTTTCCAAAACATGGCGCATCAAATCCTGGTATTGTTTCATGTTGATTTTTAGGTGATAAAAGAAGCATCACACAGCCACAAAGAAAAATAATCTATTTTTGGAATCCTATACCTGTGTAAAAGTAAACTGGCCAACTCCTGATGATCGTCTTCCCAAATGCCAAAATTAATATCGGTTTAAATGTAATTGAACGCAGAAACGATGGCTACCACAATCTGGAAACCGTTTTTTATCCGGTCAAAATCCACGATGCGCTGGAAGTGGTTTTGAGTGATAAGATGTCTTTTACTTCATCCGGGATTTCGATCCCCGGAAACCCGGAAAATAATTTGTGTTTAAAAGCTTATCAGCTGATCAGATCCGATTATGATTTGCCGCCGGTTAAAATTCATCTGCACAAAAATATCCCGATTGGTGCGGGTTTGGGCGGCGGTTCTGCGGATTGCGGGTTTTTCATCAAGCTTTTGGATGAATTGTGCCAACTGGCTTTATCCGCAGAAAACATGGAGGATTATGCACGGAAACTCGGTGCGGATTGTGCATTTTTTATCAATAATAAACCGGCGTTTGCTAATGAAAAAGGAGATCAGTTTGCAGATTTACAGCTTGATCTTTCTGGTTATCATTTAGTTTTAGTGATGCCGCCCGTTCATGTTTCTACTGCCGAAGCTTATGGCGGTGTGCAACCTAAAGCTGCTGAATTTGATTTGAAATCAGCCTTAAAACTTCCGGTTTCCGAATGGAAAAATTTTATTAAAAATGATTTTGAAAGTTCTGTTTTTCAGCATCATCCCAAAATTAGGTCGATAAAAGAAGCATTGTACAAAAACGGTGCATTGTATGCAGCAATGAGTGGGAGCGGAGCTTCGGTGTTTGGTATTTTTAGCCAAAAACCTGATTTGCAGGAGTTAGAACAAGCAAACCAGGTTTTTTATGACATTTGATTAAATTCCGGCATCATCGGTTACGCCGTGGCCAAAACCTTCTACCCAATCGCGGTCGCCCCAACCTTTGGCAACTGCAGTAAGCAATCGGTTGTGCACTGCTGCGGCAAAAGGCATCGGCATTTCGCTTTTTTGAGATAAAGCCAAGGCCAAACGCGCATCTTTATAACCTAACTTTGCTTTGAAACCAACCGGTTCATAGCTTTTATTGGCGATTAGTTTGCCATAATTTTGATAAATCGGTGCGTTGAACAAAGTTGAACCAAAGAAATCAGCCATTTTTTTGGGGTCGATGCCATTTTTTTCGCCTAAGGTAAAAGCTTCAGCCATCATTTCCATCGAAGCCATGATCATAAAATTTCCTGCTATTTTAACCACATTGGCTTTTCCGGCTTCTTCACCAAAATCAAAAATCCCCTGGCCCATGCTTTCCAAAATTGGTTTGGATGCTTCTTTTATCGAGGTATTTCCTGAAATGCAAACCCATAATTTTTGTGCCGCTGCAGCTTCCGGCCGACCAGAAACGGGTGCCGTTAGATAACGTGAACCATTTTGCTGATGCAATTTATCCAGTTTCATGGAAGTTTCCGGCGAAATCGTGCTCATGGAAATATGCACGGCGTTTTTAGAAATCGATTTTAATAAACCGTTTTCACCGGTTACAGCTTCTTCCAAAATCGAATCTTCCGAAAGCATGGTTACCACAAATTGCACATTGCCTGCAGCTTCTTCCGGCGTTTTGCAAACGGTAATTTCATCCTGATCAAGCTCATCTGCTTTTGCTGCTGTGCGGTTGTAAACCTGTAATTGGTAACCCGCCTTGATCAGGTTTTTGGCCATGGGCAAACCCATGTTCCCCAATCCTATAAACCCTATTTTTTCTTTCATAATTATTAACTGATATAATCCCTGTCTTCCTGGCTTAATGTATCGTCAGGGTTTTGATCATTGTTGTGATCCTGGTAATATGTAGTACGTTTAGGCCGGTTGGCAAGCATCAAACCTACTATCACACCCAGAAAAATTGCGCCCGTCAGGATCACTAATTTGGGCAGATATAAATCCCATACTAAAACTTTAAACTTTACTTCATCTGCGTTTTGCATCAAAATTATGGTGATAAAAACAGTAAGTAGGATGATAAAAAGCGTTTTAGTTTTCATAATCAATCTGGCAACAGGAAAATGGGAGCGGATGTTTTTATTCGATACCGAAAAATAAAAATCAAACTGCCTGTTTCATTTTATATTTCGTGATTTTTTGCTGAACTACCGGAAACATAAATATGGTTGAAAGGATCAGCACAGCACCAATCCAAAAACCGGACGTCATTTTTTTCAAATCGCCAAAGAAAATAAATGCCAAAATAATACCGTAAACAGGCTCCAGGTTGGTAATAAGTGCCACCCGAAAAGCAGATAAATACTGCATCACAGAAACGCCTGCCACATAAGCAGCCGAGGTACAAACGGTGCCCAAAAGAAGCAAATAAGCCAGATCATCATTTTTTAAAGCCATGCTATGCTTGAAACCACCGGTAAAAAATAAGTAAACCGAGACCCAGAAAAAAGCGCCCAAAAGTTCGTAAAACGCAATTACCGGGGCAGGCTTTTGCTTGGCAAACTGAGAATTGATGATGGTAAAAATACTTGCTGCAGAAGCACTGATCAATCCCAAAATAATTCCCTTAGTGTATTGAATTTCAAATTTGAATATTAAAAAAATGCCGGTGATGATAACTAAGCCTGCCACAATTTCAAGTTTGGAGATTTTTTTATTGGTGACTAATGGCTCAAAAACCGCTGTAAAAAGTGTTGTTGCCGATAAGCAAACCAGCGTTACAGAGACGGTAGAAATTTTGATCGACTGGAAAAAAAGCAACCAATGCAGCCCGACTATGGCTCCGGTAAATAAAAATTGCAGGAAAAATTTCCAACTGATTTTAAGATTGATGCGGGCAAAAACAAAATATAACAAAAGGGAAACAAAAGCAATCAGCAGGCGATACCAAACCAAATAAACTGCAGAAACAGAAATGAGCGCGCCCAATATCCCGGTAAAACCCCAGATAAAAACAGTACCGTGCAGCAGGAGCAGGTTTTTTTCTTCCTGATTGACCGAAGGTTTGAATTTCATTATTTCGGGGCCTTTTTGAGTAGGTACAAGCCGAGTATACCGAAAACGATATTGGGTATAAAAACAGCAATGATAGGCGGCAAACCTCCTTTTAAAGCAAAAACTTTAGAAAATTGTACGATTACGATGTAGGCAAAACAAAGGAAAATGCCGATCCCTAATGGCAGGCCAATTCCACCGCGTACTTTTCTGGAAGACATCGCCACGCCAATCAGCGTTAAAACATAGGCCGATAGCGGATATACAAAACGATAGTATTTTTCATACAAAAGATCTACCATAATGCCGGTGCCGCGAATTTTTTCTTTCTCAATATTGGTATTCAGTTCTTTCATCGGCATAGCATCGTACAAATTGCTGTGCGCCTGAAAATCAACTGGTTGCATATCTAAAATGGTATCTTTTTTAACGCCGCTCACCATTTTTTCTTTTAGGCCATGGACGTAACGGATCGAGTAATCCATCATCGACCAAACTCTTTTCAGGGAATCATAAGTGATACGGGTGGCCGTAATTTTTTCTCGTAACGAATCCTGATTAAATTTTTCTAAAGTAAACTGATAGCCGATTTTTTGGGAATTCTCAAACGATTGTACATAAACATAAGTCTGTTTATCCAGTTGCATGTGCACTTCACCTTTTTGTTCGTTATTTCCGCTATTGACGTAGTTGTTTTCAAAGGTTGTTTTAAGCAGGTTGGTATGCGGGATAATAAAAACGTTAAAGATCAGCGACACCACAAAAATAACAGATGATGAAACTACATAAGGCCGCAAAAAACGGTTAAAACTTACACCGGCACTCAAAATAGGCACAATTTCGGTGAGATCGGCCATTTTTGCCGTAAAAAAAATGACGGCTATAAAATTAATCAGCGGAGATAAAAAGTTGAGGTAAAAGGGAATGAAGCCGAAATAATAGTGTGTAATGATGAACCAAAACCCCAGATCGTGTTTTAAAAAGTCATCCAGTTTTTCTGAAATATCAAATACGATGATAATCACCAAAAAAATCCCGAGCGTAAACACAAACGTGCCCAGGTATTTATTGATAATATACCAATCAATGATTTTGAGATAACGTTTTGTGAGCCTGCGCATTACAAACGTTCAGATAGTGTTTTTACCATACTGTTTTTCCAATTGTAAAATGTGCCGTCGATGATTTTTTCACGTGCTTCTTTTACCAGCCATAAATAGAAATGCAGGTTGTGCAAAGTAGCAATCTGTGCGCCCAGCATTTCGCCGGAATGGATCAAATGGCGAAGATAAGCTTTAGAATAATCTGTATCGGCAAACAGTCCGCTCCCGGCATCAATAGCAGAAAAATCATTTTTCCATTTTTCGTTTTTAATATTGATGATGCCATTTCTGGTAAAAAGCATTCCGTTGCGGCCGTTTCGGGTTGGCATCACGCAATCAAACATATCGATGCCTAAAGCAATGTTTTCCAGCAAGTTGACCGGTGTGCCCACGCCCATCAGATAGCGCGGTTTATGCTGCGGGAGAATATTGCAGACAATTTCCGTCATGGCATACATTTCTTCTGCCGGTTCGCCCACGGATAAGCCACCGATGGCATTGCCTTCCCGATCAAAAGAAGCAATTACTTCGGCAGATTTTTCGCGCAGATCTTTATAAACAGAACCCTGCACAATCGGGAACAGCGTTTGCGAATAGCCGTATTTTGGTTCCGTGGTATCAAACCGGTCGCAGCAGCGTTTCAGCCAGCGGTGCGTCATATCGATCGAGCGGCGTGCATAATTATATTCACAAGGATAAGGCGTGCATTCATCAAAAGCCATAATAATATCGGCACCGATAATGCGTTGCGTATCCATCACGTTTTCGGGTGTAAACAAATGTTTTGAGCCGTCAATGTGCGAGCGGAAAGTAACGCCTTCTTCCTTGATTTTCCTGACTTCGGTTAATGAATATACCTGATAACCACCACTATCCGTTAAAATTGGTTTGTCCCAATAGATGAATTTGTGCAATCCGCCAGCTTTTTCTATCGTATTTAAACCCGGCCTAAGGTAAAGATGGTAAGTGTTTCCGAGAATGATCTGCGCTTTGATATCATCTGCCAATTCACGCTGGTGCACTGCTTTTACAGTTCCGGCAGTACCAACCGGCATAAAAATCGGTGTTTGGATGGTCCCATGGTCCGTTGTGATTTCTCCTGCCCGGGCTTTAGAAAACGGATCAAGGGCGATGTGCTGAAACTTCATTTATATACACCAATTTTACTGCAAAAATAGAAAATAAAAGTATTTTACTTTCCGTTTTGTGGCGGACAGGCACGGTAATCCGGTTTCTTTTTAAGAAATTCGCCTGCCGAAAATTGGTTTACTTTGGAAGTATTGTTACCTTATTTGTTGCTCGCGCTGTTTCTGCTTTGCTTTGTTGTCCAGCTGTATTTCCTGATTTCCCAGCATCTCGGATTGAAAAAATCAGATGTGTTAGCTACTGTTTCTGCACAAAACCTTCCAGTATCAGTTATTATATGTGCCCGGAATGAAGCGCAAAACCTGCAGCAAAACCTGCCTTTCATATTAAACCAGGATTATCCTGATTTTGAAGTAGTGGTGGTCAATGATTGTTCCAGTGATGAATCCATACATATTTTGGAACAGTTTAAAGATCAATACGACAACCTCAAATTAGTTACCGTTTCGGAACACCGCCGATTTAAAACCGGGAAAAAGTTTGCTTTAACAATGGGCATTAAAGCAGCCAAAAACGAACACTTATTGTTAACGGACGCAGATTGTAAGCCTGAATCTGAGCAGTGGGTCCGGTTGATGCAGCAGGGTTTTGCAGGAGATAAAGAGATTGTGCTCGGCTATTCTCCGTACCAAAAAACCGGAGGGTTCCTAAATACGTTCATCCGTTTTGAGACGATAAAAACAGCAATCAGTTATTTGTCAGCGGCTTTAAACAAAAAACCTTACATGGGCGTTGGCCGTAATCTGGCTTATACCAAGTCTTTGTTTTTCAGTTCCAAAGGTTTCGCTTCGCACATGCACCTGCTTTCGGGCGATGATGACCTTTTTATCAACCAAAATGCAAACGCAGCAAATACAGCTGTTCAAATTGCTCCGGGCGCATATACTTTTAGCGAAACAAAATCAAATTTGAAGGCTTATTTCCGTCAGAAAAAACGGCACATGGGCGTGGGGAAATATTATAAAAGGAAAAACCGCGTTTTAATAACTTTAAATGCACTAAGTGGTATTCTTTTTTATATCTTTCTGATCGTATTACTTTGTATGAAAATTGAACCGGTAATTGTTGCTACCGTGTTTATTTTCAGGCTAATTACGCAAAGCATTATTTATCCTGCAATGTTTAAAAAGTTGGATGCAAGCGATCTGATCTGGTGGTTTCCGCTGCTGGATTTGTTTTATTACCTGTACCTCAACATATTTGGAATGGTTGGATTGGCTACAAAAAATCTGAAATGGAAATAAACGTTAACTTTTCTGAAAACGCAAAAAACGATTTTAACCTGGTGGTGCGTGCCAGGAAAGGTGAGCAAAAAGCTTATGCCGATTTGATGCAGCGTTACAAAGAATCCATCTATTTTATGGTTTTGAAGATGGTGAACAACAAGGATGACGCACAGGATCTGATGGTAGAAACTTTTGGAAAAGCGTTTCAAAAACTGGATAAATACCAGCCTGAATTTGCTTTCAGCACCTGGCTATTCAGGATTGCCACTAATAACTGTATTGATTTTATCCGCAAAAAAAAGCTGAATACCCTTTCTATCGATCGTTTGGTGGATGAAGAAGGCAATAATCAGCCTTTGCAAATCAAATCAGACACGCTGAACCCGGAAGAACATTCTATTAAAAAACAGCAGGCACAAGAATTGAAATTGATTGTAGAAGGTTTGCCGCAACGCTACCGTAACCTGATCGTGCTTCGGTATTTTGAAGAACTATCTTACGACGAGATCGCTAAAGAACTGGATTTGCCGCTCGGGACAGTAAAAGCACAACTTTTTAGGGCGAGGGATTTATTATCAAATGTACTGAACCGAAGAAAAAAAGATATCAATAGTGACTTCTGATTTTCTGCTCAAATATTTCCCCAATTTAACAATCCAACAGCAGCAGCAATATCAACAGCTGCAAGATCTTTACCGTTTTTGGAACGGTCAGATCAACGTAATTTCCCGCAAAGACATTGATTTGCTGTATGAACGGCATGTGCTGCATTCGCTGGGCATTGCAAAAGTAATTAGTTTTTTGCCCCAGGAAAATATACTGGACGTGGGCACCGGCGGCGGATTTCCCGGAATACCTTTGGCCGTTTTGTTCCCGGAAACGCATTTTCATTTGGTGGATTCTATCGGCAAGAAAATTAAGGTGGTAAAAGAAGTATCGCAGGCTTTGGGTTTGAAAAACATAAAAGCCACACATGCCAGGGCAGAAGAGATTGATGAAAAATTTGATTTTGTAGTTTCGCGCGCCGTTACACAACTGAAAGATTTTTATCCGTGGGTAAAGAACAAGTTCAACAAACAATCCCAAAATCAGCTGAAAAACGGAATCTTGTACTTAAAAGGCGGTGATCTGACGCAGGAAATTTCAGAATCTGGTTTGAAAGTGAAGCAATTTGAGTTGAGTTCTTATTTTGAAGAAGAGTTTTTTGAAACAAAAAAAGTGGTTTACGTATCTGTATCAACATAAATTTAGTGGCATAAAAGAAGTATTAGCTTAATAATATAAATAATTTTTTAATTTAGAAGAAATTATTTATGTCTTTACTTGATCAGATTGCTTTAACTTTTGTGCCCGGGATCGGCGATGTGCTTGCCAAAAATTTAATCAGTTATTGTGGTAGTGCAGAAGAAATATTCAAAATTTCCCGTCACAAATTATTACAAATCCCCGGGATCGGCCCTAAAATGGCTACCTCAATTTTAAACTCCCAATGTTTTAGCCGTGCTGAAAAAGAACTTCAGTTTATTGAAAAAAACAAGATACAAGCTATTTTTTTTACCGATGCTGCTTATCCCAAACGATTAAAAAGCTGTATTGATTCGCCAGTTCTACTGTATTTTCAAGGCCAGGGCGATTTGAACCGACAGCGAATAATCAGCATTGTTGGCACCCGGAATGCAACTGTTTATGGCCGGCAGTTGTGCGAAGAACTGGTTGATTCGCTCAAAAATCTTGAAGTAACGGTGATTAGCGGCTTAGCTTACGGCATTGATATTTGTGCGCACAAAGCATGTATAAAACACCAGATCCCAACAATTGGTATCCTCGGCCATGGTTTAGACCGGCTTTATCCGGCACAACACCGCAACACAGCCGGAAAAATGATTGAAAATGGTGGTTTGCTTACTGAATTTCCTTCGCAAACCAATCCCGACCGCGAAAATTTCCCAAAGCGGAACCGCGTAGTTGCAGGCATGGCCGATGCAACAATTGTGATTGAAGCCAGCATTAAAGGCGGTGCTTTAATTACTGCGGAAATTGCAAACTCTTACAACCGCGATGTTTTTACTTTTCCGGGCAGGATAGGAGATGAGTTTTCGGAAGGCTGTAATTTTTTGATCCGGTTTAACAAAGCCGGATTGCTGACAAGCTATGCAGATCTGGCCGAACAAATGGGCTGGCTGGATCAGGTTTTACCCCTAAAAAAACAGCAATTATTGTTTCCGCTGGATTTAACTTCCGAAGAAAAACAGATTTTTGATATGCTGGAATCCGGTGGCCAAACCGGGATTGATGACTTGGCGATAAAAACCCATTTGCCGGTAAGTATATTGGCTATGAACCTGTTAAACCTCGAAATGCAGGGTTTGGTACGTTCTTTACCTGGCAAATCTTACAGTTTGATCCCTTAGCTTTTACGGAAATTGATATTGAAGCAGGATGCCGCAATCAGCACTAATTTCTGCCCAGCTGTCTGCTTTTGATTCTACTTCAACCCAGGAACTTGTAGGCATTGTGGTAATTTCAGCAGTCAGTTTGTACAGCAGATTACTGATGCCGGGATTATGCCCAACCAGATGGACAATATCATACCTATCGTCGAAAAGATTAATGATTTGAAGTAAGGTTTCTGCACTGGCTTCATAAGTTTTAGGTTCCGTTTTTACATTATCCAATCCAAAAGTAGCGGCAAAAATATGGGCTGTTTCCAAAGCACGTGCAGCCGGACTGCTGATTATAATTTCCGGAACAGGTGTATTATTTAATAAAATTGCTGCCATTTTTGCCGCATCTTTTTTGCCCGCGTTGGTTAAGTTCCGGTCGAAATCGCTGATGCTGTCGTTTTCAGGCTCTGCTTCCGCATGACGGATTAAAACTAATTTTTTCATGGCTAAAAGAAGTATCAGTTATTTTTTAAACAAATACGAAACAGCGATCCCGAAAACCCGGTTCCGGGTTTTGATGTTCACATCATTATAAACGCCCGGCGCAGCAATGTTTTTCAGCCCGTATTCGTAGTTCAGCTCAAAACCGATTCCGTGTAATAACCTGATTACGGCCCGTAAATTCAAACCGTAATCAGTGCGTTTGTAATCGCTGTTTTCATCGTTTCCAAAAACCACCCGATTGCTGCCATCAATAGCTGAATCAAAAATAATCCCTGACAGCGAATATTTGCCCGCAATGCCATAAGCAGCATAAGGCCCTCCGCCAAAAAAAAGCGTACCAGCCTTAGTTTGAGTCTTGTACAAAAAATCGACTGGGATTTCTAAATAATACAAGCGTGTATTTTTCCGGCGGTTGGTATTGGTTTCCGGGTTGATGTAGGTATTGATGCCGCCTTTGCCATCAAGGATCAAACCTGTTTGAACCGCAAACTTTGGCCAGTCAATCTCTGTAACTTCACCAAACCTGATGTTGCCATAGTTTTTAGATTGATAGGTAGAGCTGGTTGGGTTATTAAAAGCACTGATTTCGGCAAAATTAATACCGCCTTTTAAACCAAAACTGAAAGTCTGAGCTTTTAAGGGCTGATAAAACAACCACAGAAAAACCAAAGTATAAAGCGATTTTTTAAACATCATCAGTTTTTAATGAACTTATCCCAAATCTAATAAATCCGGTTTATTTGCAAAACTGATTAGCTGTTCATCCGGGATATCGTTCATGCACTTAAAATGCCCCAGCGGACATTTTCCCAAACCATATTTTGAGCAAGGGCGACAATACAAATCAACCCCGATCACTTCTGCATTTTTTGCCTGATAAGGCCAAACGCCAACCAATCCCGGCACAGTACTACCCCAAACAGAAGCAATCGGCCGATCAAAAGCTTCGGCAATATGCGTTAACCCGGTATCAAAACCAATCACTTTTTCGGCCTGCGTCAACACAAAAACAGATTGGTCCAGCGTCAGCTTTCCGCAGGCATTATACGTTTTTTTACCTGTAAAAGAAGTAACCTCTTCACCGTTTTTCTGTACATCCTCACCGCCAAGCAACACAACCGGCTGATTAATTTCTTTGCAAATGCGCGCAATTTTATCATTGGGCATCCGCTTGGTAAAATGCGTGGCACCAATCACAAAAACCACAAATTTATTTTGATGCGAAACAGGCAATAAATCAACTAATTGATGCTGTTTTTTCAGGTAATAATTAATCGGCTGGCCATCGTTTTTTACGCCCAAAAATGCAACCGTTTCCAAATATTGTTCTACTATGTGTTTTTTAGAAAGCAGGTTCCACCGCCATTTCAGGTAAAGCCATTTTTTTACAGGCTGTTTTTTAAAGGTGGAAGCAGGGATTCCGGTTTTAAATTTGATGATGGCCGTACGCAGATTATTGTGCAGATCAATCAGGTAATCATATTTTTCAGCTTCAATTTGCCGGACCGTATCATTCAGGTTTTCCTGCAATAACAGAAGCTTGTCCAGATACGGATTGCCTTCATAAATATATTTAAAATTGGGCTTCGTTAAAAAATGGATCTCTGCACCGGGCAACTGCAATTTCAGGCAACGCACCACCGGCGTGGTATAAATAATATCGCCCATCGAACTCAGGCGGACCACCAGGATTTTGAGTGGCTTTTGAAGATCAGGTTTCAACTTGAGAAGCATCATTAAAGCACAATGCTTCTTTTACCGGCTGAAAATCTTTCTTTTTTCGACTTAAAAAAAGTATCAATTTCATTGGCTGATAAGGCATTTAAACACATTTCTTTGGATAAACCACCTTTGCGCGCCACGTGGATGCCGTAGTGCATATCCCACAAACCAGTCGTGCGGTGTGCATCCGGGTTGATGGAAAGCCAAACGCCTTTTTCCAGCGCATACTGGTGCCAGCGCCAATCCAAATCTAAACGAAGCGGGTTGGCATTGATTTCGATCACCACACCATTGGCTGCGCAAGCATCAATCATTTTTTTATAATCTATTGGATAACCGTTCCGGCTCAGCAACAATCTTCCGGTTGGATGACCAAGGATTGTAGTATGCTGATTTTCAATAGCTTTAATCAAACGATCCATCGCTTTTTCTTCGGTCATCCGTAAGTTTGAATGCACAGAAGCCACTACAAAATCAAACTTTTTTAGGATTTCGTCCGGGTAATCCAGCGAGCCATCACTCAAAATATCAGATTCAATCCCTTTAAAAAGCCTAAAATTTTGAAGTTTTTTGTTGATCGAATCCACTTCTTCCAGCTGCTGCAAAACGCGTTCAACGCTTAAACCGCTGGCATAAAAAGCACTTTTGCTATGGTCGCAAATGCCAAAATATTCCAGTTTTAGTTGATCACGGCTGTACAAAGCCATCTCTTCCAGCGTGTTTACGCCGTCGCTCCAGGTGCTGTGGTTGTGCAGCGTACCTTTCAAATCTTTAAAAGTGATCAGTTCCGGAAGTTTTCCGGCAGCTGCTTTTTCTATCCAATATTGCCCTTCGCGAAGTTCCGGTTCGATAAAAGGCAAACCAGCTTTTTGGTAAATTTCTTCTTCAGTTTTGGGTTGAAAGTCCAAATTGGCAATTCTCGAAAGTACGTTTTGCACGTGTTCAGCATCACCGGTTTCAACAAATAAAGTATTGATAAAATCTTCAGGCCCGCAGAAAACCAGCTTTACGGCCATGCCGTGTTCGGTTTTCCCGTGCCAGGATTGCTCGTTTTGAGAATCAGGGTTTAAGTAAGAAACTTCATTCAAACCAAAAATTAATTTTGCTTGATTTTCAGTCGCAATCACCACAACCAGTTCATCCACAATTTCCATTTTTCGGCGGAATTGCCCGGCCGATGCTGTTTTTATGCCGGTAAAAGAAGCATCCAGCTTTTGCAGCAGGTCATGTTCAATTGCTTCGGCCTGGGCATATAAAAATTTTCCTTGAGAAGCAATGTCAAACTCAATTGTTTTCTTGATTTGTTCCTGCGTTTTCAACCCAAAACCTTTGGCTTCAATCAGCCGGTTTTCGTTGCAGGCATAATACAATTCGCCTACCGAATCAATATGCAGTTCGTGCCAGATAGTTGCAATTTTTTTCGGGCCGATGCCTTTAATCCGCAGCATTTCCACAATCCCGGCAGGTGTTTTCTCCAGGTAATCTTCGGTTTCTTTCAGTGTGCCGGTTGCCAGCAATTCTTCAATTTTTATGGCGATGCTTTTGCCGATGCCATCAATTTTATCCAGTTCGGCCAAAGATTTTCCGGTTAATTGAAAGGGCAATTTATCTGCTTTAAAAGCAGCATTGGCAATGGATTTTATTTTGAAAGGGTTCTCTTCGTACAGCTCCATCAGCTGCGACAGGAAGCGGAGATGCCGGGCAATTTGTTTGTTCTCCATAAAAAATGATCGGTAAAAGAAGCATCAAAAATACAAAAGCCGCCTGGAGCGAGGCAGCTTTTGTAAATATTATTTCAGAAATTTTTAGTGGATTTCCAGCGTGTACGGCATCCGCATTTGCGCGCCGCTGTATTTCAGGACCGTTTGCAAATCGTTGTAATAATGGTAGCTTTCGCCCAGTTCCTGCTTCATCATATACGTTTTTGTTTCGGAAGCCAGGCCGGAACCAAAGTTTTCCAACAGCGATTTTTGCTCCGGATAAGCCACCAGTTTGTAATCGGTGATTTTGGCTTTGTTTGCTGCGGAATGAATGGCATCGTCCAAACTCCCCAAACGGTCAACCAAACCGATTTTTAAAGCTTGCGCGCCCGTCCAAACGCGGCCCTGGCCAATGCTGTCAATGTATTTCTGGGTTTTCTTTCGACCGGAAGCAACTGCACCGGTAAAATCCAAATAACCATGATTGACCTGATCTTGTAAAATCGCCCTTTCTTCCGGGTTCAGCGGACGGGTTACATCGCCCAAATCAGCAAATTTCCCGGTTTTTACGCCATCAAAAGTAACGCCCAGTTTCTGGTTCAAAAAGTTTTTCATGTTCGGCAAAATCGCAAAAATACCAATGGAGCCGGTGATCGTATTCGGTTGCGCGAAGATAGAATCCGCCGCACAAGCCATATAATAACCGCCGGAAGCGGCCACATCGCCCATCGAAACAATAACCGGTTTTACTTTTTTGGTCATCAATACTTCGCGCCACAACACATCGGAAGCCAGCGAACTGCCGCCCGGCGAATTGATCCGCAGCACAACCGCTTTCACTTTTTTATCCAAACGTGCTTTGCGAATGGCTTTTGAAATACCTTCAGAACCGATAGAATTATCATCACCTTCGCCGCTGCCAATATCACCGGAAGCATAAATTACAGCAATGCGGGTGTTGGACCCGCTGTCTTTATTTTCATCCGGCTGGTTGTAATCGGCCAGTTCTACCATGTTCAGGTTATCGTTTTGGCCGGTTCCGGTACGCTGTTTTAACTCTGTCAGGATCTCGTCTTTGTATTTCAAACCGTCAACCAGCTTATATTTCAAAGCATCTTCGGGATATTTTATTTTCAATTTGTTGGCAATATTAAACAGCGAATCCTTGCTGATTTTACGGCTTTTGCCAATATTGGTGAGGAAATAATCGTACAGAGAACCCAAATAAGAATTGACCTGTAGGCGGTTTGCATCGCTCATTTTATCCAAAATAAAAGGTTCGACCGCACTTTTAAAAGTCCCGACTTTGATTACTTGTGCTTCGATCCCTAATTTATCCAGCGCACCTTTAAAAAAGCTATATTTAGAACTAAAACCGCGAAACTCGAAAATCCCTTTTGGGTTGATGTAAACTTTATCGGCTACAGAAGCCAGATAATAAGCACCTTGCGTATAAATTTCGCCATAAGCCAAAACAAATTTACCTGATTTTTTAAAGTCGATCAGCGCATTGCGGATTTCCTCAGTTGTGGCCTGGCCGGAAAGCATGTAGCTCTCATCCAGGTAAATCCCTTTGATATTGCTGTCGGATTTTGCCCTTTTTATACTGGCCAAAATATCGTTTAGGCCGATGGATTTTTTTACGCTGAGGTTTAAAAACGGAATACCGGAAAGGGGATTGGCCGAAGTGCGTTCTTTAATGGCATAATTAAAAGCGAGCCGCAACACAGAATTTGATCCGACTTCAGTTTTTTTATCACTCCCGACAGAAGAAATCAAACCCAAAACAACAAAAGTAAAGATGATTAGGCAAAGCAAAACGCCAATGATCGTGGCAAAAACATATTTAAAAAACTGTTTCATTTAAAAGCTATTCTTTTTTGCAAACTTAGCAAAACGGTAACGTTAAATGTTAGAGCTTTGCCCATATAATTTGTTACAACATGCAACTGGTTTATTTTTTATTGGGAAGTAATTTGGGCGATAGAAATGAGTACCTAAAAGAAGCATTGCTGCACTTACAAAATGATGTAGGAGAGATTTTGCGCGTTTCCTCTGTTTATGAAACACAATCCTGGGGTTTAGAAAATTTGCCGGATTATTTGAACCAGGTTGCAGAAATTGAAACCTCAGTTTTGCCGCAGGAAATTTTGGAAAAAACCCAGGCAATTGAAGAAATGTTGCATCGGCAAAGAACAAAAAAATGGGATTCCCGTACAATTGACATCGATGTTTTATTTTTCGGAAATTCGGTTGTTGATTTGCCGGGACTGAAAATACCTCATCCTCAAATTCAAAATCGTTTGTTTACATTAGTGCCACTGATTGAGCTGATACCTGATTTTATTCATCCGGTACTAAAAAAAACTATACAAGAGTTGCGGCACGAGGTTAAAGACGGGCTGCTGGTGAAAAAATATACTTTTATTAATTAGATTATTATCGAAAATATGGATACTCAAAGCAGCGAACAAGATTTTGACTTGTCATTTTTAGAAGAAATAGCCGACGGAAACAAAGAGTTTCTGGTAGAATCTATCGATATGTTTTTGGTGCAAACGCCGGAAATTTTTGGTCAAATTTCTCAGGCAATAGCTGCTAAAGATTGGGTCACTACGGCATCACTGGCTCATAAAGTGAAATCAAACCTGGGTTTTTTTGGGATGGACCGCATTAAAAATGAAATGCAGGAAATCGAGATTAATGCCAAAGGCGGCGGCACAGACCTGATGCTGGCCGCAAAATTTGAATCCACAAAAAAAGCTGTCCTAAAAACAGTAGAGCAGCTTTATCAAATCAAAAAACAAATTGAGGCAGAAGTTTAAGCCTGTTGTAAATTGAAGGTATAGCTTTCCATAATCAGGTTGGCCAATAGTTTTTTGCAGGCTTCATCAACTTTTTGTTTGGCTGCGATTTCGTTTTCTGCTTCCACTTCCAGCGAAATATGCTTGCCGATGCGGACATTGGTTATTTCTGACAGGTCGAGGTTTTTCATACTTCCTGAAACCGCTTTTCCCTGCGGGTCCAGGATTTCTTTTTTGGGCATTACATCGATTTCTGCTTGAAACTTCATTTCTTTGTGGTTCTGATTTGGATGATTGATAATAGGATATAAAAAAATATGATGAATGGTATTGCTGCAAACTTAAAAATTAACAGGGAAATCAACCCGAAAAATAGCAGGATATAACGGTAGCTGTTTTCGGAAAAATCCAGGTTTTTAAATTTTAAGGACAACAACGGTAATTCTGCCACCAGCAGCCAGCAATTGACCGCAATATAAATGATCAAAAACCAATGGTTCAAAATTATGCCGGTAAAAGAAGCATTTTGCTGAAATATAAGAATTAGCGGAAACGAAGCTGAAAGCATGGCACTGGCCGGCGTGGGCAAACCGATAAAGCTGTTGGTTTGGCGCGTATCAACATTAAACTTGGCCAAACGCAATGCCGAAAATATGGCGATAAAAAAAGCACTGAAGCATGTCCAATTTGGTTCTACTCCGAAATCTTTTTCAGCAAGCAGCATAAAAATGATGAAAGCTGGCAAAACGCCAAAGCTCACCATATCTGCCAGCGAATCTAATTGTTTCCCGATTTTTGAATGAACTTTAAGTAACCTTGCAGCCATTCCATCCAGAAAATCAAAAAAAGCAGCGGTAAAAACAGCATAGGCTGCGTAATCTAATTTCCCCTGAAAAGCAAAAAAAATACCTGTACAACCGCTGAAAAGGTGTGTACAGGTAATGGCATTCGGGATGTGTTTCTTCATTTCAGTTGTGAGTTTCCTGTTGCGGGTTACCGGTTAGTTCCATAAACTGGCAACTCACAACAGGCAACTGGTAACTTCTTAGCTGTTCATGCTGATCAGGAATTCTTCATTGGATTTGGTTCCTCTGATCTGTCCCTGCAAAAATTCCATTGCTTCCTGCGAATTCATGTCGGCCAAGTGATTGCGCAAAATCCAAACACGCTGCAGGGTTTCTTTATCCAAAAGCAAATCATCACGGCGTGTGCTCGAAGCGGTAAGATCAATGGCCGGATAAATCCGTTTGTTGGATAGTTTACGATCCAGCTGAAGCTCCATGTTGCCCGTACCTTTAAATTCTTCAAAGATAACTTCATCCATTTTAGAACCTGTATCGATCAAAGCGGTGGCAATAATGGTAAGCGAGCCGCCGTCTTCAATATTACGGGCTGCTCCGAAAAAGCGTTTTGGTTTGTGCAAAGCGTTGGCATCCACACCGCCGGAAAGGATTTTGCCGGAAGCCGGCGCAACGGTATTGTAAGCACGCGCCAACCGGGTAATTGAATCCAGCAAAATCACCACGTCATGGCCGCATTCTACCATACGTTTGGCTTTTTCCATCACGATATTGGCGATTTTTACGTGGCGTTCGGCAGGCTCATCAAAAGTAGAAGAAACCACTTCTGCGCGCACGCTGCGGGCCATATCGGTTACTTCTTCGGGGCGTTCATCAATCAATAAAATAATCAGGTAAACTTCCGGATGGTTTTTGGCGATGGCGTTGGCAATATCTTTCAGCAAACTGGTTTTGCCGGTTTTAGGCTGAGCAACAATTAAACCGCGCTGGCCTTTACCAATCGGCGTAAATAAATCGATGATCCGGGTAGAATAATTATTTATTTCTGAAAAAAGGTTCAATTTTTCCTGCGGAAACAGCGGCGTTAAAAAATCAAAAGGGACACGGTCGCGCACTTCGGAAGGAATGCGGCCGTTGATCGCTTCAACCCGCACCAAAGGAAAATATTTTTCGCCTTCTTTTGGCGGACGGATGCTGCCGCGGACAGTATCGCCGGTTTTTAAACCAAATAGTTTGATTTGGGATTGAGAAACATAAATATCATCCGGGGAAGTTAAATAGTTATAATCCGAAGAACGTAAAAAACCATAGCCATCAGGCATGATCTCCAATACGCCTTCATTCACAATTACATTGTCAAAATCCAGGTTTATAGCAGGTTCCGCTTGTTTGTTTGGCGCAGTTGCCGGAATATTATTTTGCTGCGGATTGGCATTCTGGTTGCTGTTATTTTGATTGCCATTATTGTAACGTTTTTCAAATTTTGGCTGCCGGTTTTCTGCAGGAACTTCATTGTAGCGGCGTGCAGGCTCAACATTGTTGCTGCTGGCAGGCGGTACAGTCCTTACCGGCTGATGCGTTGGTTCCGATCCTGGTAAAACGCGTTCGGCCGCCGGGAAATTGATTTCGGGTACAGCATTTGCCTGTCTGTCTTGTACTGTTTTTATCGTCCTAATTCTTTTGCGCGGCTTATCTTCTGCTTCTGCTGGCTCTGTTTCAGTAGGTTCTTCAAATTTAATAGCCTCGTTTACAGGCTTTTGCAACGGAATTTCCGGTTCTGCTACGGCTGCAACTGGCTGTGCAATTTTTGGTTTTCTGCCCGGTTTAGCTTTTTCTACGGGTACTGCAGCGGCAGGTTGATTGTTACTGATCTGGGCAATCAGATCTTGTTTACGCAGCTCATCGGCTTGGGCTATACCCAAAGTTCTGGCTATTTCACGCAACTCAGATACGAGCTTGTCGTTCAGTTCGGTGGTATTAAACATGCGAAGGGATAATAATATTTATCTTTTTAAATTAAGATTTGATGGTAGAAATAAATTTTTCTTTGCTGATACCGTACATCTCAGTTTTTACACTGATAAAAAAGCATTGGAGAATAGTTCTGATTTTTAAAATGCAGGAAAATCGTCAGGAAAACGCTGCAATTGTAAATAATATTTATAACTATTCAAACTATTTAGCTAAAAAAATTTATATCTGTTTATTTAGTCAATTTTTATTTATTTTGATTTTTCAAGCTAAAAAATGTATTCCAGGCAACAACTAATTGATCAGATCAAACGAAAAAAATCTTTTTTGTGTATTGGATTGGATACTGATCTGCAAAAAATACCAAAGTTTTTAAAGAAATTTCCCGATCCAGTACTCGAATTTAACCGCAGAATCATCGATGCCACGCAAGATTTATGTATCGCCTACAAACCCAACACCGCTTTCTACGAATGTTATGGTGCAAAAGGTTGGCAAAACCTGATCGATACCTGCAAATATATCCCTAAAAATATTTTCAAAATTGCTGATGCCAAACGCGGCGATCTGGGCAACACCGGGCAAATGTATGCCAAAGCTTTTTTTGACGAAGCAAATTCCGGGATGTCATTTGATGCCGTTACCGTTGCGCCTTACATGGGTTCGGATTCTGTGATGCCTTTTTTAGCCTATCAAAATAAGTGGGCAATTTTGCTAGCCTTAACTTCCAATGAAAGCCATATCGATTTCCAGTTATCCGGCAACGGAGAAAGCGCATTATTTGAACAAGTGCTGCAAAAATCGCAGCAATGGGGAACGGACGAACAACTGATGTATGTAGTTGGTGCCACACGTGGTGAAGCTTTTTCAACCGTACGAAAGCACGTGCCCAACCATTTTTTGCTGGTTCCGGGCCTGGGCACGCAAGGCGGATCATTGGCTGAGGTTTGCAAATACGGAATGAATGCGGATTGCGGCCTGATTGTAAATGCATCCAGATCAATTATTTATGCTTCTTCAGGACGCGATTTTGCAGAAGCTGCGAGGGCCGAAGCCTTGAAAATCCGGCAGGAAATGGAAACAGAATTACATAAATCCGGGTTTTTAAATTGATGTTTGAGGTGTAATTTTTAAAGCATATCCGGATTTGTATTTGCAGGGCTACACGGTTATTCATCCCAATCAACCTAAATTTATACCGATAAAAGAAGCATGAGGTTTGAATCTGGCAGGATAGCGTAATAATAACAAACAGAAAACCACCTGCATTGTATTTATATAAATAGCTGATTTAGCAGATTAATATTACTTTTCAGAAATTTTTTTAAAACATGGGCAAATCTTCTGATCTTAAAAAAATCCTATGCATCGATATTGGTGGTTCGCATATCAAGGCTACCGTTTTGGATACGGATGGAAAATCACTTAAAGAATACGAAAAAACACCAACCCCGGTCCCGGCATCGCCCCAAAACGTAATTGAGGCGATCAAAACGCTGGTTAAAGATTTCCCGGAATACGATCATATTTCTTCGGGCTTTCCGGGATATGTAAAAGACGGTACTGTTTTTACCGCACCAAATTTGGGGACAGACCTTTGGGCAAAAACTGATCTGCAAAAATTACTGAAAGATACTTTGGGCAAAGATGCGATCGTGGTAAACGATGCCGATATGCAGGGCATGGGCGTGATCAGCGGTAAAGGTTTTGAAATGGTGATTACGCTGGGGACCGGTTTCGGAACGGCTCTTTTTAAGGATGGATTTTTGTTGCCACATCTGGAAATTGCGCATCTGCCGATCAAAAAAGATAAAACTTATGACCAGTATTTGGGTGATAAAGCTTACCACGAAATTGGCGATGACCGCTGGAACAAACGCGTGAAAAAAGTTTTGGATATTTTAAAAACAGTTTTTAATTACGATTTTTTATACATTGGAGGAGGCAACTCCAGTGAAATTGATTTTAAACTGGATGATAATATCAAAATAGTATCCAACCGGGAAGGTATCAAAGGCGGCCCGCGTTTGTGGATGCAGGACAAAAATGCCCTCAGCAAAAAATAAAAATTGATCTTAAACCTTTAATTTAATATAATGAATGTAGAAACAGAAAACATTGAACAGCTGGCGATAGATACAGTAAGGGTTTTATCGGTTGATGCTGTTCAGAAGGCAAATTCCGGCCATCCGGGTATGCCAATGGGTGCGGCACCGATGGGCCATGTACTATGGTCTGAAGCGATGAATTATAGTCCTGCCAACCCAAACTGGGCAAACCGCGATAGGTTTATATTATCCGCAGGCCATGGTTGTATGCTGCAGTATTGTTATTTGCATCTTACAGGTTATGACCTCTCTCTGGACGACCTGAAAAATTTTCGTCAGTTAAACAGCAAAACTGCAGGCCATCCGGAGTATGGTTTGGCACCCGGTATTGATGTAACAACTGGCCCGCTCGGCCAGGGTTTTGCAAACGGCGTAGGCTTTGCTATCGGGCAAAAACATTTGGCCGGACGTTATAACAAACCTGGCCACCATATTTTTGATTATAAAGTTTACGCCATCTGTAGTGATGGTGATATGATGGAAGGTGTAACTTCCGAAGCTGCATCTTTGGCTGCACAGTTGGAGTTGGGCAACATGATTTACTTATATGATGACAACCATATTTCTATAGAGGGCGATACAGATATTGCTTTTACGGAAGACGTATCGGCACGTTTTGAAGCTTACGGCTGGCATGTTCAGGAAGTAAAAAACGGAAACGATATTGAAGCTATAAAAAATGCGGTACATAACGCCGAAATTGAAATCCGCAAACCATCTTTAATTAAGGTGCGTACGCATATCGCTTACGGCAGTCCGAATAAAGTTGATACGGCCGGTGCGCACGGTTCTCCGCTTGGCGAAAGAGAAGTTAAACTGGTAAAAGAAGGCATGGGTTTCGATCCGGAGCAGTTTTTTTATGTGCCAAAAGAAGTATCTGATTATTACTTGGAATGCGGAAAAAAGGGCGAAGCGAAAGAGCAGAAATGGAATGAAAAATATGAAGCCTACAAAAAAGAATTCCCGGAATTAGCCGCAGAGTTTGAGTTGCTGAGCAGTGGAAAGTTGCCGGAAGGATGGAAAGACACCATTCCTGTTTTTAAAGCAGAAGAAGGCAAAATTGCTACCCGTAAAGCATCCGGAAAAGTATTGAATGCCATTGCACCTGTTTTGCCCGGTTTAATTGGTGGTTCTGCGGATTTGGCTCCGTCAACAGATACCAATCTTGATAAATACGAATCTTTTACTGCGGAGGACCGGGTTGGAAGAAACTTTCACTTTGGTATCCGCGAACATGCCATGGGTTCTGCTTTAAACGGAATGGCTTTGACCAAAGGCATTATTCCTTATGGTGCAACTTTTCTGATATTTTCCGAATATATGCGCCCTCCGATCCGTTTGGCAGCAATCATGAAAATCAAGCCGATTTTTATTTATACGCACGATAGTATTGGTTTGGGCGAAGACGGAACCACGCACCAGCCGGTTGAGCAATTGATTTCTTTGCGCTCTATCCCGAATATCACGTTAATCCGCCCGGCAGATGCCAATGAAACCGCACAAGCCTGGCGTGTGGCCATCGAGCATGTTGGCGGACCGGTAGTATTGGTACTGACCCGGCAAGGTTTGCAAACCATTGATCAGGATAAATACGCTAAAGCAGAAAATGTAGAAAAAGGTGCTTACATTTTATCTGATGCCGAAAACCCTCAATTATTGCTGATCGCTACCGGTTCTGAAGTAGAACTGGTGATGAAAGCGCAGGCAAAACTAAAAGAAGAAGGTATTGCCGCACGCGTAATCAGTATGCCATCCTGGGAATTGTTTGAAAAACAAGATGCAAACTATAAGGAAAGCGTTTTTCCGAAAAACCTGAAAAAACGGATTGCTGTAGAAATGGCTTCTACTTTAGGTTGGCACAAATATGTGACAGACGAAGGCGAAGTTATTGGGATGACCACTTTCGGCGAATCTGCACCGGCTGAAGAATTGTACAAAGTTTTCGGCTTCACGGTAGAAAACGTTGTTGAAAAAGCAAAAGCATTGATCGCATAAATTTACCTGATAAAAGAAGCATCGGCCTCACCCCAACCCTTTCCACAAGAGAGGGAGTAGGCCAATGCTTCTTTTATCAACCTAAAATCAATATAAATGAAAGTTGGAATTGCAGCGGACCATGGTGGTTTTGAGCTAAAAGAGATGCTTCGGGACTATTTAAAAAGTTTAGGCCATGAAGTGGTTGATTTTGGTGCGGGTTCCCTGGTCCAGCTGGATGATTTTCCGGATTATGTTATCCCGTTGGCAAAAGCTGTTTCTACAAAAGAAGTGGAGCGCGGGATTGCCGTTTGCGGAAGCGGTGTTGGGGCTTGCATTGTTGCTAATAAAGTTGCCGGTGTTAGGGCGGCTTTGATTACCGAACATTTTTCGGCACATCAGGGCGTAGAAGATGACGATATGAACCTGATGACAATTGGCGGCCGCGTGGTTGGTGTCAACGTAGCGCAGGAGTTGGTTAGTTCATTTTTAAAAGCAGAATTTATCGGGGCTGAAAGACACTTGCGCCGCATGGAAAAAGTTCATCAATTAGAAAAATAACCTTATAAAAGAAGTATCATGGCAAACAGACTTAAAAAAATACACGAACTCGGCCAAAGTATTTGGCTGGATTTTATTGACCGCAGAATTATGGATTCCGGTGACATGCAAAAACTGATTACGGAAGATGGCATAAGAGGCGTTACCTCAAACCCGGCCATTTTTGAAAAAGCTTTCAGCAGCAGTTCTGATTATGATGAAGATATTGCCAAGCTGGCTAAAGAAGGCAAAAGCAATGATGATATTTTTTATGGCGTGGCGGTAGAAGATATAAAACGTGCAGCGGATATGTTTATGCAGGTTTATGAAGATGCAGTAAAAGGTGCCGACGGATATGTAAGCTTAGAAGTATCGCCGCGTTTTGCAAACGATACCGAAGCAACAACCAAGCAAGCTTTGGAGCTTTGGAAAGCGGTTCATAAAGACAACGTGATGATCAAAATCCCGGGAACGAAAGAAGGTTTGCCGGCAATACAAAAATGTATTGCAGAAGGATTGAACATCAATGTTACTTTGCTTTTTGGTTTGGAAAGATATGAAGAAGTTACCGAAGCTTACATTTCCGGGCTGGAAGAACGTGCAAACGCAGGCAAACCAATTGAATACGTTTCTTCTGTGGCGAGTTTCTTTTTAAGCCGGATCGATGTTTTGGTTGATCCGATGCTGCAGGAAAAAGGTTTGGCTAATTTAAAAGGTGAAGTTGCAATTGCATCTGCCAAAAAAGCCTACGAAATTTATAAACGCGTTTTCAGCACAGAACGTTGGAAAAAATTGGAAGAAAAAGGCGCGAAACCACAACGTTTGCTTTGGGCAAGCACAGGCAGCAAAGATCCTGCTTTTTCTGATGTGAAATATGTAGAAGCTTTGATTGGTAAAGATACTGTTGATACCATTCCGATGGATACGCTGGTTGCTTTCCGGGACCATGGTAATGCAGAAAATACCCTGGAAGAAGGCTTAGATACTGCCACTGCAACTTTAGGGCAGCTAAAAACAGCAGGTATCGATCTGGCCAAAATCACACAACAACTGGAAGATGAAGGTATTGAAAAATTCAATCAGCCTTATGATAAATTGCTGGCTGCGATAGAAAAACAAAAACAAAAAGCGGTAGCCTAATATATGGAAGCCGGCTATCCCAAAATTTTGTTTCTGGATGTTGGCGGTGTTTTGCTGACCAATGGCTGGGGACATGAATCGCGGCAATTGGCAGCAAAAATATTTGAAATAGATTATGCAGAAATGGAAGCACTGCATAATCTTATTTTTAATATCTACGAGATCGGAAAAATCACACTGGATGAATATCTTGATACAGTAGTTTTTAATCATCCCCGAAATTTTACCCGCGAAGACTTTAAAGCCTTCATCTTTTCTGAATCAAAAGAACTGCCCGGGTTACTGCAATGGCTGATTGAATGGAAAAAGAACTGCGGGTTTCGTATTGTTTCCATTAATAACGAAGGTAAAGAGCTGAACGATTACCGCATCAAAAAATTTGGTTTACACCGGTGCTTTGATGCTTTTGTTTCCTCCTGTGATGTAGGAATGCGGAAACCGGACCCATCTATATTTAAACTGGCGATGGGAATTGCACAGGCCAATCCGCTTCAATGTTACTATTTTGATGACCGGCTGATGCTGGTAGAAGTGGCCAGAAGGACGGGCATCAACGTGTATCAGCATAAAGATTTTGAATCAACCAAACAGATTTTAGAAAATATTCAATCACAATTTTAAATTAAAGAAAATGCCGGACGATAAATACACATTTGGAATGATCGGGCTTGGAACCATGGGCAGAAACCTGCTGCTAAACATGGCCGATCATGATTTTTTGGTGGCAGGCTATGATAAAGATGCTGATAAAATCGCCTTACTGGCAAAAGAAGGCGATGGAAAACCGGTAAAAGGCTTTAAATCCCTGCCGGAATTTATTGGCAGTTTGCAAAAGCCGCGTGCCGTAATGATGCTGGTTCCGGCCGGAAAAATTGTGGACAGTGTTATTAAAGACCTGATCCCGCTGATGGAAGAAGGCGATATTATTATTGATGGCGGAAATTCACATTTTACAGATACCAATGTTCGCGTAGAATATCTGCAAACCAAAAAATTGCATTTCTTCGGAATGGGCATTTCCGGCGGAGAAGAAGGCGCACGAAAAGGCCCGAGCATGATGCCCGGAGGCGACAAAGAAGCTTATGCGCATGTAAAAAACATTTTAAATGCCATTGCAGCAAAAGTAGATGATCAGCCTTGCGTTACTTATATTGGCCCCGGTGCTTCAGGCCATTTTGTAAAAATGGTGCATAACGGAATTGAATATGGTTTGATGCAGCTGATTTCAGAAACCTATGGAATTATGCAAAAAGGCTTGAAGATGGATGATCAGGCTATCCAGGAAGTTTTTGCAAAATGGAATGAAGGAAGGCTGAAATCTTACCTGCTTGAAATTACCAAAGATATTTTTGCTTTTAAAAAGGAAGGTACTGATCAGCTTCTTTTAAATGATATAAAAGATGAAGCCCGTGCCAAAGGAACAGGTAAATGGACTTCACAAGTTTCAATGGACCTGGAAATCCCCTTGCCAACTATTGATATGGCTGTTTCCATACGTGATCTTTCCAAGTATAAAACTTTGCGGGTTAAGCTTTCCGAACTTTATAACGAAGATCTTCCTGCAATGTCAGAAAATAAAGAGGAGTTCCTGGAGATATTGGAACAGGCTTTTTATTTCAATACTATTATGACTTATACGCAAGGGATGCACCTGCTGTTTAAAGCTTCACTGGATTATCATTACAAATTAGATTTAGCAGATATTGCCAGCATTTGGAGGGGCGGCTGTATTATCCGTTCAGAATTTTTGAATGTGATGACCAAAGCATATCATCACAACGACAATCTGGAGCTTCTTTTACTGGATGAAACTGTGCAAGGGCTGATTAAAGAAACTGCAAACAGCATCCGTACAGTTGTTGCTGCAGCTTCCAAATCCGGAGTTGCTATCCCGGCTTATGGTTCCTGCCTGAGTTATTTTGAAGATTTCCGCACCAAAAATATGCCGTCCAATCTCATTCAGGCACAACGTGATTATTTCGGCGCACATACTTATGAACTGATTGGCAAAGAAGGCGTTTTCCATACTGAATGGCAGGCAATCCCTTCACATAAAACCAACAACTGACCATACTTCTTTTATCCACCTTTTTTTATCATTAATTAAATTATAATGAAATCAACTAAGAATCAGCCAACAGTATTTGTGATTTTTGGTGGTACCGGCGATCTGAACTGGCGGAAAATCACACCCGCATTATATAATTTGTTTTTGGATGATTGGCTGCCAGATCAGTTTGCCATTATTGGTACTGGCAGGACACAATTATCCAACGAAGATTTTAATGCGAAACTGTTGGATGGCATCAACCAGTTTTCGCGCAGCGGAAAAGCAGATGCAGAAAAATGGAAAACGTTTTCGTCAAATATTGCTTATCAACCCGCAGATTTAAAAGATGCCGAAACTTATAATGAGTTTGGCAACTTAATTAAAAACTACGAAGATGAATGGCATCAGGAGGCAAACGTGATCTATTATCTGGCTGTTGCGCCGCAATTTTTCCCGATCATAGCAGAAAACATTTCTAAAAGCAAATTGGCCACCAACCCGGAGAAAACCAGGATTGTAATTGAAAAACCTTTTGGCCACGATTTGGAATCGGCAAAATCTTTGAATAAACTGCTTGCCAATATTTTTGAAGAAAGGCAGATTTATCGGATTGACCATTATTTGGGTAAAGAAACGGTACAAAATATCCTCACTTTCCGCTTTGCAAATTCGCTGCTGGAACCTCTGTGGAACCGGAATTATATTGAGCATGTGCAAATTTCTGTTACAGAACAATTGGGTGTGGCTGATCGCGGAGATTACTACGAAGGTGCCGGGGCAATGCGCGACATGATCCAAAATCACATCCTGCAACTGCTTTGTTTGGTAGCGATGGAAATTCCGGTAAACTTTGATGCCGATGAAATCCGCAACAAAAAAGTGGATGTATTGAATGCCATGCGTCGTTTTACACCGGAAAATATCAAAAATTCTGCGGTACGCGGCCAGTATAGCAAAGGTTGGGTCAAAGGAAAAGAAGTGCCGGGTTATCGTCAGGAAAAAAATGTTGCCCCGGAATCTAACACAGAAACTTTTGCCGCAGTTAAGTTTTTTGTGGATAACTGGCGCTGGCAAGGCGTTCCTTTTTATGTGCGTACCGGAAAAAGGTTGCATCAGTCTGCCTCGGTCATCAGCATCCAGTTTAAAGACGTTCCGCATCCGGTTTTCCCGGCAGAAGCGACTGAAAGCTGGCAGCAAAACCGTTTGATTATCAGCATTCAACCGGAAATGAGTATCCGTTTACAAGTGCAGGCAAAAAGGCCGGGTGTGGATATGGTGATCAATACAGTTGATATGGTTTTTGATTATAAAGGAACTTATACTACTGAAACGCCGGAAGCTTATGAAACTTTGCTGCTGGATACCATGCAAGGCGACCAAACTTTGTTTATGCGCGCTGATCAGGTCGAAGCCGCCTGGACGTTGATTATGCCGATCCTGAATATTTGGGAAACTAAAAAAAGCTCTAAATTTCCAAATTATTCTTCAGATTCCTGGGGGCCGGAAGTGGCAGAAGCTTTGATTGCACGCGATGGTTTCCATTGGTTTACTTTGCCGGCTAAAGAAGATTAACGATGGACCTGAAACTCAATATTTTCCCGGCAGAGCAGGAAGTGCTCATGGGGATTGCAGAATACTTTGTTGAAACTGCTAATCAGTCTATTGGCAAACAAGGTTTTTTCAACGTTTCATTATCAGGAGGAACTTCACCCAAAAAGCTGTATCAGTTGCTCACAACGCCCGAATACCGGCGGCAGCTGGATTGGGCGAAGGTTTATTTTTTCTTTGGAGATGAACGTTACGTGCCTCAAAATTCGCCCGATAGCAATTTTTTAATGGTAAAAACAGCATTGTTTGATCCTTTGCAAATTGCTGCCGATCACATTTTTGATGTCAATACTTCGCTTTCACCGGAAGCTGCCGCGGCTGATTATGCTGATCAGATCAACACGCATTTCAAAAATGAAAAAGTTTGTTTTGATCTGATTTTACTGGGTTTGGGTGATAATTCGCACACGGCATCCCTGTTTCCGCATACTACGGTTTTGGCTGAAAAGGAAGCTACTATAAAAGCGGTTTTTCTGGATGATCAGCATGTTTTCCGCATCACTAAAACTGCTAAAATGATTAACCAGGCGCAGCATATTGCCTTTTTACTGTTTGGAGCTGGCAAGGCTGAAGCAGTAAAACATGTTTTGGAAGATCCAAGTGATATTGAAGAATATCCGTCACAACTAATTAAGCCGGAAAATGGTGATGTACAATGGTTTATGGATGAAGCGGCGGCAGCATTGCTTCAACATAAATAATTTTGGATACTGTTTTTATCACCCTAAATTCAGCGTATAATTTTTACAAAGCGATAGTTTGTCAAACTATCGCTTTTTTTTGTTTTTGATAAACATTACTTGTTTTAGCACGTCTGCTACGGTAAATAAGCTCAAGCTAAAAATTATATGAGATTTGAAAATAAAATTTGTTTGGTTACCGGCGGTGGTTCCGGCATCGGGAAAGCTACCTGTTTGCGTTTGGCATCTGAAGGCGGAACGGTGATTGTGGTTGATATTAATGAACAACACGGCAATGATACGGCCGAAACCATCCGCCAGCACAAGGGCAAAGCGGCGTTCATCAAAACTGATTTGGCTGTATCAGAAGACATTAAAAATTGTGTGCAAAAAGTAATTGATAATTATAACCGAATCGATGTGCTGATAAATAATGCTGCTTTCATGACTTTTACCAAAATTGTGGATCTGGAAGAAAGTGATTGGGACAAGGTGATGAACATCAACCTAAAATCAGTTTTCCTTTTTTGTAAATATAGCCTGCCACACATGAAAAACGGCGCAGTGGTGAACATCAGTTCTGTACACGCTTTCCAAACCACTCCTGAAGTTTTACCTTACGCAACCAGTAAAGGCGGGATGGAAGCTTTTACCCGTGGTTTAAGTTTGGAATACAAATCAGACCAAGCCCGTTTCAATTGCGTTGCACCGGGCGCGGTAGATACACCAATGTTATGGTCTAACCCCAACATAAAAGACGGGGTAGAAAAAATGGAAGGTACCGTTGGAAAGCCGGAAGAACTGGCAGCTGCAATTTGTTTTATCGCCTCGGATGAAGCATCTTACATCAACGGTACAACTTTAGTGGTTGATGGCAACCGTTTGGATAATTTGTAAAATCACAAATTGGCTATGAGAAACAAGTTTATGTTTGCCACTGGTATTGAAAATAGTTATCCTACTGTTTTTATCGATGGAAAAAAAGTGCGCGTGGACGAGTTGGAAAAAACCGGCCATTATAAAAGATGGCAGGAAGATTTTCAGCTGGTAAAAGAAATGGGTATTGAGTTTTTAAGATACGGGCCGCCTTACTTTTCCACCCATATCGGCCCCGGCCAGTACAATTGGAGTTTTGCAGATGATACTTTTGCCCGCTTAAAAGAACTGGATATTACGCCCATTGTTGATCTATGCCACTTTGGCGTTCCGGATTGGCTGGATAATTTTCAAAACCCTGATTTTCCGCAATATTTTGCAGAATATGCTTTGGCTTTTGCCAGCCGATATCCGCACCTAAAATTTTATACGCCTGTTAATGAGATATTTGTAGCCGCTTCTTTTTCAGGGCAATACGGCTGGTGGAACGAAAGTTTGGCGGATGACAAAAGTTTTGTTACCGCTTTAAAACATCTTTGCAAAGCCAACGTGCTGGCAATGGAGGCGATTGCCAAAGTGCAGCCCGACGTTACTTTTATCCAAAGTGAATCATCAGAATATTTTCATCCTGAAGACCCAAGTTGCTGTGCGCAGGCAGATTTTCTTAACCTGAAACGTTTTTTATCGCTCGATCTTTCCTACGCACATTCCATTAAAGTTCCGCATTATAAATATTTGATGGAAAACGGGATGACGGATGCAGAATATGAATGGTTTATGAACAACCAAATCCGTGGAAAATGTATTATGGGCACGGATTATTATGCTTCCAATGAGCATATCGTCCATGCGGACGGTTCAACCAGTGCTTCCGGCGAAATATTCGGTTATTACGTAATTACCCAGCAGTATTATACCCGTTATCGCTTGCCGGTGATGCACACGGAAACAAATATTGCTGAGCCAAACTCGGTAAATTGGCTGCAAAAAGAATGGGCAAACCTATACCGGTTTCAGCAGGATGGATTCCCGATTGTAGGTTTTACCTGGTACGGTTTGCTGGACCAGGTGGATTGGGACACGGCACTCAGGCAAAATAACGGTACCGTAAACCCGCTCGGTTTGTATGATTTAGACCGAAGAATTCGTCCGGTCGGTACAGCTTACAAAAAACTGATTACGGATTGGCGGTCGACATTAGATCAGGAATTGTATAATTTAAACAGCATCCCCTAATTTATGTGCGATAAAAGAAGCATTGTTAAAAACTAAAAGCAGCATCAGCATTAGGGTTATCCACCTTGGTGCTTTTTCTTTCCCCGCCCACCGTCACATGCATCATATTGATCTGCTCCGGGTGCATTTCGTACAAAAGATCATCGTGTACATTAATCTGTTTGATGCGGTCAATCCCTTTCACTTCAAAATAACTCCAGGTTCCGTCTTCCTGAATTTCATAGCCGACATAAGCAAGGTTTAAAGTTTTTCCATCAGCACGAATGACCAAATGTTTTTTCACATAATCATTAACCAGCTTGTTGGCCAAAGCTTTATCTTTTGGTTTGATGATATCTAACTGAGTGTGATATTGTTTTTCCAACGCTTTTTCCAGATCATCCGAAAACATCCGGCAACTGATTTCTACGGAATGGTTGGTGGGATTTTGCTTGATTTCGGTAACGCTTACATAAAAAGGGTGCAACAGCCTCAGCCAGAAAAATAAGAAAGTAGGTAACATCTGTGTGCTTGATCAAATTTATCTTTCAAAAAAAGCTATAATTACGCGCAAAAACGAATACTGTTTTTATGCCTGATTTTTCCTTGTATTTCCAACTCGGTTTGCAACATATCTGCGATTGGAAAGGCTATGACCACATTCTTTTTGTAACGGTTTTATGCGGCGTTTACCAGCTTCAGGATTGGAAAAAAGTCTTGGTTTTGGTTACCGCTTTTACCATCGGCCACTCAGTTACGCTTGCTTTGAGCGTTTTCAATATCATCCATATCAATACTTCGCTGATTGAATTTTTGATTCCGGTAACCATCACCATCACAGCCTTAAATAACCTTGCTAAAAGAAGCATCCCGCAAAAAGCCATTAATCCAACTTATTTTTTGGCGTTATTTTTCGGGTTGATCCACGGTTTGGGTTTTTCTAATTATTTAAAAAGCCTTTTAGGACGAGATACCAATATCGTCCGGGAATTATTTGCTTTCAACCTCGGTTTAGAGTGCGGGCAGATATTAATTGTAATATCTGTATTACTTTTAGCCTTTTTGCTGATCAGAAGTTTCAAAATCAAAGCTACAGATTGGAGTTTTTTTCTATCTTCGGCTATCTTTGGTATTGCTTTGATGATGTGTATCGATCGTTTTCAACAAATAATTTTCAGATGAAAAAAATTTACTTCGCTATTTCGTGTTTTTTCCTGATCGGTTCTGCTGCGCGGGCACAGTACGACAACAATCCGGGTTCCAACCACGGCAACAAATTTGAACAATTGGGCACAATGATCTCCGACCCAAACATGTACCGTTCCGCTTCCGGTGCGCCCGGCCCGAAATACTGGCAGCAACGTGCCGATTACGAAATTAACGCAACTTTGAACGACGACAAGCAGCGTTTGGACGGAACCGAAACCATTACTTATTACAACAATTCTCCTGATCCTTTAACTTATTTGTGGTTGCAGTTGGATGAAAACCAGCACCACAAAGATTCGCAGGGAAGCACAACCGGCGAAAGCAAAATGCAGGATAAAATGAGTTTGCGCCAGCTGCAATCCATCATGGGCAACAATCTTGATCTGGGCGATCATGTTTTGAGTGTGAAAGATGCCAACGGAAATAATATTCCGTTTACCATCAATGAAACCATGATGCGGCTGGAAATGCCTAAAACGTTGATGCCAGGCGAAAAATTCAAGTTTAAAGTTGCCTGGTATTATAATATTTCTGATCGCTTAACTATCGGTGGAAGAGGCGGTTACGAATATTTTCCGGAGGATAAAAACTATTTATACACCATGACGCAGTGGTATCCGCGGATGGCCGTTTACAGTGATTTTCAGGGCTGGCAAAACAAGCAGTTTATCGGTAGCGGCGAGTTTGCTTTGGCTTTTGGAAATTTTAAAGTGAATATCAACGTTCCGGCAGATCATGTGGTAGGCGCAACAGGTTTGTGCCAGAATTACAACCAAACCTTATCCGTAGCACAACTAAAACGCTGGAACCAGGCACAAAACACAAAAGAACCAATTGAAATTGTGACCCTAAACGAAGTACAGCAAGCGATGAAAGGCCACGCGCAAGCACGCAAAACCTGGGTTTATGCAGCTGAAAATGTGCGTGATTTTGCCTGGGTTTCTTCCCGCAGGATTGTATGGGACGGCATGTCAACCCAAATTGAAGGCGGCAAAAAAGTGATGGCCATGTCTTATTACGGGCCGGAAGCTTATGCACTTTATCGCCGATATTCTACCAAAGTGGTGGCGCATACGCTCAAAGTTTATTCGCAGCACACATTCCCGTATCCGTATCCGAGTGCCATTTCTGTAGAAGCATCAAACGGAATGGAATATCCGATGATCTGTTTTAATTATGGCCGGACAGAAAAAGACGGAACTTACAGTGAATCAACTAAAAACGGGATGATCGGTGTGATTACGCACGAAGTCGGACACAACTTTTTCCCGATGATTGTGAATTCTGATGAGCGGCAATGGACTTGGATGGACGAAGGTTTGAATACTTTTTGTCAGTTTTTGGCCGAGCAGGACTGGGACAATAATTTCCCGTCGCAGCGTGGCCCGGCTTATAAAATTGCGGATTACATGAAACTGCCGAAAAATGAGCTGGAGCCGATCATGACGAACTCTGAAAACATCGTCCGTTTTGGGCCGAATGCGTATGCCAAGCCAGCAACAGCCCTGAATATTTTGCGCGAAACCGTGATGGGCAGAAAGCTGTTTGATTATGCTTTTAAAACTTACGCGCAACGCTGGGCTTTTAAGCATCCAACGCCAGCAGATTTTTTCAGGACGATGGAAGATGCTTCTGCCGTAGATTTGGATTGGTTTTGGCGAGGCTGGTTTTATGGTACTGATCCGGTTGATATTTCTTTGGATAGCGTGAAATTATACACAATCAACACAAAAAACCCGGAAACAAATGCACAAGATGATCGGGCGCAATTTGACCGCAATTTGCAAAACATCAGTATGCAAAGAAATCGCGAAGCGGGAACACATTTTGCCGTAGAAGCAGATTCTTCCCTGAAGGATTTTTACAGCAAGTTTGACCGTTTTTCCGCTACACTGCTAACAAAAGAGAGTTACCAGGCAATGTACAATGCTTTATCTCCCGAGGAAAAAAACTTTTACGAAAGCAAAAATTATTTTTACCAGCTTACTATGAGCAATAAAGGCGGCCTGGTGATGCCGGTAATTCTGGAGTGGACTTACACCGATGGAACAAAGGAAACTGAACGGATTTCTGCTTACATCTGGCGAAAAAACGAGCAGAAAATTACCAAGGTTTTTGCCAAGACAAAAGAAGTAAAATCTATCAAACTGGACCCTTACCGCGAAACCGGCGATATTGACGAAGACAACAACAGCTGGCCGCGCACTTTAACGCCAACCCGTTTTGAACTGTTTAAGCAGCAAAACCTGCCACGCGGTGCAACTTCCGGTGGGAACTTAATGCAGCAATCCACGAAAAAACAGCCTTAAAAGAAGCGTTCATCAACCACAAGCTTCTGCATAATAAAAGCCGAAACAGATAATGTTTTGGCTTTTACGTTTTAGATATTATATGAAGTTGTTTAAACTTTTAGGCCCGTTTAAATTTGAAGAATAAAAAAAACACTAATACTTCTTTTACCGGGTAAAAATTGGTGTTTGCATCCATTTCAATAAATCAAAACCCAATAGCAAGTTTTAGGTGATAAAAGAAGCATCAACCCAAAAAAAGAGCATCAGAAAAAAAAGTTTAAACAACTTCTATATCTGGAAATAAAACTTGATTATTTTTTCAATGTATCGTTAGGCGGAACACTATTTTGAATATTATTTGTACTGTCGCCTACTTTAACCGTATCCTGCCGTTCCGTACCATAATTTTTGTGTTTTTCATTACAAGCTGTGGTAATGCAGAGAATAGTCAAGGCAGAAAATAAGATAGTTTTGTTTTTCATGATGCTTCTTTTACCAGTAAATTTTAATAAATGATGTTCTTTCTTTTAACAACTAAGAAACAAAAGTTTAGGTTTGTTTTCAAAGTTAGCTACAATTAACGGATTATGGTAACATATCCGCCATAATTTTTGGTGCCATCTCTCAAATTCAAAACATAATAATACGTACCAACCGGTACTTCTTCGCCTTTATAACGGCCATCCCATGCAGTGCCATAACCAATGGAATGATACATCAGGATACCATAACGATTATAAATATCCATAATGCAATCCGGATACCTGTCCAGATTCTGAATATTCCATACATCGTTTACACCATCATTATTTGGGGTAAAAGTATTTGGGATGATCGGGATTTTTAAAATCCTGATCGTAACTGTATCCGTTGCAAAACAGCTGTCGGCCGAAGTGACCGTGAGCCGGTAGGTAATATCATTGGATGGCGTAGCTACCGGCCGTGCAATATTAGGGTTATTTAATCCCCTGGCTGGTGTCCATTTATAAGTTAAACCATTGCCCGTTGCTTTTGGTGATAAAGTAACTGATTCGCCGATATGTACACTTTTGTTGGCACCTGCATCAACTGTTGGCGTTGGGTTTACGATGATGTTTTGCGTTACCGAATCGGCACAACCACTTTCGGAAGTAAATACATATTTGATCGGGTGCACACCAACTCCCGCAGCAGCAGGCGAAAACAAGCCATCTGCCGTTACGCCTGCACCAGAGTAGATGCCTTTGCCTTTGTTGCCGCTTATATCTTGGGCTTGCGTAAATTGAATTGGCGAAACTTCCTGACAAACACTTCCCAAAGCGGTGAAAACTACTTTTGGCGCAGCATTTATGGTGATGTTTTTTACAATCTCATCCACACAAGTAATACCGGAATAAGCCAATAACCTGACTGTATAAGTTTGAGCTGCCGGCGTAGTAAAAGGATTGTATTGATGCGTATATTGTTGGCCAGCAACCGGATATGAATACGTTTCAGCAACAGTCGGCTGGTTTTTATAATCAAAATACCAAACCAATTTAGTAATCCGGCCAACATCTACCGAAGACTGGTTTTGGAAAATTACCGGCACATTGCTGCAAAGGCTTTTGGTATTTAAAATTTCAAATGCAGCTTTTGGTAAAGAACCATTTACCAGGAAATCTTTGGTAACAGTTGCAAAACTGCCATCATTTGCCGTAACCGTTTCTGTAACCTTGTAAACCTGTGCTTTCAGGAAACGATGTGTTGGATCTTTTAAAGTAGAAGTATTCGGGTTGGCAGCCGTAGCATCTGCATCACCAAAATCCCATAAATAAGTTAAAGTAACGCCGGTGGCAACACTATCCGCAGTCAGATCATTAAATTGAGAAGATAAATCTGTTTTACAAACATCGGGCAATTTAAAATCAGGTTTGAGGCCGGGTTTCGCGATCACTGATTGCGTAATTACGGACGGGCAACCCTGATCAGAAATAACCGTGAGCGTAACCTGGTAAGTTCCGGCCGCTGCATAGATATGTTCAAAAGGTTTATTGTCGGTGTGCGTTTCTGTTTTGCCATCACCAAAATCCCATTTCCAAGATACAATTTTGCCTGCTGCAATGGTAGAAGCATCTTTGATGATCACCGCAAAATCTTTAAAAACAGAATTTGTATAGGTAAAAACAGCATTAGGTAAAGTGTTGATCCTGATAGTTTGCTGCTTGGTAGTTTGGCAGCCGCTTTCTGAAATGGCCGTTAAACTTACCGTATCTATCCCGGATTTGGTATAAGTATGCGTTGGGTTTTGCAGGGTAGAAGTGCTGCCGTCTCCAAATTTCCAGATCCAGCTTTTAACGGTTTTGCTGCTGTCAGTGCTTTTATCAATAAATTTAACCGAATCGCCTAAGCAAACACTGGCAGGCATAGTAAAGTTGGTAACTGGCGCGCTGTAAACCGTAAACGGAAAATTGAAATTTTGATCGCCCAAAGTACAACCACCGGTAGAAGGCGGCAAATCAGCAACAATGTTAACCGTATAAGAACCGGCTTTTTTAAATATACTTGGTTTTGGTATTTTGTAAACATAGTAAGGCTGGCCGTTGATGGTAGTATCACGCACAACCGGATTATTAGAAGTGATAACTGTGTTAGACGGGTTGATCGTCCAAACAATTTTCTTGGTAGGCACATTCAGGGTAAGCTGCAGATTATACTGATCATATACACAAGCCGAAGTAATTTGAAGATTGGAAACCGGATCAACCGCATTGGCCGTAAGGGTTGTGGCAAGGTTTGTTCCGGCAGAATAAGAGTAAGATTCAACATTACCAAAGCCGTAGGCAACGGCATTGAACCCGTCATCAGCCGTCAGGTTAAAATTATTGGTCCTGTATAAATTAAGATTGATCTGTATATACGAATAACCCGGCAATGATGGTAATGGATTAAAAGAACCGGTAGGTGCCACGCCGTTGATACGGAAACTGGCTGCAGCGGCGGTTTTAATTAACACATTTACGTATTGCTCGGTAATATTTTCGCGGGTAGAAGAATAAACAGTAATGTTTTTAATACTATACTCGATCGGGTTCAGGATCACCATATCAGGATCACCCGGGTTCATGTTTCCATTTCTGTTAGAACAACTGGCGGTTAAAGCATATTGTGCTACACTAATCGGTTTATCTGCAGAAATGCTTGCCGCCTGATTTAAAGGGTTTGGCGAGGAGTAAAAATCACCGGCATTTAAAGTAGCAACTGTAACACCATTAATTTGAACTTTGGTATTGTTGCTTTGTGCTACAACCCGAACGTATTGGCCCAATGTTCTTTCTATTGGCTGGGTACCAAAGGGCGCAATCATACTAAAAGGGATAAAACCATAAGTTCTGCCCCAGCTTTCTATCGGATAGTCCTGCTGATACAGCGGGTCCTGCGACATAGGAAGGCAAAAAGGGTCATTAATAAAAGCACCGCTGCTACCCGAAAACATGGCGAAACGCTTACATCCGGATGTAGTAGAATCAACTTTCACAGAAACGCCGGTTAGATCATTGCTTGATGAATATTCATAAACATCGCCCACATTGGCCAGCGTTACGCCGCCTGCTACTAAATCGGTATTTCCTTTCTTAATAAAAACTTTCGTATTTGCCTCACTTGCAACAACTGTAATATAATTTCTACCCTGATTTGAAAGAGAAGTTTGAGTATAGTTCATGCTGTAATACTGCTGGCCCAACGCTTTAATTGGCAATATCAGGGAAGCAGCAGAACGGGCACCGGCAAAAATATGTGCATAAACAACAACAGCAGGTTGCCCGGCATTAACAACAATATGTATGGCCCGATTGGTGAGTACACGGCCACTTTCAGTATCGTTGATATAAGCGTTGGCACGTGGAACTTGTATTTCTGTAACGGTATTTGCGGCAACAGCAAATCGTTGTGAAGAACCATTTACTGATACTGTTCCTGATGACGCTTGTTTTGCAGTAATGAAAATACTGATGTTGGCCAACTGGGCAGGCTGATTCGGAACATGCGTAGGAAAAACAGACCAAAACTCCAGACCTTCATTAGAAACACTTTGTGCATCAGCCTGATTTTGGGCCGATAAACAAAGCATCAATATAGCAAACGTAATTTTAAGTAGGTTTTTAATCATCTGATCCTGACTGTATAAAGCTAAAGTTTACTCTTACAATATTATCCATAAAAACAGTAAATACGTAATTTTTGCAGCGAACGGCTTTTCTCTAATTAACGCAACATTTTTGGTACATATTATTAGTAGTTAAATAGTTATTTATCTTCAAAGGCTGCCAATTACCAAAATGTTTTACGATGAACAAACTGTTGCCCGGCTTGCTGTTTTTACTGCTGTCTTTTTCGGCATCAGCGCAGCGTAGCTACCAAGTGCAGGGTGCCGTACAGGATTCTGCAGGTGTGCCGCTTGCCGGTTCTATCATCAGCCTGAAAACGGCAAATGATAGCTTAACAGCCATAACAGACAATAACGGTTTGTTCAATTTTAGTATGATAAAAACAGCATCCTTTAGTTTGAAAGTCAGGCTGATAGGTTTCAACGAATATACAAATCATTATCAGTTTGGCAGCAATTTAAAACTCATTAAAATCCCGGCTATCCGGTTGCGCGAATCGTTGCGGCAGCTCAAAGCGGTAAACATTGTTGATGTAAACCCAATCACGCTAAAAGAAGATACGGTAGAATATAAAGCCTCAGCCTACAAAGTGCGGGAAGGTTCGCCGGTGGAAGATTTGGTGAAAAAACTGCCCGGATTAACGGTTGATAAAGACGGCAACGTTACGGCGCAGGGAAAAGCCGTGACCAGAGTGCGCGTAAACGGTAAAGATTATTTTGGCGGAGATGTGCAAACGGCCACACAAAACCTGCCCGCGGACATTGTTCAAAACATCCAGATTATTGATGATTATGGTGATCAGGCAAATTTAACGGGCATCAAAACCGGCGAACCCAATAAAATCCTGAACATCACGATCCAGAAAAATAAAAACAAAGGTTATTTTGGGCAGGGAACCATTGCCGCCGGAACAGAAGGGCGTTTTGCAGGCCGCGTTTCTGCCAATGATTTCAAGGATGCGCAACAGGTTTCGGTGCTGGGTTCTGTTAATAATACCAATTCCAACCTGTTCAATTTCGGCAGTAATGGCAGCGGCGGCGGCGGAAACAGCACCAACGGCAATGGTATCACCACAGCCACTTCTGCCGGGTTAAATTACCGGAATGATTTTGATAAAAAAATCACGGTTTATGGAAGTTACAGCTACTCCAAGCGCGATAATAATACGATCAGCACTTCGCTGGAGCAGCGTTCTTTTCAGGATTACGCACAATACAATACGGATAACGGCCAGGATTTAACGCATTCCGCCAATCATCGCCTCAACCTCAACCTGGAATATAAAATTGATTCTACGGATTACATCAAGTTTATTCCCAATTTGTCGTACAGTTCTTCGGGCACAATCAGTACCGATCTCATTAATTCTACAAAACCCGGCGTTGCTTCTTTTCAAAATAATTTTTCACAAAGCAATTCCACTTCTCCGGATGCCGGTGCCAACTTCCTTTACAACCATAAATTTAAAAAGCGCGGTCGGAATTTTAGTATCAATGCCACGATCGATCATTCCAGCCGAAACCAAAACCGCGATGTGAACAACAATACCAACACGCGGGATTCTACCGGAACATTGCCGATGGATTTGGTGCAACTACAAAATCAAAATATCGAAAACGACAACCAAAACACGCGGACAAGCATTCGGGCAACTTATATGGAACCGGTTAATCAAGTTTCTTTCATGGAGCTGAGTTATGCTTACAATAATTCGCTCACGCAAAGCCTCCGCAATACGGATGACTTAGATCCGGCAACGGGATTGCCAACGCGCAACAGTTACCTCAGTAATAATTATAAATATTCGTTCATCACCAATCGTTTTGGGTTGAATTACCGTGTGATCCAAAAAAAATATAACTATACGGTTGGCATGGTGGCACAGCCGGGGACATTGGAAGGGCAATCCGTTGGGAAAAATATTTATACCAGCAACCATTTTTTTAATTTTATTCCGTCAGCCCGTTTTATCTATAATTTTTCCAGGAGCCATTCCTTTACGCTTAACTATGATGGCTCAAACGCGCAGCCAAGTTTTTCGCAACTGCAACCCATCCGTGATAGTTCTAATTTGCAAAACATCATTGTCGGAAATCCATACCTAAAACCGTCTTTTACCAACCGTTTAAGTTTGCAGTACAACCAGTTTGATCTAACCAGTGGAAATTCGCTGTTCACCAATGTTTCTTTTAATGAAACGCAAAACCAGATCGTAACCAACCGCATCAGTTCGCGCAACAGTACCGGCCAGGAAATTAATTACCTTAATACCAACGGATTTTACAACCTCAGCGGTTATTATGCTTTTTCAAAACCTTTTGCCAAACGGAAATATACGCTGACTTTTAACGGAAATGCCAATTATAACAACAACATCTCTTTTACCAACAGCCAGGAAAATATCGGCCGCAACTGGGTTTTAAGTCAGGGGACGCGTTTTCGGCTGGATTTGGAAGATGTAATGGATGCCGATTTCAACGCCACTTACAGCTACAATATCACGCGTTATTCCATCGTGACCACGCCAAGCACCAACGCGAAAACACTGGTTCTGGGTGTCAACGGCCGGACTTTCTTTTTTAGCGACTGGACACTGGGCTACGATTTGATCAAAACCATCAACAGCGGTTATAGCAGCACTATTAAAGCGAACCCGACTTTACTGAGCACTTATCTGGAGCGGCGTTTCCTGAAAAAAAACAGGGGCGCGCTGCGGATACAAGGCTTTGATTTGTTTAACCAAAATGTGGGTATTTCCAGAAATGTAACCGCCAATTCTATTACCGATTCGCGCAACAACCGTTTGGGCAGGTATTATTTATTGTCTTTTACTTACCGCATCCAAAAGTTTGCCGGCAAAAGGCCCAGAATGGATTTTGGTAATGGCAACAATAAAGGCGAACGTGGAAATGGAATGCGCGGTGGCGGTAGGAGTGGCGGTGGCGGAAGAGGCCGGAATTAATGTTTTCTTCTTCTAAAAAGCTGTTTTGATTTTTATTGGGAAAAATTACAATGCTTCTTTTACCACTATAAATCCTGTCTCTGTATCCGGGGCAATTGTTGAAGCCTGAAAACTTACCAATTTTTAGGTGGTAAAAGAAGCATGAAAAATAAACTGGATATATTTTAAACAGGTTTGTAATCATTTTTATTTCCCCTGTTTCTTTTGCTGGTAGCGTTGGGTCTATTGGATTAAATTGGATTGCTTTTAGAAGCGGTAATATCTAATTTCTCATCTTCTATTTTACAGGTTTGAGATTGTAAAGTATATCTTGGTTTTCTTGACTTTGATTGATTAACAGGGTATTTACTGTTTTTGATCAAAATCTAAAAAGTCGTGATTTTATAAACTCAGTTGAGCAATGGCTAAGGTGTTAAACGACTTATTATTACAGGAGTTAAAATGTATTGTAACAGAAGCCAACAAGATTGTACATAAAACAACATCGGTCATTTTAATTACTGCTTTGAAGAAATTAAAGTGATATGGTATTGACAGGTAGCTGATTTGTTTCATAAATTGGTCTTCTATTCTATTATAAAAATTAATATCTGTCGAAATGAGCTACCTGAATACAACACCAGTGAAATACGTACTTGCTTTTTGCCTTGTGATAACTTTAGGGTGCAAAAAATCTGGAAACACTGATGCCACTAACCAGAACAATGCACAGATCAGCCAGCGCTTTAAAGGCAAATACGCCATTGTCAGTGCGATTAGTAACCAGCCGGTGGATGTCAATTTGGATGGGGTAAAGTCAGTAGACATGTTCCAGGAAATCCCTGATCTGAAAAACTCGTACATAGAACTAAGAATCAGCAGCGATCTAAAGACTAATATTTTCACTCAGTTCTGGCAAAACCAGGCTTTTCCTTACGGAAGTAAGCCTGCTGCATATGATCCCGGGTTTTATTTTCTATACGCTAATCAGGCTACCGTAGGCCTATTCAACTTTAATCCCAGCCTGACTCGGCTGGAAGTATTTAGGGACGATACCATTTCCCAAAAAGACTTCCCGCTTCCCAAACTTGTTGAAGTTATTGCAAATGACCAGATTCATATTCCTACCGAAAAAACACTTTACACCAGATCAGGTATGATCCCGGTTACAATTGATGTTGTTTATAAAAGGTTTACTACAGTTCTATAATGGAAAGGCAATCATTTACGTATGAGGTAAGTTTGGCGCAAGCAATGATGATAAAATTTGCGAGCAGCAGAACCTAATATTATTATATCACTTTTCTTTTTAGCTTGCATTAGAGGTTTCGATTTACACATTTAGTAATCAAATAATTCACACCTTCAATAAAAAGACCGTTTGTTTTACACCTCAAATCACCAATGACAAATTCCGAACTTCAGCTTTGCCTCCCGGTTAATAAATATCGTTAATTATTCAAATAAAGTAGCTGATGCGTTTTACTGGTTTATTTACCTTTAATGATACTTTTAGTAAAAATTGGTTTAAGAAGAAACAACATTCATAACTGAAGCAAAAATGATACTTCTTTTACAACAGCAAAATATCGATCTGATGTACCTGGACCATTTCTTCGCGCGGAGACCAGGCAAAAATTGTAAAACGGCCATCCTGCGAGGCCACTAAAGCAACGGCATAGCGCTGATCAAACACAAACTGCGCGGCCGAAAGATGGCGCGTGCCACCCAGCGTTGCCTTTGTTGCTGAGCAGTTAAGCATTTCCCCGTATTATTTGTCCGGACTGCTGCGTTCGCTGACCGGATTAAACACGCAGCAGCATATTCATCTAAAGCTGATCGAAAAGGCCAAAGCACTGCTGAGTACCACGCCGCTGACCGTTAGCGAAATTGCTTACGCTTTGGGCAGATTCTATCGTTCAGTAAACTTTTCAAGACTAAAACCAATGTATCACCGCTGGAATTCAGGAGGCCGTTTAATTAGCCGAGCGGTAGGTTTTACGGCTGAAAGGCTGACATAAGATAGCGCACAAGGCAAACGTCTTCTCAGATTTATTCAAACAAGAAACTGCGCTAAGCCTGCTTGCAAATTTTTAAGGAAAATATAAGAGACTGTTTAAAATTTGTTCAATATCTTTTCTATGCTTCTTTTATCACCTAAAAAATGGCAGGCATCAGGCTTTTAATTTATTTAAATTGATATAAATACCAATTTTTATAGGGTAAAAGAAGCATTAACACTTTTTCTTGTATAAATTTAAACAGGCTTTTATAGTTTCAAAAAAACTTGATCGTGAATTTCGATCAACAGCATGAAAACAAATTGCTATTCCTTCCCGTTCAACAAAAACTTAATCAACTCATCCGTATTCGTAAAGAAATTTTTATACACATTGAACAACTCCGTTTCGCTATACTTTTTTACTTGAAGGCCGCTTTTTTTAAGAAAAGTGCACTACTTATTCAAGTGTAAATTTACTTTTAGCTTCAATTTCGCTTCGGGGGTTAAAAACAAAATCAAAATATCCGGCATCACCGGCATTTCCCTCTACAATTGTACTTGTTCTGCCATATTCGCGACCTTTCCTGTCATAAACCCTGATGGAGACCTTTCTATTGATTTTTTTCTCAAACAGCAAGTAAACTGTAAGAACATTATCAGAAGCACTTTTTGACTGGCTAATAAAAAATTTGCCTGTGCTTGTACCTTGATTTTTCAAATTTTCAGAAAGCTCGACCTGGCAATTAAGCGTCTTGTCAACCCCTTCCCTGACACCTTTAAAAAACTGGGAAGTTCCGCGTCCCAATGATTTTCCAGTATTGGTAATCGTATTTTCTGCTTTTGTCTTTATTGTTTCGCCATTGCACGAAACAAGAAAAACAGACAGGATAAATATTATAGCCAACAATTTTTGAGATTTATACATAAACTTAATTTTAAAATCAGTACGATTACATTATTAGAAACCTACTGGTCGGGATTTGCAATCCCGTCCTTTAAACCAAGGATTTTTAATCCTACCTATTCCATCAGCAAAACATCAATCAATCCCTGCTGCTTTGTATAATTAATAGCCGAACCGTAAACATAATCAAGCTGTTTAAACTTATTTTCTTGCTGTGATTTTTTTGTTTGATACTTCTTTTATCGGGTAAAAACCACAGCTCATCCCCCTTGCCCCCTTCAAAGGGGGAACCTGCAACCGACATCTGCCCGGACAAAATTTCTACAATGGCAAGATAGCGCCATACTTAGCCCTTTGAAAGGGGCTTAGGGGGATGATTTAATTTGCAACCGATCAAATTGTCCCTTAAAAAAGAAAGTTTAAACAACTTCAATATTAGTTCCGGGGAATATAATGTCCTTCAATAGATTACCGTTACTTTAAACTTTAGGTTCCCAGCCAGGCTCATAACTGCGTCCCCACAATTTTTGTGCTTCAGGGTCATTCAGGATGTGCCCGTTTGTAGGGTCTAAATGCAAATCGCGGCCAACACGCCAGGAAATATTGCCTAATTGCATGGGCAATATACTTTTATAACCCAATTCAACATCACAAGTTGGGCGTTTATTGTTACGGATCGCATCCAAAAAGTTAGCAACGTGCAGGCTATCCATTCCTAAACTTGGGCTGGCGGTGTTTCGGCCTTGTAGGCCTGCATCTTCTGCCGGCCCTTGTTTTTTCACCTGTTTTACTACTTTGCCGCTCAAATCATATTGTGTATAATCTTCGCCGTCGGTATCCATACTGCCGTTATCGCCGTAAAAAATAATGCCCCGTTCGGCACCTTCAATCTTTCTTCCGTTCGAGCTCCTGTTTTCCCATAGCAGCGATACACGGCCAGGATAATCCATGGTAACGATTTGTGTATCCGGTGTTTGCCAGTCATCTTTAAACTGATACCTGCCGCCAACCGAACTTACCCTTGTCGGAAAATCCACGTTTAGCCCCCAACGGGCCATATCTACTTCATGTGTACCGTTGTTTAGCGCTTCGCCGGTGCCGTAATCCCAAAACCAATGCCAGTTGTAATGGATCAACCCATCCTGGTAGGGTTTGCGTGGCGCGGGGCCTTGCCACAGGTCGTAATTCAGCCAGTCCGGGACTGTACCAGGCTTCAGGTAAGTTGCCTTGCGGTTGTTGGTATACCAGGTTTTGGCCAGATAAACCCTGCCGATAACACCGTTATGCAATTCTTCTACACATTGTATGGCTAATGGAGATGACCGGCGCTGGGCACCCATTTGTACAATCCGGTTATACTTTCTTGCCGCCCGGACTGCCAATTCTCCTTCGTGCGGATTATGGCTGAGCGGCTTTTCCACATACACATGCTTCCCTGCCTGGCAGCCCATGATGGTCAGCGGTGCGTGCCAATGATCGGGCGTTGCTATATAAATGGCATCAATACTTTTATCCTGCATCACTTTCCGGCAGTCGGCTTCGCCTTTGGGCGCATCCATATTGGTTATGGCCGATACCGACTTTTGGACTTTGGGTATTGTCCTCGAATCCACATCACAAACCGTATTGATCATCAGGTTTGACTGATGTGCAAAAGTACCCGACATGCTGCCGCCCCTGCCGTTTAGCCCGATGATGGCTACATGGATCCGGTCGTTGGCACCGATGATCCTGTTATAGCTGGATGCCGTAAAACTAAAAGCTTTGCTTCCTAATGCAAGGCTGCCGGTAGTGATAGCCACCTTTTTGATAAATTCGCGTCTCTTCTCCATGTATCTAACAATTTATTGCCTGATCTTTATATTTCTGAAATGGATTACATCTCCGTGTTCCTGTAAAAGTATAGGAGAACGGTCAGCTTCAGCAAAACCTGCAGTGGTTTTAAATTTACTTTCGGCCACCATGCTTTTAAATCTTTCACTGCCACGGTCGTACGCCAAAATTTTCTTTCCGTTCAGCCAGTGTTCCACATGTTTTCCTTTTGATATAATGTGCATGTTGTTCCATTGGCCTAATGCATTAACTTTCTTATCGGCGGCCGGAGGCATGATATCGTAAAGGCTTCCAAGTGAACGGTTACCGTCCCTGCCCAGTTTTGCATCCGGATGGTTTTCATCATCAATAAGCTGGTACTCGCAGCCCAAAGAAGTATTTTTAATTAAAAAACATTTTACGCCGCTATTGGTTCCTTTTTCCAATTTAAAATCGAGGGAAAGGTCAAAGTTGGTATATTCTTTTGTGGTGATAATATCGCCGCCTTCGCCATCTTGCAAACTAACGCTGAGCACGCCGTTTTCTATTTTCCAGCCTTTTCCTGTAAATGGTGCCCCGTTAGCTTTTTGCCATCCTTCAAATGTTTTTCCGTCAAACAGTAAAGTCCATCCTTCTTTAATTTCTTTTTTATTAAGATTAGGTAATTGCGCTTTTGCCAGATTGATACCAATAAAACTTAAAACGAATAGGAGGCTATATATTTTTATATTCATGATTAAGTAATTTTAAATTGTCTTTTCCGGTTATCAATGCCTAACCACTGCTGTCTTCAAATTTAATAAACTTTAGGGCCAGTTTAAAGTTATATCAGCAAAAATGCCAATGCTTCTTTTACCCTATAAAAATTGGTATTTGCACTAATTTAAATCAATTGCCTGCCATTTTTTAGGTGATAAAAGAAGCATATAAAACAGGTTGGACAAATTTTAAACAGGCTTTAATCTTCAAATAAAACTGCTAACAATTTCTTTTTGTAGTCTCATTAAAGAAAGAAGCCATTATTATTTTTCGATTAAGTCTGGTTTCGATAACATACTTCTTTTACAGCAGCAAAATATCGATCTGATGCGCGTGCACCATTTCTTCCCGCGGAGACCAGGCAAAAATTGTAAAACGGCCGTCCTGCGAGGCCACCAAAGCAACGGCATCGCGCTGATCAAACACAAACTGCGCGGCCGAAAGATGGCGCGTGCCACCCAGCGTTGCCGGATGAACCACACTGGCCGCACTGCCGATGATCGGCTCCGTAATCACAATCTGGTCTACGCGTTTGCTTTTCCAGGAGCGGCCGATTTTGGCACCAAAAGCCAGCAACTCATGCCGCTCATTGATGATCGTTGCACCGTCAACTGCCGTTAAACCGCCCACGCTGTCCACCGCCTGCCGCAGTAAGCTGTGCCAAAGCATCCGGTTTTCTTCCTGGTCGTTCAGGTTCATCAAATCTGACAGGCCCGAAAAGGCCGACAGGACCGGATAGGTAATCGGGTGAATGATAGAATCTTTCCATTCGTCTGTATCTGCGGGCACCACAAGTAAAGCACCGCCACGGCCGTGGGCACGCATAGAAGCGGCCAGCTGCACCAGGACATTTACCGAATCCGAGTCGGTGTAAGAAGAAGTGAAACCAAGCAGAGAACTGATGATAGGCGGCCTGTCTGCGGTGTTGCGGCTCTGTTCGTCTACCAATTTAATCTGATCACCTTTTAAAGTGGCCACATTCACAAATTTGCCCATGCCATCAATCCGGCGGTGTTTTACAACCAGCAAACCCGGTTCTACCACTTCCAGCACAAAACATAAACCTGTGATTTCACGCGTCGTCCCCCACAAAAACAGTTCGCCATCGTGCAGCCAAACCCCCAAATGGATGCCCGGCCGCTCCACAGCAGGTGCCAGTTTGGTCAGTGTATTTGTTTGAAAAGGCAAATGATGCTCGAAAACCATCGGCGTGCCTGCCATTTCCGGCGGCAAAAAAGCCAAAGAGATTTTGGGCGAATGGCCTTCTTCCCGGCCCAAACTGGCCCAGAAAGCAACATCGATAATCCTTTCAATAATATTCGCGGATGGTTCGGGTGCCAGGTGCAAAATACCGTTTTGGCGGGCTGCAGAAAAGTGCTGTTCAAAATGGTGGGCGATAGCCGGAGAAGCAATCCGTGCCGCCTGATAAGTTGGCTCCGGGATATTCTCTCCAAACCTATTGTTGATGATGATTTCGTTCATTATTGCAGCAGCAGCACTTAGGTTAAGCATCAAAACTAAATAAATCGATGCACACTGCAAATAAAACATGTCAGCACAATGTTGTTTATTGCATCAGTACAATGCTTCTTTTACGGGGTGTTTTTTGGGTTGATAAAAGAAGCATTCAGGTTTTCGGCCCGCGCTGATGGATGATCAGGCCGTTTAAAAAATTACGCAGGATCTGGTCGCCGCAGGGTTTGAAGTTCGGGTGGTCATCTTTGCGGAATATCGCGCTGATCTCCGTTTTGGTGATCCTGAAGTTGGCCAGGTCCAGCACTTTAATAATATCATCATCGGTAAATTTCATGGCTACGCGTAGCTTTTTCATGATGTCGTTGTTGCTCATACTGTTTTTATCGGCCTAAAATTTACCTTGAAATCTCGATTTTTACTTTTTTGTTTTTGATTTTTTCCGCTTTCACCAGTGCAACGGTACGCTCAATGTGTTTCCGGTTGATAGCCGCATAAGCAGCATAATCCAGCACTTCGATCAAGCCCAGATCGGCTTTGTCCAGCCCGCCTTTTTGCAGCAGCAAACCTACAATATCTACTTTGTTTACCTTGTCTTTTTTGCCGGCCGCGATGTAAAGCGTCATCCAGGGCGAAGGTTGCGGTATCTTGGGGTTTTCCGGCAGCACTTCTGCTTCGGGCAGCTCTTTTAAATAAGCCGGTTTTTCATCAGGCGTCAACAGCAAATACGAAGTTCCTTTGGCGTGCATTCTGGCGGTACGGCCATTTCGGTGTGTAAAAGCTTCTTCGTTGTGTGGCAGCTGATAATGTACAACATGCTCAATTTCAGGTATATCCAATCCTCTGGAAGCCAGATCTGTGGTGATTAATATTTGGTGGCTGCCATTTCTGAACTTCAGCAAAGCCCGTTCGCGGTCGTCCTGCTCCATGCCGCCGTGGAAAGTCCCGTTAGGCAAACCGCGTTCCCAAAGCAAATCGCTGATGCGCTCCACCGCTTCCCGATGGTTACAAAAAACGAGCGTGGCTTCATTGCCGATCTTACAAATCAATGCAAAAAGCGCATCCAGTTTATCAGCAGCATCAGTTAAAACCATTTTCTGTTTCAAATCCGGCACCGAAGCGTTATGCTGAAGGAAATCCAGCACAACCGGTTTACTGATTCCGGTAAAAGCCGGGATTTCATCCATTTTTGTGGCCGAGGTCAGGATCCGTTTTTGGATGGAAGGCATTTGTTTGATAATGAAGGACATATCTTCCTGAAAACCAAATTCCAGTGCTTTATCAAACTCATCCAAAATAAGCGTACGGATGGTTTCGGTGCTGAAAGTATGCCTGCGCAAATGATGGGCAATCCGGCCCGGCGTACCGATTAAAACAGCTGGCGGCTGCGACAAATTATTCAGCTCGATTTTTACCGGATGGCCGCCGTAGCAGCAATTCACCTTAAAACCGCTGCCAATTGTTTTAAAAACCTGTTCAATTTGCAAAGCCAGCTCGCGCGATGGCACCAAAATTAATGCCTGTACCGTTGCAATTTCCGGATAGAGCAAACTTAGCAGCGGCAGCAAAAAGCCAAGCGTTTTCCCCGAGCCGGTGGGCGAAAGCAGGATAACATCACTTTTTTTGGCAGCAGCAATGGCGGCCTGCTGCATTTCGTTAAGGGCATTTATTTTGAGATTGGCAAGGGCTTGCTTGATCATTGTCTGGGTTGGGTTGAAGCCAAAGTTAAGGTAAATATTAAGTTTTGCCCTGTTGTGCCGGTTTTCTGCAACTGCAGATTTGCATACTGCTTTTATCCAAAAAAATTCTGGGTAAATGAAAAAATGGAAGCGCACAATTAACATTTATTTTTGGTCGGCCGGTTCCATAAACTTTAGAGCTTGTTTAAATTTTTTTCAACTATTTTGGCTAAAGCCATAGTTATGTTAATTAGGATCCACGGCTTGAAGGCTGTGGCAATTCGGACACTTTATTTTGCATTTTTTATTTACCGGAAACAAACAAGGCCTGTTTCGGCAGGATAATCATGGAACTTCAATTGCCACGGCCTTCAGGCCGTGGACAAAAGCTGCGGACAAAGGCTTTAGCCAAAAAGAAAGCAAGACACCAAAATTTATGGCATAAAAGAAGCACGATAATTACTAATCCTGAGCTTGTTAAAAATATGATAGAAATTTAAACAAGTGCTTAGTTTTTGGGCTTTAATCATTGTCCGATTTTAGGCCGATAAAAGAAGCATTCATTATTCTTTTAAAAACCCAAAGTAATTTCCCTTTCCTCATTTTGGATACGACAACAAGAGATTGGGTTATTTTTTTCGTGTAAAACATGGCCATTTTTGTATTGAGAAATGATCTCAAAAAACTAAAAGACGAACAATATGGAAAAGAGAAAATTGGGCAGCCAAGGGCTTGAAGTCCCTTTGATAGGACTGGGCTGTATGGGAATGACTAAAATTGCCGGTATGGATATTTATGGCAAAGCTGACGAAACAGAATCCATTGCAACCATCCACCGGTCGCTGGAGTTGGGCGGGAATTTTTTGGATACGGCAGATTTGTACGGCCCGCTGGAGAATGAAAGACTGATTGCAAAAGCCATCAAAGGAAACCGCGACAAATATATCATCGCCACCAAATTTGGCTATGAAATTGATGATAACGAACAACTAACCTGGCAGATCAACGGTAAAAAAGACTATGTAAAAAAAGCACTGGAACGCTCGCTCAAAAACCTGGGCACGGATTATATCGACTTGTATTACCTGCATCGCCTCGACCCAAATACCGCAATTGAAGAAACCGTTGCCGCAATGGCTGAGCTGGTGAAAGAAGGCAAAATTGGTTACATCGGTTTATCAGAAGTTTCTTCGGAAACGATTAGAAAGGCGCACGCTATTTCTCCTTTAACAGCCGTGCAAACCGAGTATTCTTTGTTTGAAAGAACGGCAGAAGAAGTAGACATTACCCAAACACTGAATGATTTAGGTATCGGTTTTGTAGCCTACTCGCCGCTGGGCAGAGGTTTTGTTTCCGGTGAAATTAAAAGTCCGGATGATTTTGCCGATGACGATTTTCGTAAAACTATCCCACGTTTTCAAGGCGAACAGTTTTATAAAAATATTGATTTATTAAATGAGATCGAAAAAATGGCTGTAGAAAAACAAATTACAGCTTCACAATTGTCTATTGCCTGGGTGATTGCAAAAGGATTTCTGCCGATCCCGGGAACCAAACGCGTAAAATATATCGAGCAAAATATTGCCGCGGCCAGCGTAAAATTGAATGATGCTGATTTGGCACGATTGGAACAAATTATGCCGCTGGGAACTTTTACCGGTGCCCGTTATGATGAAGCCAACATGCAAGCCATTAATCAATAAAAATCCGGTAGGAAAAGTTATCTTTATACATACTTTTCCTGCTTCTTTTATAGCATAAATTTATGGTAAACGCACCTTATACGATCAATTCCATTTCAGAATTACATCGGCTTTTAGAACTGCCAAAACCGCAGCATCCACTGGTCAGTATAATAAACTTAGAAGAAATTCAATGTTATCCGGATGCAAGTATGAAATCAGTTTTGTACAATTTTTATTCCGTTTGCATCAAAAAAGATTTTAAAGGGAAGCTGAAGTACGGCCAGAATTATTACGATTTTGATGAAGGCGTGATCGCGTTTTTCTCACCGGGACAGATCATTTCTACGGAGATGGACGATCCATCATTATCAGGTATTTGGCTGGTTTTTCATCCTGATTTTATCAGAAATTATCCACTCGCCAAAAAAATAAAAGCGTACGGCTATTTTTCTTATGCGGTAAACGAAGCATTGCATCTTTCTGAAAAAGAAGAAGTTATGATTACTTCTATCCTGAAAAATATTGAACAGGAATATCATTCTAATATTGATAATTTTAGTCAGGATGTGATCATTTCTCATATCGAATTGATCCTGAATTATGCAAACCGTTTTTACAACAGGCAGTTCATCACCCGAAAAACAGCCAGCCATGATTTACTGGTCAAGCTGGAAGGTTTGCTGGAAGATTATTTTGATAAACGGCATCCGGGTTTGCCAACCGTGCAATATATTTCCGGTAAATTAAATGTATCACCCAATTATCTGAGCGATCTGCTGCGGTCAATAACCGGGCAAAGCACGCAGCAGCACATCCAAAATAAACTGATTGAAAAAGCTAAAGAAATCCTGACAACAACGTCGTTGTCCATAAGCGAAATTGCGTATCAGCTGGGTTTTGAGTATCCGCAGTCATTCAGCAAATTATTCAAAAACAAAACACAGGTTTCCCCGCTCGAGTTCAGACATTCATTTAATTAGCAGAAATAAATTTGGAATTTTTACCACTTCCGTAATCAATAATCCGTTTGGCCATCCCGTTAAAAATAAAAATATGAAACGGGAACATCGCTGCCCAGTATAACCTTCCCCACAAACCATTTGGCCGGAAAGTAGCAATCTGGCTGATGAATTTTTTGCCGCCGCGTTCTATAATCCTAAACTCCAGCCAGGCTTCGCCGGGCAATTTCATTTCTGCATAAAGCAACAGGCGTTTGCTGTTTTTATCGGCTAAAAGTACGCGCCAAAAATCGATGGTGTTGCCCGGAGAAACATCTGTATTGCTGGTCCGGCCGCGCCGGATGCCCACGCCGCCAACCATTTTATCCAGGAAACCGCGGATATTCCAAATCCAGTCCCAGTAATACCAGCCGCGGTCTCCGCCGATAGACCAGATATTATTCAGCACCTTATCAGCATCCTGCTCAAACGGGATTTTAACTTTGTATTCCTTCGTCCCGTTTTGCGGCACTTTAACCTGGTCCATAAAAGCCGGATTGAGATAACCGGTATTCAAGGCATCTTTCCAACTGGAAACAATAGAATTTTGTTCGATTTTTTCAAAAGCCAAATGCAAAGCATCTGCATAACTGATGCACTGATGCGGAATGATTTCGTGGATTTTCTGATCGCGGCAAATGGTTTCGTTTTTCATGCTGTTGACTAAACTTTGCGCCAGCGGATAACTGGTGGCCGTTACAAAATACAGCCAGTAAGACGAAATTTTAGGCGATAAAAAAGGCAACGCAATCAGGTAACGTTTTAGCTGGCGGACTTCGGCATATTGCAGCATCATCTCCTTGAAAGTCAGGATGTCCGGGCCGCCGATATCATACGTTTGTCCGAAAGTTTGCCCGTTCAGCAGCACATTTTCCAGGTAAAAAAGCACATCGCGGATAGCAATCGGCTGGCAGCGCGTGTTTACCCAGCGCGGCACAGTCATTACGGGCAGTTTTTCCGTCAGATCACGGATAATTTCAAAAGAAGCACTGCCCGAACCGATGATGATGGCAGCCCGAAGCACCGTTAAAGCCGCTTTTCCGGTTTGTAAAATATCTTCTACGTGGCGGCGCGATTTTAAATGTGCCGACAGGTTTTCGTCGTTGGTAATTCCGCTAAGATAAATAATCTGTTTGCAGCTCGTTTTTTGGATCGAAGCACTAAAATTTTGTGCCGATAAACTTTCCAGATCAGAAAAATCTTTGGATTGCGCCATCGAATGTACCAGGTAAAAAGCAGCATCCAGATCCGCAGGGAAAGCTTCAATACTGTCTTCATGCAGCAAATCGCCGGTAATTAGCATTACGTGGTTTCTGAAATCGTTGTTGTCCCGGAAACGTCGTTTATCACGCACCAAACAAACCACTTCGCAGCCTTTTTGCAGCAAAACCGGGATCAGCCGTGTTCCGATATAGCCATTGGCACCAGCAATCAATACTTTCATGAAATGGCAACAGGTTAGGGGCGAAGGTGTTCTGTAAAATGCTGATTTTCAATATAAATATTTTGTTGCGTTGATGATCATCTGCTTAAAAACCTGATGCTTCTTTTATCGGCATAAAATTGGGTTTATGGTCTGAAATTAAATTAGACAGCACAAATATTTTGTTGAGTAAATGATAACCTGCCTAAAAGCCTGATGCTTCTTTTATCGGCATAAAATTGGGTTTACGGTCTGAAATTAAATTAAAACCACAAAACATGCGTCGGTTATTCCGATTATCTTTGGTCAGAAATTGTTTTTATGGAGGAAGAAGAAAAACTAAACCGGATTGTAGAAGCGCGGATGAAGCTGAAAGCGCGTTTTGAAGAAAAAATGAAACTGACGCCTTCTGTTGCCGATGATGCGCCAAAAGGTTCCGGCGAAATCAACCGACACGGGATGCCCGCTATCCCGATCGGGCAAACGGCTACGGTAAAATGGCCGGTTTTAGATCTGGGTTATCAGCCCAATATCCCGCTGGACCGCTGGCGGCTGACGATTGATGGTGAAGTAGAAAATCCGGTCCGCCTCACCTGGAAACAGCTGATGGATTTGCCACAAAGTAAGGATACGTCTGATTTTCATTGCGTTACCACTTGGTCTAAACTGAACATGCACTGGAAAGGCGTGAGCTTGCTGGATCTGGCCGCTTTGGTTCAGCCTAAAGAAACGGCCACGCATATTTTATGCTACGGATACGATACTTACACCACCAATTTATCACTGGAAGAAGCCCTGAAACCGGATGTTTTGCTGGTGCATACAGTTGACGGGCAGCCGCTTAGTAAAGAACACGGCGGCCCGCTGCGCATGATCACGCCGCAATTGTATGCTTGGAAAGGCTCGAAATGGATCAAAAGAATTCAGTTTTTAACAGAAGATAAATTGGGTTTCTGGGAAGACCGCGGCTACTCCAACACGGCTTATCCATGGCGGAACGACCGTTACAGCGAATGATTTTTTTGCCGTAAACAGATTTTAACCTGTTCATTCAAAGTATCTTATTGATTTGTTTAAACTTTAAACCTTTTTGTAAATAACATCAATTATAACAGTTTGTCAAGGTCATCCCCCCTAACCCCCTTCAAAAGGGGGAAACCTAAAGCAGACCTTTCTAAGTAAGGAAAATTACAGATCGGAAATTATCGGACTATGCTTCCCCCTTTTGAAGCAGGGCTGTTGCATTCTGCTTTAGGTTAATAATTGTTTTAATGTTTTAATATCGCCTGCAACCAGTCTTTGTGCCTGTGCCAGGTTTTGGTAACTGTTCCTCCTGAATATATTAATGGC
>JAABUS010000778.1_pt1 | contig 76893 bp, 65 predicted proteins | sample 5560161 | NCBI WGS metagenome assembly JAABUS01 (sample SAMN10711885, study PRJNA513376) | rock metagenome | isolation source: Antarctica rocks | place: Antarctica: Victoria Land, Trio Nunatak nord | collected 2016-01-04
CCGGAAATCCCACTCCCAACCCACCTCCACGCCCCCCAAGTACTGCTCCACCCGCTGCCGCAACTCCAAGCCCTCCCCCTCCCTCCTCAGCATCGAGTCCCAGATCTCACAGACATTTGTGCAGATGCTCGACTCTCCTCAATCCCATGACGGCTCAAGAAGCGGGAAGAGAATCGTGTTGTGCGGCGAGGTCGAGGTGCAGGTTTTTGGACATCCTCACACCGAGCACATGGGAGGGGAGAAAAGTGCTCCTTGCAGCGAGTCCGTTGATGGGGGGACATTTTCGGAAGATGAGGATGAGGGGAATGAGGGTGGGGTTGCTGTTGCTGTTAGGGAGGTAGGGAATGGAGGGGAGAAGGGGCTCACGCCTCAGGAAATGGGGAGGCGGCGAGCGGAGGAGAGGGAGAAGGTGAGGCAGGCGGCGAGGAGGGGGGTGGTTTTTGGGTTTGTGGTTGGTGAAGCTAGGGGCGGAGAGGATGGTGGGGAGGAGGGGAGAGAGTGTAGGCGGGTCGAAGCTGTGCAGGGTGGGAGAGTCGTGGAGGCGAGTTTTGCGAAGGGTGAGTGGGGGGTTCGATGGAGAGATGGGGGAGTGTAAGAGACCTTTGGGGAATGGAGAGAATTATGTGGGAAGAGAGCAAATTAAGACGTTGAAAATGGCTTGAGCAGAGGCGTAGGAGGGTGCGTCTGATCCATGGGAGAGGGAGCGCCATTGTGACGCCACATCAAGGCTTCGAGAAGGGCCAATTCTTGTACTCACCTCATGCCCATCGTGCCACCTTTCAATTTCCGCAGACGAAGAATGTGTATGGGAAATTTTTGCAGGTCGGCGCGATGCAAGTGGGAGACCGAAGAATCCTATGTCTTTCTCGTTACTAGGATGATCGAACTAATCTTGCATAGGCTGCTGTAGACATCTGTTAATTCCTGCTAGTCACAACATGCTGCAACTGAGTGCGGGAGGAGTAAGGAATGCCACGCTGGCTCGGATATGCAATCTAAAAGCAGAAGCATGCAACTGCTTTCGAGTCCCAAACGCCGACTGGAAGCTCGCTATGCAAGTAAATCGATTGCCGCCGGTGCTCTATAAACTGATGACGAAAGAATCACTCGATGTGTGTGAATGGTGGTTATGCAGAGGGCTGCGAGTATAGAGACGGTCGCTATGATATGCCAGTCGTTCGTCGTAGCACATAGTCATCGTGGACATCGTCATGGGATAAGGAAATCCCGGTATGGCAGCCGATTTTGATGCGTTGGAGAGGGGCAGCCAAGGGCCGAACACCGTCCAAGGTCAGCCCTAGCCTCTGTAACGTCGATTCAAATCCGGTTCCGATTGCTGCCTATAGTTACCGCCTCCATTGCCATAGCCACCTTGCTGCTTCTGGGCCTTCTTCACTCGCTTCTCGTGCCTCTTCTGCCTCTCCTCCTGTTGCTTCGCCACCTCCTCTCGATGCTCCTGCACCTCTTTCCACTCACTGTAAGCTCCCTTGATACCCAGAGCTGCGATACCAATGGCGGCCGCGTCCTGCAGTCTGGCCTTGTTCTTCTTCTTGCTCGCTTCAGCTTCTGTGATCTCCCCTTTGAGGACGTCTTCATGGCGCTTGTCACGAGCTTCCATGGACTTGTAGACATTCTGTGCGGCATGAATGGTAGCAACGGCAGCGAGACCAGCGGTGAGGAACTCTTTGCCTTTCATTTTCTTGACACGCCTTTCGTCTTCAGTTGACGAGCAGGACACATCGGAAGAGGATTCGGAGGAACCTCGCTTCTCGCCACGTTTCTCGCCATTCCCTCCAGCCTGGCTACGGCTACTGCTACGCATTTGATTGTCGTTGTTGCGTGTAGCCACAGTTCCGTCATTACCGCTCCGGCCATTGTTGCTGTCCCCGTTCCCGAGATATCCTGCGGGGACGTATCGATTCCTGCTGTCTTGGTTGCCACCATCATTTCTTACGTTACGTGGCCGATCATCGCGGCGGTCATCTCGGCGGTCATCTCGGCGATCGTCGCGGCGGTCATCTCGGCGATCATCTCGACGGTCATCGCGCCTGTAGTCTTCTCTCCGATAATCATCTCTCGAGTAGCCCCTGGGTTTGTCGCGACGTCGGTCGCTGTTGCGCCTGCGGTCTCGATCACGATCACGCTCATGCTCCACCGCGGCAGCCCCACCTCCAATACCAAGCAGCGCCAAAGCTTGCTCACCTACAGATTTCCGGCGGTTGCGATTGAGAGGTTCAGGAGAGGACTCGGAGTCAGAGGGAGAATAGTGGCGACGACCTGCACGTTGTCAGTGAGGTTCGCTATCCTTTCGACATCGGGTACGGACGTCGCCTATCGTCGCGGTCAAGACCCCTGCCTCCTCCACCGTAGCGGCCGTCTCTACCAGCTGATTTGGCACGAGGCCCCGTTACCTTCCTCTCGTAGAACTCCTCTTCGTAATTGCCACGTCCGCGGGCTCGTTCGGTCTCACGGCGGCGGGGTCGGTCGTAGTAGCCGTCCTCATCGTCCTCGTCGTCGAACCTGCCATTCGTCGGGCTGGTGATCTTGCCGCGAATCTTTCGGGCCTGATCTTTTGCGCGATCTACCGCTGGCTCGTACACTTTGTCGGCGTGTTCAATGAGAGGGTTTGCGGCCTCCAAAGCCAATTCAGCAACGTCCGCCATTGTGTGGAGTGGGGTACGTGGAGTGGGTTACGAGATCAAAAAGGGAATGTGGAAAGCACCTTTAGGCCTGCAATTAGTCAGCCCAAGGATTCGTGCGAATGATGAGGATCGTAAACTGTACCAAGCGCAATGAATGGAGCAGACATCGGATCGGAGGGTGTGAAGTCTGGTGGGGGTGATTGGTGCCACCAAGCGACTTGGCTTGCGATACCCGAGGAACTGGTCTTGGAAGCGAGGGCTTGATCAGATGGCCAATTCAAGCTTGCGAGTGATAAGATGGAGAAGTGAGGTCGTCACATACGAATTGATATCTGTACGAGAGAGGGATCTGAGAGATGCAACATGACACCGATGATGTGCTGTTCCTTCGCTAGATCCACGACATCCCACCCCCTTTTTGTTGGCGGTCAAAGATGTATCAAAGATCCAGGCCCCCTTCCCACCAATGACCAATCGGCTACACTTGCTGCAGGGTCTGCCGGCTGCGGCAAATCGTTCTCCCGCCACGTACACGTGCCATATGAGCCACAAGGATCACATGATGAGGACTACGCAGTACTTTATGTCGAGACGGTATCATCAGTCTTCGTAGCAAACAAACCATTTACCTCTCTTCCCTCCTTCCGTCCTTTCATCATCTGTTCCAATGCAACTTAGCCGCTCTCGATAAGATCTCCTGTCTATAATTTTGTTCCTTTGTCAAACCGAGATGGCTCTCAGTCCTAGCGCTCCCCCACTCTCTAACTTCAAGCTGCTCTGCTTCGACGTCTTCGGCACCCTCATCGATGAACCCACTGGTGTATATAAAGCCCTCCAGCCCCTCCTCTCCCGCCCCTCACCTTCTCACTCAGACCGCTCAATGCGGGCCTCTTTCGAACTCTTTCTACGCCTCGAAGCCTCCATCCACCAAGAAGTCCCTTCGCTTCGGCAGCACGACGTCCTTGTCAGAATTTATAAGGAGATGGCTCGAGAATGGGGCCTTCCTAAGCCACTGCATGAAGAAGCGGAAACGTTTGCTGGATCGATGGGCCAGTGGCTTCCGTTCTCCGACACGGTAGCCGCCCTTCGGCAGCTATCCACACATTATAAACTCACTGTCCTCTCTAATTGCGACCGCGACACATTTTCGCGCGTGTTGGCAGGGCCCTTGAAAGATGTGAAATTCGATGCCGTCTACTTGGCCGAGGACATCGGATCGTATAAGCCCGACCATCGCAACTTTGAGTATATGTTGGGCAGGGTGCAGAAGGATTTCGGATTGGAGAAGAGAGAGGTGCTAGTGGTTGCGCATGGGCTGGGGACCGATCATGTGGCGACGAAGGAATTGGGAATCGAGAGTGCGTGGATAAAGAGGGAGAGTACGGACGAGGAGGAGAAGGGGTATGAGGGGAGGGTTGCGTATAAGTGGAGGTGCAATACGATGGGGGCTTTTGCGAGGGAGGCGGAGAATGAGTTTGGGCAGAAATGACCCAGGGACCGAGACCGGGTCATATACCTTCGCAAGAGGGAACCAGGAACAAGTTGAGATACGAATCGATTTGCGAGATGAATAACGGTCTTACGACAACAAATTGGGCACTTCGACCAACTCGGTCCCATAGGCAAAGCGTCTTTGAGTATTTTGAAATCGATCAGCGTATTCGAGGTGCTTAGGGCCAGAACTCGCCTGAGTACGATGGTGAGGCCTCTCAACAACCAGTGCATATGTCGAAAAAGAACGATCTGATCTTGATCCCGTTTCATCAGGCCTTTACGACTCGTTCGCTGCACCACATGAAGGCCCGGAAGACGGGCAGTAGCTCCACGAAAAGATGAGCACTTGCGAGTAGTTGAGCGTAGGGCAGACGCCCTGTCCCATGCACGAGAAAACGGTTCGATCCAGAACTGTATCAGAACGCTAAGCAAGGGAGCATCCACAAAATAGCACCAAGAGGGTGATGCTAAAGTGATTGCATGGCCATCAACCGTTGTCGAGAGCCGAATCATGAAAGAACGCCGCATACTCGATCATGAAATGTGAGAAAGGGGCATGGAAGCGTAAGAGGAGGAAAGAAAGAAAACCTGTCCTGCAAAGAAGCGCCTTTACATTCGTGGACAATAGTGAATCACTTCTTTACACCAATTGAGCTAGGTCGATACTAGGAAGCGCGCCATTCTGCCTCTCACACTGCTGTGACATAGTCGGAAGACCCTAATAAGAAAGCAACAAGAGAAGGGAGTTCATCGGGTTTACCAAAGTACCGAGTATTCACTGATGCTAGTGTGTGGGATAGGCTCTTGGGGAGTGCAATTGAAATATCCTCCATATTGGTGGCCACCGTCTGAAACCACAGCAGCGAAGTGAAGAAGTCAAGATCAGCCTCCCATAATCCCCTGGAACATTACAGATCTCTCGACCTTCGCTGCTGGCACCCGCCTAAGCCTTCCTCTCCGGCACCGCTGCCTTCCAATAACCTTCACTTTCCTCCCCCATCGCCTCTGCGCCCTTGACTGGCAACAACCGTATCCTTCCTCCACAGACAACGACGCAGACATTGCCATGCTTCTTGCAGTGCGAGCATGCATGATCTGGTCCGTCCGAGAACTCGGAGGACCTCTTCCGTGTGTAGGAAGACGCACACACCAGCTTCTCCTCCTGCACACGCCACTCTGGTCTTTTCTGGTCCCAGATAGCCATCTGCCCCCGTACAAATCTCCAGACAGACCTTGGAATTGGCTGTGCCGTGAACCCAGGCCTTCGTACTTCATCGATGTCAAGAGGCAGCTCCAGTTCGGAATCTGATTGGCTCTCTTGGGGCGAGGGAGTTGGACTCGGTCTTCTCCGCCTTCTGGAGGCGGATGCTGTAGCTTTTGGGTTGCGTGACTGGTCTGAGCTATCTGCCCTGGCGGCTTCCAACCTGCGTCTCTTCCCATTCTTGCGACTCGACGGGACAGGAATCTCTATTTCACTGTCTTCGTCTTCCGTCTGCTCACGTGCAGATCTCCAGGCAGACTTAGGATTGGGCTGTGCCATGAGGTTGAACCTTCGCGCTCCATCTCTGCCAGAAGGTAGGTCGAATTCGAAACCCGATTGCGGTCCTTGGGGCGGTGGAGTTGTACTCGATCTTCTCTGTCGTCTGGAGGAGGATGCTGTGATCTTTGCAGTGCGTGAAGGGTCTGCTCGATGTGCCTTGGTCGCTTCGGACTTCCGTCTCTTTCCACTCTTATGACTTGACGAGGCAGCGGCTTCCGTCATATCAACTTCGTCGTTGGTGGCATCCGAATCAGGGACCGAGAGCTGTCCAGTCGATATCTTGTTTAGCAGTCCCGATATTCGAGTCTTCAGCTCAGTATTCTCGTTTCTCAATTGGTTGCGCTTCTCTAACAGAGCGCCATGCTCCTCCACCATGGTTTCAATCATGTCCTGCGCAGACTCCTTTTCCTGCCTTAGAGTACCAGCGATCTTCTCGGCCTGTTCAGCACGTGCGACTGCTTGATTCAGCCGTGTCTGCAGGTCGGAAGTCTCCACTGCAGCCGCCTTAGCCCTCGATAGCTGAGCTTTGAAGCTCGCATCGTTTTTCATGCTATTTAACTGCTTGTTCAAGTCTTCGAGCCCTCGCTCTAATTGCTCCGCTCTTGCAATCGCGGCATTACCTTCCTCTGCGGTTTGTTGCCTTTGTGAGGCAAGAGTAATAGAAGGATTCCTACCCCGAGCAGTAGCTGAGGGAGATTCTCGGCCAGAAGGCAGAGAGGATGGCTTCGGTGAAGAAGACATATTTGAGAGAAAACCACCTAGGGCAACGGCCGAAGGGGAAATTGCTACAAGGTTGCCGTAGCGCCCTTGAGTCAGAGTGCGGACCCGCAACGGAGCGTTATACCCGCTACGGTGATGGAGGGGGGCCCCCTGGTAGACAGGAGAGCGCAGATGTGAACTCACCAGTTGGTGAGGATGCAATGGGACGTCGTTACACCATGCAAAGCAGAGGATGTAGTTGTTGAGGGTTGTTCGGGAAAGAGAGGAAGATCGAGCTCGAAAAACATCACATCTGGTGCGGCGCGTCTAAAAGATAGCCGAAATCACGTGCCGATTGAAGCTAACCACTAGAGGTTGACCATCATGGACAGGGTGGAGCTTCTAGTACCGCCCCGCACTTCTCCCATCACCAAGGTCCGCCTTCCTGGCTGTTATAACAAAAAGTCGTTTCTGTCTCGGTTTTGTCCCTTTTCTTTGGGCACACGATTGCGCCCTCCTGTTTGTCAGAGGGGGCTTCTCTCTACACCGTCGCGGGTACGCGCTAAAATATCTGAAGGTCACTTCTGTGACCCTGTAGATCTCCCTCCGCTGCAGCGCAGGGTAGTATTCCTTCTATCATGTCTTCTCCCCAGAAGTCACCCTTCCGTGAGCCATCTGGCCGCTCCCAGGGCAGCGCCCCGGGTAGCAGTATCTTGAAAGAGGCTACATCGACTACCGTGAAGAGCAGCCCAAATGTAGCGCATCAGGGAACCGATGGAATAGCAGACACCAGAATCGGCGCGAGCATCGCAGACAGATCCTCCCAGATCTTGACACTGCCGAAAGAGATCTTATTTGAGATTCTGGGCTCCCTGTACAATAAAGACCTGGTCGAGTTTGCCCTGACCTGTCATACTTTTCATCTTCTGGCGAACAAGCTCTTCGCGAGCATCGAAGGCTTATGAGAAAATGGAATACGATCTCAAACTTCAACAGGCAACGCGGTTACCTCGCAAGTCGGGTTGCAAAGCAACTTGTTGATCCAAGGCTTCAGACCTACACCCATAACCTCGAGATCCTACTAAGAGAACCTTCGTCCTCTAGACTTGACGACCCCGATCGATTCGTCTCCCAAGCGTTGAGTACCGACGTTCGGCCACTATGGGGCGAAGAATTCGGCCTCGAGCGTCGGCAGGTTTGGGAAGATGAGGTGAAGAGACCCAACATTGACTCTGTTCTCGGATTCTTCTTGTGCATACTGAAGAACGTCAAGCGCCTGACAATATACCTTGACGGTATCCAACGTCCCTTCCTTCTTGGGATACTGGAACCTTTCACAGAAGAAGGCGACGGTGCACTCAGTGCGCTCGAAAGCCTTCATGTAGATGGCTTTACGATCGATTACAGCCTGTTACCATACCAGGTCTTAGAATTGGGTGCCCAAATCCCTTCAGTCACGGAATTGAAAGCGTCCAATGTCATACTCGACGGTCTCGAACAATATCCTGTCAGCTCGCCCTTCGTCTCCAATGTCGAGTCGTTCAAGTTGGAGCATTGCTGTCTAGGGAGCCATCATATGGTGGCAATGGTTTCTTCAATGCAGGCGCTGAAACATTTCAGCCACAAAGAGTGTCGACCAGGGTCACAACCGTATCAGACAACGCTTGTCGACAGCCTAAAATGTGTTGCAAGAAGAACGTTGATAAGTTTCGAATTGATCGATCAAGCGCCTTGGGCTTTTAAAGATGGATTACCCCTTGATTCTTTGGAAGATTTTGAGACTCTCCGAAAAATCACTCTGGATTTCGATAATCTGTTCACCATGCTAGCCGGACAAACCTCGATAAGCTGGCGAACCCGATTGCCAAAGTCTATTCAGCGTTTGAAACTCGTGCGCAAATCTTGGTGGGTAGGGTCAAGATGTGTTCAAACTGTCTTGAAAGCCTTGTTGCGGAAGAAGTGGGAGTGTTGGCCGGATCTGGAGGAGTTCATCTTGATAGGGCCTAGAGCCGAGACGGCAGATGATCTGAAGGTGGCTCGGGTTGCTCGAAGACTAGGGCATGTGGGTGTGAGAGTTACCTTGAAATATTCGGAAAAGGACTTCCAATATTGGACGGACGAGGACGAGCAAATAGACTACGGGTCCGAGGAGGCGGAGGAAGAGGACTGGTAGTCTTCAGCACTCAATTCAAAACGTTCATCGGGTAGATAGGTGAAGTTTAGGCCGATGTTGGCACTAAGTCACGTCTCAGTTTCTCTGCGTGTTACCGAGGATGACCGCGGTTAAGTCGTTGTTAGCTGGTCATCACCAATGAAAATCTGTACCCGGTGAGCGTGATCCATGTTGGCCTGAATTCTATGCTACGATAGGCCCTCGAAGACGACCACTACAAGACCCAACCGCGCAGCAATGGCTGTGTGCACCTTGAGCTTTGCTGACAGGGCTTGACTTCGAGGACGTCAGCCGATTGTGTTACCTTCGTAAGTTGTGCCATCACTTCCTTACCCCACACCCCCTCAAATCATCTACTTTCGAAGCCACTGCTGGCCGATCACAAGTCCCCCTTCTGACAGACAAGGTCATCATCGCCTCATCAGCTGGCTGTCTAGTACCATGTCTTCCCCAAGCGCCGCGACTGCTATCAGAAGCAAAAACCCGGGTCATAGTGTCACAGGCGAGAATGCAGCAAGCCGAGCGCAAGGAACGAGCGACTTAAAGACCTGCCCCATTCTCGACAAGCTCCCGAATGAGCTTTGGCGCAAGATAATAGGCTTTTTTTTATCACGACCACCTAGTCAATTTCGCCTTGACTTGCAGATTCGTATATCAACAAGCAGAGAGAGCATTACGGGAGCATCTTTATCTCTTGCAACAGTGGAAAAATGTCCCTCGTACCCACATAACTCATGGCTACTTTGCAAGCATGGTCGCACAACACTTGGCTGATCCCCGGCTAGCTTGCTATTCCCAGACCCTTCAAGTCACCGAAGAGCCAGCTCCTACAACCGAATCCGATGGCACCAGCACAGCGCTTGGACTATACGTCGAACAAGCGACGAGCGAGCTCGTCAAGGTCTGTTGGACAGAACGATTTGGTATTGGGTCATGGGAACGGTGGAAGAGTTCGGTCGAGAAAGGCGATCTTGATTTCATCTTCACAACCTGGTGGCCGATGCTCATCCATCTCAGAACATTGTATCTATACCTGGAAGACCGCGAATGGCCCTTGACACTGGATATGGTCAGACCTATCCAAGGTAAACACCATGAACAGCTCAGCCACCTGCGGACAGTCCACATTATTGGCCCGAACCAACAAGGTTTCGCGTTCTTGGAGCTCTTCTCCAGGATTCCTTCAGTGACGTTCCTGAGTGCAAGTCATATCGACATCGATGATCCCGCAATCTATCCTTCCGTAACCGGCGGCTACGATTCAAATATTAAACACTTTTCTCTAGATCATTGTACGATCGGCACTCGTCACATAGTCGATTTACTCGAAGCTGTAATGCCTCTCCAGTATTTTGGATACACCGAAGAATGGAATCAAGGAGACTGGTTGCCTGTATCAGATAGAACAGCTCTCATGGATACATTGAGAAACGGTTCGACTAAAAGTCTGACAGAACTGGACCTTGAAGTTCATGTAAGTGGAGGTCTGCGTTGCGGTATACCCATTGGATCTCTAGAAGGGTTCGAGGTCCTCGAAGATGTTACGATGAATCCATCGGACTTCACTTGAGAGATTCAGTATACCAGTTGTCGGTAGCTCACGGTCCAATCCTTTCGAGAACGAAATCTTGTAGCTATGCTCTAGGTATGAGGCATGGACAAACGCTATTAAGTATAAGCATCACTCTACCCTTCAACACACAGCCGATTAATAGGAATAACAGCTCGCTTAACGCGATAGCCGCGGTCGACACTGTGGGCTATCTGTGATTTCTTTCTACTCCGTCTTGCCTATCTACTACATCACATCCGCCCTTTCTACTTGCCAAGCCTCCGCGAACCTCACAGGGTGTTTCCTACATTGTCAATGCTTTCTGAACTAACATCAAATCTATCCCCTGTTCTCCTTCTAGCTGCGGCAGTGTGGGCTTTGTAGCTCTGGTCACCACCGGCGTCTGTATCTTGACAAGTTCTGAAAAGCTTGCACTCCTTTCCCGGATCCGTTAGACCGTTTTTCTATGAGGTAGTGTCCTTGATCTAGGTCTTAACCTGCCATTAGGCTGATACGCTTGGGTCCAGATAGATCGTTGGCATCGCCTCCAGATTTCAACGGCTTGTCCTGGAAACCTCTTCACAAGTTGAGAGTGCTGGCTTGAGAGACTCCTTACATTTCAGGATAGAAGCCACAAAGCCAAGCCGCATAATGGAATTTCCAAAGCCTCCATCGAAGGCCGAAGAGCAGACAACGGACGGATTTACTGTCGGAAACAACGATATCACCTTCACTCCACATCCTTCAGGTCTTCTTCATTTATCGAACGAGTTGATCATAGATATCTTACAGCATACATTCCATCAGGACCTTGTCAATTTCGCTCTGACTTGCAGGTTTTTATACTTGCTAGCGAGTAAAGCCTTGGTACACCACAGAGCGTTGATACAGGAAATGAGTACTCTCACCAATCGCAATAGGCCGTTAGAGCTCACCAGAGCTCTACGAACAACGATAGATAATCCTCGACGTGCATCTTATGTCCGGGACGTTTTTGTCTCCGGGTGGGGAACCAGATGGAATTCTATCGTTCCAGCAAGACGTAAGAAAGAATTGGCGATGACAGTCGAGGCAATCCGCCACGGACCGATCCAGTCAGTTGAGGACTTGCTCATCGGTAAAGAAGGATTCGCTTCCATGGACGCGATTTTGAATGGCATTGCGGCAGGTGACGAGCAGTGTGCGATTGGTATCTTCTTGGCCCTGTTACCGAACCTTACGAAACTGGCAATCCGATTTCGGTGGGATCAAGAATCTTTTCCGATGCTGAGTATGGTGCTGAAACCGCCTTCGCTATCCCCTCCCAACCGACACCATTTTGGCAACCTCAAGTCTATCGAAATACAGGGCAATTCCTTTGACGGCACCTTCGATGTAGTTAGGACTTGCGCTCAGCTACCGTCATTGGAGACCCTTATCGCTGTTGAATGTACGATTGAGAGGTATCGCGACCACTTTAGATGGGATTCCAATGTCATTCATTTCGCCTTGAAGAGGTGCAAATGGGCTACAGGAGGAACCTACTACGAATTGTTACAGTCGATGAAGCATCTGAAGCGGTTCGAATTCGAGCAACGTGATCCCACAGATGATAGCGCGGTTCATTCTAGACCAAACTATGCAGACATCTGTGGGTGGCTTAAAAGCTCTGTGGTAGACAGCTTAGAGATTCTGGAGCTTGTCGGCCTGGACGATGCATGGGTCAACAAGTATAGTGGAGTGCCATGCTGGCGCTCCTTCTACAGACTACAAGAAGTCAACATACAGTACATAAATCTTTTCCACGCCACAGGAGGCTGGACGACTATGGATCCCCATAGTCTGGGCAAGAAGCTCCCAATCTCCATCCGAAAAGCTCGTCTTGAATGCGCAGGTTGCTCTCAGTATATCGAAGCCTTCCTGAACGTCCTTCTTGACGAATATCACATTCTCCCCTTACCTAACCTGGAAAGACTGGAAATAGCTGGGATTGATAAAGACATCGCCGAAACCCTTACAAACGCCGATTGGATCTCAAGGCTGGCGGCTTTGGGGATTAGAATCAGCTTTTCCGACTAGACTTCATCATATTGAGCGATGGGGCGGGCCTAGCAGAATACAATTCAACATGGTGTTGGCGCAGCCTTTGAGAAAGCGTTTGCTAAGTTAGGTTGTTTCCTGTTTACCCACGTTCTCCAGGCAATCATTAGGTCGACCGATGTGGGAAGGCGCAGATGAGCGCTAATGGCACGTCACAGCACGTTGTGCTATTACAGAAGACCATACAAACGAGTCTACGCTGCGTGGACGGAGGACATTTACACTTCTTCGATCAGCCACGATTAGTAGGGCTGAGGGCTTCTGGGTTGCACAGTGCCGCCAATAGCAAGCCTCTCTCGATACATCTTTCATGCTGAATCAATGAAACCATACGTGTTGTACAGAACAGCTGTGATCGTCACTTAGTAGAGAAGCAGCTGACCCGCTTTGTATCTATGTCCGCCTTTGCTTACATTGTAAATGCTATTGCACCTCGCAACCTCGCTCAGCTCGTTGAGGCCCAAATGAGCTATCGATTCTGCTGATTTCCCTAAGTACACATCATTCGCTGCAGCTTTCCCATCCGTAGCTACACAAAAACACTCTCTACCCAGCGAGAAACGCTAATACTTGCCCGTGAAAACCGTCACATACTGCACTTCTAGGCACCGTCCCTGGCGCCATTCTGTGCCCTCTCCGAAACCCCCTATGCAGGACGTATCAATATCTACCCTCTTGTCGCAACCAGTGAGATCGCTTCTCCTCGCACCTCTGACGTCGTTCTATTGCTAAGTGGCTTAGAACTTCCTGACCGTACGGGAAGACTCCCAATTCGCACATTGTACAAGGGCTTCACTTATATGCTAGACACACCTTGGGGCAGAGTCAACTGCGGGGAATGAGACCTCAACGCTCGACATTGAAGCTGTGTGTCAGTACATACTAACGTCAGCCAACGCGTTGTGGTGGGCCGGATTCCGATTTCGATCTTCCGGCTTTCCCGGGGGAAAAAAACCCTGCAAGGGTTTTGATGTTGCAAGGCCTAAAAGGAACGGGGGTGATGGATCTCTCTCTAGACTCTGTAAACCCTTTTCAAAGGATTGCCTTGGTACACATGATCCTCTAGAATTCGAGTGTTGCCTTCATTAGATCCAGTAATGAAAGGCCATTGAGCATCCGCCCCGAGCATGAGATGGTCAAAATGTCCAACCTCATCGCACATACATTGCTGCGTTCTCGGGCACATAAAGCACGATCAATCTATGGATTAAAAAGCCCCAGCCAAGATTGTTCATATTTGCTTATGTTGTCTCTCATTATATAAAGCTAAGGGTTATCAAACTTATACCACGCTCGTTGACCCCTGTCTGATTGTGCCGAGCCATGTTACCCCCTTTCTACAGTGCATCTCAAGGAATTCCCAACACCTAAGCCAACACCACCGGCCCCAAGTCCGAGCAACACTCGACAACGAGAGCCAACCGAAGATTGCGGATCAAGTGGCGCGATGGGAACAATTGATTTGCGCTTGGGTAGGAATCTTTGCATCCAGCTTTGTCCTTTGTCGAGTCTGCGTCCAGGGTGAACAAGCCTCGACCGTATCTTCTCTGATATTAGCCTGTGCACTGGAATCTATAACGGGTGAGTTGTTCTTACAGCATAGCGTTTCTCTCGACATTCAGCTGCTTGATCGTCTGGAGTATAGTGGTCGCGAGTGTCACTCGATCTCTTCGGTATGCACAGGTGATCGTCAGCCCTGGCGCAGCCACAATATCAGCGACCTCCGTAAGGTGCTTCTGCGTCTCAAGGGCCCGACGATGAAGAGCTGCTGACAGGGCGTTTGAGCGCCGACATGGCTTCTGTACGTACAATTTTCAGACTTGGAGCACAGCAAAATCCAAATATAGAATGCAGATATAGGGCCTGTAGTCGTATGTGTAAAGGCACCTCTCTCAAGCAGAACATGTTCGAGGATCTGGTTGCGAATCTCGCAGGGAAGCCCTAGGCGAGAGATCGTCGATGGTGTTGTGGTGCTTGCTCAGCATCGTCAGCACTTATCGACATTCTCTGCGGGGCGACTGCATTAGACTGATGAGGCTATCGAGCTCACGCTTCACGGCATCGTCTAACTGTTGTATCTTGACTCTCAGCTTACGGAGCGTCTCGCGATACTCTGGCTCATCGACCACCTTTATATATACACCTCTCTTTCTTCGATGGTTTCCGGATGAGGGCAGCAAAATCGGTGCCGGTGAGTTTGAGCTCCTCGAGATCACGTCGGACAATAACACCGCGCCAATTGTTGTCCCGATTGTCGTTCTTTGCGCTAAAATGGAGCTTGATCTGGGTATCTTCTGCTCGTGGAGTTTCTTTGACCGGAGAGCGTATGAACGCTACATACCAGTGCTGAACATCCCAGGTTGCGGGGTCAAACGGAGCGGCGTCCACAGTAACGCGCTCATTACCGATGGTGAACATTGTCGGTGGATTCATCGAGAGTACCTGGCAATCACGGGATTGCCAGGCGACTGTCTGGGCCTTTTGTAATTGATATTTGCGCACGACACGTCCTCCTGCAAAGGCACTAATTCTATCGGTCCTTGCCCATTCGTTGCGATAAGCTGACTTGTGGAGATTGGCTGATCACTTCGATCTATTATCCTGCTTCTCCCCACCTCAGTCGGTCCTCGTCGTCGACCATATACAGTACTTTATTTGAAGAAGGGGCCACCGAGCCTCAAGTCCAGTGCCCCATCTTTGAAATATTGGTGACGGAGAGGCAGTCGCTGTTGGTAGGCGTAGAGGAGTGGCACGATCGTCTTGTCTCGAAGTGCGACTGTTTGCGGTTGGGGTGAGACCATATACGGATAACCACGTCCTTTCTCGATGTGCTTCTCACGGACTGCCACAACGCTGGGCCATGTTGCTTCCAGGACGCGCATGGACGGGGCCAATTTTTATATAATATAATTCACGAACTGCTTTTCGAACTAGATCAAAGATGGTTGGATCTTTTCGTCGATTTGGTTCTAGACCATCTCTTGATCGAGTGTTCGGCTAGCGATATCTTTCATATAGCTGGCACGAAGCTATGGCACACCATAAAAGTCGCCTCTGTGGCGTCTTTTTAGTATGATCTTCGGGCCTGGGAAGATCTGAAGCTGGAAGTGCCCTCAATTCTTGGAACTCGTCGCGAGTGGTCCAAATCCCTGGCCTTCCTAATTACTCTTGATGTGAAAGGTCAGACGGGCGTCATCCCAGTGCCCTTCGTCCACTTCGACCTGGATCTGATAGCCTTTGATAGCCTTGTGACCTCCGATGAGTTGGTTGACCCTAAGTGTACTAAGTATCTTGGACTGGAATGCTAGATGCTGATCTGGGAGACATCAACTCTCACAGGGCCAGCAACGTCTTCTTTGGGCTTCTTCAATGTCGGACCTATATATATGGTCCGGAACCGCTCTCGTTTGCGATTTCGTTCGAGTCCTTCGGCTCGCCGTTGTTCATCCTCGATCCGAGCCTGTTCAACCTGCTGTCGCGCGATATTCTCTCGCTGCTTCCCTACTTCATCTTCTTAGGCTCTTTGCCGATGCCGAAGCGTGTTCACGTTAACGAGTGTGTGAGCATACTTTGGGATAGCGACTTCAATATTCAAGGAGATTCCGATCTCGTCGCCGGCTCCGAAAGCTTGGTGACGTTTTGTAATCAGACATTCGAAAGCCAGACAGCCCTAGCTAGCTCAGCATCCCGAGCATATTCCTGGCCCTCTTCTTTTTTTGCCAGCCGAGCCTTCGCATCGACTTTCTTCTGCGCCTGGGTCGTGAATCGGCTGTGTTCATCCCGCTGGCAGGATAATCCATGGCTACGGCTGCTCTGCTGTAGTTGGTTCTCGCGCCGTTTGCTCCCTCTTCTGGTCTTTGCTCTTATCTTTACCCTTGGAACCTTGATGCTGCCCCAAACGGCCAACTTCAGTCCGATGCGGAACGACGACGACCTACTCAAGTCGATATAGGTCTGTGCTTCCACCACCAATTGTCGTGCTCGGACAGCGTCTGGATGGTCGTCCATGTTTTCGACCCACGCAAGCGGACACTTTCATCAAGCCCTCTCGAGTCTTCGTGAGTGTAAAAAATTAGACAGCGTGCCTGGCATTTCCTTCTCGTCCTCCACGATCTTTTTCCTCCGATCTCTCTTCCACCTGAGACCGCCTATGTCCTTCATTGCGTCGAATAGTGCTTCTAGGGGAGTTTTACGAGTTACGACCCATTCGTATATCGTGGAAGGCAAGGGTGTGGTTGTACGTGTAAGGATTGCTTCGTAGGGCCTTTATGAAGTCTTCAATGGCTTTGACACGGGCTTCTGCCTTGACGAGGCGATCGATGAGGGAGCGCGGCATGCCTGAAGACGTCAATAAGTAAGGCCATTGTGCCGGTGGTTATCCTTGGCATAATGCGAGAAATAAGTCATAGATCCTAGAGCCTCCACCAGCTAGCGCGGCGGCGGCGAGCTCTTCACCGAGCTCTTGCTGCTTGACAATGCTCTGTGTGGAACATTTGTCCACCGCCTTGGGATTGGCAGCGACGATATCCTGAAGGACTACCTCGTTCTCCTTTCCCTGGTAGGAATCGACAGTGGTGACTTCCGCAAACTGCTTATGACTCTCGCGGCCGTTGTTCAGTACTATCGAGCGAACCTTTTGGACCATCAACTTGGTCTGGCCTCGGTACAGAGTCAGAGCGCTTATCTCCTCGGGCTCGATGTCGTAATTGAGCAAGTTTGTGATCTCTGCTTGGATTGATATAATATAGGGGGCTCTATACTGCCTGAATAGATGCGAATCATCTCGCTCTTTTCCACAGTCCTCATCTCAAAACATCTGATGGCCGAAGTATGAACGGTGTTGCGTGAAAGTGGTAGTGGACGAAAGCTGCCAGCAGCTGTGGGAATGGTGGATTAAAAGATTTGCTGCAAGAATCTGGAATCGATCACAAGTACGAAGTCGAGTAGGTGCTCGAATCTGCCTTTGCTCGAAATTTTTTGGAGGTTAAATTCTCGGATCGTCACCGCCGGAACACATGCCTTGCATCGACTTGCTCGCTGTAATTGACGAGCCGTCTCCGAGATGTGACATAGTCGACGAAGATATGGCTTCGTGGTTTGTCCTCCTGCTTGTGCTGGAATTGAAGAGTCTGCTTTGTCAGCTTAGCACGCTCCGCAGGATCGCCGAATGATTGTCGAAGTCCTCCTGTCGTCGTAAGCGATCTTCCGGTTCGCGTAGAACTCCGTCATCATGCGAGTAAGCAAACTATCATCGTTCTCCACGAATTTAATAGTCTGATGGAAGATGAAAAGCCCGCTTTTGGCATGGCTGAAAGTGACATAATGCCGATTGGGATTCTCCACGTGAGCCCTAGCACCATCCGAGCAGTGACGTAGTCGACAAAGATCACATCGTTCTTTCTCCACTGGTAAACATCCACCGTACCATTTGGCGGGTAGCGGATTTTCTCGCCGCGAGCACGTGGGTAACCATCTTCACCGAATAGAAGAGGCTCACCATATCCGCAATGGCCGGGCAAATCCTAGGGCACTTGAGAAATCCTTCAACTATCTCCTGCCCAACGGCTGTAGGCTCCTTGAATTTTAGAACGAACGACCGCACTCAGCTGTCTTCTTGTTGCCCTGTATTTGATGTTGAGGGTGATTACCAGGTCTTGGCGACCTCATTGGTGCTGAAGAAGATGATAGTCGACCCCAGCTGGAAGGGATCTCCGAACCAGATAGTGACCTGCAGGCTGGTATACTCTGGCCGCGGGACCAGCACAGAGACTAAGCACACGGCCTTTGTCGATTGTTTCCGTGCGACGGAACGTAGTTATCCTGTACTCGTCGATCACAGTTTTGACTTGGAGATAGATATATCAGCGCACGCATATCTAAAGAAATAGAGAGATCCTGTTGCATAGCTGAAAGAAAATGTAGTGGACGATATATCTAGAGAGCTTTACTATCTATTGACTCTCTTATTAGGGAAGTCTAATTCAAGCCTCCGGAATGGCGAGGTGAAGAAAAAAGGTTTCAATCGGTTCGATTGAATATGGCTGTTGCATACGAGATAAACGCGAGTGCATCAATTTTGGTCGTAAGTGTCTTTCCAAAACCACTGGCATTATAGAAAATATTTTGGGCTTTTGTAACTCCGAGATGATATGTTCCAAGTAGCAAGACGAATGCTTGCTCCAAGAAGCGTCGTTCTTGTTCTCTATCTTGGCAGATAAGGCAAATGCGAACAGTTCTTACGATCTTTCGTGCAAATCGATAATGCGCGCTTTTGCATATCGTGAGTCGATGCTATTTGTAGTTCTGATATGCCTACTTCGTCTGTTGGCGAAATCTTCGGTAGTGCCAACATATATACACTAGTAGGCGTCTTCATCCATGTAAGAAATAAGGTAAATCCCGGAGCCAGTATCCTGGGGGTCCAATTGGGGGAGGCCTGGAGCGTTCCTTGTGCGACATTGTCAAAGAGAGCTACAGTGACTGGGCAAACGGGTAGCGCAACATCGGACCCGGCATTGTTGAAGGTAACCAGGACTATTTCGGTCGCCTTGTTGTGGCCTAAAGAAAGCTACTGAAAGCGGGATCATGAAGTAGAGACAAAACTTGGTTGTTGTGGTTTATAAGATAGAAAATAATATAATATATGTGTGAGCTGGTCATAATTATGGTTAGAGAATGGAGTTCCACTTATTCCGAGCTCAAACCGTGTTCTCGAACGATATATTCGGGCAGTTCACGTACTCCACGGAGACGACCTCGTTCTCCTTTCCTTGGTATGAGTCCACTGTACAGATCTCACGTAGTGTGTCGTGATTCAAGTTCTTGACGCCGAGAAACTTCTCGCTCTTGTAGAAGGTTAGCACCGTGGTCTGGTGCGACTTGATCTCTTCGGCTATTCAGTGTTGGATAGCCGTTCCCGTCGTATCAATGTTCAGATAGTTCTGCAGAGAAGTCCCGTTGGTCTCCAGCCAAGAGAAACCTCGCCCGACGTTGATGACGGTGATCTCCGATAGTTGCTTGAGGCTATAGTGCTTCCATGCCCCCAGAGAGCGAAGATGCAAAGCACGACTGTGGCTGCTGTGGCTCCGGGTTTCAGGTACCATTCCATCCTTGATCAGATTTGCGAGGTTTGGGTGAATTTGCGCTGGTGCTGGTGTTGGAGTAAAATGGTGGATTGGTGGTTGCAGTCGCTGGTTCGGGCTACCGTGTTGCCCAGGTCGCTTGCCATATCCTCCAGCTGCCTGGTAAAAGTTGGGCTCAGAGAACAGATCACCATTGTTGGAACCTACCAACAGCTGGCGGGGTTTGGCAAGGATACCATTTGACGTCATACTTGCTGCCATTATGCGAAAGACCTGTGCGGTAATCCTAGTTTCGACTGGACAGAATGATGTAGTGAAGTCATTGGGATGAATGATGGGGCCAGGCGCAGTGTCGAAGGGGGTGAGCGTATCACGTCGATTGCCCATTCCGAACTCCATTCTACGGCCATACTCTGCCGGGTCGTTGAAATGGATTACAACTGGCGCAACCGACTTGGGATCTACATCGTGCCGATCTGGAGCCATGATCGTGACAGTACCCCGAATGATTGCAGTGAGTGCTGACAACGATAGGTGAAAGGTGGATACTAACTGAATCAAGACTTGTTTCGTTGCCATGTCTATCAGGGATGAAGAGGCTATGAGATCGCCCGGACGCGTTTTCAAGTCTCGTTGTCCTTCATCGCCTCCTCACTATCGACGCTGTCACCTGGGTAGAAGCGGCTACAATCGCGAAGATCTTTGGAAACATCCGATGTTGCTTGTTCAAGATAGTCAATGGACAATCTGTCTTCAAGCTCACTATCGCGAGTGGCGACATCTTCGAATTTCGAGACACCTCGTTGGCGATCATCGATACAACTGTCGACTTGGGCTGTGTCGAATCTCTGAACCAGAATAGACCCTTCAGAGAAGAGAAATTGTGTTATGGGGACGAGCACAGTCGGGAGCGTCGCTTGGCCGACCTCGTCAAGAAAAAAAAGCTTGAGGATATCACCTCCGGCGTTGTTGAAGATGACGAACAGGAAATCCGTCCCTAGAAGGATCCGATAGATCGTGTGCCCCCGGAGTCTCTCAACCTCTCGCGAGACGCCTTTGGCAGGAGACCGTGTTTGTCCATGAACTCATCCAGGTACTTCCAATACTCAGGCGAGGCATTGCGGGTCCGAGCTCCGCATTATACTTCTCCTGTGCCTCTACCCGGTCGCGGCGCATGAGATCGTACACTCGCCATTGCAGCGTTATCTCCGCTGGTTGATCCGTCGTCATATCGCTTGCTGAGGGGTCTGGCCTAGACTGTCGGTGTCCACATTCCTCCTCGTTTCGACACATAGCGTCAGTAAGGGCTTTTTCTCGGACAAGGTCAGCCACAATGTCCTGGACATCGCGAGATGGATCATCGTCCCAGTGCATACCTCTGTGATTGCTGAATCTCTTACGCACCGGAAAAAGTGCTCCAAAAAAAAGAAGCAGAGATCATCAAGCAAGCTTGATACCAGTCGCTAAAAGGACGAACATATACGAAGTATGAAATGTATTAGATATAAATAGTATAATTTGAGGGAAGCAGTCCAATGATGACACACTAATAAAACGACTGCGCTTGATTGAGATAGGAGAAGGACTTTAGAGGATTCGCGTTTGGAGGATACTGGCCGCCCAGCCGCGAGTCATTCGCGCAGGGATAGCTGTCCTTTATCACCAAGATCTCGCAAGAATCCCGTAATCGCAGTGGCCTGATGCAGTTCCCAAGTGTTGGCTTCGACTAGCAAGGTGCTCCATGCGTCGTGGGTAAAGGTAGATAGAGAACCAATGGTTGAAACGTGCTCCTCCGTAAGTCGAGGCAGCATCATGTCCGCCCACAAGTCCTCCAAGGCCCCATTGTTGACCGCCCTATCCAATTCTCGGTTGATTGCTAGCACCGCTGGGTCTTGTGACCCGTCCTCCACTAGCAGGCGCACGTCCAGGCATCCTTGGAAACCCTCGCGGTAGTATCTCACGCGACCCGCCCGCCAGTCGACCCGAATACCTCTTCCTTCGAAGGTGTGTTGACTGTCTTCAATTTTCGCGCTCTGGGTCCTGGGGAGTGATGTGTTCTCCGAGCTTGGGTTTCTTTTGTTTTATAGCGCATTGTGAAAATAGGCGCCTCGAAACTGAATATGTGCTGCCTCTGGGGACTTTCGATTCCAGAAATGACACTTTAGCCACTTCGGCCAGGCTTGTTGCGAAGCATATTGCCAGCCCGGCAAAGAAGAATGATATGGCACGTAGCATGCCATGCACATGGGTATCTTGAAATTATTCGACAGATTCTTGAAGGGCTTAAGGCCCAGATCCGGATTCGGGCTATCCCATGCGTCGCAACGAAATAATGCACTCGAACCTTTCTATATATGGAGAATTGCAAAGACGGGAAGATTATGGACTCAAATGCCAATGAAGAACCATAGCCAAAAAGGCAAAGCGTTAAAGCCTTTTTCTCACTCTGTCAAAATATGTTAGAGCAGGTCTCGGAGAAAGTTCCGAACTCAGATGTGATATGAGGAGCCCCTGAAAAGGGCACCGTGTCGACGCATGGCATAGACGATCCGCCGCTTGAGTTCTCTGTTATATCGTTCCGGTTTTATTCTGCGATGATTGTGAACGCGTTCCTACATAGCGGATCATGGCCCCATTGTGACAAGTCGCGAGTATCTTCGGTAGCCTTTTCTTCGTTAGCAAAGTAGACCACTTGTCGTGGAATGTCTATCTACCGTGATGACTTCGTGACTTGAAAATGCTCATGTAGACTTGGCGTTGACGAGCATCGAAATGTGCAGACTACACACTTGATTCCGTCCCGGGTTCCAGTATTATCAGGTTTGCTGAGACCGCCCTCGGTTGAATTCGTAATACCGCAGACTTTCGTTTTTGGCAGACCATGGGATGTCTTTCCTCGGTCGATAAAGCCTCCCAATGCCTTGATCATGCGATCTAGTCTGTCCTGGCGCAAGCGTGAAGCTAAGACGTTGTCAGATCAAGGTCGTAGACGATGACGGAGCCCACGTATATCTGCTTACCGGCCTGTACGCTAGGATCACCACCGAGCCTTGATGACGTCGGAAAGGAAAGCTCACAAGGCTCTTTCTAGGTGGCATGAATGTGATCTGAGTATATGCGTGTCAAACGCGACGTGTTTCGCTCGGCAGAGTTGCGCAGCCTGGATCGGTGGCAGGTATTATATAAGAGTATTCCATATCTTGGATATAAGGGGATCAGGTATAATGACTAGTATATGTAAAGATATGTGTAGCACAATAGAAGTGTTGCAGATGATGTTTAGAGGACTGTAGTTGACGATGCAGAGCAAGTATAGCGAGGCTGGCGATGCTAAAGTTATGTTTGGGTGCTGGAGAAATATGAAGGAGATCAGGTTCTCGGGGGTGGGAAGGCCTCTACAAGTAGTCGGTTTTGTCAATGACCGAGGGTGAAGCCAGGGATCACCATCTGAAATTTGGTGAATCCCTAACGCTCACATTGGGAATCTTCCTATGAATGCACGTGAGGAAGGCATGCATTCCTAAGCCGGTAACTGCTATATCCGATGATGCAGTGCAAGGGCTGCAAGGCTGGCGATGCAGAGCGAGTACTGCAAGCCTGGCGATACAGTTGTGGCTGCTTGGTACTGAACAGATATCCAGAGGATCGGGTTTTTGAGGGTAGGAAGGCCTCTACAAATAGCCGGTTTCGTCAAAAACCGAGGGTGAATTTGGTAAGCTTGAAATCACCATATGAGAAACGGTGAATTCTTGCAGCTCACATTGGGATTCCTCCTGTGAATGCAGGTGAGGAAACCGTCATTTCCCAAGCCAGTGTCTAAAAGTTCACCAGGAGGGGATTCCGGCTCAATCAAAGATCGAGGAATATTGAGGTGATTCAAACCGGATTATAGTGAGGTCCCAAATCACCTTCGCGGCATGGGCGATTCTGTCACACGGGACATGATCACACCACCTGCGGTAGAACTCGGGGGGGAAAGCGTGACCACAGACCTGAAGAACGCAAAGCTGGATGATTCAGTATGCAATCTTCGAAGGCTGGAAGGCTGTGGATATGGAGGGAATGAGAGCAGTGCCCTGCAATAGCTGGCAAAGTTCCATATTATTTTCGGAATTTCCGCTCCAGTACAGAATGACGCCAACGTCTTTTATTTGCTTTGTCGCGTTGTTCCTCTTTCTCGAGTACCGTAGTCAGCCGGTAGCCCGTGTATGTACTACTCTTGAAGCCAGATAGCTTCCTGCTTTCATCAGCAGCTATTTGGCCAGGAGTAGCCAAAGACTTATGCTTTGCAAGCATGCCGGTTACAATATCCTATTCCGGGCCATGATGCACTTCTCGAGAGTCCAGCGAGCAAAATCGATGTGATCCTACCTCGGACTGCGCAGTCGTATGCTTTTATTGACCAGAACGTTTGCTTCGATGGTTTGCTAATTCGGCGATGTGTCTTTATAGATAGTTCAGCCCATCGCAGACGCGTCGTTAGTTTTCTCGACGAGCACTAAGATGTCGTGTATCATTGTATACCACTGTCTTGACTGGTAAAGAGCGTTTAAACAATGACTAAGATTGAAAAAGGCCAGGTGCATCTTCTGCCGTCTGCGCATCTGGGATGTCGGTTCGGAACCATGGATGCTTCGCCAAGATCTCTGCTGAGGCACGCTCCGCAGGCTCCCATCTCAGAACATTACCGAGTAGGTCAGCAAAGCTAGCTGCTTCGGCAGACGAAATCGATTGCTTCGGCTTTTCAGGTGGATACATGACTTTGCCGCCTTTCGCTTCAATCTCCAGCTCAATCGGTAATTTCTCACGCTCAACGCTGTCTACGGCTCTGGAAGGATCATGGTACTCGTCTGTAATATGCATCACAAGGTCGTGAAGACTCTGGTTCGTTCTTCCGCCTTACTGCACCATTGCGGTGGTGACTCGTCGCCCGCCACCCCCTCCCGAGGTTGCGGCATCCCTTCCTCGTCGAACCATAAGCGATTCCATCGCTCGGGAAGCGCCCCAAGGAATGAGCATATTTCACTTATCACCTCTAAAGGTGTTCCTCCCCAGAACAATTGAATGAGTGTCACTCCGGAGCGCAAGGTATACAACGTACACCCAAGAGCCCAAAGATCTGTACTCTTGCCTGCAGTCATTTCAAACCATGCCTCTGGCGCGGTAAAACTCGGGGGGGGTCCCGAGGTCCTTGGGAGGACCGTCCGCAAAGAAAGATATGCCAAAATCTATGACGCGAATATTGTCCTGCAACCATTGTGAGCCACCATTGGTAAAGGACACCGATTGAACTATGTAGTGCGGAGCAGATTCTGGGACCGGTTGACCCGATGCTGTTTGAATTGCTTCCGTTTTGGGTTTGCCCAAACGTAGGTAGAGCTCTTCCTCCGAGCATGCGTCGAAATTATGCAGCTGAAACACAATGTTTGCCGCAGTCAGATCTATAATAACATTAGATGTGCGTTATCGTAGGCGGCAGCTTCTAGTACCTCCATGACAGACTCCTTCAGAGTGTAGGTAGGCTACAGCTTGAACAAATTGTCTGCCTACCTTACACGCTACACTTCCCCGTAGCTGCCTACGATGACCAATGAGCTCAGACAGACTTGGTCCAAGAACTTCTGAGACAAGGCAAAGATGTGATCCATTCGGTCCTTCGATATTGAAATGGTCATAAAGAAAACCAATGTACTGGCGGCCTTTATGCGTGCTCTCTTTCGCTTTCAAGGACTCGAGAATCTTAAAGTCGCAGAGGTCGTCGGATGACTCAGCGCTCAATATTTTGAGGGCAACGTAACGCTCAGACTGTGTATCTCGAGCCAGCCAAACAGTCGACGAGCCTGAATAAAATTTGTAGTCAGCAATCCGCCTTTGAAATGTTAGATTGAGTTAGGAGGCAAGCCTTCTTAGGGGCCCCAGAACGGGGTATGGAATGCCCAGAGATCTACTTGCCTCCATGGCCAAGCTTATGCACAATCCGATACCTCCCATAGGCGAATGTGTCCCTCAAGAGAACAGGGTGGTAGCCGCCCCGCTCGTACTCGACCAGATCCTCGATGTGGTCAAGCGTTGGTTCATAGAAGTCACACTGTGGTCCACCCTCGCCGTTCGGCTGTTGGAGGCTATCATACTCTGGCTGTATCTTCGCAACCGAGGATTCAACTCCAACGGACATGTCATTGTAACTACCAGCGATACGTTAGCAACAGCCTCCATATATTGACAAAGCACATGTCACAGGTACCTCATTGTCCGAGTATAGGAGTGCAATCGTGGAGCAAGGAGACGGAACTTAAAGAGGCTGCAATAGCCTATTACGCGACAAATTGCGCGTACTGGAACTTTTTTCCAATCCACATTCAAGTAGAGCAGAACGAAAACTTATACTTCGGGCTCAGCTGAGTCAACTGGTAGGACAACTGTCTGCTCTTGGGCCTGGTGGTGCCCACGTGATATTGTGTCGATCTTAGGGTCTGTTAGTTCTTCATCTTCTTAGGTAGAAGTCTTGACTTAATCACGGTCACTTACAGCGAGATCGTCTTCATATAATCCAGAAAAACCGGTCAGAGCATTCCATTTTGGAACAGGGAGAGGTTAGCGGGGCGCCTAGAGCTTCAACAGCGTCTACCATATACTACCTCTAGAGCCATCATCCATGCTCGCTGAGTTTTGCATCCACCGCCTCGATTGCACGCATCAAACGATGTCTATTTTAGGGAGTGAATGACGCTTTCTATATGCCTGGTGTACAGGCTCCAATACAATTGCGCCAAGACCCGCTTGAGCCGGAAGCGCCAGCGCTAAATGCTTCGAAACGCCACTAACAGCGCGTTAAGCGCGCAATGCTACACAGGGTTTCAACAGTCACAGCCTAACAAAGTAAATATATGCTCAGTCCGTCTTCCTTGAGATATCGGATCCAGTAAACTCGTGCTTTAACGTTTCAACTGCTTTGTATGGATCCTGGACGGTCAGTCAGCTTAACGGCATGGCATCGTATCCGTGGACGCTACACGAAGGACATCCGAAGATCATATCGACGAAGCCGTTCCTAAAAAGCTAATAGGCTGCTATCACTCGTCCAAGGATTGCAGGGATTTTGGTGCGCGCCTGGAACTATTGGCCCACCAACCACACAACTGCGTACGGCCGAAATATGAAGGCCCTGAAGGCAGAGGCCGACTTTACGGTGTCATGTCTGATATTGCAGTATTTCCCCGAGCCTAGCGGTCTGAAAGAGATCTAAGCCTCGCCTGTCAATGCTCTGATGTGAAGACTTTCTCTGACATCCTACGGTAGGTGAAACTTGCCTTGACGCTATGAGCTGACCTCCACTGACTCTGATAGATGGGCTCTTTGAACACATAAGTAATATACTTTCTTGCAGTGAATACCGAAAAAATATCTCATTATTATCACCGTTTTCTTCCCTATCTTCCCAGCTATAATCTCAGAGCATACACTCTGTTCAGCCAAAAACCTACCATTCTTGCGTTTCCCTACTTTCCCTCCACGATTTTAGTAATCCAGATAACATGACGGCCGAGACCTATCGAACCTACTGGGTCGAGGGCTTCGTTCGCCCGACTATGCAGAGGAACGGCAATGCGTCCCAGAAGAGAACAGAAGAGAACAGAAAATCAAGCCTTGCTCCGGCTTTGCCAACAAACAACAGATGAATGCCCCGACATTACCGTCCTCGTCATTCGGTAAGTGCGAGTAAAATGTCAAGCCTGTAGCCCGCTCACATCAGTCTAGAAGCTCGGTTCATGCGACGACTTACTCGCGCCGCACCAAGCGGGTGTCTCGTGCGGCACCACATATCACCAGCGTTTACATACATGGACCTTCGACGAGAACTCACGGCGGCGATATAGATGTCACTGGCTACCAGGGGAGAGATAGGACGGATTGGACGAGACTCTCCCGTAGGAATGTAAGTTGGGGTCCACAGGGTCGAGGGCCCAATTACCCAGGCTGGCGATTCAAGGTACCTGCACGCCGGGCACCTACTCCGCCTGTCCAGACATAGCGTTCGCAACGGTGGGACTTAGAGGTCAAGACTTGTGAAAAGATGTTATGAAGCAATAGCGAGCGGTTCTCCAGGGGATGAATATAGTGTTTTCACCACCTAAGATACTACTTGGGTTATCCTGAGACCCCAATTGGCGCAACGAAAGAGCGTAGCTTTCGCATAACACCACTCTATCCTCCATTGTTAAACAGCGACAACCAGGCACTCCCTGGGAGACGCCTCTGCCATCTTGGTACAATAGCTGTGGAGATTTGGACTAGGTAAGCTATCGTGAGGTGGTTTTAGGATTCTTGTTCGATGAATGTCAAATAGGGAGCATCTTACGCGCCGGCAACGAAGCGGGCTCCTTCCTTTTAGAAAGGATAGAAGGATGGCATGACAGGAACTCGGTCTGGACTACGACTGGATTCGTAGTGGCTGAAAAAGTAGGTGCTATCGCTACTGATCTTAATTACAAGCACCAGAGAGCGTGCTCGGAAGGCCTATAGATACACGTAAAACGATGAGCCTCTACTGCTATAGAAGTTGTATCTATTGTAGGTATAGCAGCATCGTGGATTGCGCCATAACAGCGTCTAGAGCAATGCCTCTGACCAAATGTTGACAAGAACACCCAGCAGCAGACCATCACAAAGACAGTTTCACAACATCATAGTAGTATTAACTTGAGGATGGAAGCTTTACTAGATGAAACGCGTCAAAGCCACATCCTATCTGGTCAACCATTCTACAAGGTCGTCGGCGCCGTTCTCACTGTCCTCATCCCCAGAGTCACTCTGTTCACCGTCGTCCTCTTCTCCCTCTGGCGTGCTACCATCCTGCTCATCGCTGACATCCCCAACGCTCTCGTTGCTCCCCTCGTCCTCGATGATGCGGTCTGTCCCGGAAGCTTGTACTTCAGAAAACCCTAATACATTCAAGACGTGGGCGACTTTGGCGTTCTCCCCCTCGATGACCTGCCCTTCAATACGTATAAGAAGGTCCTTGCACGTAAGCCACGAGAGAGCCACAGCGGCCTCGTTGAGCATACGACAACAGCTAGTAGGGCAGTAGGCGTCTTCTATATCCAGAATAAGATTTGTCAAGCGACGCATAGCTTCGAGTACGCGGAAACATTGGTTCCAGACTACTTTAGTGCTTGCTCGTCCGTACTGTACGCTGCTTAGCGCTTTGTCCAAGAAACATTCTCCTCGAGGGGATGCCTGAAGATGGATTGGTTGGTGTACTGGAACGAGTTCGTACTAGGCTGCCTACCTTGTGGAAGTTTTTGAACCGTTGATTGCGGCTCATTGCATGGAACGCGGGTTGCTGCCATCGATGATAGGCCATACTCTTTTGTCTGCTCACCGTAAGGCGCTCAGGCACAAAGGCCAATCGCATCGTTCCAATCAGATGCCGTGATGGGAAGATCTAGTCAGCCTCAGGGAAGTCTAGCGTAGTAGCGTCTTCTTTCGTGGTAGAGAATCGTGTAAAATGACATCCTGACGCAATTGCGAAGGCGCCCTGACCATACCCACGGTCACGTTAGCTTTGATGCTTTCTGAAGGACATAGTCCAAGCCATTGTGGTTTTGTATCTGGGTGCTGTAGATCAAAGGTAAGTCGATACTTACAGAATCTCATTCCCCTCTAAACTCATCTGCTTGTTGACACTGAGTATAGATATCTGTGGTGCCTTGGGAGTCGTCGAGGATTTCTCGCCTGCGGAAGGTCCGTAGCCATATGGATAGAAAATATTTTCCTCAAGTAGGACCAGCTTAAATATCTGATCGCGAATCTCTCGAGGGATCTTCAGAAGGGAAGATTCGCCAGTCATGATTTGGGGTGGATTAATGCTGAAGAACGTCATTTGTTAGCAAAGAAGATCCTTGTCAGCTCGATCCGTAGCCCACGTACCTCATGTTAGGAATAGAATTTGGGTGCAATGGATGTAATATTAGCTGAATAGGGATGCTGTACCAGATGCAAGACGAGACACGAAGACGAAAGGAAGAAGAGCTTTGCTGTGAAATCCAGCTGGGCTTGAGTATCCATCGGCTGGGAACGCTAACCCGGATCCGTCAACACTATCTGTGAATATTGAGAGCGGGCCGGGTATCTTTGTATCCGGGACTCGTCAGAATCCGTGCGATAACTGTGACACCTCAGATAGAGACAAGACTGGCCTCAAGGACTGAAGTCGAATGCACAGGTCGCGGGAATCTTGGGATCGTCGCCCGGCTGATGCAGGGGAATAGAAGGGAGACAAGATAGAGGATTCCGTGAATTGTCAATTGAATTCTAATGAAGACCGTTAGGATTGTAGCATGAATATTTTGCTCGCTATTCCGTGTGAATTGAGCGTCTGTGGGCTGTGGAAAGTAGCCAGCTGAGGCAGGGTCTTGCAACACTTTGTCGAATCCACGATAGCTTGTTCCACGAAAGGCACTTCCGATTCGGCGACCAATAAGTGTGGATAGCTGATAAGGTCAAAGGTCAAATTTGGGAATTCACGGGGCGGGAGCAATTACATGATGATTACGCCAAGTAGCTGTATTAGACGTTTCTCCTGAGAATGCAAACAATCTTCTAGAGAAGAGGGTTACTAGGGTTCTTGTTGAGATTGGCAACTTGACCTGATTTCTGACCATCCAGGAAAGTATCAGCGGCTTACCTTATGTCTATCTATCGTGTATGTGCAATCATTGAATACTGTTTCATAATGAAGAAGAAGATATGCAAAACAACGGTTTAACGACAGAGAGAAGTGCCTGATCTGCAAACCAACAGCTCAAACTGGGTATCATATGCATGGACAGGCTGTGGAACTTTCCAAGCACGTGGGACCTGATACTACCTCTTGTTGCTTGCCTTTTCCAATTTGTTCTTTTCCTCGGCTAGCTCCTTGTCTGCCTTGATAGACCTCTCCACTTGCCACACAGCACGCTCGACTTCAGGCCCAATCTCCTGTATGTCTAGACATTTTGAGATCAAGGTACCATCGCTTCCTGAGAGCAACATTCGTTCAGACGGTTCTGGCGATTCATCACCAGGACTGATCACTGAGGCCCGCCGGTCTCGTAGCCCTTGTATTTCCTTCTCAACGTCCGTCAAAGAGACACCTATCTTCTGGACGGCATATGCTGTGTCGAGTACAGAGGAAGGCGCTAGCTCGAACAGCTGGTTCTCCGCAAGAAAGCCTATGTGTTGCGATCCAGAGCGTGCTGGGTAGGTCAGCATTCAGTGGCAATACGTGGAAGGCCGTACGTACCTCGCCAATGCGACCATGCTCGGAACACCATGTAGAAGAACGGTAGGTTAGGTATGCTACAGCAATCCGGCATGTCAGAAATATTCTGCGTACTTGGAAGAATGCGGTGGCTCAGAGAATAGACTCACACCGGAATCAACGCAACGGGTGCCGTGAATGGCATTCCTATAACGGTCCCCCAAAACCATTGGCTATGGTAACCTTGCTTCGAGTCGCTTCCATATCTCTGCAGTATATCGTTGACCTCCTCTGGCTTCAACAAACTTCCCGGATACTGAACTGTGGACTTTCTCTTCCCTTCGAGCTCCTCTGCCCTTCTTTTGGCGCTCAAAGGTGGTACGCTTTTCAGGCCCCATTCTTCGTATGACAAGCGCTGGAATAGCTTGTTGCCGTACACAGTGACTTTCTTCTGCCAGCCTTTCTCGTACTTCTCCCATAACATCCATCTTTCTGAGGCTTTGGATGTGACACGGTCAATGTAGGTAGCCTGTCCAGGCAGTCGACTTCGTTTCTGGCAGTATATGAGGCTCTGTCGTGTGGAGATCGGGAGCAGAAATAACCTCATCGCAGACTGGGAACGAAGAGGGTCAGACAGGGACACGAGGGTTTAGCTTGTGGCCCGTTGCCTACTTACATTCAATGGGCAGAATTTTCGAGATAGGGAGGTATGGCATGTCGGTTCTGCGTTGGTAGGCGCGTAACGCGGCAGGCGTCATCAAGGTCTTGGCGCGAATTCTATGTCGCTTGGCACGCTCGCTGGCAATAATCTCTCGATCGGGAATCTTATAGCTGGTTAACCACGTTCAATATTTATTCTTACACAGTGACAGCCCTCTCCGATATGTTCCAACTGGCCCAGCCTCTCTGGGCGGCCTTGCGTGCGCTACCTTAGACTTTAGTAAAGTGGATTCGCGGACCCACAATCTTACATACTGTCAATAGTCGTCGCCAGAGGAACTTATGGCCCCTGGTGAGGGGACTTTCAGAGCACGCGCAGCTTCTCTACTATATCCCTTTACCTCCGCGAAGACATACGATCATGAAGGGAGGCGGGGCAACGGGGCAACAACGTTGAATGAAAAAGGCGCCGTAAAAGCTGTCGAAGATCGCCTTCATCACCACACATCTGGTCCAAATGCGGCAGCACACGACCGCGTGGCTCAGCGGGACGTACGTGCAATTCCAGGTCAGTGAGCACATCTTCGTTACGCTGAGGCTCTCATGCGCTTTCGCCATTTTCGACCTGACCTGATTCATGATCGATAGCATGGGTGCGCATACTAGACGACGACGACGACGACGACGAACCCAGCTCTGCAGCATACCTATGTCCGCTTGGCCCGCCAGATGCACAGGTTGCTCAACCTAATCACAGCCCGGCCTTCGAGTCAAAGAGTAAGCCAGAACCTGGCAGGCTTTACGACTCGCAGCGGGAGTGGGCCCCACCAACACTTAGCGCACCGGACAGCGAGATTGCATCACGTTGGAGGGCGTTTGCAGATGCTTCTGCTTATCCCGTCGTATTCGAGAACGGGAGGGTGCTCGTGGACGAGGAATGGCTTGTCCAACATGGGGCAGACTACTCTCAGCCATGGCTTGCCGCTGCTGGTGAAGGGGACGCGGGAATAAATGGAATTCATCTTTGGCAGTCGAAAAGGAAAGCCTGGTGGGTGCGAGCCCAACGTACGATACTGCGCAACCCGGTGATCCCTTTGGTCTTCCGCTCCGTCGTCTTCACATTTTCTGCCGTTGCTCTCGGGCTTTCAGGCTCCATCTACCATCGCACGTATTCTAGTGAAAATCAGGAAAATACACCTTCAACTGATATGGCAATTGTTGTGGACGCTGTTGCGCTCGTTTACATCTTGTATATTACGTACGATGAGTATACAGGCAAGCCCCTTGGTTTGCGGTCGTAAGTATCCCTTGATCCTCTGAATCGTCTACCGCGCACATTTCAAGGTCTACGTCGCGCAGGAAGACGGCAGACTGTTTCTGGAAATCATCTGACTGAGCATGCCTACAGCGCCCGATCGAAATTACGGCTTATTTTTCTGGACCTTATCTTCATCGTCTTCAACTCGGCAAACCTGAGTCTGGCATTCGAAGGGCTCCATGGCTCAGGCGGCGTGTGCGATATGAGAAGGAATGGTCAAGAATTGATCTGCCAACGCCAGAAAGGTCTGGCATCAGTGCTACTGATTGCATTGATCGCATGGCTTTTCAATTTCTCTACAAGTGTCTTGAGGTAAGCCTTGCTTGCTCTAACCCATTGTCGTGGTCTTGGAGATCTATTAACGCTACTTGTAGAATTGTAGAGAGGGTTACTCGCAGATGAGCTGCCTCGTTTTGCAATGCACTTACGACCTCTGATAACGGCCCAAATTGATGGGCGCATTAAAGCCTACAGACCGTTCTGGCACCTATTGTTCCCTACCACAAGCTCTTCGCAAGCAAATAGAGGCTTCCATTCCCGTCTCCCCAATCCATAGTAGGAAGCATCATACATGGAATATTCGGAGTCCATGAAGTCATTTGTGTTGGCCTACAGTCACCGAACCCAAGGTGGGTACCTGGTAAACGCTCGAAAGCGTCGAAGCTGGATGAAAGAGACCTGTTTGAGACGGATTCTGCACCGGCATTCGGTGGTTGGCAAGTACTTTGCCAATGTTTCGGGCAGCTGCAGCGTTGGGTAGTTCGACGGCGACAGTGGTGACACGCAAGTTCTCGAAATGTCCAAACTTTCTTGTGCCAGATCGAACGATGACGTCGGTCCCGTCACGAGTCACTTACTTACTGCACAGGGTTTCCAGTCGCAGACGGCGAACGACCTTTTCCACGCGCCGAAGCAACAAGGTTGATGGTCTCGCTGCAAAGTGTTCTACGATCTTTATCGATAATGGCATCTTCGAAAGCATCCATTACTCCTCTCAAAGATCTTCGGGTATCCTTGCATCAGCTTCCAGCTTTTGACCGCGTTCCCAATACATCTATTCAGCGAAAGCCACTCATGATTTACCACTCGGCATTTCACCCAGACACTTCCACCTCGGACATTAAATCGCACATGTCGGCAGTTGGCGTCGTGGAGCCGGCGTGGGTTTTCACCATGTACAGGTAGGTGGCCGCTGGAAGATTTTCAATTCGTAGCTAACCCCAGGTCGCAGTTTTTCACACTTCCATTCCACTAGTTACGAGGTGCTCTGCATTGCGCACGGTAAGGCTAAGCTATGCTTTGGACATGAGGACAATCCCGAACGAGTGGAGCCCGTGGTACGGAAGGGTGATGTGATTGTTGTGCCCGCTGGGGTATCTCACCGATTGCTCGAGGACATAGACGGGGTTTTCCAGATGGTTGGGAGCTATCCGAAAGGCAGCACCTGGGATATGTGCTATGGCAAGGAGGGCGAAGAGGCACAAGTCAAGGGGATTGAATCGCTTGGATGGTTCGAGAGGGATCCGATCTATGGCGAAAAGGGACCCGTTCTTGATGTGTAACGGCCGAGACCGTTGTTGAAGGTCATTTGGATGAAGCAACGAGGGGGCGTTTTAGCGATTACACGAAAGGCTTTCTCTTGGGCCTCATCACTGGTCATGGGTGTGTCGTCAACCTCTAGCCTAACGTTCTTCTGCAGCCTAAGTTTGTTGTAGATTGCTCCTGATATGAATGGGTAACTTAAGTCGGCAATGCGGTTATGAGTCCTTGGGGGCATCTTTGAAGAGGCTGGTGCGGCTTCAGCCTAGATCCCGTAGCTAGATACAGCCCTGTAGGCAGATCTCTGGGCATCTCGGTCGTTATGGTCTCACAACATCCCTAATTCCACCTTCACTTCATATGTCGATTCTGCAGATCCGGATCTGGTGAATTGCGCGTAACTGTTCAACGCGGGGTGGCAAGGACCGCATATCACCGGCGTGTCCAGCATCACCGCAACACAACACCTGGGGTCAAGCGTCATCCGGTATCCCTCACATTCAGCCTTTTGTTGACGCACCTCCACACGGATGGGGGGTGTGTTCTTGTCTTCCAAAGATCTCTGTCCCTCAGCGACTTCCTTCAATCTCAAGCACACCCATCCCTCTTGCCTTGAAACGCTCAGCTACCCGCTCTGAGATCGCCTCTCCTACCTCGAACACGCCTATCTGCAGCGTCAAGATGACGATCATCATGCCTCCACAGCCCAATAAGGACGACTTGATAGCAACGTAAGCGGTCTTGGGGCATTTGGGCGTGGGAAAAATCTTGTAACCGCTGACACTGTTTGGTGCCACAGATGGGCCTTCCTACAAGCCGGAGTCGAGGGCATTATGAGGAACCTAAGAGAAGGCGTGGATATGGTCACGGTTCGTCATTCGCCAGGCCTCATCAAAAGCTGCTACTGACGTTGATCATGTAGTACATGGGTATTTACACGTTAGTCTACCAGCTTGTGGTACGTGCGTCCGCTGACCGAGTTCCAGCGCCGTACACAATTTCTGCACCTCGCAAAAAGCCGTCCAAACCCCACCGGGTGGCGGTGGTATCATCGGGGCTCAAGCTCACCGCGGAGGTCGGTTGCCCTCAGAAATCCCTGTCGGTACATGTGCTGATTCGAAACAGCCCACCTACTCGGCGAAGATCTCTACCAAAACCTCAAATTCTATCTCAAACAACACCTGGCGGAAATCTACGAGAAGTCCAAGGGCCACAGCGATGAAGCACTACTCACCTTCTACATCAAAGAGTGGGATAGGTACACAACAGCGGCCAAGTACACGAACCATCTGTTCCGATATTTGAATCGACACTGGGTGAAGCGCGAAATAGATGAGGGCAAGAAGGACATCTACGACGTCTACACCCTGCATCTGGTAGAGTGGAGAAATGAGTTGTTCAACAAGGTCCATGAAAACGTCATGGCCGCCGTCCTCAAAATGGTGGAGAAGCAACGAAATGGCGAGACCATCGAGCAAGCGCAAATCAAGAGCATCGTTGACTCCTTCGTCTCGCTGGGTCTGGACGAAAGTGACAGCACAAAGTCAACACTCGATGTCTATCGCTTCAACTTCGAGCGGCCATACCTCGAGGCTACCAGAAAGTACTACACCAAGGAGTCCAACCAATTCGTGGCGGAGAATAGCGTGGTAGAATACATGAAGAAGGCTGAAACCCGGTTAGACGAAGAAAAGGGCCGTGTTGGGTTGTTCCTCCATGCGGATATCATGAGTCCCTTGATGAAGACATGCTTGCAGGTCTTGGTAACAGAGCACTCGGCGCTCCTTCGGGACGAGTTTCAAGCCTTACTCGACAACGATCGGAAGGATGACCTTGCTCGCATGTACCGACTCCTCGCGCGAATCATCGATGGACTAGAACCGCTGAAAACAAGATTCGAGGCTCACGTCAGGAAGTCCGGGCTTGCAAACGTGGAGAAAGTGGCTAGTGAGGGGGAAGCGTTAGAGCCGAAGGTCTATGTTGATGCGCTGCTGGAAGTCCATACCCAGTACGCGAAACTCGTGGAGGAAGCTTTCCATGGCGAATCCGAATTTGTGAGATCCCTAGACAACGCTTGCAAAGAGTTCGTCAACCGCAACAAAGTCTGTAAGACTGGGTCCACACGATCGCCAGAGCTCTTGGCCAAGCACACAGATACTCTGCTCAAGAAGAGCGGCAAGAATGCTGAAGAAGCGGACCTCGAGGCTTCCTTGACGGAAGTCATGACGGTCTTCAAGTACATTGAAGACAAAGACGTCTTTCAGAAGTTCTACTCCCGACAGCTGGCCAAGCGACTTGTCCACGGTGGTTCAGCATCCGAAGATGCCGAGACAAGTATGATTAGCAAGCTCAAAGAAGCCTGTGGGTACGAGTACACCAACAAGCTCCAGAGAATGTTCCAGGACATCCAAACCTCCAAAGATCTCAACTCAGCCTACAAGGACTTCGAGAACAACGTACTCGAAGGCGATGATCTCAAGAACGCTGTGGACTCCAACTACCACATCCTCGGCACAAGCTTCTGGCCCCTCTCGCCTCCCTCGACGCACTTTCTTCCCCCTGAAGAGATCAACAAAACCGTTACGCGGTTCCGGAACTACTACACGGAGAAACACAACGGTCGCAAGTTGACGTGGCTATGGCAGCTTTGCAAAGGCGAAGTCAAAGCAAACTACATCAAGTCCACGAAGATACCATACACCTTCATGGTTTCTACCTTCCAGATGGGCATCCTCCTGCTGTTCAACGAGCAGGATGTCGTCACGTATGAACACGCAAAGGAGGCTACCCAGTTGACCCCGGAGTTCTTAGATCCCTCCATTGCGGTCTTTGTCAAAGCGAGGGTGCTGCTTGCGACTCCGGAGGGTGGAAAGCCAGAGCCCGGGACCTCATACGCCCTGAACTACCAGTTCAAGAACAAGAAAGTCAAGGTCAATCTCAACATCGCGGTCAAGTCCGAGCAGAAGCAGGAGGTTGAGGACACGCATAAGACGATCGAGGAAGATAGGAAGCTGTTGATGCAGGTATGTCTATATCTCACCGCTCCCGCGCCTGGGCTTTCTCTAGCATGCTAACCTTCGACTTAGTCTGCCATTGTCCGCATCATGAAGTCCCGCAAGAAGATGAAGCACGTCCTGCTCGTCCAAGAGACCCTCACGCAACTAACATCCCGCTTCAACCCCAAACCCTCCGACATCAAGAAGGCGATCGACCAGCTTGTCGAGAAGGAGTACTTGGAACGACTGGACGACGACGAGCTCGGCTATCTGGCTTGATCTACTGCAAGGGCTTGGGCGGCGCTGTGGTCGGCCTTTCAAGGGCTATACTCTACAATGATGGCGCTTTTATGCACGGGTTGGGACGCTTTACGATGCACGCGCTACGGATTGTGGGGCTGCTCGCGGATAGAAGACTTGTAGATACCCTTCCCCCTGGCAGCATGGTCGATAGTCGCATGCTGTTCTGACATGCTAGGAATGTCCCTAGAATTACAATGGCCCGCTGAATTGCTACCAAACCATGATCTTTCCTGCTGTAAAATGAACCTCCAGGTGAGAAGAAAATGCTAAAATATGGACCATCGCGACCAAGTCCCGACACATCAAATCTCCGGTAAAATGACGTACCAACGTATCGACACTGGTGCAAATGCCCAGTGGAAGCCCAGCGTGAAAGCGGCATTGCGTATAAGTACCCTGCCCACCCAGCAATGTTCTGATAAATACGCTAAAATTCAAATAAATATTTAAATATATTTAAATAGAATTTTAAATATAAATATCGATATAGAATTATTGGATATAAATATTTTATTAAACGTATTTGAATATATTTGAATACTTTGCTTAAATAGATTTGAATAATTATTTGCATTTTAGAGTATTTATCAGAATAGTATCTTGGGACTTGGACGAGAATTTGGCGCAAGAAGAGATATTAAGAGTATTTGTTTTGCACACGACTAGAGTATAGATCGCTTAAAAGATCAGAGAGAATATTGTATTCTTTGTGTCTTTTTATACTAATTAGAAGCTTCTTTTCTTGGATAGAATCTGTCTGCAACTTCGGCGGGAACCCGTAATTGTCAACCTCTTTGGTATTTCAATGAGTCACTTTTGCGGTCGCCTCTTGATTATCGATCCGGACAGGACAGGACACTAGTTTAGCTTCCGCCTAAGCGCCAAGAAACGCGATCAGAGGCGTACAGCAATACTGTATCCAACCTTCTCTTCTATCTCTTCTGTGGAAAGGTCTCTGTAACGGTAATTGGTCTCTCCAAAGCGAACAAGTTATTTGAATTCTATCGAGATCCTCCAAGATCGTGGCGTATTTGCTGCCAGAACAAGTCGCAAGATATCCGTGACTTTCTTTGTTGTCGCCTTGGATGTGAAGCAGAGAATGCAGCCATCCGGAGCAGACGTCCTGTGCTCTCCGGCCAGTTGCTCGCCCGCAGAAACTGTAATATGAATAGGCAACCCGTCATCTGGTATCCTGAAAGCACGTTTCGACGCTTGAAGCTGGGCTGATTGACTAGCAGAAAGCCATCGGCAACAAGGCAAAGCGTTGACGAACAGTCATTCCTGGGCTAGTGGAAGGTATGAGAGCAAAGAGACAGACCAATTGATGGCGTATGCCACTGAAACCAGCGGACGGCATGCGGCTTCCGCGGTGTGTGCAATATCTAGGATACTATCGCTGTGGCCTTCCGGGCAATGCGTCCTTACGTCCTGAATCATCAATCTGGCGGTGTCAAGACTGTCCATGATCTCATTCTAATGTGCTTCAGTGAATTGTCCCCGAGGTCTGACATCCTGCTTTTATTGCTGTGCAACTTTCTGTGAATCGTGCCATACTTAAGCTTATGGTCTGAACCTTCAACACCTCACTGGGCTTGGTAAGGCTGAGGTCAAGCGAGACCTTACTTCTTCAAACCTTCACCCCGACTACTTTTCTCCCCCACCACAATGCAGTCAGCTCACAGATATACAATCATCACACCAGTACCACTTGGCACCTCTTGAATCAAGCACAGCACTGGTGGCCTGGCTGAACGTATCTAGGCGGGTGTCCATCGAATCATGGCACCTCCGCCGGCCGCAAAGAACTTCCAGCAGGTAAAGTATACAATTGCAAAGACGTAATCCGCCGCTGACTTCCCAAGCATCAACCTATCACCACCGCGTTAAGACAGATCTGCGAATCGTATCCGGCAGCATCATGTCTACGGGAGCTTTTACAGAACGCAGATGACGCCGGCGCCACCGAGATTGAATATGTGTTGGATACTAATATCTACAGCGACAAACCCCTCTTGTGTGAGGAATTAGAGCAGTATCATGGCCCTGCGCTCTTGGCTCGTAACAATAGCCTATTCACCGACAAGGACTTCTCCAGCCTCTCTAACATAGGTGATTCACGAAAGCGTCATGAGGTTGAATCTACTGGTAAATTTGGCCAGGGATTCAATTCGGTGAGTAGAATTGCCTGCCATGCCACACGTGAAAACGTGGACACGTGCTAATAGATTACCAGTGCTACCATTGGACGGATGGGCCATGGGTGTACAGCCGCAATTGGCTGCTTCTGCTGGACCCTCACGAAAGCTGGTCTGCAAGTACTGGTAGCCCGGGAGGGCCAACGTGGGATGTCGTGGAGCAGGCTAGCTCGGAAGAGATCAAAAACCACATGAAGACTTTCCAGACCTTCAATTTTGACCCTTCGCTGGCTTTCGACGGCACTATTATTAGGATCCCTCTAAGAACCAAAACTCAAGCCAAGAAGAGCAAGATCGTGGATCGCGAGGTGACCACTAGCCAAATTTCCGAAGCTCTATCCCTTTTAGGCCACGAGGTAAAGCAAGGCGGATTGCTGTTCCTGAAGCATGTTCGCAAGATGAGTGTGAGAGTCGACAACCAAGTGCTGTGGCAGGTCGAGATGAAAGGTCACGATTCGGCTAGTATAGGAGCTCGGAACAACCTTTCTATCGACTTCAAGGCACTTTTTGTCCCGGTGGCACCCACTGAGAGTAACCACTCTGTGTCTCGGACCTTCCAAGTGGACATATGCTTTACCGAAGGCGCATTGGACACCGCATTCTCATACTTGATACACCACCTGATGAAGAAGTCTTCCGCGAACTCAGAATTAGATTCTTGGGCGCGCGGAAAGAAGCTTTTCTCTTGGGTGGCAATTGCCGCACCAATATCTGGAATCAGCTCTTCGGACTCGTTCAGAGGTCGGCTATTTTCCATTTTAAGACTGCCTATAGAGACTAGTCAGCCAGTGCACATTCATGGCCTTTTTTCCATTACCCCAGACCGTGGACGTTTATCCTCAAGCGGTCAGACACCCGGGTACGAAGATATGGAGACCAAGTGGAATGATCACATGTTCGGAACTTGCGTGGCTCAGGCGTGGGCGAGCCTACTAGTTACTCGGAGCGTAGACTCTTGGAAGGCGGAAGGCTTTGCTCTGTGGCCCCGCATCGAGATGACGCCGACCGCTCTTTGGACGAAGTTGGACGACTTGGTGCTTGGCATTATCCTTCGCGATGACCTCCCAGTGTGGAAATCGACATCTCGTTGCGTGCGCATGACCGAAGCATTCTTTGATACCGGGACCGGTGGCATCGAGAAGACGTATGGACCATCGCTAGCATCCATCAAGTTGCCCGCTGTTTATCTATCCTTGTCTCTCCTTCGCAAATTAAAGTTGCTAGCGGGGCGAGAATGGAGAACGCTGCGGTTCATCTCGCCCAAGGAGCTTCGTCTATATCTTAGGCGCCCTGGCTATGAGTACATGCCCTCGAAATACAATTCAACGCTTTTGCGTTATTGCTTGCTAGATGCAATCAACAATGAACTCAGCAACGCAGCGAAAACAGTGGTGTACAATGAGATCGCTGGGCTAAGACTATGGCCCATGGTCGGCGGATCATTCACCTCTCTAGACAAGGACTGTCTACTACTACCTCGCGACAATGAAGAAATGACGCTTTTCAAGACAGCTAGGCCTAACACGACGCTAGACTTGGGCCAACTTGATGATGCAACGCTTATCCGAGAAGACGTTGGAAAAACCAGCCAACCTCAAGATTCAGTGGTAACGCTTATCCGTGAAGACGTTGCAAAGTCCACGCTCAAGGCCATCCGACTTCGCGGATTACATGAGTTGTCTGTCGACTGGTCCGTCATGTACCCTCTGCCCGCAATTGATCAACCTCAACAGCTCTCTATGCCGCGGTCCGGTGCGCAGAACAAACTTCTGAATCAGATCTGGAAGTGGATATGCCTGAGGCACAAAGATGAGAAAGTTATACCCTTGAGTTTGCAGAAATTGTGGCTTCTACCTACCTTAGGAGGCCATATCTGCCAATTGGCGTCCAAGGACCGAGCTCTTCCAGTGCTTGTCGTCCAAAAGGATGAAGCGCTGTATCGTATCTTGACTACAGTGTGGGACAAAGAGAGGGTAGCTGAAGCCCAGATACTTGAGTGCGATGTTTTACCGGCCGCGTCTGTGAAGCTTCTACGAACACAGGTAACCAGCAAGTCTTCGGTGTCGGTTGCATCATCAGATCACCTCGAGACACTCCTGCCATGGCTGGTATCTAACAAGAAACGCTTTGGAGGATTACCCGATCCACAGAAGGGAGCCTTACTGCATGAGATAGCAGCCCTTGTGCTAAAGGCGACACCTTCCACTAACACTCTTTCCTGGCGCCTGGCAATCGTAAGTGGCCTCCGGCGATTGCCACTGTTCAATCGCATGAACCCAGGTGCACTGTGTCAGCGATGGGCAACGGCGCGCACTTCCCTCGACTCGCAGCCAGTTGCAGTCATTGCTCCTAAACTGCTTCCGGCCGTCCCACTCCCGCCTGGGCTCGCACTATTCCAATTTTCGAGCAAGGACGAGAAAGACATGCAGAAGACTCTAGCTTTGCTGGAGGATATGGCTCTCGCCACCCTTTTGTTCGAGCATCTCATCCCTTTTGCCTTCAAAGTACATGACCCGGAAGTGCAAGAATCCGGATTCGAAAACGCCATGTACGCCTTAGCTGATTTCACTTTTGAGAGTTCCCGGAACCCCTCCGCTCCTTGGATTGATTTGGTCAGGGGCGCATCAATAATACCTTTGAATCTCGCTCCTGATGGCCAGAGGAGGCAATATCGCCGGCTACGTGAACTCGTGGATCCGTTTTCTGCCCTTGCAAAAGTCTACTTTGAGGACGAAAACGTCTACCCAGAACGCCAATTCTTCCAAAAACATAGTCCCTCATTGGTCAAATGCGGTATCGAGACGCAAATAGCTTGGGACCTACCACTGCATCGTGTGAGATGCTATGCAAAGCGCACTGATCTTGAACAGGTGCTGACGAGGGTCGAGCAATTACTGGCGATGCCGGTTGATTCAAAGCTGTCATCCAATGAAACCATCAAGATCGAAATTCGGAACTTGAAGTGGCTCCCCTGTATGTCTCTCGGGGAGGAAAGCTTGAAATTACTGTCGCCAAATGAATGTCGTGGTGCCGATGAGCGCGATCTCGTTGATTTGGCCCTCGGTGTTCTTGATATTCAAGTTCCATCAGCATGGAAAGAATTGTTTGGATGGCACCACTCTATCGGCACAGAGACTCTGCATCGTCAGCTCGATGGCTGTCTGAAGGAAGACAGACATGCCCAAATTGATCGGGTGCTTGAATATACGTACGAGTATTGGGGGTCATCCTCATTGCGGTCCAAGCGATGTGTTTTCGGTTCCCGTGGGACGTATCTTCACCCTGATCAAGCATGTCTTCCCAATAGTAAGCTCCACCGATTCCCCTTAGCTCCGTACCTTGAGGAGGTCGACATGACGTTTGCTTCAAAGCACTCTGATTTATTATCGGATCTTGGTGTGCTTCGAGATCCAGCCTTTGATGACGTCCTTATGATCCAGCAAACTCTAGCAGACAAAAACCAGGGTCTGCTTCAAGAAGCTGCCGATATGGATGTCATGGTATCTCTACTGGAGATTGCTTCGAGACTTCCAGAGGCCGGACAAAATCTTGCGAGGATTATGGTGCCAGACACTGAGCAGATACTCAGGTTTCGATCTGAAGTAGTGTCTGGAGACAGATCCTTGGCAATCAATATGCCGGATGTGCGGTTTACTCATCCGAATCTATCCTCAGAACTTGTTAGAGGTCTCCAGATTGAGTCTCCAGCTCAGCGAGCAACAAGACTTCATATCGAGATTCACGACGATGAGGATGACGAGTACGTGCCGCAAGAGCAGTTAACGACCATCATTGCCGACACGCTAAGGCGTTATCCCGTCGAAAGCACTTTCGGTGAGCTCTTGGCCAACGCAGAGGATTGCCGAGCCTCAGGAATTGCATGGATTCTGGATACATGCGAAAAAGAGCGATATGCAAGCACGTTACTCCTGTCTCCCGATATGTCGATACTGCAGGGGCCTTCGCTATTTGCTTGGAACGATCAAGGTATTATCTTATACATCATGCTACAGCAGATCTTCGTGTACTAACATTGGTCGGGTGCAGTCTTCTCCGTTGAAGATTTCAAAGGCTATAAGAACATCGGACGTGGGGGCAAGAGCGAAGATGATACGTCCATTGGCCGATTTGGGCGAGGCTCCATGACAATGTACCATTTCACGGACAGTCCAATGATCCTTTCCGGCGGCTACCTGTTGATGTTGGTAAGTCTTCCAATCTCTGTCAAATTCTCACCCTTCCAGATAGCGGTATAGTCTCTTTTGCGCAGCGTCACGTTAAGATGTGGAAACGCTTTCACGGTTTTCCTCTTCGGCTGCGGATGGTTATTGGCTGATTAGTCCATCGGCAATCCGTCAAGACCTTGCTCCTCTTCTAGCGACGAAGAACGGAGTACCATCTGCAGGTCGAGGCTAACAGCCATGCTAGGACCCTCAACAGCGCCTACTTACCCCGAAAAGAGACGGAACAAGAAGAATAGGAGTGAAATTGTCCCTGGATGCAGTCCGACGCATCTGTCCCGATCAACTCGCTCCCTTTGACGGGCTGTGCTCGTATACTAAGGATATGAATCACTATCAAGGAACAATATTCCGTATGCCATTGAAATCCGACCTATCCGCTCCCAAAAGCATTGATGCGGCGCAGATCGAACGACTACTTTTGGAGTATTATGCCCCCGGCAGAGAGTCGCTCTTGTTCCTTAGGCATATCAAAAATATCAGCTTCAGCTTCCGCGGTGCCGTTCAGCCTCTATGGTCTATCTCTGCAGACCGTCCACAAAGCTTTGATATCGAGGTGTATCAACAGGTAGAGATTATAGGGTTACGTAAAGGACTCCGAGACTTCGAGGAAACGTGGCGCGTCGGGCTGATGAAAATTGAGGGAATCCCTACAGAAGTCTCTACTCCCCACAGCAGTGCACCGAAGATTACGGAATGTGGTGTCGCCGCTTGCTTACGCCACGAGAGGCTAGAACAGGAGCTTATGAAGGAGTGGCAAGACAAGCGGAAGCCCAAGTTCTATTGCAAGCTTCCGACAGCGTATACTTCTGAGCTTCCTGTAGCAGTCCATGGTTCGTTTTCTGTCACGGGAGACCGCCGGACTGTTTCCGTTGAAGATGACCGAGATCCAAATACTGCCTGGAACCGCTGGCTTCTGCAAGAATGCATTCCGGAATTCTACATCAAGTTCTTGAAAGATCTTGGCCCACGGATCGGAGTATCCGCTTTCGACTATTGGCCATCCACGGCTCCTCTTAGCTCCAGTCCTCTGGCACGATATGTGTATACATCGTTCTGGGAGAAGATTTGGGAACCGAGGTTTAACGAATACCCGCTTTACCCTTTGGTCGAGGTTGGGCCTTCTTCGAGCTATACATTCCCATCAAATTCCCGCGCTTCAGGCGGACGAAAGCAACACGAGGTCACCAGCTCGAAGTCCGCCGAATTCGACCTTCTTCCGGAAGAGAAGTCCGCTTTCCTAAGGCCATTACTCTGCAGCTGGAGTCCAAATCTAGTACGCCCCCCACCGAGCTTAATCCGACAATTCTCGAAGACCATGATAAGTCAAGTCACCGTTTTGGACGCTGCGTATCTCTGTCAGCTACTCAAGAATGGTGGTAACCGTGCGCATCTTGATAGATTCCTGGCCAATCTTGATGGAGAGAATGCTCGGGCAAAGGCACTTGAAATGCTTCTGCTGGAGATTGTCCCGGAAAATATGGGTGCCGACAGTCCACACGTTAAAGCGTTAAACGGTTGCCAGGTTCTGCCGTTAAGAGACGGCACTTTGAAGCTTCTCGATTGGGTTGCTAAGAAGACCAGTATGGCCGAGTGGACTATAATCCCAGATGGGACAGAGCGAGAGGTATTCAGTTTCGCGCAGGATGCTCTTATCGATTACAGACTGTTTAACGGAGATCCGAATCCAGAAGTTATCCCCGCTGTCCACAATCTTCCACGTCGCAATCCTTTCCAACAGCTGAAGGAGGCGTCATTCAACATCAGGGCCATGCAATTGGGTGACGTAGGTAGATTGCTAGCTCGACCCGATTCGCCATTAGCAAGCCCAGACCAGTCTCCTCCAGGGGAACAATGGTTTTCTCGACTTTGGGACTATTTGAATCTAAAGGCCTCGGGAATCGATCAACGATCTTCCGATTACACGACAATGGTGAACGAGTTCCTGGAGAAGTGCGGAGTGCAACAGTGTCGCATCTACCGCACGCGAGCCGGCGAGGCGTGGCGCTATGTTACTCCAGAACAGCTACACGTCATACCATGTGTGATTAAGCCTACGGACCAGGATCAAGCCCGCTTGTGCAGTGAAATCGAAGGTTTGAGAATCATTGACCACACCCATGTTCTCTTCCCTATGGCGGTGGCAGAGAAAGATCTAAATGACGCTCCCTCCATGATCCGACTCATGCGAGCTCTTGCAGAGATTGGCAAACAAAGTCGCCGTCCAATCAAGGCCAGTCTCCAAAGCCATCTCTCCATCCAGTCTTTCCAATTGCTAAGAGATTTGCTCGTTGAATCTGCCAGTGGCTTACTCCAATGCAAAGACTTTCCTGTGCTATCGGAGCTTCCCATTTGGCCACGCCAGACCAAAATTACGACCACCGGCTTGAGTCTAACTCTTGCAGCAAAAGATGCAACCTTCTGCAAGTCTTCGGATTTGCTTACCCCATGGACTCGTGGGTGCCAGCATTTCATTGACCCGAATTTTGTAAGGAAACACGAGTCTACGTTTCACAGAATGGGCTTTCAGATAGAAGAGTACTCAAAAACCTGGGCTGATCGAATCGAGCACTTCTTACCCACGACTCTAGATTTAGATCATTTCGATCAATATCACAAGATGATCGAATGTCTTGCTTCTTACGGCATCAGAACGACAATCCAGGTAGTCCCTAATGGTCGAGGGTACCTCATCAACGCCAATCAACTATTCGATGACCTGGAACCAGTCTTCTGCGCGGCTTTCAGAGATCAGCAGCAACAGTTGGAAAGATTCGTTTGGGAGCTTACGCGGCTACTGGATTTCGCTTGGTCTACGAAGCCGTTCGAGTGGGGATGTTATTACGTGGGAAGATTACCTCGAATGTGTGCGCGCCATCGATACACGCTGCCAGCGAGTACCCAATGACCCAAATTTTGCTGTAGATGCCCAAACGGTGGCTTCATACCTTTCCTACGAAAAACCTGCTTTTCATTCGTGGTCAAACCAGACCTGGAATCAGATCGCAAGGATCCGGATGTTCGAGGTGGAGAGCACTTTTGTGCAGAATGGGACTTACCGTCAGGCACGAATGCGGGAGCTGAGCCAGCGATCGACACACTGCAGTCTTCAAGAGGCCGGTAAAGCGAGTAACAAACGACTCCTTTGGAGCCAGCAACCCCTACTGAAGCAACCGCCAGCGGATTACATCTACCAACGGCTCCCCCAATGCGGCAATCCATCTGTGAGCACCGTACATGCCCACTTGTTGTACTTGATGCAAATGCGGCATGAAATCGGCCAGGTCGACGTTGCTGGATTTTTGAAAGATACCCAAGACTGCTACTCCTTCTTTCAAGATAATATGCCGTCGGTCGTCGCTATCAATGGCATACAAAAATCAGAAATATGGCTCAATCTCGGCACAACGGACGCAGACTCGGTAACTCTTGAGCAGATCGCCATCTCGCCACTCTCCGCCGAACAGCTGTGTATCAATTCTCCATCGGACCCAGCTCCCTACATGAATGCTCTCAAGTTCTTGATACCGTACGAGAAACTTCTGAAAGGCTTGGGTGTTCATGCAGTCGTCATGCGGAACCGATCCCCTCGTATCAACAATGACAATGCCGTGACGCCATCTGAACACTTGACAAGCAACCTACGTCGGCTCCGGGATGACGGCAAGATGCTAGATGTAACGTTCCGAGCTCAAGGCCTTGATATCTCGGCCCACAGAGTCTGTATGGCTGCCGTGTCCGCATATTGCGAGGCACAATTATCTGGCGCATGGGGACGCATTCTATCAGAACAGCCGACTATCGTTATCGAGGACCTGAAAGCCTCCACTCTCAAACACATAGTCGATTTCGCCTACGGGCTTACGGTAGTATGGCCCCATCTTCCCGCCGAGCCATCAAACGACCAAATTGCCGACCGAGTCGACCAGCTTCTGGACTTGCTACAGGGGACGGATATGTGGCTGATGAAAGAGCTGCAGAGTATCACGGAACAGTATTTTGTTGACAATTTCAATGTACTGGTGCGGCCCGATAATGTGGAGAGGGTCAAGGAGGAGGCAAGCGCCGGTAACGCGCATCACCTGGAGAAGACGTGCGCAGATTACATCGAAGATAATTTGAGGTTTGTCACAATGTTTAGAGACTAGATGGCGCAGACAGCAAGACTTGAGGAAGGCTGGGAAGGGGCGACGAAGCACCCAAAAGTAGGATAATGCTTGCAATTCCCAAAGGGACACGAAACACACGGGTGAGATGACGAAATTTCTGCTTGGTGCGTATCATTCGCTACATTCTCCTTGCCCATGACCATCTCATACTTTGGTACCACTTACACCGGAACCACATAGCAACTACCCACTGCAGCATCTGAAGTGGGAAGTCTGTCACATCCTCGCGGTCTTCCGAGGGGTGGTGTTTGTATAAGAAGAACGAAAAAGCGCTGATGTTGGGGCCCCGCTGGCATTCTAACCCAACGTCAAACCGTGATAACGTGCTATCATCAAGTCTACCGCATGCTGCCATCTGCGTCTCGCAGAACCCTTGCGCTTGACGTAACCCAAACATTCATCGTAGCACAACACACCCAAGCGAATCCGCTAGCCATAGCACGTAGCGCCAGAACCGCGCTACCCGCCCGCACAAACAAATTAATGACCTGCCGCAGCTCCTCTTCCTTTCTTTCCTCTCCAAGTCAATGCACATCTACCACCTCTGCCAGTATCATTATGGCTCTGTCTCTGTGGCCCGTCATTGTCGCACCTGGACCTCTATAGGGTCTCAGGCTCTCTCTGTTCTCCCGGGCTTGCCTGTGGAGAATACAGCTCGCGTTGAGATCCGTCTCTTCGCTCCTTATCACTAGGGTCTTGAACCCGGTGAGTTTTGCATCCTATTGCTACCTCCTCGAAAGAGGGGTACGTGATAACCACCAGCGCGGCCTTCGTGTCCGTTGGTTTTTTATTGCTAGGACCTGGTGTCCGGTGATTTCCTGTTCCATTTATCATGCCTATCGAGGCATCTCCGCTGTCGCGACCTAGTGTCCGGGAGTCTATGGAAGAAATGGCGCCTGCTGAAGCGACTTCTTCGTCGAGGCAGGATGTCCCCGCTTCGCAGCAAGAAGGCCGGAAGCTGACTCCTGAGAAGCATCAGGACGATCGAAAAGCTGATCGAGCCGAATGGGACAAGCAACTAGCCCGAGCGGACTGGCAGACAGCTCAGCAACAAGCCGAAGAGGACTCGCAGAAATCACAACAACATGCCCAAGATAACTGGCAGGAAGCCAAGCAACGAGCCCGAGAGGACTTGCAGAAAGCCAAGCAACAAGCCCGAGAAGCCTTGCAGACAGCTCAGCAACGAGCCGAAGAGAGATTCCAGCTAGCCCGGCGACGTGCCCGAAAGGACCGGCATGAAGCCGACGATCACTCAAAGATTGCCATGGAGCGTTATGAGGAGCTATCACAAGTCTCCTCCAAGGGAATCGAGAAGCTTGAGTGCGAGCGGAACCAAGCAGTGGTCGATAGGGACCGGGCTATCGCTGACAAGAAGCAGGCAGTGGCTAAGATGAAGCAGGCGCTGGCAGACAAGGAGCAGGCAATGGCTAACAGCGAGCAGGTCATGGCTAACAGCGAGCAGGTCATGGCTGACAGAGAGCAGGTCATGGCTGACAGAGAGCAGGCATGGGCTGACCGGGAACGGGCATGGGCTGACAAGGAGCAGGCACTGGCCGACAGGAGTCAAGCTATCGCTGGTAAGGAGCAGGCAATGGTAGACAAGAAGCAGACGACGATGGAGGGGTCTTCGCCAACAAGTCGAATCAACAGACCTCAACAAGGTGACTATGCTGGCCCCATGACGAACATCGACGGCTCCCGTGATGAGGCCGACCATCCCCTTTCCGCTAAGTTGTTGGATCAACGTCTTGGTGGGAGAATCAGAGGTCATTTGGCTCGTGATGGGCTTTGTGCAACCTCGGAGGCTGTGGGAGAAGCCATGGAAGTCGTGAAGACGACCGGAAGCTTGGTCGGATTGCAGGAACGACTCGATGTCCCTGTAAGTCAACAACGAGAAACACACAGCAGACACTCCTCGGCTGTCGGCGACACGGCTGGCCAATCTCCCTTGAAATCGTTGACATCGGACCGTGAAAGCCATGAGCGCGAAGATTCGGAGCCAGAGTCGGATAAGCTCACGCAGGCGGAGAGCACTATTGATGGATCGGCGTCCTCTTCTGGGGACTTTTCGAGTCGGGACCAACCAGCCTTCAATCGGATGTGTTCGGCCATCGCATTGTTCCCTCTTCGTCGTTGTAAGAACATGCAAATACAGATAGACGACTCGAGTGGCTACGATACTCGATCTATCGTCCGAAGTGTCTCGCGTGACAGTTCCCATCTGAGGAAGCCTCATATTGAGGGCACAGAATACTGGTTCCGCGACGTCATGCATGGGAACATTCATGGTCAAGCGAATTATGCCTCTGCAGATGCAGTGTTCTTCGAGATAGAATCTTTCCTCAACGCAGGCATACGGCCAGAGCAGATAACAGTTCTCACCTGGTCACACGCCCAGAAGGATCTGATTATATCCAAGTTGGGGGAGATGGGGCAGGTGAATGGACTAGCGGGTATGGGTCCTTCGGTCCAAGTTCGTTTCTTGCACGACTTTAGAGATCGCACATCAGACATCATTATCGCGGATTTAGTCATGGCCGACACTGAGACGGACCAGACACAAGGCAATGCTGGAGCTGAGAAAACTGCTGGCAGACTGGCGCATTGGGTAAAGGATCCACTCAAACTTTCTATAGGTCTTACTCGAGCAAGACATGGTTTGGTCGTTGTTGGACAAGGCACTTGGCTCATGCGAGATCCCCGCATCAAGAAAGGGGAAGACAAAAGAGTTGCCGAATTGGTCCGTGACGCATGGGGCCGCCAAGTCTACATCCGCGATATGATCCACCGGGATACTCATCCCAACGTCGTTCAACGACTCCAAGACCTAGGGAGTGATGAGGTATCCAGGCGAGCTGCAGTGGCGGATAAAAGGTTCAAGGATTACTTCGAACGGCTGATCAAACGAGGCTCCAGGTTTTCAGGACCCTCGCTGTCAAAGAAAGACAAGCAAGTCGCAGCCTTGCAGAGATCTCAGGAACACGAGGATCAGTCTAGGCTACAGCAGCGAGCGGCCACCAGACAAGAAGTCGAGGAGGATCACTGGCAAGATGGCCATAACGAAGGGGCTAACGAGTCTCAGCTACCAGACGATGACGAATATGCGGTTCCCGACAGTTGGGAGGACGAGCTCACGCCATCTGATGCGCTGGTGGGGTGATGAATCCCCGGTCTGCCCAAAGAAAACTCAACTTCGTTGTGCTGTCAAAAACCAGTTTGACCCGAAAACGATGAGCTGAACAATCACCTGTAACCTCTTATTAAATTGACGAAACGTCCAAAGAGTATCAGCATTGTGCCCGAAGACATTCCTAAGCGACGCTGGGCATCATGATAAAGTGGTCTCATGAGGAACGGCAGTTTACAAGTAATTAATTTGGGTGCGGCATGGCATTGTCTAGACTCTGGACTTGACAGAAACCCGGGTGTATAGAGAGATCCGGACAAGGTTTCTTTACCCAATAAGGGTCTTCGAGATTGATGGTAGGGACTTTCATTGAAAGCCAGGGCCAACGAAGCAAAACCTTGGCCGAGGACTGTGGTCGGTGCAGGTTGCCATCATCCCTGCCAGAAAAGTCAGCCGTCTGAGCAAGTGGGTGGAGTTCTGTCTTCCAAATGATATAGACAGAGTGCCAGAACTCGTTACTGCACAAGAGCCTGCCTCGAGTACGAAAAAATTGTAAGCTCTCCGCTCCGCTACGAAGAGCGCATACTGATTCACTCCCACTTTGCCACATCCATACAAGACCTGATATTGGAGACATTCTGGGAAAGGCAGACTGTATGACCATCCTCTTGATTCTTGAACAAAACCCGCAGCTCATTGAATCCTACCACCAGCTCTCCTCGCACTAAATCTACACTGCTGGCTTTGGTAAATCGGTGGATCCTTCGGCGCATAAAACTACAATCGCGATGGCTCCAAGAGAGCTTTGAGTGGGGCGAAGCTTGTAGAGAAGCAGACCAGCCTGGGAGAGAGTTTTGATAAGCTTCCAGGACAGACTCCAACTAGGGTGAGTGCTGCAACTAACTTTCATGTTGACGAAGCTTAACATTGTAAAGGGGGCCTCATTATCTCGATCTGTTGACTTCAACCTCCCAGCACCCTTTAGCTACTAGCGGAAGGTTTACCGGCAAGGAAATGGCATTGAAAATTATGGCCAGGATAATGATCTTCTTCGGGAAAGACCAAAAGCAAATTTAAGAGCACATCACCAGCATGGCATCCAAAAGTAAAGAGGTGAAAGCCCGATACCAAGGCTCATATTGGCAGGTGAAACTCAACTGGGAGCTTCCCACGGAGATAGCAGTTTAATCCACGTCGGAATCGGAACCAATAGTTTCCTGGATATCCTTGCCCCCCGTAAGCCACTCCCACACAGCCTTGTCTTCAGGCTTATTTCGGTCGTATATGTGGCCACCCTCTGCCATAACACCTTGGAGCGGGCTTATATAAGCCAGCTTGGGACCCTTATGATTGGGAAGAGTTCTCATAATGGTCAGATTTACTCCGGACAGTCTGGTTTCATATATCCGGCAGTCTAATTAGTCACATTACCCCTTGTTGCGCAACCCACCTCGTAAACACTAGACCTAATAAGGAACACCCCGTCGCCATCATCGTCAACTGTGTACTATAACCTCACTGACGATGTTTCTAGTAAAAATTTCATTTCATTGCAGTGCAACTGTTTTCAAGGAACGTGACCAAGATCTCTGCTCCTTTCCAGTACCACTAGTTCTACAGTTCTGCCTCGTGTAGTAACCGCCCTTTTCCGCTCTCTCGACCTGACTGTCGTCTATTACTGAAGGCCAGGTTAGCAGAAGACTCTGTCGACGATCGGTGGCTCGAGAGGAGTACCTGCTTGAGCTGGCTGACCTTAAAGATCTTGACGAGTATCAACCTCTGCTTGGAGCATCTACTGCGCTATTCTATGGACACTATATCTACGATGGCGGATGCTCGGAATCTGGCCTTCTCTTCTTCGATGTATCCGCCATGTACATAGATGCTGCCTCGGCTTTCCGCTTCAAACCAGTAGAGCGCGAGTCTTCTGGCTCATGGGCGGTATTTGGGTTTGGAACAGGAGAAGTTGAGCCCGTTGAATCACTCCGGAATGTGACTGGATTGGTGTCGAGAGTTGCGCTGATGGTAACCTTCTGATGGCGATCCTTTTCGCGTTGGTCGGCCTGCCGTTGCGCGTGCCTAGCCCGAAGCCGTACCTCCTGTTCTGCTTCTAGCCGTGCAGTCTCCTCTCTACCAGGTACGCGAAAATCATCAGGTATCTTTGGGCGGCGGCCGAAGTACATATCGGCCATGGGTCCCCGCATAGCCTCTTCGTTGATCTTTGTTATTTCCACTTCCTCCTCGGACGTTCTACGTGCCAGCACCTCCCTAGAGGTTGGAATCCTAGGTTTTGACGTCAGAGCCGTAGTGTAGGACTTGGTAACTTCTGGCTCTGTCATCCTAGTACCAAGCTGTTTGTTGATTTGGACCTGCGGCCCAAGAGCTTCCGTATTCGTCGCATTGGACAGACCGGTAATTGACGTCGATCGGAGTCGCGCATGTGTTTGAATGCCGTCTTCGATCAAGGATTTCGCTTCTTCCAAGGTTGGCAGAGTCTGGATGCTTTTGTCCTCGGACCCTCGTGACCGCGCCTGGTGCTTCTTGCCGTGTATTGTGATCAGATTTGGATCATCAAGGTCTAAAGAGGAAGTGGAATCTCGCTGTTCATCCTCTATCGAGTCGATATCCAATCTAGATATTCCTGTTGTTAGCTGATGATTGAATAATTGAGACTCACCACCAGAAGCAATCCCTCCCAATCGTGTATTCACAGGCTGGGAACGGATCCTAGGGAGTGGACCGAGGTCACCAAGTATTCGACCCTGGCCAAAGACATGCTTGTAATCGCCCGTTGCCTGTGTGCTCTTTGTTCTTACTTGTTGGCTACCGGAATCGGTCGTCTCCGAGGCCGGGTTCCGATTCTCCACATTCCCGTAGTTGTTGCACAGTATTCTCTCACTGGATGTACTCAATGAATGTCCCTGTGTCTCAGTGGACTCGAGGCCATTATCTGTATCCATTGTGAAGGCCGCTGTGAGGATGCCGGCCGGCTTGCTTGTGGACAGCACAGCTCTTTCGTCGGACTCGGTTCGCTGACTCTTCGCCCGAACCCCTTGCAGTTGTTGAGTCAAGATCTTATTCTGACCGGTCAACGACTCGACTTGCTCCAACGCCTGAGCTGCATCGGATTCGGCTTCTTGCTTGTCATCTTTTGCTCGCTTGAGGTCGCGCTCCAAGTTCTTGATCCGATACTGCAGTGCAAGAATACTCTGCGATAAGGGCATGTCTGGAGGCATGAGGAAACAGGAAATCACCGGACACCAGGTCCCAGCGATGTAAGGCGAGGAGATTTCTCTCAACACCGACGGCTGAGCCGGTATTCTCGCTGAGGCAGGCCCAGGAGAACGAAGAAAGGGATGATGCCACGCGCCTGGAAGAAGCAGACACTAAGACGATAATGAATGAATAGCACGGATGCCTCGAGAAAAATTGGGCAGAGCTTTTGACTATGCGTGGTCTTGAAGCGGAAGAAGAAAGCATAGAATGATCACCAGATGTGTGTTGATACAAACGCGTCACAGTTCGCGATTAAGCTAGCGCCATTATGTTACGGCCATGTCCTTCTAAGGCTACATCCTTTGTCTCGGAGGCCCATTGAACTACCACGTACATCCGTACCGCTTATACTACGAGTGTCAGCGATACCTACAGCAGACTTTGCTATTATCGTCTTCCATAGAAGGTCGATCCACCTCGCCCGTTGGCCTTGGTTGGTAATCTCTCATCTTATACCTCCTCGGTGACCTCTACCAGCGTGACCTTCGTGTCCGTTGACTTCTCATCACTGGGAGTTGGCGTCCAGTGAGTCTCATTAAACCCTATTCAACAGAGGGTCCATCCACCTTGCCCTTTGGCTCGGTTGGCAACATCTCATCAATCACCTCCTCGGTGTTCTTTACCAGCGTGACCTTCGTGTCCGTCGGTTTCTCGTCACCAGGACCCTGAGTTCGGTAGATTTCCGAACCAAATATGTCTTCCACATCTCCCCTGCTGCGACACAACATGTGTCCTCCCATCGCCTCCTTTCCTCTTCGCCGCTTTGCTGGATTGCAACCCCAGGCGAATTTGTCGGAAGGCCACGATACTCGGGCTATCATGAGAAAAGTATCCTGCGATAAGATTCACCTGGAAAATGGCGAAATACGTGGAACAGAATACTGGTTTCGCGACGTGGTTCGTGGTACAGTTTGCGGTGATACCAACATTGCCAATGCAACCGCAGTGGTGTACGAGGTGTCGTGCCTCGTGTGTAAAGACATTCGGCCTGAGCAAATAACGATCCTTGCTTGGTCGCAGGCTCAGGTAGATCTGATCAAATCGGAGCTGATCGATAGTTTTTACAAAGATGGTGTACTACCGATAGCAGTTCACTATGTGATGGATAGCGGGGGTTGTGAGGCTGACGTCGTCATTGCTGATTTGGTCGCGGCGGACGCAGCCAAAGATTACGTTGAGTCCACCAAAGGACCAGGCAATGTCCCAGTTGAACAGGCCGCTGGGCCCACCAAGGCCCTGTCAGATCGGGTGAAAGACTCAGCTAACCTTCGCATAGGTCTCACTCGCGCAAGATACGGCCTGGTGGTGATAGGGCAAGGGTCTTGGTTGACTCGCCGGCCAAGGTATAATCGCAGCGGAGAGGAAGAACGAGATCACGCCGAATTGGTCCATGATGCATTTCGCCGCGAAGTTTACGTCCGAGACAAATACTCGGTCTAGGAGTCAGATACCCTCTTAACGTGAAACTACGCCAGGAAGGGTTTAGCTAAGCTGGTCAAAGCTGTCGAAGAGCAAAAGGGGGCGACTCCAGGGGGCGCGTCCAATGTTCCGGATGCTGATCCGAATATGCAAAGCGTGGTGTATGGATGGCTAACGAGTACTTGCGTGTCATTAGGCAATTGGAGGGAGGACAGAGAAGACACAAGTCGAAACCAAGCACCGGCCGAAATCTTGCGACGATGACACTGTAGAGCCCGAAAGCATACAGTACCAATGCTCAGGTACGTGGTAATCGGAAGGACCTCTCTCTACTTCAGCCCGGACTTTCGGCAAGACAGCAAAAGTAAATCGACCAGTTTCGAGGCCGTCGCCGCATCTTCAGAATCAAGGCCGCTGACGTGGACAATAACGATCCCAACATAAGTTCGGCCTTCTAGTTGTGGGCGTGAGGTCGAGGTTGCAAGCCAATATGCACAAGCTGCCAATCTCCGCTGCTGTCGAAGTGCCTGTAATTGGAGCAAAAAAAAGGTATTCACTCTCCCTCGCCCTATATTCGTCATACTGATTCACCTCGCCACACCGGGCCTGTATAGGAGTGACTATGTTGGGGTAGGCGGAATTCATTTTATCAGTCCATCGCAGGCTCATGCCGTGGGTCTCCAACAGCTCAACTACGCACTTATCGCAAACTCTCCGCTGAGCCCGCCAGCAACACCGACTCTCTATGCTGTCTTACAGAACTCGCTTTTTCCCGTATCGCGCCCAAGTGCCGGAGTCGCTACATGTTTTGCTCAATCTTCTTAACGCCTGGAGGAATGTCCACGGATTACAGCGAGTCCTTGTCACGTGCTCGGAGTATGTTTCGCGACTTAGTCACACAAAGTCTTGTGGGCGTCTACTAAGTTGAAGTTCTCTCTGGGCTGTGCCTGGCATCTACGAATTGAGAGCGTTGGCAGTGTATTTTTGAGCATGAACTACCGATTTCGTCTGGAGTATCCATCGTGGTGTCCTATCGACAGTCTCGACCTCGTATACTTGGCCTTTATCTCACAGCAATGCCCTGGTTGGTATCCAGAAAAATCCCTATTAGTTGATAGGAAGGCTTCGTGTGGCACAAAAGATGCGGAGATACGTACGTTTGACGACTGAAACGAGTGTCCTTGCAACCAGAGCGGAACATGGTGATGTTCCTCTTCTACAATCAAAAGCGCATGCTAATAGCATGCTAATATATCCCCACCGTCTTGAACTCATACGGGGCGAACGTCTTGTGAACACGCGCTTCGTGAAAGTCGTGAAAGCCAAGTGCATGGTTGGAGCGAGTCTCGAATGAGGCATCAAAGAAATCAGTATATAGAGTGGTGGAACAATAAGGAAAGGGCTTTCAAGTATTAAACTATTTGCTGCAAAGCCACCACATTGTTATACAGTTAACCCGGAGACACAAGGGAGATAGTGGCAAGAGATGTCCTAACGTTCACCTCTTGCTTATGCATCCAAGTGGTCCACTTACGTCTAGGGAACCACATGTTGGTCAGGTCTGGTCATGAACCAGAGATGAAGACTTGCGATTGGATGCATGAGCGGCAAATGTAGAGAAGCGCAGCCTCCAATGAGTAAGGAAGGCGAGTCGAAGGCGGCGGCCAAGGTCGTGGCTCGAGCAGTTCGGGCTGTCAACGAAGAGAATCTGCTTAGGTTCTCGTGGAAAAGACTTGCCATAACGGGTCTGTTGTCTCTCATATAATACAACGGACAATGCTACCAACGCAGTGTTTAGGACAAAACCGGAGACTCTTCGAGTTGGTGCCCATACGCTAATGGTTTGATAGTCATTCTTCTGGCTCCAATGCTTAGCCTCCATCTCTGGAATCTGAGACAATCAATCATATACATTCATCTTCGGATGTTTTGTTCATCATAACACTGTGGGGAGGGGTGCTATGAAGTACCTTAAATTTAGACGTGAACCAACTGCCGAATTCCACCTTGCTTTTCTTCGTTAGTGCGGGAGCTCGGCCTTCTTCTGGACCAATTGCTGAGTCAGCGGCCCATGCAACAATGCCAAGACGCAGTGCCGTTGTCGAACAAGGAGACTGTCGCACTACATGTCCTGGCGGGTACTCGCTGGGAACTTCGTCCTCCCCCACGGCAACTCTCGTCACCTCATCGTCGTGACCGCTGAAAACATGCTGAAGAAGGATCTCAAAGGAAGCTCACGCTAGCAAGGATCCCCAATCTTCGCGCGTGGGTGATCCCGGATTTCTCGCGATGGGAACCGATCAATGCTCCCCTTCGTAATCTGGGCAGTGCAAGACACGGGAAACGGGCTTTGAGGGCCGGGTCCGATGCCCAATCTGGCCTAGACCTTGGCTGCTGCTAGACTTTCCCGGGACTGCAAGGGCGACGATATCAAAATCAGGCCTCCCATCATCTTGTTTCTAAGCGACGGCTGTTCAATGGTCGCTCTCCTACGCGGGAATCCTTCAGGATCGCCACATGTCCAGTAGATTAAACGTCCTTTAATTTTGTACGAACATGATTGAAGGTTCACACGTGACACCAGGCATTTGCGAGTCTGTGGCTGGGTCGAAGGATTCAAGAAGCTAAGGAAAGCCTGTCAACGACCATGACAAACCGTAGTATCTTCGTGTCTCTTCTTCGGCCTTCTGGCATTATCCTCACCTTTGTGCTTCGTCGCGTTGATTTCTATTGTACATACTCACTCTGAGTCGCTTTAATCATGGTCCCATCGCTTTGGTCGGCACTTTTGGCCTGTCTGTCCCTCAGACGGGTGATTGCGCAGTCAATTTCAAGTACGTCTTTGGAGTCAAATGCAAGATCGGTTCGCTGGGCTGAGAGATAATACAGCCGTGCAATCGTATCCCAACACGACCACAGCTTCATCAAGTATTTTTTCGCCCGCCGTCACTCCGTCTCCAATATCAACCACTACGAATGGGACGAATTCGACCTGCGCAGACTGCGCTTTGTTTCTCGGCCCCCAGATTCTGCAGCAGGTCGTCTGGTTCACCGATACCATTGGTCTTACTTTGGACACGGTCTCCGTCCAAATCACACAGTACCCTGGGAATGCGACGGCGGTAACCAATACCATCACAAAGCACGGTGATCTGAGAACCGTCAACGCGAGCACCGTTTCTGCCGCGTTGGTAATCTCATCCAGCAACTTACGATATGCTGTTCCTCAGTACATGGGCGGTGGAAGTATGTTCTTGGCCAGCGGTACCGACGGCAATATTGACGAAGTTACATCCCTTGTGTGGCCAACTCCGTATGTGCGCGTATCATCGATCGTTTCCTACACAACGATATACGACTCTTACTGTCCTTCGAGAACGTACGGCACTGGACCATGTGGCTGCGCCTTGCGGACCAGCGTCGACCCCCAAACCGCCTATGAAGGTGTGACAAGCGGACTGGTACCTATGAGTGCTAATTTCTACTATCCTATACCACCGTCACGGTTCAATTTAAGTATGCTTGAATCAAACGGGGTAGATGAATTTGCCTACATGAACGTCTCAAGCTTCTCCTCATGGTTGATTGGGCAGCCTTGGGCGACTGCTGCGATCCCCAACCTCGACCGTTGTATATTCGCAGGCGCCCCGCAAGGTCCACCAGCAATCAAGATCCCAGTCTCGGCACTGACTGCATCGGTCACTACGACAATACAGGGGACTCTTCCACCCAAGAGCCCCGTGCCGCAGCCAGCAAGTCAAGTTACTTCGCCAATGGCGAGCCAGACAACTCAGCCAAGTCCGGACCACGTGCCATCTACGCCCTATCCTTCAGGAACCGCTGGATCTGGAAAAACAGCATCTAATGAGGGCGGCGGAGGACCTCCAAATCCCCCAAACGTCGCCTCGACTGCAACCGGACCAAATCAGGGCGGTGGAGGGCCGTCAAACTCCCCCAACGTCGCTTCAACTCCAACCCAATCGATGCCTGCCCCATATCCCCCGAATGTCGCTCCAACTCCAACCCAGCAGATGCCTCCCCCGAGTCCATCGCACAATGTCGCTGGGAATAGCGATCAAGCTGGAGGCAATGTTGCTCCGGTCGTTCAGAATCCGACTGCTGGAGAGGCGGCACCTGCTTCGCCCAAAGCCGGAGTCACTGGTAGTGGAGGTGGTAATGCCTACATCAGCTCGCAGCCCGCCAATCAGCCAAATCAAGTCACGGCTGTCACGCCGATCGGAACGTTAGGCAGTGAAGTCGTTAGCTTCATTCCCACCAACAGTGCCATCGTTGTAGCCGGCAGCACGGTGACCTACGGCCAACCCGCGCTCGCGGTCTCTGGCATGACCGTCTCGGTAGGACAAGCAGGTATCGTCATTGGCTCCAATACACTATCATTACCACCAGCTGCTCCAGCAACTGTATTCTCTGCCGGAGGTCATATAATTACTTCGTCAGCCGGTGCTGTGCTAGTCGCTGGTCAGACTATCAATTCAGGTGCACCAGCTATTATCATCCCAGGAGCTACCGTTTCCCTGGGAAGTTCCGGTCTCGCTATAGGTACCTCGACTATTGCCCTTCCTACGCTGGCTGGTAGCTCCTCTGCTCTTACTGTTGCAGGACAGACTTTCACAGCAGTACCTAGTGGAGTGGTCATCTCAGGTAGCACGCTTTTACCTGGGGCGCCTGCAATCACAATGTCAGGAACTCCTGTTGTGTTAGGTAGCTCCGGCCTCGTTGTGGGCACATCGACGATTGCGCTCCCTACGCCAACTCCCAGCGCTTCTGCCTTTACCGTTGCTGGCCAGACTTTCGCAGCAGTTCCTGGTGGAGTAGTCATAGCAGGTAGCACTCTTTTGGCTGGTGGGCCTGCAGCCACCATTTCAGGAACAAGGGTCTCCGTTGGCACCTCGAATATCATCGTAGGCAGCTCCACAGCAACGATTTCCAATGCGATCGCGGCTTCAACTGCTTTCACGGTCGGCGGCCAAACCTTCACCGCCTACCCATCAGGAGTAGCCATTGCAGGTACAACTCTCCAAGCAGGTGGACCCCCCATCACCATCTCAGGCACCGCCATAAGTCTCGGCTCCTCAGGACTCATCATCGGCAGCTCGACCATCCCCCTCCCAACCCCCGCCCCCTCATCCACGACCTTCGTCCTCGGCTCCCAAACCTACACCGCTAACCCGACCGCCATCGCCATCTCCGGCACGATCCTCACCCTCGGCAGCCCCGCAGCCACCATCTCCGGCACGCCCATCTCGCTCGGCGCCTCCGGCCTTGTTATCGGCACCAGCACTTGCCCCCTTCCTTCCTCTCTCCCCTCCAGCGTCTTGGTCACTGACGGCCAGACCTTCACCGTACACCCTACCGCCATCGAAATCGCCGGCACCACGCTATCGGAAGGCGGGCCGGCTGTTACGGTTGCGGGGACGCCGATCTCGCTGGGCACGGCGGGGTTGGTGGTTGGGAGCAGTACGGTGTCATATAGGAATGGGCCGTTGACGGCGACGAGTGGAGGCCTTGGCGGGGCCATCATCGCGGGTTTTGGACCCTCGACCGCAACTCCCACTGCGACTTCTTCACCGCAGGCTTTCGTGGGTGGGGTGGGCAAGAGTGCGGTGCGGCCTTCGGTGCTGGTATTGCTTGGGTGGCTGGGGATGTGGTCCGTGGGTGTGGGGGGTTTGGTTGGAATTCGGATATAGGGAGGGTGGGGGATATAATGTATCTATGATAGGATCTGGTGTAGAGTACATACTATGTACATAAAGACAGAGCTATAATATGGGTATGATATTTCCACCGGCAATGTATAAAGGACAGTGCCTATTGTCTTGTCTTGTCTTGTCTTGTGCTCTCACTAACATCCTAGGATCTTTTTTCCACGTGGATTTGGTTGCCGCTTAAACTTTGACAGCCAAAGATGGAAAACCCAGAATGGATTAGTGTGGTCGGGCCGAATATAGTTCCGCCAGAGGATAATTCGGCTACAGCTTTGACCGAGGCCCTTTTGGTGGTCGGGGCTGCGGGATATAGGGATGGCACTCATGCCGACGTGTTATATACCTAAAACAGAACCTGGTCCAAAAAGAATCAACCTGTACACAAGAAAAGTATGGTTGTGCTGTCTTGTCGCATGCTCTCACTCACAACTTGCCGGAGATCCCATACTTTACCCGTGAATCCAAGTTACCGCGCAGATTCGACAGCCAAGATCAAAAACCTCGATTGGGTTAGTGCTCCATCTAACTCCCCCTATCAGTGTCTCAGCTACCATCATCCGAACTTCGCAGTTCCATAACTTTTGCACCCACATTTCGAATTTGAAGCTAAATAGCTTAGATGGTAGAGAAACCCCAGCTCTACAAGTGTATCGATTCCATCGCAATCAAAAGTCGCAAGACAGCCTCCAGTGTGCTATCTCGTGATTTCCACGAACCCTGTTCCAAGAACCTTGTTTCCCCCACGGTTAACTAGTGACGCTAAGATTTCGACATCCAAGATGTAAAACCTCAATTGGGGTTAGTCCACCCCTTTCCCACCCCTTATTCATGATTAGAGCTTTCGCACTTCAATCGCTTCTGCACCTATGGCTCCAGTTTTCATATAAGTAGCTCAAATAATAGCTCGGACCCAGCTCTGAGAGCCTCTCAAATTTTCTAATAATTATACCCCCCAATGCTATAAAAAACAAAACATTTTCTTCTTCACCTCTCACAACAAATCAGCACACACCACCACCCCCCATCTCCCAGAAAAACTGACACTTTCATAGCTCTAGCTTGCCTCTATAATTCCAGCTACTCGCATTTCAATTCAGGCGTGGAGGCCCGAAATTATTGAACTGCGAAAGATTGGTGTGTCTGATCTTGTGTTCTGACAAGGAGTTTTGGGAGGGATTTTGGTTCTACAGGATGGGGCTGGGCTAAAAATCGACAGAGGAAATGGGAAACTTGTATTGGTTGAGTGGGGTCAGGCCGACGACTGATCCGGCTGAGGAAGAGTTCTTCGACCTTCCCAGACCGCGAGGAGAAAGTACAAGACCGCGAGGGAGAAGTAGAACTGCGTGGCTGGAGAGATCAAGTACTCCATCACCGATGAAGTCAGTGCGATGACAATATTGCAAGATGTTGATCTGCTTGCTCTTGAGATGCTCGTCCTACCCGCTCCTCCTCCTCTCTGTCGATCCTGAGAACTCTAGGCCTTCCACTCTTCCCCATGTCTTTGGGGCTGTGTTTGGGGACTCGATGGACGCTCTGAACCCCCTTCCCTGCGACGATCGCACCCCCCTAGCCTTCATCTCCTTCGTCCTGCTGTTCCTTGCCCTGCCCAGAGATCGTCCCGTCGTCCCATTCCGTGGCCTAGACGCCATACGGCTGCTGGCCTCCATCAGCTCGTCCTGCCCCCTTTCCTATGGCCCAGACATCATTCCGCCGTCCCTTTGGGTTGCCTAGATGTCATACGACCGCCTGATTCCCTTGCGCAGAGATCAACCTGCCTGATGGAGGTGCCGTGCTAGGGGACGAGGAAGTAGCCATGCCTGCGGGCATGCCTGAATTGCTTTCGCTGCTCAACATGGCAACTTCTATATCGGTAGCCTGCTGTTGCGCAATCTCCGCCTGCTTCCGGGCTTCATATTCATGGGCTCTTCGTCGTACTGAAGCCATTTTAGTCTCGAAGGATCGCTCCGACGAGGGAGCAGGTGTAGCGGGCAAGGCGCTAGCAGGCAAGGCGCTAGCAAGTGAGAGAAAACCACCAAGGGCATCGGCCGAAGGGGATGGGTTTTGCTCCTGAGGAGCGGGAAGGGTGGAGTCACCTCTTCCTTGGCCAGAGGCCGAGGGAGAGGCGCTGCCAGATGGCTGAGGGGAGGAGGGCTTCGATGAAGAAGTCATGGTAGAGAGGTAACCACCTAAGGCAACGGCCGAAGGGGAAATTGCCACAAGGTCGCGATAGCGCCCTTGAGTCAGAGTGCAGACCCGCAACGGAGCGTTATACCCGCTACGGTGATGAAGGGGGGCCCCCTGGTGACAGGAGGGCGCAGAAGTAGAATCTCACCAGCTGGTGAGAAGAAGAGGGGGGCGTTACACCATGCAAAAGCAGGATGTGGTCGTGAAAGGGTATGAAGAGGAAGAAAGATTCTGAGCCGCGAAGTTTCTTTATCACTTCTGTGTGTCGCGCTAAAATCCGCGCTAGTAGAACCCTATGACAGATGAAGCTCAGGTGAGTGCTACGTCATGTTGCTCGCTTATATTGATGGCCTTTCTTGATACCGAGGCATTGACATCGACTTATAGTTGGGCCGTTTGCAAGTTGCAGGTCACGGTCAAACAACAACGACCTCGCTTTTGTTGTCGATGCTTGAATGTTGTATATCAAGACAGATTCTTGGGGCGAAGGGCTCTACAAGTAGTACGTTTCGTCAGTGTCTAAGTGTGAATTGCAGATCACCATCAGGAACTCCCAGGGTGAACCGCAATGAACCAGATATTGATATCTGAGATTCCAGAGAATGAATGGAACTGAGCTTCAATTCCAATGTGAAATCTCCCGCGAGTACAGGCCTATTCACAACGATACTCCGTGTGTGATTTGGTTGCCATCTCTAATCACAATAACCAACTGATATACCCAGAAGATCGAGGAAGGCATGGACAAACGGGTAAGCATGCACCTCTCGAGGACATTGATCCTGGAGGAAAGTCCCCAGAGAACGCAGAACCGAGTGCAAGGCTAACACCTAAGCCTGGCGAATCTTGAAGGATGTTGCTCATGGTATAAGAGCGGGAAGAAATCAAGCTGCATTTGATGGCCTCGCTTTCACGCCGACTTCTTTCCGGGAATGCCTCCTTGGTACGGCCTGTGGCTCTCTTGAGTAGAAGCACTCCAGATGGAGGATCTTTTCCTTTTGCCAGCGTCGGAAGTACCATGATTCAACGAAGGGCAGCATAGAGTATGGTCATAGCATGAAAAGGGCAAAGAAGTGTGATTGATTCCATCAGCTTATGCTAAAGGGACCCTGAAGAGCAAGATTGAATCAGTTCGTCAACATGGCGTAAGGAGGTAAGTTGAAGACTTACAGGTCTATAGTCAGCATCACTAACCTTGGTGCTTCATGCGAATTCTCCCGTTAAGGGATGTAAGCGTTCGAAGCCCTTGATGCTAGTACTCGCAAAGTATGCCGCCTTCATCGCAATGTCCATCGGAAATCAATGTTGATGCTCCAATTCTTAATCCCAGTCTCAGTGACCCCTGCTGTCTCCTCTTAAGGTCTTTGCTTACCTTTGCCCTATACCTTTGACCTCAAATTGCTTTCCATCATGATACTATGGCCGAGTAAGGAGTCGTCGTGCTTGTTCCGGATACCATTTGAACCGCATTCCCAGCCTCGTATCGAGGCGGAGCTCCTACTCCGAAGCTCCCCTATATTCGGCAGCTCAATGCGTGTGGATTTCAAATTCTGTTCTGGCATTAGCCAGTGCACATCTCGGTTTTGGGATTACATCGGCTGTGGTGGCCTTAATTCAAGTGCTCGCTGAAGATAGTTCAGGCATTTCTCGCTCGCTACGGCGTGCTTCTTCCATTCAAACCATAATACAATGGTTGATGGAAATGGGCCGTCTAACAGCTCCGTGACTGCTTTAGCGAACAGTGTGTCTGGATGATATTGCAAGTTCTTCGGTATCTCACCCTCTACGACGCGGACTCCTCGGACCTTCATCTTCATGGTAATTATCTTGAAATGGTTCGTCGGTTTGCAGGTCTGTGTCGCAGCGCAGCCCTGTTTCCACAAGAGATCCGGTACCTCTGGCGGCTGGGAAGGATCGAAAGCCCCGTGACTGAACGATTCAACCAGGTACAGGTCATCGCCATGGTTGTCTGAGCCGATGGTCGAGTTGAATTCGTATCGAATGACAAAGCGATGAACATCTTCATTTTCTGTGAAAAGTGCCTTAGCCTGGCCCTTGTTCCTCTTGTTGAACCTGATCATGACACTGATGCTTGGCTGTCCGTTGGCTCCTCCATCCAGAAACAGATTGAGCGCACAACCCGGGGGATGACTGCCAGCGCCTCCGACGACAGGACCCTCGCCGACTTTGAGGGCGACTTTTGGAGCGCGGTTGGGATTCTGGAAGTTCTTCCAATCGGGCGTCCAATTATTGAGTGGCGGTGAATCGGAGTTGTTAATTCTGACCTTGGTGTTCTGATGGATAGCAATGCCAACCTTGTTCTCCGGTTGGGTGGCAGGTCTTCGCTTCTCTCCAGCTTGCATTTCTGCGCAGCTGCGAGACAGGGTAGATTGTAAGTCACTGATACCTGGTTTGTACAAACGTTGCCTGTGGCTTGTATCAGCACTGACAAATGTCTGGGCGTACGGAAGGATTTCGGACAACAAATGCCAGTTGAACCGGTCTTCACTCAAGATTTGGTTGTCATCGTTGGAGGAAAGTGATGGGGATATTTTGGATTTGAAATCCAACGGACACAAAGGCCGCGCTGGTGAATACCTATCGAGACGTTGCGACACGTCTTCGAATGTCGGTTTCTTCATCTTTCTCGGGCCCTCTACCGCCACAGTAGCGAATGGTCTCATGGAAGATGCTGTTGTTCGATACGACTGGGACGCTGACTGTTTGCCCTCCTGCGTTGACGATTCGGGGTCCTCGTCGTGTAAGGCCAAGGACAATGCCCTACTGGCCGAAGAGACCGCGCTTGGCGTCCGAGACTGTGGTAATGCACGAAGCGAGCATGGTGGAGAATGAGTGTCCAACAATGTTCGATTTTTCATGGCGCGTGACGGAACCCAGAGACCCGAATCTTCTTCGAGGCCTTGTCTCAAAGGAGTCTTGTCCAAAACCAAACGGTCATCCTTGAGCGATCCGGAGAGACTGGGCTCACGCTTACGCAGGATGTCCATCGACGCAAGCTGTCGATCGAGGGAGGGAGACGAAGGCGGAAGTGCTCGATATGCAGCAGGGGGATCTACCACCTTGGGTTTTGGCGAGTCGGCAGCCGCCGGTTTGAAGAGTCCCACAGTCTCTTTTTTGGCTTCGGAACTTTCCGGCTCAGAATCAGACTTTTCGACCTCTTGGAGATCATCTTCTTCAGAGGCCGCCTCAGATCCAGCTGCAGAGCCGATCAAGGGACTTACCATATCGTTGGAGGTGGAGTGCTGTTCGACGAGCGGAGGGGTGCCTTGACTGATGCCATCAAGTCCGGGTGACCGGTACTCAGCCGGATCGAACCCCTTGCCTGAGTAGCCAGACTTATGTATGCTGTCGTGATACTGGACTAGCTCCTGTATGTTGTCCATGAGTTTGACCTGGATGGCAGTCGAGAATCGCTCAATTACTTCCCAATCGCGTCTCCGGTAGCCCTGTAGCTCGCTGTTCCTCATCTCAAGCTTCGCAATTTTGTCCATGGCATGGTCCCTCTCCGCAATAGCATGGGCCCTCTCCGCAATAGCATGCTCTTTGTCAAGCTTTTCTTGCTGCAGGCTGTTAACAAGATTACCGGAGGCCTTGCCTTTGGCTTTTTCCAAGTCATCTTGGGCTCGTCGAAGATCCTCCTCCTTCTCACCGATCTGGGCTGATTTATCTTCAAGCTCCAGCTGAAGCCTCCCAATCTCACGGTGGGCCTTGTTGAGCTCTCGCTGCTTGTCCTCGACTTGGCGCTTGTAGGTTTCACGGATTTGATCGGTCATTTCCTGTGAAGGTGTAGATACCTGGTCTGCAGACATTGTGGGGTTTGAAATCCAACGGACACGAAGGCCGCGCTGGTGAGTGGTCACTGGAAAAAGTCTCAGTGCCGGCTGAAATCCTCGCCGAGACAAGCTCAGGAGAATAGCAGCAGGAGGGTGGAGAAAGAGTAAAAAGGCCACAGAAGGGGGCAAAGTTGTCGTATGTGTGTGGTCTTAAGGAGGGAAAGGAAGAAGATCAGAAGCATCTCCTACATATGTTTGTGGGCGCGGTAAAGTAGCGCGTTTCACTAGCGCCAGATGTGTCACCCCCTTTCTTTGTGACAACACATTTGGTCTCATAGAGCAAAACACCTTGTTCAGACCATCGATACGTTCTGCACCAACACGAGCACACTCGAGCATAGCCCAGGATTTTCTACGTACACAATGCATCATTCATAGTAGATGTGCCTTACGCAGAACATTCGCTGTGCAATCTTCGAGATCGCGGAGCCCATACTTTCAAGGAGACGTCCATTTTCAGGAACCAACCAAGCAATTTTAAGGCTGCTGCTCTCGCCGTGGCCAGCTGCCTTAGGCTAGAAGTGGTTTCGCGGCAGTATAACACTGAGGATTTCGGTGCTGGAGCCGACACAGATATCGAAGAGGTAATAGGAGTACCATGTGCAGATTCCTCGCCCTCCGAGGACGCACTTACCACACAATGACATGCTGATGAACGTGTCGTTGAGGACCTGCTAAAGTCAGTCACAGCTGCATGATCCAGCGTATGTCGCCTGTATGGATGGCACACAGGAGCTTCGGGTATATGAGCTGCAAGAGACGCTCGCTCTCTGGGTTATAAATTCGACCGGCAGCGGACCCATTCAAAACAGCGTGCAGTTAACGGATCCTTACCTTTCAGATACCTCCACACAGCGAGCCCCGTTGCGATAGAATTGTCCAGATCAACATAACCACGGAATGGTAGGCGGAGAGACTTGGTGTTTGATTAGGTTTGCCACAATGTAGGGGGCTCTGGAGATCACATACCTGCCCAAACTATATCAATAGCGGGGTCTGCTGCTGGATAATTCCCAGTGTAAGGCTGCAAAAGTGATAGCTCAGAAGAACGACATGTACAAGCAAGACTTGCGGGATAGATAGACCTGTCAGCGGACGAGGAACCGGGGTCAACTGCATATCAGAACCTCACTGCCGTAGACTACAAGATGCCGTCTATTCTTATGGCCCCGTGAACAGCTATCCTATCAGACCATTTTGTGATACCGTATATACCGCAGCCACATCCTCGTCGGTCCCCTGTGCATCGACTGTCAACACTGGCGGTGTCTGCGCAAAGTCGTCCATTCCATACCGCAGAGCCTAGGATAGGGCTGGGACCTGATCACGGATGTTCCACGGGTCCAGAGATGGTGCTTTCTTAGTACACGGACTCTGGGCTAATATGTTGGGTTTGCTGCAGCCCGTGAAGGATATTCCTTGACCTCACAGGTGGGTTCCAACCTCGGTCGTGATTCACGATCAGTCTTTCGCAGCATCATCGATCAATGAAGAAACCAAGTCACGCGTAACCTCAGAGAGATGCACTTGCTGGCTTATCTTTGTACAACGTTGGTAACCTCGGGGACATGGTCAGGTCGCAATGTAGGATCAAATACACTTGACAGCGTACGTTTTGGTCCCGTAGCAAAGTTCTTGACGCCTGTTACATCACATGGCAGCGCCAGGATGGAAACAGAAGGAGGATACCGCCCTATGTATGCATAGGTTAAATTTTAAAAGGGAATTGAACTGGCTCAGCTCATACATCCAGTGTCATGCACCTAAATGAGTCATCCCAGGAGAGGCGTTCGCTGGCTCGCATCCGTTGGCGATATGGGGGGAAATGGTTTGACAGTAGAGAACGATAAGAGTTCTAGTAGAATGCGACTCCGTGCGTTACATTCTTTGCCAGCGGCCTGCCATATAGAACGGTATCTAGCTTGGCACCAGACTCTACATCTTCGGAATCTCGCTTTCTGATATTGGAGTCATCGGATGATGGGTCCAGCGCGCAAGTCACATTTTATGGAGCACAATAGAGTAATGGCTAGACTGACAAACGAATGGATTTGAGCGCAAAGCTGCGGCAAACCATTAGTACAAATAACGAAAATGGCGCTGACTGTATCATTACAGCCTCTGAGACGAGCATATGGTATCAGATATTGAGAACAAACTTTGACCTAGCTAAGCATTGCTATGTGCATCTCAAAGTCTTTGAATCAGCGTTGTGGATTGCCGCGTTGCTTATGAACTGACAAGAGCCAATCACTTCTTCCTCGCGACTTATACGGATCAAGCGCCTGGATTCAGTTCCCGCTTTCGGGCTATAGATCCATAGTGTTATTCCAAAGCAATGAGTGCAGCTTGAAAGCCTGCGATCAAGAAGTCTTCCATGAATTGACCTGCCCCACTGCCAGGATATTTTGTTGACATTTGAAACCGTGGTACATTCTTGTACGAGCTGTTGATGCTCTTCGGGGTCGTATCTGCTCGGAAAGATCTCAACGACCTCTGATTGCTCTTCTCCCTTCCCGCACTGTAGTTTCCTAATCACATCAGCGACGAATCTTCAGTCGATACAGATTGCCTCGCAGTAAGATCCGAGATACTTTGCGAAGTGAATCGGGCGATTGCCACGCAGAAGAGAAGCAGGCCAGAAGAGAAGTATGCCAACCTACAATGAAGTCCTGCAAATGCGTTCCCACTCCCAAGGGTCGCAACCGTTCAAACCGTGCGTTTTAGGCCTTAAACCAAACTGAACTGCCTGCCGTCGCCCTAAATCGTGCGTTTTAGGCCTTAAATCAAACTGCACGATTTAAACTAATAGTGTACGCTAGTTTAGATCTTTAGTAATGCAATAGAGACTTGATTCCGTAGATATATCGATCTCTTTATTGCGCATCTTGAATAATGTCGTACGATGCAAAGTGCCAAAGTAAAAAGATTCGTCGTCGAAAAAACACTAACTAAATCGTCGAGTCGCTAGCTAGTTGCCCTAGTAATAGTAGAGTAATCTAGTGCTCGTCGACTCTAGGTAAGGGATCCACTTTTTGATAGCAATTTTAACTCGTCAATAAGGGTTTTAGGCTTATCTCAAGGTCGCATCGTCGAGTATCAAGATATCTATAAACTATCGATGCAAACCGTGGTGTAGACCTCCTAAACCAAACTGCACGTTTTGTTAGATGCCTCAAACTAAACTGCACTAAACGGTTTAAACTGATAGTGCATCAATAGTGTGAAACGGTTTGCAAACGCTTGCGAACCTTGGACTCCCCCGCGTGATCCTAGCTGTTCCAACCGGCCATCCTGTGTTCCATTCGTTCGAAGCTGGGTCGTACAGCAAGGACTGAAGTCGTAAGGGATATGTGTGCGCGTTGGAGACACTGCTCTCTGGATCAGTCTTTGGACGTCAGAGAGGCGGGGGAACACCAAGAGGTAACCAACCGGGGTACTGGCAAAGATGTGAATCAACAAGGCGACATGCCCCAGGAGCTCTTGATACTTTGGTGAAGACAGAGTCGACTGGCCCATACCCCTGGTCGATTTACTTCGCTGAATTGGAGGTCTCCTCGAACCTAGGCTCGTTTATGTTGTGACCTCGATAGACCTGCACTTGCGTCAACACGGTACTTCTGCTAGTCGTTGAGAACTCTTATATGGGTCTCCGCTGTTGGTAGAGGACCTGAAACTTCTGCCTTTGCCGTCCAGCCGAATGCTGAGCTTAAGCATTTCCCGTCGTGAGGAGTGTCCAGCTTCGATCGTCGCTGGGTCGCTGGCAGGTAGGATCGCTGGTATGGGTCGGATGGATTCTTTGGCGACCGCAAATACTTTACGTTGACCGACACCTTCATTATTTGCGACTTGCCTTCATGTATCATTGTGAGTAGGCATTGGAGGCTAGTACTCGATCCCGTTTCGGGCTTCCTCTGCCTCCCTTGCTGCTTGTCGCTGACGGGCCTACTGCCTCGTTTCATAACCTTCCTGCGCTGACGTGGTCTTGAAGAACTGTCATGCGGATAGGATTGTTGACTCACGGTCTTCCCTTGCGGTAGTCGCTCTGGACTGACTTCCCAACTATGTTCTCTGGCTCCAATGTCAGCTGAGAGTTTGGGTTGATTACGTCAGATTTGTACCCTTCTTGAAGACCCATGTGATAATCCCCCACGTCTTCCATCACTACCAGAGTCGAATCTGCCTGAGCGCTCGCTTGGACATCGCTCGTTGTAGATTGATGATTGCAGCTCTCCGAGTTTAGACGGTGGCATTTCCAAGTCCCGAATCTCTTGCAAACGCCTCCTCATCTCACAGAGCTCTTCATCACCACTCATAGGCTTATCAGCGGTGTCTGAAACTGGTAAGGCAAGGCGGAACAATTGTTCGCAAAAGTCTGTATGAACGGTCACCTCGTCTGCGAATTGCCGCATATTCTCTGCCAAGATTTTTTGCTCACTACGGTACTGTTCCGATAATTTGTCCAGTTTTTGTCGAAGCTGTAAGGATTCCTGTACGTCGACTTGGTGCTGCTTCTTAAGCTCTTGCAACTGTTCCTGGAGCTCCAGGCATTCCTGCGCGGTCGCCTGGCTTTGTTTTCTGAGATCCTCCAGTTGCTGGACCAGCGACCGATTTGTCTCAAGCGCCTGAAATGAGCTATCTTGAGCATCGTGCCGGTCCTGGTGTGCTCGAACGAGGGCCTGTTGGTGACTCTTCTCAGATAGCTCGAGAGCATCTCGATGATCCTCTTCAGCTCGTTTGAGAGCCTTCTGGCTGTCCCTTGCAGCTTGCTCGAGCGCATCGCGGTGATCCTCTTCAGCTCGCCTGAGCTGCTTTCTCAAAGCAAGGTTTTCCTGTTGCAAAGCAGGACTACCCTGTGGTATGGACATGTCTAGAGACATTGGAGAACTGGAAATCACCGGACACCAGGTCCTAGCAATAAAAGGTGACGGGCGCGGAGACCTCGTCGAGCACCTCTCAGGATGAATTCCGCGAGGTGCGATCTCTTCGAGGAAGAGTTCAAACGGACTGTGCCCAGTCAAGGGCGGCGCGGAAGCAGTTTCGATGCAAGAATGGTGATAGCCTTGTACGAAAATGCTTGGAGAGGAAAAGAGAGAGAGGAGCAAGCCCGACGGCCTTTATCGAATGGTGTGGCGCTAGTGGGACGCGCTTAGGCGGGAATTAGTCACGTGATAAGCGCCTAAATCAAGCCCTAAGGTCGAGCAAAGGGACTGTCTCGCAGGACACAGAAATACATCACAACTACCAAGACCCCCGAAACCGTGTTCGTTGCTTTGTACTAATCACCAGCGAAGTGTTCATCCAATTGGAACGTTGCTGGAGTGGAAGGGCCTTTACAAGGACTCTGTTCGTTCCCCGATCAGGGATGAATCGCAATGATATCCTGCGAGAAAAAAATACAGGTAGAATTGTACGTCATCTGCCCTGGCAGGAGTCACATAAGACAGACTGAACAAACAAGCTGAGACCAATTTCCACCATAGGAAACTCCGAGTCACCATATGGCGAAGGACTGAGCGACCAGTGGTATACCGCTGCCAAAGCGGCAAAACGTTATAGTATACCAGCGACTTCAGTCAAAAGGACCCCCTGAAAGCCACACGCCATGAACATTAATTGAAAAGAATTCCAGCTACCATGGGTGCCAACGCAAGGGTCGAGACCTAAAGGGGGGCAGCCATCTGGATCATATGGTCTCATGCAAGAACTGTACTAAGAAGATCCGGCGCAGGAATTGCTATCAGTCCCTGGCATGAATTGTGCGAAGCTTACACGTCTCTACATCCCGCGTTCTGCCATCGTGCCAACAGCTGAGGTCTTTGCCAAAGGGTCCTGTTGTACAAGATGTCTAGAAAGCAATCGCCTTACCGACAGGCCAAACACGGCGCAAATCCAATTCCATTAGGGTAGAGAAGGGCGTCGAGCATCTAAAAACCTAGATATCCAACCTCGCATTCCGTACCTATTCCTCCCAATCCAAACCCCAATCCAAACCCCAATCCAAACCACTTAAATACGATGATTCTTCACGCTCCAGCTCCTCAAGCCTGCGCAGCGCAATCTTTATCGATTCCTCCGCCTGGTAAACTGGCACTCCAAAATCAACCTACACTTTCTGGCTTCTCTCTAAGCCAGCCTGCTACGTCAGTAAGCCCTTTGGCGACCGGAAATGAGCGCCGAGAAGGCTGGATCGATGGGGACTTTGGTGCCCTCCTAAATGATGCTGGCGGGTCTTCGCTGTGGCGCAGTGCCGTAGTCGGTGGTCACCAAACGCCACTTCCATTGGTAGATCGTGCCGCCGTCGTGAAATTTTTGCAGCAAGATTCTCAGTGTCTGTGCAACACGTTGTCTCATAATTGTCGGTACAATAACGTCGTGGCTCGCTACCTCTTACCTTTGGCGGTATACTCTAAAAATCAAAGAGGGCACCATCACAAGATGACTTGAACGATTTTGGAACACGAGTCGCAGGGAATTGTGAGCAAATTTGTGGTGTTTTCAAAAATAGGGTAAACAGTGGATCGCACAGCAACTAAAATAGTCGCATTTGTGGGCGAGATGCTCTGAAAGGCAATCAATGGAGGAGTGGCACCAGTATCGAATACCTAAAATTGGGTCAATGCCCAGGCACACATCCATATCCGGACGATAGATGTCATGATGCTTCAGCGGAAGTCATTGTTGTCCGTAACGCTCGATGCCAAGTACGAGCTGTAGTCAATTGCCGCGAAAGGCACATTTCGAATTTTGCTGGATGTCCGATCATCTATACAATGCAGACGCTACGGTTGGATCCTTACAGCGGCAGCACATACGCAAAAGGGTTCCGTTGTTGGTATTCGATGAGCCATAGGTGGTTTGAGGCCTTCTCCAAGTCCTCGAATCGAATGTCTTGTATGAAAGATGCAGATACTCTGACAACTTGCCCCTTTAGCTATGGACATCTACTGGTCAATCAGCCCAACGTCATTCCGTCAAATTGATTCAACAATGATCGCTGAACAGAGGGCGCACCAGTTCTGCCCGGCGCACAATGTACAGCCGCGACACCGTCCTGCCGAAACGTATATCTCCTGATGTTATCAAAGCGCTCTAGGATCTGGAAATGAACATAAAAGAGAGTCGTCTCACACACAGGCCGTTCACGTCAATCGTACTTGAGCGCTATGTTTGCCCTCGGCTGATTCCGTTATAGCGTCCTGGCACTGTTCCTCCTTGATTGCCGCGGTTTCCTCCAGGCTTCGACTAGGCATATGCTTAAATACCTTGCAGTACTTTAATCCATTGTAGTCCTAGTGGATGAAGGACTGAGCGACCTTCTTTGGTGCCGGAGTATCCCAAGAGGACTGATGCTTTCTTTTCTTCGAATCTGTTACGGAACCGAGGGCAGCCAATGATAGCGTCTGTCCCTCGCTCGAGTCTTTGGTGTCCAGAGGCTGTGTCGCTTGCTGCCTGTTTCTCTGACTTGACGTATGTAATTTTACGGGTGTAGAGACTGGGATGGAGGCTCCCTGCTGCTCATCCATGGATACGTCAGGGCCTATCCTGTCGCTAACGCTGAACACCGGACAGCTCCAGAGGTGGTCTCTCAAATTATATTCAGCTCGCTGCTTTTCAGACTTGGCCCACTGCAATTCGTGTTTGAGCTTTTCGATATCTTTCTGCTTTTCAGATTTGGCCCACCACAATTCGCGTTTGAGCTTTTCGATCTCTTTCTGCTTGTCCTTCTCAACTTGTCGGAGTTTGCGCCGCAGATTCTTGATCTTTTTACGATACTCCTGGTTCTGATCAAGGTTTCCGTGGTCCCGACTGTTTACCTTGAGTCTTTGATGCCCCTCTACCTGATCTATAGACTCTGACTGCGCCCTCCGAAGCTGCTGCTTCCCTGCGGGCCTAGGATCATTGGTCGGTGGCGGGCCGGAGATTCCGTTTTTGACCTTGGTAGCCTGATTGACGACCATCCGAGCATCTGTGTCTTTTTGAGCCGCAGCTCTTCGCTCCCTGCCCCAGGCTAACCACATATCCTTTTGGGCCATCAACTCTGCGAAATTGCCCTGGGGAGCATTCCTGCTTATGGCCTGCATCTCTGCGAAACTGCGAGGTACGGCAGGCAAAGAGGCACTGCTGCTTAACGTATGCGGGGCTTGCTTGTGGCTTGTATCATCACTGAGAGACGCCTTGGCAAAAGGGAGGGCTTCGTTGAACATTCGTAGGTTGAGCTGTGCTTCGCTCGAGAAAGTTTTGTCATCGTTCGACGACGTAGTGGAGAGAGACATTGTGGGGTTTGAAATCCAACGGACACGAAGGCCGCGCTGGTGAAGACCTAAAGGGACGATGCCCAATAGGGTGTCCGATCACCAGGTGAAAGGACCGGCCCTTCCGAAGCAAGGACCAAAGAGCCTCAGTGGGAACCTGTGCCACTATGGGCGGAGAGCAGAAGCGGTCGGGTTGAAAGATTGTGCAGCCTATCATCCAGAACGCTTGAAGGAGAAGAAAGGAAAAGAGGGCGAGGCTTGACACTTTGAATTGTGTGCTGCGCTAGCGGAACGCGCTTAGGGTCAGCCGCTTGATGCGATCACGTGATAACGTCGGGGCGAAAGGGTCTTGCGATGCCGGCGCCGATCTATACCGATTTGATGTTTCACGAGAAGCCCAGCCGCTTGGATTGCTGTTGCAAGAATACTACAGGTCATAAGGGTTGAGGCAATAGCGAGCTGGCGAGTTCCACCGCGGCAGCAACGCAATTAATGCTACCGCCAGCTGTGTTTCTAAGTCCTATCCACTCCGTATCGCTGCTTCCTTCACACTATGCTCTGTAATTACATGTCTTCGTTAGAACCAGTACTCCTCTCTTCCAACAAACTCCTCCGGCTATGCCCACAATCGCCCGAAAACCCTGCTACTAACTACCTAGAAGTGTGATTAGCCTCCATACAATGTTACGATCATCGGAAGAGCTCACCAGTATCACTTCCCCTCCCTGTATAAGCCTGATGTCAGCCTAACCGCTGCAATGGATTCACTTCAGGGAGCTTTAGAAGTGATCGTCCTAGGTTTTGCACGACTTGCTGAGCTGTCCTGTTGTGCGCAATCTATCTCATGATGGACGAGATGGCTGACGTACGGTCATTCTCTTCTTTGGTGCATCGGCCGAGGGCATCAATGCCTCGCCCGCTTTACGCTTTCCCGCGATAGACGACGCTCCTCCTGGCTCATCGGTGTGATTGGCATTCGGTGCCCAAGGGTCTGAGCTGGTCGACTTCTTCTGAACAACATTTGGGGTCTCGCGTGCAGTGCCCTCGGCATTCTCATGCGCTGTTACCTTGAGCTTGCGCGCATTCTCTTCGTCCTGATCTTTGTACCGCTGAAGTGTGGCAAGAACA
>JAABUS010000779.1_pt1 | contig 76757 bp, 79 predicted proteins | sample 5560161 | NCBI WGS metagenome assembly JAABUS01 (sample SAMN10711885, study PRJNA513376) | rock metagenome | isolation source: Antarctica rocks | place: Antarctica: Victoria Land, Trio Nunatak nord | collected 2016-01-04
GGCGTCCCCAACCCCGACACCCTCCCCAACCGCGACGCCAACTCCGCAACCAACCCCAACGCCACGTCCCACCGTCACACCGCCCCCTCCGACGCCGGCCGCCCCGCCCCCGCCTCCGCCGCCGACAGGTTAATGGGGTTGCCCTCGCGTCCGTGGGCACCGTGGACCTAATTTAATCGAGCGTGCGTTCCCTTCTCCCGCTCCACCTGAGGAGATGCAACCCTGGTGCACGTCTCTTCAACCGGATCCATGCGTCACGTCACGATCGTTGAGGTGGGTCCGCGCGACGGTCTCCAGAACGAAGCGCGGATCATCCCGACCAGTACCAAAGTGGCGTTTGTCGAAGCGCTCGCGGCGTCCGGGCTGGCAGTCGTGGAAGCGACGAGCTTCGTCAATCCGCGCGCGGTTCCCCAACTTGCCGACGCGGCGGAGGTGATGACCACCGTTCGCCGCCAGAACGGCGTCCGTTACCCTGTCCTGATTCCAAATGTGAAGGGCCTCGAACGCGCCCGGGCGACTGGCGTCGAAGCGATTGCGCTCTTCACCTCCGCCAGCGATTCCTTCGCTCAGGCAAACATCGGAACAACCATCGACGGCTCGTTTCAGCGGTTCATCCCAATCATGCAACAAGCTCGGACGGACGGTCTCTGGGTTCGCGGCTACGTCTCGGTGGCTTTCGGTTGTCCATATGCGGGCTCGGTCGCACCAGAGACTGCCATTGCGGTCGCCGCCCGCCTCTACGATCTCGGCTGCCATGAGGTCGCGCTGGCCGATACCATCGGCGTTGCCACTCCTGAGACAGTCGACCGCCTCCTCCAGACCGCGACTCGGTCGCTTCCCATTAACCGTCTCGCCCTCCATTTCCACGACACGGCGGGCCGTGCCATCGACAATGTCGCCGCGGCTCTCGCGCATGGCATCACCGTCTTCGACGCCGCCGCCGGCGGTCTTGGCGGCTGCCCGTTCGCCCCTGGCTCACCGGGAAACGTCGCGACCGAGGCGATAATCGAGTTTTTTGAGGGACAAAGCATTCCGACCGGAGTCGACGGTCTGGCCGTTGCTGCCGCAACTGCCGCGCTTCGAGAACAGCTTAACCAAGCCTCTCCTGCGGGCGTCTCATGAGAATGCTTTGGCGGGCAGAGCCGTGGTCTGCGTCTCACCCTGCGCCACTTCCCACCCGGGGCGTACACCACCGCGCGGGCCCGCCTAAGCAACACCACCTTGGAAGATCGACATGATCGGCTACGCGGTCGTCCTTGCTATCTTGACCTGCGGCCTGATCGCGGTCGTGGTGGCCGCGGATGCGACCACGGGTTCAGAGCCACCGCTTCATACCGTTCCCAAAGATACCCACGAGCGGCTCGATGCGACCACGTCCTCGATGCCCGAAACGTCCCGACCTTCGGCACATACCAGAAGCGGTAAAGTGATCCGCGAATCTGACGACTCCACCACGAGTCACATCTCTCGCGGTCCTTAGTTATAGGGCCGCCGCGATGGATGAGTTGCCTCACAAGTCTGACGTGTCCGCTTCCAACCGTCCCCGCCATCCACCCAAGAGGCTTGGGTTCCGGCTGAAATTTGTGGGATCGGCCAAATGCACATAACGATCAGCGTCACGCTGGGAGATCTGACCTAAAGCTTGAACGGGTAGCGATACGGTCACGTCCGGAGGTGGAAGTACAAATGGAACAACGCGCGATTGACTTTCTACGGCGGCTCCTCGACGCTCCGGGACCATCGGGCTATGAACGCGCTCCCGCCCGCGCCTGGCGTCAGGAGGCGGAAAGCTTTGCCGACGAAGTCTTCAACGACGTCACCGGCAACTCGTATGCTCGGCTCAAAAACGATGGCGCTCCAAAGGTGATCATCGCCGGGCATGTCGATGAGATCGGCTTCGTCATCACCCACATCGATCCGGAAGGCTTCCTCTGGTTCGCCGCCATCGGCGGTTGGGATGATCAAGTTCTGATCGGCCAGCGCTTGCGAATCGCCGGACGCGACGGCGATGTCATCGGCGTCATTGGCAAAAAGGCCGCTCACCTCCTGCGAAAGGAAGACCGCGATCGACCGGCTGAGCTTCGCGATCTATGGATTGACATCGGCGCGGCTGATCGAGCGGCGGCTGAGCAACGCGTCTCCGTTGGTGATCCAGCCGTTATCAACGCCGATTTCGTCGCTTTGACCGACGACCTCTGCGTTGCCCGCAGCATGGACAACCGGGTTGGGGCCTTCGTTGCCCTGGAGGCGGCGCGTCTCCTCTCCTCACAGCGCCCTGAGGCCGACGTCTACGCGGTCGCCACCGCTCAGGAGGAGATTTCATTTGCCGGAGCGATGACCGCCTCGTTCCAAATCCCGTCGCGGGTCGCGATCGCCGTCGACGTCACCCACGCCACCGATTACCCGGGGGCGGACAAGCATGGGAACGGCGAGGTGAAGCTCGGCGGCGGCCCGGTCCTCACCCGTGGCGCTTCCATCAACCCAGTTGTCTTCACCGGGTTACAGACCGCGGCCGTCACGCTTGGCCTGAATTGTCCCGTCCAGGGGGCGGGCCGTAACAGCGGCACCGACGCTGACGCTATGATCCACTCCGGGCCTGGCACCGCGACCGGTCTCGTCTCCATTCCAAATCGTTACATGCATTCACCCAACGAGGTCGTCAGCCTGACCGATCTCGAAAACGCCGCCCGTCTCATCGCGGAGTTCATCCGCTCCATCACCGCGGAATCCGACTACCGGCCGTAACTGCAACGGGCGTTATATCGGCCCGCTTGATCTGGCCCCGCGCGAAGGGACGGGCCGTGACGGACCCGAGTGAATCGCCACTGTTAGGCGGCAATCTGACCGATGTCGTGCGGCTCGGTGACGCCGTTCGTCGACCCTGCAGCCCCTGGACTCCAACAGTCCACGCCCTGCTTCGTCATCTCGAACGACGCGCCTTCACCGCGGCGCCTCGCGTCCTCGGTCTCGATGACCAGAAACGAGAAGTCCTCGCCTATATGCCCGGGGAAGTCGGTCACTATCCTTTGCCTGAGTGGATGTGGTCCAACGAGGTGCTCGACGCCGCGGCCCGGCTTCTCCGTCGCTTCCACGACGCGACCACGAGCTTCATCCCACCATTCGAAGCAGTCTGGAGTCTCCCTCCCGCACCATCTGATGGGTCGTCGTTCGTCATTTGCCACAACGACTTCGCGCCGTACAACGTCGTATTCACCGATCGGCTTCCCGCCGCCATTATCGATTTTGACACCGTCGGCCCAGGTCCACGCGTTTGGGACATCGCGTACGCCCTCTATCGGTGGGTTCCCTTGTCCGATGACCCTGCTGTCATCCCCCGTGGTTTTTCGCCGCCGTCCTCCCGTTCGGCGCGCCTTCGCCAATTCTGCGACGCCTATGGGCTTGACGAACGACGCGACGTGGTCGACGTCATTGAGCAGCGTTTACAAGCGCTCGTTCTCTATATTGAGAACCAGGCGGCAGCCGGTGACCTCGCGTTCGTTCAGCTACTCGCGAGCGGTCACGCTGACTTGTACCGGCGTGACCTCGCCTTCCTCCTCGATCATCATGAAGAATGGCGATACGCGCTCGACACATGATCCGATTCCGCGATCATCACGCGCGCACGATGATTTTTCCACCGCGCGTCACGATCACGTACTCGCGGTTCTCGCGCCGGAACTGGACCTCGATCCCGGCCACGAGCGTCACCGTCGCAACTGACGTAAGTACCACGGTCGCCCCCGAAGCAATGGCATCCACCCGGCGCAACGACGGCCAGAGCGTCAGCATCGCCGCTGGTCGTTCGTCGCCATCAGGAACCAGAAGCTGATAGACGGCCGCGCTGGGAAGCCGGAACGGAGCCAGTCCAGCTTGGACATTGAGCGCCTCGGCGATGAGATCGACGGCTCGCGCGTCATACGGTATGGTCCGCACACGGCCTGGACCAGGAGGGTCACCGGCGTCGAGACTCGTAGGTGCGGGAACTCCGTCACCAACCATCACAAGCGAATGCTCCTGTCTGGCCTCAAAGGGGCGCGCGGACCGCGGTGATGGACCCCACCAATCGTATACTCCGGCGATTCATTCACGGCACGCTGTGTCAACCGGTTGTGGCATCACTTCGGGAGCAGCGCGAGGAGTTCGCACCTGCAATGGACCAGCCCATCCCTCAAGCAATCGTCGGGCCGTCGACGCCAGCGCCCCAGCTGGTGCGCGACGCCGCTCGCGAAGAGGATCGCGTCGTTTCGTACGAGGACGTTCTCGCGGCGCGGGAGCGAATCGCTCCATACGTCCACCGGACGCCGTTGCTCAGTTCGTCGACGCTTGGGCGGCTGACGGGGACCACCTTATCGCTCAAGGCTGAGAACCTTCAACGCACCGGATCCTTCAAAGCCCGCGGCGCCGTCAACGCCGTTCTTCAGCTTTCACCCGCCCAACGCGCCCGCGGCATTGTCACCCTTTCCGCCGGCAACCACGGCCAGGGCCTCGCCTATGCCGCCAACCTCTTTGGCGTTCGTTGTGTGGTCTTTATTCCTGAAACCGCTGTCCCAACCAAAGTGGAGGCTATCCGGGGCTACGGTGCCGAGGTCCGCTTCGCGCCCACCATGGAGACCCTGTATGCCGCGATGGACGCGTATCGCGAAGCGCGCGGTCTCCACTTCGTGCATCCTTTCGCCGACCCAGCCATTATCGCCGGGCAGGGAACCGTCGGTCTTGAAATGATCGAAGACTCCCCTGATCTTGAAGCGGTCGTCGTCTGCGTCGGTGGCGGTGGTCTCTTGGCCGGTCTCGCCCTCACCGTTAAATCGCAACGACCAGACGTCCGCATTATCGGCGTGGAGCCCGAGGGAGCGGCCGCCGTCTCCCACAGCCTCGCCGCGGGCCACCCCGTGACGCTCGACCGCGTGAACACTATCGCCGACGGCCTCGCCGCCCCATTCGCCGCCTCACTGACCCAGGCGATCATTCGCGCCCATGTCGACGACGTCGTTTCCGTGACCGATGACGACATCATCACCGCGCTGCGACTCATCTTGGATCGCACGAAACTCCTGGTCGAGCCCGCCGGCGCCGCGGCCGTCGCCGCCCTCCTCGTCGGCAAAACTGGGCTCGCCCAAGGAGCACGCGTCGTCGCGACTCTCAGCGGCGGCAACATCAACCGCGCCAAACTCAAGCAAATCCTCTGACGTCTGAACCCTCGGCGATCCTAACCAGACCGCAAAGGTGCCCGACGCTCGTCGTAGCGTCCCGAGTTCCCGCGACCTGAGGCGCTTCATCCAGACGATCGTCTCGCTCGAGCTATATCGTTGGTCGTAGCCGGAAAGAGGCGCGATCGAGAACCGCGCCCGCGTCATCCTCCGGGCGGTCGCCAGCGGGCCCCGTCCGGGACGTTCGCCATCCGGAGCCCGCCGCTAAGAAGCTGGAGTCGCCTCCGCATCCGGCTTTACCACGATGATTTCGTCGACCAACCATCGCGTCCCCCCCTTCGAGAACAGGAATAACGCGCTTTCCTGCGATGGCGCACCCACGGCCGAATCGACCACGACGACCGCGCCGACGCGTCCGTCTGGAAGCATTCGCGCGTCCCGAACCTCGACCAAGGCGCCCTGCTTGTCTCGCGCCAACGGCACCGGCGACGCGGCCGCCGCGCCCTCAAGTTGCGACCGCAACGCTGCCAGTTGATCGGACGTCGGTATCGCTCCGCCGAGTTGCCGCCGCAAAAACGTATCGCTCACCAGCGCCAGCGACCGAAAGTTGTCGCCAGCATTGACGCACGCCAAGAATTCTCGCGCGGTCTTTGCCACGGCTTCGGTCGTTGCGGCATCCGTCGCGGTTCCCTGCGGCAACGCCGCTTCTGAGGCCACGGACGGCGCTAACGGCGTCGCCTCCACGACAGCCGGTGTCCCGAGCGCCGACGCAACCTGATTCGCCGTGCGCGGAGTTACCAGACACTCCTCGGCCGCTGGCACATCTTTATCGCTCGTAGGCGTCGCTTGCTGGGCTCGGCTGGGGGCCGCCGCTCCCCCAGTGGTCGATCCGGTCGAAATCACGATCACGGTTGCAAGCAAAATAACGGCTCGGCGCACGCGCCACTCCCTCCTCACTCGTTAGTGATCACCTCGTCGGTGATCAAACGGGAGTATCCCATGCGACCTCTTCGTGTACCTCGCGCTGGGCCCGCTTTCGCCTGCTTCCCTTAGGCGCGAACGTCGCCCCCGCGACACGGTTGAGGCTAAGCCTCAGTCGCGCACCGCGCGGTCCCAGTGTGACGCCTCACAGCTCGCCCCATCGATCCTCCACTTGACAGGGGCGTGTCGAGGTGTTTAATGCGCCGTATCCTGGCGTGGCCACGTATTGTCCCCAGCGAAGGAGGTTCCCAATGCGCGACGACGAGCTGCGGACCCGACTATCGCGCGTCGCGAGCCGGCGCTCCGTCCTTCGCGGCGTCGGTGCCGCCTCCCTCGCCACGGCTGCCTATCCACTCTCCCGGGCGGCGGCTCGTGCTGGCGCCGTCACCTTCGTTCAGACCCCTCCGACAGTCAATATCAGCGGCACGAGTCTCAGCATTCTCCAGTGGCAGCACTTTGTCCCCCGCTTCGACGAATGGCTAGAGCCGTTCGCCATGGAGTGGGGCAAGACCAACGGCGTCGACGTCAAGCTCGATCGCGTCAACACCGCCGAGGTTCCTCCCGGGATAGCCGCTGAAGTCGGCGCCGGTCAAGGGCACGATATCGTCGAGCACATCACGTCCCTCCCGCAGTACGAGAAAGCGATGCTCGATCTCACCGACCTCGTCGCCGAAGCCACAAAGCGCCACGGGCCGCAACTCGACATGGCCAAGCGCAACTCGTTCAATCCGACCACCAACGTCTACTACGGATATTGCCACGGCTACGCGCCCGATCCAGGCAACTACCGAAAGAGTCTATGGGAGAAAGTCGATTTGCCGGATGGACCCGCCTCCTTTGACGATCTCCTCGCGGGCGGCTCGCGGATTAAGAGCGAGCAGGGAATCCAGCTTGGTGTCGGCATGTCGAACGAGATCGATTCCAAGATGGCCGCCCAAGCAATGATTTGGGCATTTGGCGGTTCGATTCAGGACGAGCATGAGAACGTCACGATCAATAGTCCAGAAACCGTCGCCGCGGTCGAGTACATGGCCAAGCTCTTCGCAGGTGCGATGACGCCGGAAGTCTTCGGTTGGAATGCGGCGTCGAACAACCAGTTGATGGTCGCGGGCCAAGCCTCCTACATCCTCAATTCCATCTCCGCCTACCGGACCGCCCTCAAGCAGTTGCCCGATGTCGCTAAGGACATTTACTTCACCCCGCCGCTTGCCGGCCCCGGCGGCGCGGACCGGGCCCTTGCCCATGGCCACGCCGTTTTCATCTCGATGATCCCCAAATACTCCAAGAACCAGGACACGGCAAAAGAGTTTCTTCTCCACCTGACGGCTAATTACGCCGAGGCGGCCAAGCAGAGCGAGTACTACAACTTCCCCGCGTTCTCCGGTGTCGTGCCGGACTTGACCAAGGAAGGGGGTCCGCTCGACAACGATCCCTATGGCTCCGACCCGGCAAACAAGCTCGCGATTCTGAAGACCGCCGAGAAATGGACCCGAAATCTGGGCTGGCCCGGACCGGCCAATGCCGCCATCGGCGAGATTTTTAGCCTGCCAACCATTCCAAATATGATGGCGAAGGCCGCCCGCAAAGAGACCTCCGCTCAGCAAGCGGTTGCCGAGGCTGAAACCGAGATCAACCAGATCTTCGACAAGTGGAGAGGCGAAGGGCTCGTCGGCCCTGGCAAATAGCCTGTGACCGGCCATCAACACGACAATGGTTCGACGCGGAAGACCAGCAAACCACGCCGTCCCTGGCAGAACGAGGTTGTTCGCCAATCGGCGATTGCCGATCGTTCCGCGAACTAATATGGCAGCCGTCGAGACTCGAGCTCTTGTCAAGAACTTTGGAGACGGCGGCGCTGCGGTCGACGGCGTCGACCTCGCGAGCACCGACGGCGAATTCCTCGTTCTCCTCGGCCCGTCCGGTTGCGGTAAGACCACCCTCCTCCGGATGATCGGGGGGCTTGAGCCCCCTACCTCCGGCGATGTCCTCATCGGCGGCCGCGTTGTCACCGGGCTGCCACCGCGGGCCCGCCAAATCGCGATGGTTTTTCAGAGTTACGCGCTCTACCCTCACATGACGGTCCACAACAACATCGCCTTCCCGCTCAAAGCCCAGGGCTTATCCAAGACCGCCCAGGAGCAAAAAATCGACTGGGCCGCCAGTATCCTCGGCATCGATCACCTCCTTAGCCGAAAGCCCCGACAGCTCTCCGGCGGTCAGCGCCAGCGCGTCGCGCTCGCACGGGCGCTTGTCCGTGAGCCGAACGTGTTCCTCCTCGATGAGCCCCTTTCCAATCTCGACGCTCAGCGCCGCGCCTCCGCCCGTGACGAGCTTCAACAGTTTCAGCGCCGGATCGGGACGACAACGATCTATGTTACCCACGACCAAGTCGAGGCGATGGGCATGGGCGATCGCATCGCGGTCATGGATAACGGTCGCCTCCGTCAGCTTGGCACCCCCTACGAAATTTACGACGATCCCGCTGATACCTTTGTCGCGACGTTCGTTGGCTCACCCCCCATGAACCTCATCCCCTCTCCCGACGGAACCGCGCTCCTCGGCTTCCGTCCCGAGCACTTTTTCCCGAAACCTGCCCCAACGGGCCACGATGAACTCTCGCTTTTCCGGTTTCACGTTCACCGCGAGGAGTACCTCGGCGCGGAGCGATTGCTGTACGGTCGGATCGGGGAATCGAAAGTGGTCGCCCGCTTCCCGGCTGCCACCCCGCTTGGTATCACCCCTGGTGAAACCCACGAATTTTCCGTGCCCTCCGGCAATATCAAGCGTTTCGATCCCACCACCGGCTTGCGTATCGACCGCGGAGCGGGATCGTGATGGATGCGACCGTATCTACGCCGGCCCAACAAGACGCTCAATCGCGCTACCTCTTCGATCGGGAGGGAGTCCTCGCGCCCCTCCTCCTCCTTCCAGCCGTCGTGTATATCGTTGCCCTCGTCGGCTTCCCCCTCGTGCTCGCCCTCGTCTACGCTTTTAGTAGCGTCACGGTTGGCGACCAGAGTATCCACCTCATCGGACTCCACAACTTCCGCCTCGCCCTGCAAAACCCAACCTTCCGCAAAGCGCTTGGCAACACCTTCCTATTCACGATTGCCTCGCAACTCCTTGTGCTCGTCCTCGCCAACGTTCTCGCCCTCGTTCTCTCCACCGACTTCCCAGGCAAACGGCTCGTCCGCTTCCTGATTCTCCTCCCTTGGACCACACCGATTGCGCTCGGCGCGGTCGCCTGGCTCTGGATGCTCGATTCACTCTACAGTCCGATCGATGCCTTTCTCCGCGATCTAGGGATCCTCGGCCCGGGCACCCTGCTCGGTCCCGGCCGAAACATGCTCTGGCTCGCCCAGCCGACCCTTGCCCGCCTCTCCGTCCTCACCGTCCACGTCTGGCGGACCCTTCCCTTAGCGACCGTCATCCTCCTCGCTGGGTTGACCGCGATTCCCCAGGACGTCAGCGACGCCGCCAATGTCGACGGCGCAGGCTTCTTTCGCCAGCTCTTCTACATCCGCCTGCCGCTCCTCACCCCGATCATGGCAGTGGCTGTCCTCTACGGGGTTGTCTTCACGTTCACCGACATGACCGTTGTCTATCTCTTGACTCGCGGCGGTCCACCTGTCGACAGTACTCAGGTTCTCGCGAGCTGGGCCTATTTCAAAGGCATCGAGGGTGGCGATCTCGGCCAAGGCGCCGCCACCGCCGTCTTTCTCTTTCCCGCGCTCGTCGGCGTCGCCGTCCTCATGCTGCGGCTCGCCCGCCGCACCGAGACGACCTGAGATGCGTGCTCGCCGCTCGGGCCGAGCGTGGGTCGCCATTTACGGCGTCGCCAGCTTCTTCACGTTGTTCGCGGCTCTCCCATTTGCCTGGATGATCTTGACTGTCTTCAAACAGGATAGCGATCTTTACAACGCCAAAAACAATCCGTTTCTTTACAACGACCCGCCGACGCTCGACAACCTTGACGTCCTCTTCACCCAGACTCCATATCTCACCTTCGTCCGAAACACCCTGATCGTCGCCCTCTTCGTCGTCATCATCACGCTCCTCGCCGCGGTTCCAGCAGCCTATAGCCTGACGCGCCTCGCTGGGCGGTGGGGCGAAAGCCTCGGAATTGGCATCTTCCTCGTCTACCTCGTTCCGCCTACCCTCCTCTTCATCCCCCTCTCCCGCGTCATTACCGATCTCGGGCTTAAGAACACTATTTGGTCAATGGTCGTGGTCTACCCGAGCTTCACGATTCCCTTCTGCACCTGGCTCCTGATGGGTTTCTTCAAATCCATTCCTTGGGACATCGAAGAGCAAGCCATGGTCGACGGCTACAGCCGCCTCGGCGCCATCTGGCGAACCATCCTCCCCATATCCATTCCCGGTCTCCTCACCGTCGTCGTCTTCGCCTTTGCCCTCACCTTGCACGAGTTCGTCTATGCCCTCGCGTTCGTTTCCGCGTCGTCGGCAAAGACCATCAGCACCGGCGTTACCACCGAGCTGATCCGCGGCGACGTCTTCTTCTGGCAATCACTCATGGCGGCCGCCGCCATCGTCGCCTTGCCCGTCGCCCTCCTCTACAACTTCTTCCTCGATCGATTTATTGCTGGGTTCACCCTGGGCGCAGTCAAGGGCTGAGTTGCCATCCTGTCGCATTGCGCGCTCAGACCGATAGCGGAGGCGGAGGCACCACCACTCGAGGTGCAACCCCATGCTTGAGCCCTTGTGCCGCGCCACGGAACCGTGTACCGTGACGCGCATACTCCTGAGCTACTCGCTCCGATCCCGAGTCTCGACGAGGCGCGTCGACCGGGCATATCTCGCTGAGAAGGGAACACCAATGCCGCGCCCCGTCCGCCTCCTTCCCCACGTCGTGGCGACCTTGCTCCTGGCGCTGCTCGTCAGCGCCATGGTTCGCGAAAGCGCCGCCGGCTCAAGTCCTGCCTCGTCAACCACGCCGTCCGCGGGATTGCCCGGCGTCACCAGCAAAGTCCTCGCCCACGCGAGCCCCCTCGCCGCGCCAGACAAAGAACTGTCCGCCGTCCGGGTGACGATCCAGCCAGGCGCCTCGATCCCCGCTCACGAGCATCCAGGCACCCAGGTCGCCGCCATCCTCTCCGGTTCATTGACTTACACGGTGCTCACGGGTGAGATCCCTGTCACTCGCGGCGCGACCGGAACCCCTAGCCCCGCCGAAGTGGTCCGCGCTGGGCAAACGGTCGTCCTCCAGCCAGGCGACTTCGTCGTCGAAGAGCCGGGCGCTCTCCACATGGCCCGCAACGAAGGGAGTGAGCCGGTCGTCATCAGCCTCGCCACCCTCTTCCCACCCGGCCAGCCACGGACGATTTTCGCCCAGGCAACGCCTGCCGCTTAAGCCGTGACGGCGGGATCTCGTGGTCCCGCGCCAAGAGGAGGCGTCACGGTGAGCGTCACAACGGAACGGCCTGGCGCCGCATTCGAGCTCGGCGAGCAGTTGACCGTCATTGGACCCCTCTTAGTGTCCGGCGATCGCGCGCCGGACTTTTCCCTCGACTCGTTCGACGCTTCCACCGGCGCGATACGGGCCGTACGCCTCGCGGACACCGCGGGCCAGGTTCGCCTGCTCCACGTCGTCAACTCCCTTGATACCCCCGTTTGCCACGTCGGCGCTCACCGCTGGGAGACCCTTCGCGCAGATTTGCCCCCCGAGGTCGTCGTCTACACCGTCAGTATGGATCTCCCATTCGCTCAATCCCGTTGGCAAGTGGCCGAGGGGGTCGAGCACCCCGCCCTTTCCGCCCACCGCGCCGAAGCGTTTGGCCAGAGCTACGGTGTCCTCATCAAAGAATGGCGGCTTCTTCAACGCTCCGTTTTCGTCATTGGTCGCGATGACCGCATCGTCTACGCCGAGTACGTCGCCGATCAAATGCGTGAGCCCGCCTACGAAGCCGCTCTCATCGCCGCGCGCACTGCCGCCCGAGCATGAAGAGTGACCGCCGAAGGGACAAAACGACCCACGAGGAGACTCTCGACCATGGCCGTCCCAATGATCGTTCTCGGGCTCCTCGCCGCCGGGAGCCTCTCCATCGCCGGTGCCCAGGACCGCAGTACCCCGTCACCCTCTCCGAGCTTCGTCGAAGCATGGCGCGTCAGTCCCACCATCGATGGTCAAACCGTTCCAAGCTTAATAACCTTCACATCGGATGGTCTCATCTTCACGTCCACCCGTCCCATGCAACCCGCACCCGCTCAGCTTCCCGCCACCCTCCTCGTCCAGAGTCTTGGCCAAGGCTCATGGATCGCCACAGGGTCCCGCACTGCGGAGGTCACCTTTGTCTTTATCCAAAACCGGCGGCGATGGCGCCTATCTCGGCACCGGCGCTGTTCGTCGCTCACTGACGCTTGAGGCCAACGACGGTGACCGGTCCGGCGACTTCCCCGCGACGATCGCGGGGCCGTCCGGAGCGGTCATCCAAACCCTCAACGGTCGCGTCTCGGCGACCCGGATCTCGGTCGAGCCAGTAACTCCCTCGGCATCCGCGATCACCGCCGCGACCCCGGTTTCCTCGGCAGACCGAACGCACGTGACACCGTCAAGGTGACGGGCCTCGTGGCCAAGCCGCTACGCCTAACCGTTGCCGATCTCAAAGCTCTGCCCGCTCGTTCCGTCGACGTTTCCTGGATGGACGCTACCGGCGAGCGACAGCACCATTCGTTCCGCGGTGTCCCGCTCCCGCTCGTCCTCCAAGCCGCCGCTCCCCGCTTCGGCTCGGATCGGGACGCCCAGGCCCGCTCGTACTGAGTTGTCACCGGCGCCGACGGCTACGCCGCCACCGTCGCCTCCGGAGAGTTAGCGCTACGACTGAGCGGCGCCCGCATCCTCCTCGCCTGGGAGGTAGATGACCACCCGCTTCCCGACGCCCAACGTCCGGTCCGATTGGTCATAGCCACTGATCAGCGCGAGGACCGCGCCGTCTCGAGCGTTGTCCGCATTGACGTCCGGACGGCCGGTTGCTAGCCCGCCCAGCGACCGCGCCCACCCACGTTCGCAGACCCTGCGCTGGTACACTGCCCCTGGAGGAACCGTTGCCCTGTGGTCTGCTCCCCCGAGAGAACGAGTCTCGTGTTCGCCGCCCTCGAAAACGACCCAACGGCGAGATCAGAGGGCCTCCTCGGAGGCGGCGCCCCGTCTCCTTCGGCGGCCCCGTTTGGCGTCTACCTCCACGTGCCCTTTTGTGCCCACATTTGTCCCTATTGCGACTTCAACACCTACGCCGGACAGTCGCATCTGATTCCTCGCTACGTCGACGCTCTCCAACGCGACATCATGCGCCAGGGCCAAAACGTAGACGGTCGGGAGGCCGCGACGATCTTCTTCGGCGGTGGCACGCCCTCCCTCCTCCCCGCCTCAGACGTCGCTCGCCTCGTGGACGCCTGCAGAGCATCCTTCAACGTGGTCGCCGACGCCGAGATCACGCTCGAGGCGAATCCAAATGGCGTCGATGAAGCATATTTCGACGCGCTCCTCGACGCGGGAATCAACCGGCTCAGCATCGGCGCCCAAACCCTCCACCATCGCGGGCTTCGCGCACTGGGACGATTGCACGAGGCAAACGACACAGCCCGGGCGGTGATCGCCGCCCGATCGGCCGGATTCACCAATATCAGCCTCGATCTTATCTTTGGCTGGCCTGGCCAAACACTCGCGGACTGGGAGACCGACTTGACGGCGGTCCTCCGTGGCCACCTCGGCGGGACCGCTCCTGACCACCTCTCGCTCTACAACCTGATCGTCGAGCCGGGTACGCCGCTGCACGACGCCGTCAGCCGCGGCATCCTCAGCGTTCCTGATGATGATGCTGGGGCAGACCTGTATGAGACAGCCATCTCGCACCTGGCCGCGGCCGGTTACACGCATTACGAGGTCGCGAACTGGGCCCGCGACTCATCGCACGTTTCTCGACACAATCTCGTCTATTGGCGCAACGGCGAATACGTTGGTGTGGGAGCCGGGGCCCATGGTCATCTCTCGTCCCATCGCACCATGAACCATCTTCTCCCCACCACCTATTGCCAGGCAATTGAGGGGGGAGAAAACCCCGTCTCCAACTCCGAGGACATTCCTCCCACCACCGCGATGGCAGAAACGATGATGCTTGGCCTGCGACTCCTCGAGGAGGGAATCAGCGCCGGCGCTTTCGACCGCCGCCATGGGCACACTCTCGACGAAGTATACGGGCCGACAATCGATCAGCTGGTCGCTCAAGATCTCATGATCCGCTCGGGAGACCGCCTGCGCCTCACACCGCGTGGGCTGATGCTGGCCAACGATGTCTGCGCCCGCTTCGTCTAATCCAGATCGCCGGGCGAGGCCTTCCTCAACCGCCGGCGACGCCCGACCCCACGACCGTCCTGGTGATCGGCACAGTCGCGCGACCTTCGACCTCTATGTCTCCGCCAACGCCCGGTTGGACGCCCTCATTAAGCCAGGATCCTCTGATCGGGATCTGAACCAGGCCTCCATCCGCGCTCGCGCCATTGCCCGCCTCGACCGCCTTCGAGCGTTCCTCGCGTATCTCGGAAATCCCCAGAACCGCTACCCCATCGTTCACGTTGCTGGCACCTCCGGCAAAGGCTCAACCGCCACCGCCACCGCCTCGATCCTTTCCGCCGCCGGCTACCGCGTCGGTCTCCACGTCTCCCCCTACCTCCAGGTCGCGACCGAAAAGCTCCAACTCGACGGCCGCCTTATCGCCGCTGACGCGTTTGGCGCATTGGTCGATGACGTACTCGCCGCCGCGGATGCCTGGGCTGCTCGCGCCACCGGGAACGTACCGCTCACCTACGGCGAAGTCTGGGCTGCCATGACGTTCAGGTGGCTCGCGCAACAACGCGTTGACTGCGCAGTGATCGAGGTCGGCGCGGGAGGTCGATACGATCTCACCAACGTCCTCCGCCCTGCCGTCAGCGTCATAACGACCATCAGCCTCGATCATACAGCTACCCTCGGCAACACCATCGCAGAAATAGCCTGGCACAAAGCGGGCATTATCAAACCCGGTGGTCCCGCGGTCACGGCCGTTTCCGATCCCGTTGCCCTGACAGTACTCGAGGCTGAGGCGGCCGCGGTCAACGCGCCACTCGTCCGCGTGACGCCCTTTACCTCCTACCCTCCTTTTAGCAGCGAGCAACCGGCCCCCCCGGTGACGGGGCCGCCGCTTGCTGTCATTAAAGAAGGTAACGCTCCCCTGCCCAACCGCTTCCAAGCGGTCAACGCCGGGCTTGCGGTCGCCGCCGTTCGCGCTCTTTCCGCGCGCGGTTTTCCCGTGTCCGAGACGCAAATCTCCGCTGGTCTCGCAGCCTCTCGCCTACCCGGTCGCCTAGAAGCCATGCCGCCAGGACCAGTACCACCCGTCGTCCTCGATGGCGCTCATAATCCCGAGAAAATCGCTGCCCTCGTTGGAGAGCTCGCCTCGTTGTGGAGCGGGTACGCTCACGCGCGCCCGGTTGTGGTCCTCGGCGCGCTCGGCAGCAAAGATATGACGGAAATGGCCCGCGCGTTGGCACCCGCCATCAGCGCACTCGTCGCGACCGTCCCCGATGTCCTCGGCAAGGCTAGCGCCGATCCCCAAACCATCGTCGCCGCGTTCGCGCAGGTCGCGTTCGCCGGGCCCTTCATCGTTGAGCGCAATCCCGAGACCGCTCTCGACAAGGCGCTCCTCCTCGCCAAAAACCTGCATCAACCAGTGCTGGCCACCGGCTCGCTGTACGTCATCGGTGCGCTGCGTGGTCGCTGGTATCGGCCCCAAGACATCGTCCGCGAGCAGACGCCCTGGCCCCGCTCCTCCACGCGCTGACCGCGACATGCAGTCGACCCGCAACCGAGCGACGAGGACGTGATACCAATTCCGGTTGATTAGCGGGTCTTCCCGCTGCGCGAATGCACCTCCCCTCTCCCGCGCATCGGGCGGGCGCCCTCTGGGCAGTGGAAGGCGGTGAGGGCAAACGTAGGCCACGCGGACGCTATGTATTTATCCAGATTCCGTATTAGCCAGCCTCGGCGGCCCTGGTTCAACAAGGTTCACGCTAGTCAGTGGACGTGTCCGGTCCCTTCGTCGCGTTGAAGAGGAACCATCCGACAACGGCCACCACAGCTCCCCCGATCATCAACATCCATCCAGCCGTGATGTCGCGATTTTCTGGATGAACAAACGACATGCCGATGCCAAGAAAGACCAGCCCAACCGAGGAAGCCACACTTCCCAGCGCGACCATCCATCGTGCAACCTCGTTCATCGGCCACCCTTCCTCATTCATCATTCTCGCGGTCGTCACCCGGCACCGCGCGTCTCCTTGGGTTCGCTCTCCGACGTAGGCTACCGGATTGCCGCGTCGTCGTCGAGAACCCTATGCTTCACGTCGTCCCGGTTCATCCTGGTCCGCGAATTGCGTCCCTTCCCCGTCGCGAAGACAAGCCGCGTGGTCCGACAGTAGAGGAAGGATTCTCAGGGTGTTCGACTATCTGATCGTCGGAGCTGGGTACGCGGGCAGCGTTCTCGCCGAGCGCCTCGCTAGCCAGGACGGGCAGAAAGTCCTGATCGTCGAGAAACGATCCCATATCGCCGGTAATGCCTACGATCATTACGACGACGATGGGATTCTCGTCCACAAATATGGTCCGCATATCTTCCATTGCAACTCGCCCGACATCTTCGCGTATCTTTCTCAATTCACCCGCTGGCGCCGATACGAGCACCGTGTTCTCGCGAGCGTCGATGGTCAACTCGTCCCTATTCCCATCAATCTTGACACCGTCAACCGTCTCTACGGCCTCCAGTTGACCAGCTTCCAGCTCGAAGCGTTTTTCGCCTCTGTAGCCGAGCCGCGCGATCGGATCGAGACATCCGAAGACGTTGTGGTCAGCAAAGTGGGGCGAGACCTCTATCACAAGTTCTTTCGCGGCTACACTCGGAAGCAGTGGGGACTTGATCCGTCCGAATTGGATGCCCAAGTCACCGCTCGTATCCCGACGCGCACGAACCGCGACGATCGCTACTTCACCGACAAGTTCCAGATTATGCCCCTCCACGGTTATACGCGGATGTTTGAGCGGATGCTCTCCCATCCAAATATCCATGTCATGCTCAACACGGATTACCGTGAGATTGCCCCCTACATTCCTTTTCGCGAGATGATTTACACGGGTCCTGTCGACGCGTTTTTTGATTACCGATTCGGCAAGCTGCCGTACCGCTCGTTAGAGTTCAAGTTTGAAACGATCGACACTCCCACTTACCAACCGACCGGAACCGTCAATTACCCGAACGACTACGACTACACTCGGATCACCGAGTTCAAATACCTCACGGGCCAGCGCCACGCCAAGACCACGATCGTCTTCGAGTTTCCGCGCGCCGACGGTGACCCCTACTATCCCGTTCCCCAAGCGGAAAACGCGGCGCTTTACAAACAGTATCAGGCCCTCGCCGAGCAAACGCCGAACGTTCACTTTGTTGGTCGCCTTGCCACCTATAAGTACTACAACATGGACCAAGTCGTCGCGCAGGCCCTGACCACGTACGATCGCATCAAGGCGCCGCGGCCGGCCACCGTCGATGGCTTGGCACCTACCAATGGCTCGTCCCACCCGCAGTCCTCGATCTCAACGTCGAAGTCCGGTCACGCTGCAGTCGGTGGTCGGCCAGATGCGCCGTAGTCCTGCGGGGCCGTCACTCGACAAGGAATCGACCTCCTTCCCACCCATGGATGGCCCTTTCACCCTGGTCGTTCCAAAGAACGCGGAGATCTTGAACCAGCCGCTGCGGTCGTATGGCGACAACCTCGACAACGAACGACCCCTGCGGCGCGACTGTTGCTTTCGGGTCCATCCCGAGGCGCTCGGAGGAGCGCACAGTCCGTAAGGAGGGATTCATGTCCGACAAGGAGCAGCTACAACCGCCGCAGCACCAGGATCGCCGGCCTGGCATCGAAGCCGACATGACGCCTCGCCCTCGTTCCCACGACCCAACCTATCATGGCTCTGGCAAGCTTCGGGGGAAGGTCGCGCTGGTCACTGGCGGCGATAGTGGAATCGGCCGCGCCGTCGCGACCTTCTTCGCCAAAGAGCGGGCCGACGTCGCGATTGCGTACCTTGATGAAACCCAAGACGCCGAAGAAACGAAGCGCATGGTCGAGGCCGAAGGCCGTCGTTGTCTTGAGATCGCTGGCGATATCGGCGACGAGGCTCACTGCCAGGAACTTGTCCGGCAGACGGTTCGCTCTCTCGGCAAGCTCGACATTCTCGTCAACAATGCCGCTGAGCAACATCCTCACGTCAGCATCAAAGACATCTCCGCCGAACAACTCGAACGAACCTTTCGCACCAACATCTTTGCGATGTTCTTTCTCACGAAGGCCGCCCTCGATCACCTCAAACCAGGAAGCGCAATCATCAACACTTCCTCCGTGACCGCCTACAACGGTAGTCCGCAGCTTCTCGACTACTCCTCTACGAAAAGGGGCGATCGTCGCCTTCACGCGGTCGCTCTCTCAAGCACTCGTCGAACAAGGCATCCGGGTCAACAGCGTCGCTCCGGGTCCCATCTGGACCCCCCTCATTCCGTCGACCTTCCCTGAGGACAAGGTTGCCTCCTTTGGCGCTGATGTACCGATGAAGCGCGCCGGTCAACCCGAAGAAGTCGCGCCATGCTACGTCTTCCTCGCGTCAGATGATTCCTCCTATATCTCGGGCCAAACGCTTCATCCAAACGGCGGGAATGTCGTCGGCGGCTGAGTCGGCCCTCGAGTCAGGCCGCAATCGCCGCGCGTCTGCTTCTCGCGCTGGTTGACCAACGTTCACCACCCCCCACAAGGTAGCGGTTCATCGACTGCTCCCCTAGCGTTATCCTGTTACCCTTTCACCGCAACGCTGGGCAATGGCTGGATCTGCGCCGGTCGCTTGACTCGGCTTCTATCTCCCGCGCCACGGACGGCGATTCGCTCCCTGAGGCGAAGGCGCGCTCGATTTGGCTCCGCGAGGGCCATGCGTTCAGCCAGATTGTGGATCAGACGCCGGAGTCTGTCAGGGGTCGAAGGCGCACGCGCGGCGGAGACGGGAGCAGCCCATGATCTTCGGCCTGGATGCCGGCACGTCAGTCGTCAAAGCCGTCGCCTTCGCGGATGACGGCGATGTCGTCGCGGTCGCCTCCCGTCCGACTCGAACGATCAATCCGGCCCCCGGCCGCGCCGAGCAGGACATAGAACAGCTCATTGCCGCCGCTGCGTCGGCGCTCCGCGAGCTCGCCGCGGCGGTCGACGGCCCTCCCGATCTCCTGGGCGTGACCGGACAAGGCGACGGCCTTTGGCTCTTAGACGAGCGCGGCTACGCCGTTCGCCCGGGCATTCTCTGGTCTGACGCTCGGGCCGCCCATATCGTTGACAACTGGGTACGTTCCGGCCTCGCCGCCGACGTTTTCCGCCGCACCGCAAACATGACCTTCCCAGGCGCCGCCGCCCCCTTGCTTGCTGCGATTCGGCAAGAGGAGCCGAACGTCCTTGCCCGCGCGGCCACCGCCGCTTACTGTAAAGACGTCATCGTTCAGCGACTCACTGGGCATCGAGCCACCGATGTCACCGATGCCTCGTTGCCCTTTCTGGACCTCCGCGCTCGTGCCTACGATCCAACCTTGCTCCAACTCGTCGGCTTGACCGGCCTCGAACCGCTGCTTCCTCCCATCGATTCCGTTCCCGGTCCACTCCGTCCCCTGTCGCGGGAGGGCTCCGTCATCACGGGTCTTCCACAATCCACGCTGGTTCACGCCGGTCCCTTCGACCTCTGCGCCACCGTGATCGGCGCTGGCGTGCGTCGCCCCGGCGACGGGCTCGTCATTCTCGGCACCACCCTCGGCTGCTCGGTCTTGCTCGACCAACTCCCGGGTGATACGCCTCCCGCCGGTATGACGCTGTGCATGCCCTCCCCAGATCGGTGGGTGCGCGTCATGCCCGCCATGGTCGGGACACCCTCCCTCGAATGGGTGCTCTCCCTCGTCGGTGCCCCTCTCGACGACCTCGACGATCTCCTCCTTAGCACAGCGCCGGGCGCTGGCGGCGTACTCGCCCTCCCGTTTTTGTCCGCCGCCGGCGAACGCGCTCCCTTTGTCGATCCTCACGCTCGTGGCGCTCTCCTCGGGCTCAGCCTCGAAACGACCCGCGCCCGAGTGGTTCGCGCGGTCTGCGAGGGCATTGCCTATGCCGCTCGCCACTGCCTCGATCAGGCGGGCCTTGGTCCCGATGCCGAGGTCTTCATCTGCGGCGGCGGCTCTCGCTCCCTCGCCTGGCGACAGATCCTCGCCGATATCCTCGGCCGCCCCCTCCAGCTCGCCCGGCAGCCCGAAGTCGGGGCCCGGGGTGCCGCGATGGCCGCCCTCACCGCCGCCGGCCGCACCTTCGACGATCAACAATGGACCCACTCTGACGGTATCGTCCAACCGAATCCCGACAATCGCCACCTGTACGATCGAGGCTTCGCCGTGTATCTCGATCGCGTCGCCGCCTCCCAAGGACACTGGAGCGGACCGGCCCTTGATCCGGACCCGAGAGCTCCATGACTCACATCCCTGGCCCAAACCCCTGCTGCTCCAACTCGCATTCCTCTTCCAGGATCATCCCTCCGCCGCTGGCGTGGCGGGAGCCCCTGGTGTTCCTGTCGGTGCGCCGGTGAGCACTCCGCCGTTCAACTGGCGTAACAACGTCTCAAGGGTGGCCTGCTCCTTCCCAAAGCTCGCCCAGTCACCTCGCTGCACCGCCGCTTGCCCCCGCTCATAGGCCGCCAGCGCGCGCTCCGCCAGGCTCGTCGTGTCGTTCGTCGGACGTGCCCCGGAATCCGAACCGGATGCGGACGTGCCCGCTGCCGCGGCATCGGTTTCGCTACCGCCAGCAACGAGGGCGGCCAGCGCCTCGGGCAATGTCGCTCGCATCACCACGCGGTCGTTGGTGGCCAAAATCACGAACTGGAGTTCGGTCGACGCCCCTTGTGAGGAAGTCGCCTGGACATATAGCGGCTGGGCGTAGAGCACTGTCTCACCAACCGGCAAGACGAGTAAATTGCCTCGAATGACGCGCGATCCAGCCTGATCGAGGAGCGTAATCTGTTCCGAAATGTCGGGCTGTGAATTTATCCGGGCCTCAATCTGCTCCGGTCCGAAAATGCTCCGCTGACGCGGAAAACGGTAGACCACCAAACGGGGCACTCCCGCTTCGTCCGTTTGCCCCGCCATCCAAGCCGTCATATTTTGACGCTTGTTCGGTGTGAACGGCAGCACCAAGCCGAATCCCGCTTTCGGCTCGTCTGGCAGCGGCAGCGTCACGTAGTACGACTCCATTCGCTGGATCTGGTGCTCACCAATCGCGGGACCCTCGATCTCCTCCTTCGCGACCTCCCAGCGATCCTCTCCGTTGTAAAACGCTCTTGGATCAGCCACGTGGTAGCTGGCATAGGCGTCGGCCTGCAGATCGAACAACCGCTCGGGATACCGGAAGTGACTCGCGAGCTCTGGTGGAGCCTCACCGATCGGCTTGAATAAATCGCCGAAGATTGCCCCATAGGCGTCCGCGATCGGATCGGGCGTTCCCGTCCGATAAAACGTGACCGTTCCGTCATACGCGTCGATCGTCACCTTGACTGAGTGCCGGATGTAGTTGATCCCCTCGATCGGAGTCGCTCCCGGAAATTGGTCCGATGTCGTATAAGCGTCGATCACCCACGTCAAACGTCCCCCTGCGATCACCAAATACGGATCGGGATCGTAGGCGAGAAACGGCGCGATAGATGTCGCCCGCTCCACAATGCCCCTGCGGAGTAGTACTCGGGCATCGCCACCGAGGCTGTTGCTTAGCAGCATCCGCCGCTCACGCAGATCGATTGCCAGCATCACGCGCTTGAGGGAATCATCTAGGGCGATTGAACCCCGAGCGGCCCCCTCATATCGCGACGTGGGGGTGTCTCCCGGAATGCCGTTGACCTCCTCCTGATCGGTGTCTACCGCTACCCAGGGTGCGTCCAACTCGCCGAAGTAGATCTCGGGCCTGCTGATGGCCAGCGCCCCCGTCCCCTCCGGCGGGATTCCCCCGGCCAGAACACGAGGCAGACCCTGCGACGTCGCTTCGCTGACTGGGCTGACGACCGCCCCGTAGCCATGGGTGTAGATAAGATGACGATTGACCCACGTTTGCGCCGTGCTCGGCAGGTCCGCGGTGTCCAGCTCACGCGCCGCGAGGACGACCTGCCGCAATTGTCCGTTCAACAGATACCGATCGACGTCGACGTCCAAGAAGCGATAATAAGGAACGAACGATTGAAACTGCTGAAAGCTCTGGCGCACGACCCGGTAATCCCAGAGGCGGATGTTGTCGAACGTCGGTGATGTCGCGGAAAGCGCGGCCCGATCCGGTTCCCCCTGCCCTTGTAGATCGCGCGCCTCGACCTCCTCGATCCCGAAGCCGGCGCGCGTCAACGCAATATTGTTCGCAATGTACGGGCGTTCACGGGCCAGCTCACTCGGTTCAACAAGCGTTTGCTGCACGGCCGCCGGAACGATTCCGCCCAGAACCACGGCCGCTGCCGCCCAGGCCGCCAGCGTGATCACCAGCCAGCGGATCCGTCGGACGAACGCGTTCAACAAGAGCAGCGCGGCGGCCGCCGCCGATAGCGTCGCCAACGTGTAATTGACCCACCGATCGACGTTCGCGTCCGTATAGCCCACCCCGTAGACCGCTCCCCGGCTCGACGAAAGCAGCTGATAGTTCGCCAGCACATAGCCAGCTCCGGTAAGCAGCAAGAGACCGCCAACTAGCGCCAACACGTGTGTTCGTACCGACCGTGGCGGACGGCGCAGATCGTCGCGTCGCAGCCCCAGCGAGACGGCGTAGACCACCGCCACCGTCACGGTCGTTGCCAGAAGTAGGGCAATCGCTCCGAGTTGAAGGGCGCGCAACGCCGGCAGGCGGAACACGTAGAATCCGGCGTCGTGGCCGAAGATCGGATCTCGCAACCCGAAGTTGCCACCGTTCAGCAGCAATACCCACGTCTGCCACCGCGCCGCCGCGGCGGCTCCCGCCACGACCAGGACCGTCAGTGTCAACAGCCAGAGGGGCAGCCGGACGAGGAGCCTCGCGCGACCCGTCGCCCGTGAGCCACTCGGCGACGAGCTGGTCCGCCTCAGCGCATAGAGCCAGTTCGCGGCAAAGAACGCGGCGGCGATCAAACCACCCGCACCAAAGGCCAGCACCTCAGCCGCGTAGCGCCGCGCTAGCACCGATTGGTAACCCGCGCTCCCGAACCACCACCAATTGACCCAGAACCCGGCCGTCGCGACCAGGGCGAGAGCTACCACGCCAAGGAGGGCGGCTGTGATAATCATCCGTCGCGTGGCTGGAGACGGGCGCCAGCGGAGCCGCGGTCGTTCCCACCGCGCCTGCCGCGGTCTCCCGGGTCTCGGCGCGCCAGCCGCCCCACGGTTCCCAAAAAGGTTGATCACGGACCGAAGGAGCAGATTCACGATACCTCCGCTGATTCGCTTCGACTGGATCGGAGGCGAGTTCGCGCCGGCCCATTCCTGACGGTACCCCACTCTCTCGAGTAACCTCGCGGTCCTGGAACGGGCTTGCCGCGCGGCAGTCTACCTGGTATCACTTGACCAGTGAGTGGACAGGGGCGCAATGAAGCAGGAGGATACATCGCGATTTCCCCCTGTCAGCCGGTTATCGTCCACCTACGGAAGAGCCGTCAAGCTGCGGTTCCTCCATTCGCTCGCGCCACGCATGGGCCACCTGCCGGTCCACGAGCCTTCCGAAGCACGAGCCGCATGACAGACGAACCAGATCGAGCGGGTGCTGAACCTGTTGGAAGGCGCCGGTCATGTCGCTGACCGTTCGCTGCCTCGGCAGCGGCAGTTCCGGGAACGCGCTGCTCATCGATACCGGCTCGACCGCGATCGTCGTCGACTGCGGGCTCCATTCTCGTGCCCTGGACTCCGGCCTTCGGGCAGCCGATCGCGATCTCGCTACGATTGACGCGCTGCTCCTAACTCATGAGCACGTCGATCACGTCCGCGCCCTTCCAAGGTTCGTCACCGCCCGTGTGCCGGTGATCGCGAGCCCCGGCACCGCCACCGCCGCATCCATCTCCCCCAGCACCTTGGAACTCCTGCCGCTTCGAGGCACCACCCAAATCGGGGACGTCACGGTCACCTCCTTGGCGGTCTCCCACGACGCGGCGGAGCCATGCGGCTACCATCTCCAAGCAGGGGAGGGGGCGCTTACCATCATTACCGATCTTGGCTGCGGCAGCCCTGAGCTGGCGCCGTTCATCGCCGTCTCCGACCTGGTCATCGTCGAGGCCAACCACGACGAAGCGATGGTCAGGTCCGGGCCCTACCCCACCCACTTGAAACGCCGCATCCTCTCTTCAACTGGCCACTTGTCAAACGAGGATTGCGGCCGTCTCTTGACGCAGTCGCTCGTGGGAGCGAACCGCCTCCCAACCGTCTGGCTCGCCCATCTTTCCGCCGCCAACAATCGACCGGTCCTTGCCAGGCAGACGGTTCAACGCGCTCTCGCGGGCCAAGGTCTCGTTCCGCCCGTCATCCCTCTTCCTCGCCAAGGTCATGACCGCCTTTGGCGCCTGGATCAGCAATCCGCGAGTGTCGTCCAACTGGCAATGGTCCTAACCTGAGACGGGGCTGCCGCGGACTGCCACCCGATCGAGCATCCTTGCACCTTGCGCTATCAAGGTCCATCAGCCTTTCGTATACTTCTCCGCCGGTTGCCGCGGTTCTGCCTATCGCTTGCTCCAAGCCTCACAGAGGAGGAGAACCTGAACGCGCTCGTCCTCGTTCACGACCGCCTCGCCACGTCCGTCCTCCTCTTTATGCTGGCCGTTGGCTGTTGGGGCCTCGTGAGCTTCCTGCGCGGCGGAATCTTGTCTGGCAGCATCGCCGGCGCTCTCGCGATTGGTCAGGTGCTGATCGCCGTTCAGGTTCTCGCTGGGCTCGCCCTCTACATCGGAGGACGTCGTCCCGTAACCGCCGTTCACTATCTCTACGGCCTGACTGCCGTCCTCGTCCTGCCCTTCGTCTGGAGCTACCTCCGCGAGCGGGATCAACGCCAGGCCCTCTTGTTCTATAGCCTGGTCACCTTGTTCATCGCCGGTCTCGCCATTCGCGGAATGACCACCGCCCACTGAACTGCTCCCCGTCCGTTGGCGGGTGCGAGCGGATACCGTTACGGTGTCCCCCTGCCCGTCGGTGCCCCTCTCCTGTCACGACCATCCAACGCTTGTAGTCGGCCATTGAGCCAACCTGCAATGCGAAGGCGAGAGCATGCCGCGCAGTGCAAAGGGAAGCTCGGAAAGCGCCTCATCTCCAACGGACACTGCTTCCCGCCCCTTGTCCGTCCACCCACCGGCATCGCGCTGAACAACCAAAGATGGTAAGGACGAAGCGTGTCGCTACCGACAGGAGCTTCGGTTTCCGCCGAACGTTCGGGGCATTATTGACAGAATCCTCCTATGCGCGTACAATTTGACCGTACAGTCCCCCGGGCGAGCAGCGGTAGGCTGTCAGTGACAGGCAGAAAGGAGCCATCGTGGAGGCCGCGCAGCCGGATTACCAGGAGGTGGTAGACCAGGCGCTCCAACTGGTTTATAGCCATCACCACCGCCTCGTGACCCAACTCCATCCTCCGGCATTTCAATCTCTCTCCATCGAGCAGCTCCGGCGTGGCCCGCTCGGTCAGGATCTCCAGCGCCTGGCCTCGCTCGCCCGTGGCGAAAATCGAGAACCAAAGGAGCGCGTCCTCGCCGCAATCGAGTCGGTCGTTCAACTCTTGTTCTGGCCGGCCGCCGCCGACGACTACACCGTCCCCCGATCTTTCTGGGACACTGACCTCGGACGGATGATGGCGCTGGCGAAGTACCGCGCGTTCGACGCATCCGAGCTCGTCAGCATCGGCAATGCTGCTCAGCAATTGGGTGTGACGCGTCCGACGATTTACCGCTGGATGGACGAGCGCACCCTCAACTACGTTCGGGACGACATGAGCGGGCGTACGTTCGTCGTTCGCCGTGACATTGACAACCTGCGTCGTGTCGCCGCCGAGGCGTCCGGTCTCGACTAACCGAGAACGAGCACCGTTCCCCTGGGCTAAGTGAAGCTAAGGAGACAATGGCCGCGGGCAACTGCCCGCGGCCATTCTTTTCGTCCTGTCGACGAGCGCCTCAACCTCCGCCTGGATCACGCTATTTGATAACCGCGGTCGCCGTGATGATCCTCAAATATTACTAACGGCCACAGCGTACGTTATTGCCGCCGCGCTCGCCATCCCATGGTGTCGGCGATCACATAAGACTGCGGGCTGTGTCTCCATCGGCGTCGCGCAAGCCGCCGCTCGCGGCACCACTTCCTCCGTCACTGGGCGCTTCCACTGCCGCGGATGATGGTTCGTCGGCAAACATTCGCCCGTCGCGAACGTAGAGTCTCGGAATTCGCGCCGCCAAGCCTGTCACGATTTCATACGAGATGGTCCCTAACAAGTCAGCCAGTTCAGAGACCATCGGGGCTCCCTCTTCGGGGGTCGACGCGATAACCACGACTTCATCGCCAATGGCCGTCCTATGGTCCCTGGGGAGCCCAACGACCGTCTGGTCCATCGCCACTCGGCCCCGAACCGGCGCCGGCCGGCAGCCAATGCCCATCCAGCCCCGTCCTGACAAGGCCCGTCCGTACCCATCCCCGTAGCCTATCGGTATCAGCGCTGCCTGTTCACGGCCCAACGCACGGTACTGGCGTCCATATCCCACCGTCTCCCCCGGCTCCAGATCGATGATCCGGGTTACGCGACTCCGCACCGACAACACCGGCCGCAACCCTGCAGGAAGGGCGATGTCGCTCGACGGGGCTAATCCAAATAGGGCGATCCCACAGCGCACCAGATCGTAATCGTATCGGCGACGGCGCAACGTCGCGGCGCTATTCGCCACATGCCGTTGACCCGGATGAATGTGCTCACGATCCAGAGCGTCCAAACACTGGTCGAATTGATTCGCTTGGGCGCGAGTAAACGTCTCATCCCCCTCGTCAGCCGTCGCGAAATGGGTAAAAAAGCCGGCTAATGACAGAGTCGGATCTGCCGTTACGCGTCGGGCAAGCGCGAGGGCCAGCTCGGGCACTGCGCCATAGCGGCGCATCCCCGTATCGACTTTGATATGGATCTTCGCTGGCTCCGCTGGCGCGCTTGTTCGCGCGGCGCTGGCCGCCGCATCGAGGAGCTCGTTCGTACCAACCGCGATCGCCAGACCGAGACGAAACGCCTTCGCCGCCTCTCCGGGGTCGATCGGTCCCAACACCAGGATAGGCGCGCGCAGGCCGCTAATCCGCAATTGTCGACCCTCGGCCACGGTGGCCACCCCGAGCTGGCTTGCTCCCGCTTCAACTGCCGCCTGGGCGATCGCGACAGCGCCGTGACCATAGCCGTTCGCCTTCACGACCGCCATCAACTCCGCGCCTGGCGTAAGCATCGCGCGGACGATCCGGACGTTCGCCTCGTACGCGTCCAGATCGACGCGGGCCCGCGTCGCTCGGCCGTTCGCCTCGATGTCCCTATTCAGCGGTGCGTGTCGCGCGCGTAGTGAACCGGACGTCATGACTCATCGACAACCGGTCCCGCGACGGTGTCCGCTCGTTCCAAACGCGCGATAACGCGCACGAGGTCCGCCCGCGAAACGAGTCCCACCAACCCCAACGTCTCATCAACCACGGGAACCGGATTCACTCGTTGCTCGATCATCAAGGTCGCAAGTTGCGACAGGGTCGCAGACATCCGGATGTTGTAGACCGGCGAGCTCATCAGGTCGCCGGCCGTCACCGCCAGCACCCGGCGCATCTCCTCGTCAAAATCCCTCCCCGCGTCAGCAACGAACAGAGCGTCGAGAAACGGCACGACCGTGGGCACCGTCACATCCGCTTCCCGGGCAATCAAGTCGGCCTCCGTCACGATCCCGACAAGTTCCCCCTCGGCCACTACCGGCACTCCTGCCAGTCCGTGCTCCACAAGGACCCGCGCCACCTCCGCGATCGATGCGTCACGCGCGACCACGGGAGCATCGGTCCGCATCAAATCGGCGACGGTGATTGGCGATTCAGCCACGCTCCACCTCTTGCTTCGATTCGAGCAGCGCTAGCTCCTCAGCGATTGCCAGCGGCAAATCGCTCGCCACCAGACCAAGGGTTCCCACCCGTTGTTCGACCCGCCGCGCCGCCCGCATACCGACGTAGATGGAAAGCGTTGCCGCCTCCAGCGGAGCAACCTGTTGGGCCAGGAACGCGCCGATCATCCCCGCGAAGACATCACCTGACCCTGCCGTCGCCAGCGAGAAGGGCGCATCGTCCGCGACCACCGTCCGCTCGCCATCGGAGGCCGCCGTATAGCCATACTTCAGGACGACGGTTTGGCGCCAACGTCGCGCCGCGTCCCGCACCGTCGCCAGCGGATCGGCCGTCACTTCTTCTACTGGTCGGTCCAGCAGTCGGGCCATCTCACCGACATGTGGGGTCAAGATTGCCCGCCCCTCCGGCAATCGATCCCACCAGCCTTCATGCTTCACCAGCCAGTTGAGCCCATCGGCATCGATCACGAGCGGCTTGTCCAACCGGCCAACGAGCCCCCCATCCCCGCTCGCCTCCGCTCCGCCTGCACTCGAACCAAATCCGATGGTGCCTCGCGCTCCTCCAAAGCCAAACACAGCGCTCAATAGCGCGTCGGCAGTTTCATCCTGCCCGAGGCCCGGTCCCACAACCATCGCCGCTGACTTTTCGAGCTTTGCCTCAATAAGCTCCACCGCTCGTCGTCCCGTCGCCGCCGACTCCCCATGAGGCAACAGAATCGCGACCGTCTCCGGCACGGCCGACGCCACGACTGCGCTCAAGCCATGGGGAATCGCCACGTGAACAATGCCCGCGCCGGAGCGCCCAGCGGCCATCGCGCAAAGAGTCGGCGCTCCCGCGAATCCGGGCGCCCCGCCCACAATCACGAGCCCACCGACACCCCACTTATGCGCCCCGAACGAGCGGCGGGGCAACGCTCCGAGCGCCATTGCCTCGTCAATCTCGCGATCCTTCGCACCCAAACGCGGCCGAAGGTCTGCAGCCGTCGTCGTCAACGCGTTTTCCCCTCCCTATTGAATCAGGTCGCTAGTCAGCGTATCCATCTCGGGCGTCCCAAGATCCGGCGTTCCTCGTAGGGCAACAACGAAGGCGAGGGCGTCAGTCTTGGAATGGGTCAACGAGACGTCAAAGGCGACCAATCCGAGTTGCCCGGCCCGGTCTGCTGCTCCGCCGTGCAGGATCAGGACCGGCTTCCCCCGCCTATTACTCAGTATCTCCATCTCCCGCCACCGAATTCCGCGAATGCCCGTGCCGAGCGCTTTCGACGTCGCTTCCTTTGCCGCAAAGCGAGCGGCCAACTCCGATGCCCGCTCCGAGTAATGCTCCCGCTCTCGATCCGTGTATACGCGGCGGAGAAAGCGATCGCCAAAGTCATCTACCGCTCGCTGAATGCGAGCGATCTCGATCACGTCGATCCCAACTGCAACCGCGCCCGATCGCTCCGGATCGAGTTCCGGCACGTAGCGATTTCTCCCCCCCTCCACCTTCGCTCCCACCTCCCAAGCGTTTCGCTGGCCGAATCACCGGCTGAACCGATTGTAGGCCCTGATCCTACGCTCGCGCCGCTAAACGACACATCGTCAGCCCGGCGACCGCTAGAAGCCTTTCCGGGCCGGTACCGGACGACGCGTCCCGTCATTCGCTGGTTCAAGCCAGCTCACGTCGGTACTACTCACCTACGCGCCGACCGGTCGGTAGCGCGTTGAGAACCGGTCGTGCGCTGCGGCAAAATCGCCATTTTCAATTGCCCCTCGCATCGTCTCCATCTGACGGGCGAGGAACCTCAAATTGTGGATCGACGCCAACCGCAGCCCCAAAATTTCATTCGCCCGGAACAAATGGTGAACGTAGGCGGCGCTAAAACGACCACACGTCGCACAGTCACATGTTTCATCAATCGGTCCATGTTGCTCACTGTATGTGCGCGAGCGGATATTGATCCGTCCATCCGGCGTAAAAAGCGCCGCGTTTCGCGCCAGCCGCGTCGGCAAGACGCAATCGAACACGTCGATTCCTCGCGCCACCCCCGACCACAGATCCTCGGGCGACCCGACACCCATCAAGTATCGTGGTTTCCCCTCCGGCAAGACGGGCGTCGTCACCTCGAGCATCTCGGCCATCACCGGCTTCGGCTCGCCAACGCTTAACCCCCCAACCGCGCAGCCCGCGACGTCCGACTCCGCCAGCAGTGTCGCACTCTCTCGCCGCAACGACGCGTCCATCCCACCTTGGCAAATGCCGAACAAAACGGAGCCTCGACAAACACCGTCGAGCTCTCGAAACGCGCGCACGCAGCGAGCCAGCCACCGTCCGGTTCGGGCCGTCGAAGCGTCTATTGCCGGCCTCGCTGCTGGTAGCCCGACGAAATGGTCGAGAGCCATGACGATGTCCGACCCGAAATTAATCTGCACCGACATCGCTCGCTCTGGTGTCAACGCGTGCTGGCTGCCATCGATGTGCGACCGAAAGCTCACCCCCTCCTCACTGACCTTGGCTTGGTGGGCCAGGCTGAAGATTTGGAACCCACCACTATCCGTCAGTATTGGGCCCGCCCAGCCCATGAAACGATGTAACCCGCCGCCGTTGACCAGCGTCGCTTCTCCCGGGCGCAGCATGAGATGGTACGTGTTTGCGAGCAGAATCTGAGCGCCCGTAGCCCGTACCTCGTCCGGGTGCAACGTCTTCACCGTTGCTTGCGTTCCGACCGGCATGAACGCCGGTGTCTCGATCTCCCCCCGCCGTGTAGTCATCCTCCCCCGCCGTGCCCACGTCGGGCCATCCGATCTGAGCACGGAAAACGAGAAAGCCTGAACCATAGTCGCATCGGTCGCGGTCATGTCGCGTTCAAGGCGCATACCGCAGACGTGACATGACCTTTGGGCAATCCGCAGCAGCAGCTACCAGCTCAACGGTCACCACCAATCCTGTCATGGAATCGCAATGGCCTTCCTTGGGGCTGTCCCCCTCGCGCAGCGTGAGTTGACGGCACACCCGAGGGCCACCACAGCGGCATTCTTCGACGCCCGGAGAAGCTCTGGAGGATCAATGAGGCGGTGGCATCCGCTCTACCTACCCGATGCCCTCGCCGAGGCTAAACCACCGCCGAAAACTGAAGCGCATCCTGAGGGGCAACGAGGTAAGCGGCCGGAGAACCGGCGCTTCCTACCTCAAATCGCCGGCGTATAACCGCGAGCCTTACGACCCTTTCGCCGGCTGGCTGATGCGAGGCGTACGGGCTGAGCCTAACGCAACCTCGCCGCCCGATGCACGGTCGGAGACGGTGGCGCCGCTGCGCTTCGACCACCACGCCACCCGAGGTCAGCCCTCGATCGTCAGCTCCGCCGACCGTACCCCGCAGTGGCTCGCCGCCGCCGCGCTCGCGCGATAGCTTCGCCGTTATGTCCATTGGCAACCACGACCATCTCTGGATTCTGGACGGCATTCTCTTCGGCGGAAGTGTCGTCACCGGTCGCCGCACCATCGGCATCACCCGTACTCACCGCTTCCGCAATCGTAGCCGTCGCCGGCTCGCTTGCCGTCGCCATCCTCCCGATGTCGGTGTCAACCTGAGACTGGCCATTTTCTCCCGCGTTGACGCTCTCGACGTCGAGCAGCGACACATCAGCTAATGGGTCCGCTTTCGTCGCCATCACCGGTGCCGATGCGTCACCACCCTCTGCTCCAACCACCGTCTTCGACGCGGAGACTACCCGCCCCCCAGCGCCCTTCGCCGTCGCACTTGCCACCACGCCTTTCGTGTCAGCGAGATCCTCAAGATCTTCGCGGACGCTGGTGGTCACGCTCTCGACCTCGGCCCGCATGCTCGAGAATTCCTTGCGGACCGACTGCTTGACGTCATCGACCTCCGCGATCGTCTTTTCAAATTCTCCAGTCAAATCAGCGGTCATACGACGGAAATCGCGCACCGCTCTCCCGACCTGCCCGGCCACTTCTGGCAGCTTTCCAGGTCCGAAGATCACGAGCGCGACAACCAGAATCAGAAACATTTCCTGGTAGCCGATGCCAAACATACGAGGTGTCCTCTGAAGCTTCTGAAGCTAGCGAACGATGCGGCGACGTCATTCCGACGGAATCATGGCAAAATCGCGACCGCAGTATAGCATCGGAGCCCTACCCGAACCGAAGGAGTAGAGGAGCGAATGCGGATCGTCGTCGGTTTAGGCAATCCCGGGCGCGAGTACGCCACCACCCGCCACAATCTCGGTTTCATGGTCGTCGACGAGCTCGTGCGCCGGGTGCATGCCCCACCACCACGAAAACGCTTTCGCTCCGAAATCTCCGAGTCCGTCTGGGAAGGACAACGACTCATCCTCGTCAAACCCCAAACCTACATGAACTTGAGTGGTCACGCCGTCCGCGAGGTCATGCACTGGTACCATGCCGCCCCTGAGGACCTTCTCGTCGTCCTCGACGAGCTCGACCTACCCTTCGGCACGACCCGCCTCCGCGGTGAAGGCAGCGCTGGTGGCCATAACGGCCTCGCCTCCGTGCTGGAGCAGCTTGGATCTCGTGCCATTCCCAGGCTACGGGTCGGCATCGGTCGTGGCTCTAGCAACGCGACAACCCAGGTGCTGTCGCGGTTCACCCTTGAGGAGGAGCAAGAGGTTGCCGCAGTCGTTCAAGCCGCCGGCGGCTGCGTCGCGCTCTGGCTCACCGACGGTCTGACGCCAGCGATGAACCAATGTAACCGTCGTGAAGGCGCATAGTCGTTCCAAGTGTCCCACTTCAACCACCGATGCGATCGTGGCCCGGGGCATCACGACGAGCGCGTCACCTGGCGCCCCGCGCCTACGCGCTGGCGCGTAAACTAGTTATCCTGGCGGAGCCGTCTCGACTGTCAACCAGCAAGCGGCATGTTCACGGGGGCCCCTTTGTCCGACGCGACCCATCTCGAAATCAACCTTCCCGAAATTACCGCCGGCGGCATCGCTACGGTCGTCATCATCGGCGCCGGCGCAATGGGCCGTGGCATCGCACAGGTCATCGCCGAGGCGGGGCTTCGCGCCATCCTCAGTGACAGCGACTCCGGGACACTGACGCGCGCGATGACGGGTATCGCCGCCGCTTGGGATCGAGCCGTCGCCAAAGGCCGCCTGGACAAAGCCTTTGCGACGGCCGCCCATAGTAACTTTGCTACCGATGGTTCCCTCGCCGCGGTCCGCGAGGCTGACCTCGTTATCGAAGCGATCGTCGAAAAGGTCGAAGCCAAGATCGATCTCCTGCGGGAACTCTCACCCCTGCTTCGACCAGGCGCCATCATTGGCAGCAACACGTCGTCCATCTCCATCACCCGGCTGGCGGCCGCTACTGACTGCGCCGATCGCGTCATCGGGCTTCATTTCTTCAACCCCGTCCCCGTCCTGCCCCTTGTCGAAGTCGTTCGCGGTCTCCTCACGTCCCAGGATACGGTTGGCCGTGCTATCTCCTTCGCTCGCGCCATCGGGAAAACTCCAGTCGAAGTGAACGACTTCCCCGGCTTCGTTTCCAACCGCGTCCTTTTACCGATGATCAACGAAGCGATCTTTTGCCTCGCCGAAGGGGTTGCCTCCAAGGAATCAATTGACGACATCATGAAGCTCGGCATGGCCCATCCCCTGGGCCCCCTTGCGCTCGCGGATCTGATCGGTCTCGATGTCTGCCTCGATATCCTGATCACCCTCCAGCGCGATCTCGGTGAGGACAAGTACCGCCCCGCTCCCACACTCCGCCGCCTCGTCGCGGCCGGAAAGCTCGGCCGCAAATCCGGGGAGGGCTTCTATCTCTACCCCAATCACGCCTAAGGAGGGGACGGAAGCCGGTCATGCCTGACGCAAACCCGTCCCTACCCAGTCCCTTCGCTGCAGCGCCGTCCGGCCGGCCCATTCGCGTCCTTGTCGCGAAACCTGGCCTCGACGGTCACGACCGCGGCGCCAAGGTCATGGTCCGCGCGCTCCGCGACGCCGGCTTCGAAGTCGTCTACACCGGTCTCTTCCAGACGCCGGACATGATCGCCAGCGCCGCCTTGCAAGAAGACGTCGATGTCGTCGGTCTCAGCATTCTCTCTGGCGCCCACCTCGCGCTCTTCCCGCGCATTATGGACGCGCTGCGCCAGCGCGGTCTCGACGACGTGCTCGTGGTCGCGGGCGGTACGATTCCGGCCCAAGACATTCCATCTGTTCACGCTATGGGGATTGCTGGCGTCTTCGGCCCCGGAACATCGTTCGCGGAAGCGGTCCAGTTCATCCTAAACCATGTCCCCACCCGCCACGACGAGTTATAGGCTCGTGCCCGGCCTCCTCGAACGCTTCCTCACGGGCGATTCCCGCGCCCTAGCCCGCTTGGCCACGCTCATCGAGGCCAATGACCCTGACGCCGACACCGCCCTCGCCGATCTCTATCCCCGAACCGGTCTAGCACACGTCGTCGGCATCACCGGTCCACCCGGCGCCGGCAAGAGCACCCTCGTCAACGCGCTCATCGGCGCCGCCCGTCATCGGGGCCGCCGCGTCGCCGTTATTGCTGTCGACCCGTCGAGCCCGATCTCCGGCGGCGCCGTCCTTGGGGATCGTATTCGTATGATGGAGCGCCATTCCGACAACGGTGTCTTCATCCGTAGCATGGCCACTCGCGGGAGCGTTGGCGGTCTTGCCATCGCCACCGCGGGTATCGTCCATCTTCTCGATGCCGCCGCGTATCCGCTCATCCTCGTCGAAACAGTCGGCGCCGGTCAGGATGGCGTTGACATCGCCGATCTCGCGCAAACCGTCGTCGTCCTTCAGGTGCCCGGTCTCGGTGACGGCGTCCAGGCGATCAAGGCTGGCGTGCTGGAGATCGCAGACATCTTCGTCGTCAACAAGGCGGATCTTCCCGACGCAAATGAGCTCGTTCGCCTCCTCCGCTCCTCGACGAGCCCTACCGCCAACGCCCAGGAGGTGTGGCGTCGACCCGTGCTGCCGGTGGTCTCGACCTCCGGCGACGGCATCGATAACCTGCTCGACCACATCGACGACCACCGCGCCTACCTCAATCAATCGGGGGAGGGCCAACGGCGAAATCGCAATGCGGCTCAAGCGGAAATCCTGGCACGCCTACGATCCGCCATCGAACGGCGTCTTTCGCTGTCCCCTGACCAGCTCCCGGCTCTCAACCGTGGCATCGACGACGCGGCGGCCCGCCGCGTCGCGCCGCACGAAGTCGTCGCCAACTTCCTCGCCAGCATCGGTGCTCGCTAACCCTCCCTCCGGGGCGAGATTCGACCGGCCGCCGCCCGGTTGGCGATCAACGCCGCCATCGACCCCGCTCCAATGCCGTTGTCGATGTTGACGACCGCCAAACCTGGCGCGCACGACTGCAGCATCGTCGTCAGCGCGCCAACGCCGCCACCGCCGAACCCATACCCCACCGAGGTTGGAAGGCCAATCACCGGCACCGCGACCAGACCCGCGACCACGGACGGCAGCGCGCCGTCCATACCGGCCGCGACCACCAGCGCGTCCGCCCCATTTCCAATCAGCCGTTCCAGCGGCTCGACCAATCGATGGAGCCCCGCCACACCAACATCCCACGCCTCGTCGACCGCGGTCCCCATCTCCCGCGCCATCACTGCGGCTTCCGCCGCCACCGGCATGTCGGACGTTCCCGCCGAGATCACCCCGACGCGCCCTCCCGTGCTCGGCATCGTGGAGCCGCTTTGGGAGACGACAATCACCCGCGCGACCTCATGAATTATGACGTCAAAGTCTGACTCGAACCGCTCGCGCGCGGCACTCATCGCGTCCGGCCCGCACCGGCTCGCGATCGCTCGCCCGGTCAGTTCTGTCTGCCGTTCCAACGCCGCCAACACGTCATCGACTCGCTTGAACTCGGCCTGTATGATCTCTGGAATACCCGTTCGTTCCATCCGCCCCGGGTCAAGCCGGGTCACGCTCGACGGCTGGTCCTTTGCAACCCCATCCCTTCCATTCTCTGGGGATATGTCGCTCAGGGCGGCGCGGACGGCGTCGAACGGCCCTCTCCTCATTCCCCTCGTCCCGCCTCATCTGCTGCCATAGCCTGCTCCACCACGTCCTCCGCACCGTTCGAGCCTTCTCCCCGAACTAAATGCGCCAGAAACTCCACGTTTCCCGCCGGCCCCCGGAGGGGCGACCGCACTACGTCTCGCACGCCAAACCCCGCGTCCTCCGCGCATCTGATCACTTCCTGGAGCACCCGGCGATGGACGTTCTCGTCCCGCACCACGCCTCCCCGGCCCACGTCCCGCCGCCCTGCCTCGAACTGCGGCTTGATCAATGGGACGCATGTTCCAGCGTCAGATAGGACCCGCGCCGCCGCCGGCAAGACCAGGTTCAACGGGATGAACGAAACGTCGATCGTCACGATGTCGACCGGCTCCGGTAGTCGTTCCAGAAACCGCACGTTCGTCCGATCGGACACGATAACGCGCTCATCACGGCGCAGCCGCTCCGCCAGTTGCCCGTACCCGACGTCCACCGCGTAGACGCGCTCTGCCCCGGCTTGCAGCAAGCAGTCCGTGAATCCCCCCGTACTCGCCCCAAAATCCGCTGCGACCCACCCACTCACGTCAATTCCGAACAGCCTGAGCGCCTGCGCCAGTTTTTCGCCGCCCCGGCTGGCGAACCTAGGTCGTTCCACCAAATCCAAGCGGTCTGATGGCTGCACGGTCGAGCCCGCCCGCACGACCACCACCCCATTGACCGTCACGTCCCGCGCCAGAATCAACGCTTTCGCCCGCGATCGCGACTCGGCCAGTCCACGTTCGACCATTGCCTCATCGAGACGCTCCCGCGCGCCTCGGCTCGTCTGCAACGAAGCCGTCCCCACCCTATCCTCCGACCCGATCAAAGAACGGCGACGTGTGTACGTGGCAGAGCGCTACCGCGAGGGCATCCGCCGCGTCGTCAGGATGCGGCACCTGGTCCAGGTTCAGCAGCAGACGCACCATTTCCTGGACTTGGCTTTTGTCCGCTTTGCCATAGCCCACGACAGCATGTTTGACTTCGGTCGGAGTGAATTCCACCACGCGCACCCCAGCTTGGGCGGCCGCTAGCAGGATCACTCCACGGGCTTGACCCACCGTCATCGCCGTCGTTACGTTGCGGGCGAAAAAAAGCTGCTCGACCGCCAGTGTCTGCGGCCGGTGCTCGTCTATTAGCTGGCACACCGCGTCGAAGAGAATCACCAAACGCTCTGGCATCGGCAGGGTTGAAGGCGTTTCAATCACGCCAAAGGCGACCGGTCGTGCCTCCCCACTACCATCAACCACCCCATAGCCAAGCCTGGCTGTCCCTGGGTCAATTCCGAGCGTGATCATTGCTCACCGCGGCGTCCTAGCTGACGGACTGCGCCAGAACCTCCTCCGACACGTCCAGATTTGTGAACACCTCCTGCACATCATCGAGATCCTCGAGTTTCTCCACCACCCGAATGACCTTGACCGCTACATCAGGATCCAGGCTCGCCGTCGTCTTCGGCCGCATACTCAGTTGGGCCGAAGCGATTCCGTACCCCGCTTCTCGCAGCGTTTCCCGAACTTTGTGCAAATCTTCGACTTCGGTGAAGACCTCAACCGCATCGTCATCGACCTGGACATCGCTTGCGCCAGCGTCAATCGCCCTCAAGGCGATCTCGTCCGGGTCCGTTCCATTCGGCTCCAGCTCGATTATCCCGACCCGGTCGAACATCCAGCCGACGCTCCCGTTCTCCCCAAGTGATCCCCCAGCCCGCGTCAGCGCCGCCCGTACCTCCCCGACAGTGCGGTTCCGATTGTCGGTCATCGTCTGAATCATCAGCGCGGCGCCCCCAGGGCCGTATCCCTCGTAGTACACCTCATCGTAATTCTCGCCCCCAGATTCAGCTCCACCACGCTGAATCGCCCGCTCGATGTTCTCCTTCGGCATATTCGCTACCCGCGCCCGGTCGACCGCCAGGCGCAACCGAAAGTTAGCGTCCGGGTCAGTTGACCCAGCCCGCGCCGCGACCGTGATCTCCCGCGCCAATTTCGTAAAGAGCTGTCCCCGCTTCGCGTCGGTCGCGCCTTTTTGCCGCTTGATTGTCGACCACTTCGAATGTCCTGACATCGGAATCCAGCCCTCCTACTTCGGTCACGGCCGCCAGCAGGGGCCAAGGACATAAACATCGTCAAGTATAGCAGCGCCCCTTGTGAACGCTCACCTTAGCCCACGCCTCTTGAAATGTGCGTGTCACTCCGGTACACTCTTCCCAGAGCCAAGCTAAAATGTGCGCCACCGCATTGACAATGTGAGGGGAAGATGCCAGCCCGCACTGGTCTCCATCCGCCGCCGAACTCGCGCTAATCGACCACCCCACCGCGAGCAGCGGGGGGCTTTTATTTGCTCGGTCTCCTTCGTCGATCCGTCGTCGCGCAACTCCTCCCTGCCTCCATCGCGCTCCCGGCTGCGCTCGCGTTCAAGGTGGTGAAGCGGTCGATGGTTACCAGCCTTATTGCCAAGGGCAAAGACCAGGGCTACCTCCTCTCCGACGATATCATCGCGGTATTCCCGAACGCTGAAGAGCAGATCGATCACCTGGACGACTTTTACTCGTCCCTCGTCGCCGAGGGCATCGAGGTTCTTGACCAAGCTCCGGTCCCTGTCAAACCAGCGCCGAAACCTCGCGAGTCAGCTCATGCCGGCGCGGACCGCCAGGATTCTGCGGAAGCGTTGGCCGTCGGTGTCGCCGACTCCGTCCGCCTCTATCTTCAGGAAATTGGCGAAACCGACCTTCTCACCATGCAAGAAGAAGTCTGGCTCGCGAAAAGGATGGAGCGCGGTAAAGCGGCCGAGCAGGGTTTTCTCGCCACCACGCTTTCCCGCGACGACCGCGCTTCCCTTGAGTCCGACAAGCTCGATGGCGAGCTCGCTCGCGCCCACCTAATCCAGGCTAATCTCCGCCTGGTCGTCTCCGTCGCCAAAAAGTACGTCGGCCGCGGCCTCTCCTTCCTGGACCTCATTCAGGAGGGCAACATCGGCCTCATGAAGGCGACGGACAAGTTCGATTACACCCGTGGCTACAAGTTCAGCACCTACGCCACCTGGTGGATCCGACAGGCCATCACCCGCGCCATCTCAGACCAAAGCCGGACGATCCGTTTACCCGTCCACGTCGGCGAAACGATTAACCGGGTCAAGAAAACCGGCCATCGTCTCCAGCAAATTCTCGAGCGCGAGCCGACACAGGAAGAGATAGCCCGCGCGATGGACGTTCCTCACGATAAGGTTCGCCAGGTGCTCGACGTCGCCCGCCACCCCATTTCCCTTGAAGCTCCCGTGGGCCAGGACGGCGACGCGTTTCTCGGCGATTTCATCGAAGATGAAACCATGCCGCAACCGCTCGAGTTGGCGTCCCAAGAACTGCTCAAGTCCCAAATCGGCGACGCCCTCGACAAGCTGACCGAACGCGAGCGACGGATTATTATCCTGCGGTTCGGCTTGGACGACGGGCGGTTTCGTACCCTTGAAGAAGTCGGCCGGGACTTTGGCATCACCCGCGAGCGCATCCGCCAAATCGAGGCCAAGGCGCTCCGCAAGCTCCGCCACCCCAGCTATAGCCGTAAGCTGCGCGGCTATCTCGAATAGCGCCCGCCCGTCGGCGACACCCCCGCGTTGAACATTCCCGGTTTCCTCGACAAAGCCAACGCGCGCGCCGCGGCGGGCCAATCGTTCGATGTCACCGGTTCGAATCCATAGTCAAGCGGTCAACCCTGGAGACTGCTACCAACCCCGAGTGATTGGAGCGTCGTCGCCCCTCGCGCGACCGGGCTCCCCTCTCCCGAACAGTTTGAGTTGGGGCTCCCGGTCGCCGATTGCCGGCGACGCGCCGTGGCCCCGCTGCTTCGCGCTTCGCCCGACTCGGTGGTGCGGACGCGCCGTCGCGACACGTGACCGCCCATCACCACCACCTCCCCCCCACCTGAAACGGTCCGGGAGACCGACCCCAGCCCCGGAGGGGCTTCGTGGGGTCACCCCGGGGATTCATCCCCGGGCATGTGACCCCCGTGCCCCCGCCTCCACCACCACGACCCATTTCCGCCTTGCCCCCGCGCCCTCCGCCACGGACTATAACCGCCTTGCCCGCGCACCCGCCTTCGGCCGTCGGGGATGCATCCCCGGGCGTGTGACCGCCTTGCCCCCGCATCCCTTATACGGAATCCGGATGAATACATGGCCTTGGCAGCGCCAACGTTGGCCCTTACCCCCTACCGCTGCCCAGAGGGCGCCCGCCCGATGCGCGGGAGAGGGGAGGTACAGTCGCGCGCCGGGAAGACCCACTAATCAACCGGAATTGGTATTATCGCGGCTCATGACCGCCTTAACCCCGCACCCGCCACTGGCCGGCACGAACACCCGTCTCCCCGTCCCTCCCCCCACGTCACCCCTCACATCCCCACGGGCATGGATCCCACCCTCGCCCTGCCCCCGGCGCCCACCAACCTCTCAACCCCCGCCTCCCCTCCCCGCTGCTCCTCTCGCCCGGACGGCTTCCTGTGTGGGCCGTTGGTGGCGGTTATCGCGGCTGGTCAACCCCTCACCCGCCGCGTCCGACCGGCCGATGCTGGCGACGCGCGCCGTGTTACGGCCACTGCTCGTCGCCAGCGGCTCGCGAGCTATCGGTGAAAGCAGGCCAAAACTCAAACTGTCCGGGAGAGAGGGGGTAGGGCGTGAGGGCCAAGGTCAGCGCTGACAACGCTGTGCGTTCATCCGAATTGCGTATGACCTGCTCCCGCTAAATCCTGCCCAACCGCCGTTGCACTCCTTCGCGGGCAAATCGCTCCGACACAACGCGTGGCTGGCGACCGTACGCTTTCTGAACGACGTCCGTCCCTCGTCCAAATAAACGTCACGTCTTTACGACCTGAAAGCTGAGAAGATAAGCGAAACGTTATGTCCGCCGAAGCCCATCGAATTGCTCATCACGTGTCTCAATGGAGTCCGCCGAGCAGTGTTTGCCACGTAATCGAGATCGCACTCCGGATCGGCAGTTTGTTGATTGATCGTCGGTGGCACGCACCCTTCATCCATCGCCAACAAGCAAAACGCGGCTTCTAAGGCCCCGGCGGCTCCTAATAAATGACCGCTCATCGATTTCGTCGAGCTCACCGGCAGCTGATAGGCATAGTCACCGAAGACCGCTTTCAGCGCCTGCGTCTCCAACGTTTCGTTTAGTTGCGTCGACGTTCCGTGGGCATTCACATAGTCAATCCGGTCCGCTTCCAGTCCCGCCTCGTCCAGCGCCGCCCGCATCGCCGCGACCGCGCCGGTGCCCCCAGGCGCAGGCTGTACCATGTGGTTCGCATCGTCTGTCGTGCCATACCCTTTCAACTCCCCAATAACCGTAGCGTCGCGCCGGGCCGCATGCGACGCTGACTCCAGAATCAGCACCGCGCCCCCCTCGGCCAAAACGAACCCGTCTCGCTCCGCGTCAAACGGCCGGCTGGCGGCTGCCGGATCATCGTTCCGCCTCGACAATGCGCCCATGGCGTTGAAACCGGCCACGCCAAGTCTCGTCACGGGCGCCTCGGAGCCGCCCGCTACCATCACGTCCGCCGCCCCCCGCCGGATCATCGCCGCCGCTTCTCCGAGGGCGTGGGCCGAGCTCGCGCAGGCGGACGTCGGTGCAAAATTCGGTCCGCGCGCGCCAACCGCGATCGCGACCGTTCCCGAAGCCATGTTGGGCAAAAACATCGGGACGAAGAACGGACTAAGCCGCCCCGCCCCATCCCGAATCACCGTCTCCACACCCTGTTCCAGCGTCTCCAGACCGCCCATCGCGGTCCCAATCAAGACGCCAACCCGGCCCGAACTCTCGCCATCAATCGTCAGGCCCGAGTGTTCGACCGCCTCCAGCGCGGCCGCGACGGCGAAGTGCGTGTAGCGATCGGTCCGCCGAGCGTCCTTGCGCCCCATCACCGCAACGGCATCGAAGTCTCGCGCCTCTGCCGCGAATCTCGTCGCCAAGCCCGTCGTATCGAATCGCTCGATGAGCGACACGCCTGATCGTCCCGCCTTCACCGCCTCCCAACACGCGTTCCGTGTGCCTCCAAGGGCGCAGCTCAAACCAATCCCCGTGACCACGACGCTCGACTCCGCTGTCCTGTTCACGCCTTGCTCCTCATCGACGACTTCGAGCCGGGGTCGTAGGGAGATCGCCGCATCCAAACGACGACATCAACGAGTCCCGTCGCCTCGCCACCTTCACACCCGAACACGAGCAAAGGGGCGACCGTTTCGGGCGTACGTACTTCCGAACCGCCCATCACCGATCCTTGTTTCATCGCGCCTGCCGGTGGTACGCTGCGACTGCGGTCGACCCTGCGGTGCTCGTGATGATCTACGCGGTCTTGAGCCAACAGAAAGTGAGTCGGGAGCTCCCAGCCGTGCGGTTCGCCGCGCGGGGCCGGGGCGCCCACCTGCGAAAGCAGGTTCAAGGCTCCGTTGCACACGGTACAGGCGGGGTCGGCCTTTCCCCGGAACACGCTGCCGCCTCACCAATCCCTACCAGCCGAAACGGGGTCGACGCATGATCGTACTCATCCACGGCCCAGACGCGGCCATCGCTCACTCTAAGGTCGCCGAAGTCCTGGCGCAGTACGACGCGGGCGGCGACAACACCTCCTACATCGATGGCCGCGACACGTCGCTCTCCGCCATCGCGTCCGCGGCCGGAAGCGTCGGGTTTTTCGGCGGACGCCGCGTCGTCGTCGTCCAGGATCTGATGGCGCGGGCCTCGCGCGGAGCCGGCAAAGCCGCGACGCATGATACGACCGATGCGGAGGCCGTGCCGACCGGCGGACTGGACTTCCGTTCCCTCTTTGCCGCCGTCCCAGAGCAGAATGTGCTTCTTCTCGTTGACGCGTCGCTGGATACCGTCCCTGCCGCCGTCAAAAAGGAAGCCCCCGCCGGCACCATGGTGATCGGCGCCGAGCCCCCCCGAGGGACCGCCCTCCTCTCATGGTTGGCGACCGTTGCCGAAGATGCTGGTGGCCGCTTCGACGCTCGCTCGGCCCGGCTTCTCGCCGAGACCCTGTATCCGCAAACCTGGTCGGCTCGACCGTCAAACCCGCGCTACGATCGTCCTCCTGACACCGCGCTTCTTCGCAACGAGGTCGCAAAACTCGTCCTCGCCGCTCACCCAGGCCCCATCACCGCTCAGCATATTCAACAGCTTGTCGCCGGCGTCCCCGATGACCGCCTCTTTCGCTTCGTCGAGGCCGCGGAATCCCATCGACTCGACGTCGCGGTCCTAGAGCTTGGTCGTCTGCTTGACGCCGGTGAGGAACCGGCCAAGCTCGCCGCGCAGCTTGGCCAGCAGGTCGAGCTAGGCGCGGTGGCGGCGACCGCACCCACCATCGATCCGCTGGCGGTCGGCCGGGCTCTTGGCCTAAGCACTCCGGCACGGATGGTCAATATCGCCAAAGCGCAACGTGGTCGATCTCCGGCCGCGATGGTCGCGATGCTCCAGGCAACCGTCGCCACGGACCGTGACCTCAAGCGCGGTCGCCTTCGACGTCCCGACGATGCCCTCTATCGCCTGCTCGCCCCTCTCCCACAAAACGACGGCGGCACCTAATGTGCCGCCGCCCTCCGTCTCGCGAGACCAACCAACCACCACGCGCTACGCCGCCGCTGGCGCCGACAACTTGTTCAGCTTGGCCATCAACCGCGATTTTCGCCGCGCCGCGTTGTTCGGATGGATCACGCCCTTACTCGCGACCCGATCCAGCGTGCTAATGGCTTCCAACACGGCCGCCGACGCCGCGTCGCCACCCCCATCCGTGATCGCCGCTTCGGCCTTGCGCACCGAAGTCCTCGCCGCCGTGCGAAACGGCTTGTTTCGGAGACGCCGCCGCTCTGATACCCGGATCCGCTTTTTCGCCGACTTGCTATTCGCCAAGGCCGTCTATCCCTCGCTTCGCACCCAGCTTAAAATCAACACCAAAAGAAGCGCCGTGTCGACGCTGTCTCCACGATCCTACCAGAAAGCGCCCGGCGGCTCAAGGATAGCGGTCCGGTGGCCCACCTCCGGCGCCAGACGACGTCAGCCTGTCCACATCTCCTCCCACCCTCAAGCGACCCGTTCTGCTCCCCTTCCGGCGCTATACCATCGCCGACGTCCATCGTCGCCGCGATCGGTGCCACGACGCGATCAGGAGAACGCCCCGCTGTCGTATCAGGGTCGCCATTCTTCGCGACGGGGAAGGCCCGCGTGCCAGTGACCGTCAAGGAGCGCGCCACTAAAACCTCGCACGACTGGTCGACCTGGCCATCTCCCGGCATTCCCACCTCGCCCGAAGCCTGGCTGCCCCAGTCTCCGCGATCCTCCTCGCTCCTTCAAAGTGCCTCGGTCGTCGCCCTCGCCTTCGTCGTCAGCCGCGTTCTTGGGCTGGCGCGAGAAGTCATCATCGCCCATCAATTTGGAACGAGCGGGGAAACGAGCGCCTATGTCGCCGCGTTCCGCATCCCCGATCTCCTCTTCCTTGTGATCATGGCCGGTTCGTTTGGGTCCGCTTTCATTCCCGTCTTCTCCCGCTATCTCCTACACGGGGACAATGAGAAAGCGTGGGCCCTCGCCTCCGCCGTCATTAACGCCGCGCTGGTCGCCACCATCGCCGGCGCGGCGATAACCGTGATCGCGGCGCGCCCTCTCGTCCACTACGTCGTCGCCCCGGATCTTGCGCCCCAGTATCAGGACCTCACCGTCGACCTTATGCGCGTCCTCATCCTCTCCCCTATTCTGCTTGGTCTGGGCATTGCCGCCAAGGGTATTTTGGAAGCCCAGGACTTGTTCATCCTCCCCGCCCTCGCACCACTCATCTACAATCTTGCGATCATCGTCGGCGCGCTCTTCCTCACACCATTCCTCGGCATCTTCGGGTTGGCGGTCGGCGTTGTTGCCGGCGCGTTCTGCCACATCCTCGTCCAAATGCCGGGCCTTGCCCGCTCCCATATGCGCTATCGTCCCCGGTTGAATATCCATACCGAGGGCCTCTCGGACGTCGTCCGCCTGTTGCTCCCCCGCCTCGTTGGCCAAGCTGCGTTCCAGGTTAACTTCATCGTCGTCACGTCCTTTGCCTCAGGTCTTGGCGCCCCCTATATCTCGGCCCTCAACTTTGCCTGGCAGCTCCTCATGCTGCCTCATGGCGTCGTCGCCCTCTCAGTCTCCACCGTCATCTTCCCCACCATGTCTCGCCTCTATGGACAAGGTCGCACCGACGAGCTTCGCGCCACATTCGGACGGGCCCTGCGTCCCGTGCTCTTCCTTACCCTTCCCGCCTCTGTCGGCCTGTTCTTCTTTCGAACCGCGATCGTCCAAACAATCTTTCAATCGGGAGCCTTCTCCGGCACCTCGACCGCCCTTGTCGCGCCCCCGCTCGCCCTCTTTGCCCTCGGTCTCGTCAGCTACGCCACCGTCGAGATCCTCACCCGCGCGTTTTACGCCATGCAAGACACGAAGACGCCGGTTGCCGCCGGGGTGGTCACCATCGTCATCAATATTGCCCTCAGCCGCGCGCTCATCGCTCACTTCGGCCTCGCCGCTCTCGCCTTTAGTCTCAGCTTGACCACGAGCATAGAAGCCGTCATCTTGCTGATCGTCCTCCGCCGGCGCCTTGGCACCGGATCGCGGCGCGATGTCCTCTGGCTTGGCCGTTTACTTGCGGCGACCGCCGCCATGGCCATCGTTGCCTGGTTCATCTCACCCAGGCTAACCGCCGCGACTGAACCGGGAACCGCGCCACGCCTCGTCCAAATCGCGCTCTTTCTGTACGCCCTGGGCGTTTCTGCCGGCAGCTTTCTCCTCGCCGCCCATCTCCTGCGCCTACCTGAACTCCATCAGGCCATGGCACAGATTGGTGGCAGGCTCCCCGCCACTAGCCGTATCGCCGCTCACTTAAAGCTCCCTCGACGCCATAACGATGGGCCGTAGCATACCGGGCAGGCCCCCTCTCCACTGCCGACGTAGGCGCCGCGCCGCGCCCAAACCCCGTTGGTCGCTCAACCCACGCTCGGCAGAACTGCCGTCGATTCACTCTCGGCTATACTCATGAACGATGTTCTTCCGCGAAGTCGATATAGCGAGCGCATGAGCGACGATCACAACCTTCCGATCTCCCACATCCGCAACTTCTCCATCATCGCCCACATCGATCACGGCAAGTCGACCCTCGCCGATCGACTCCTTGAACGCACCCAAACCGTCACCCAGCGTGAGATGGTCAATCAGCTCCTCGACTCCATGGATCTGGAGCGGGAGAAGGGCATCACCATCAAAGCGCGCGCCGTTCGCATGGCCTATCACGCGCGCGATGGCCAGACCTACCAGCTCAATTTGATCGACACTCCTGGTCATGTCGACTTCGCCTATGAAGTCAGCCGGAGCCTCGCCGCCTGCGAAGGTGCCCTCCTCGTCGTCGACGCGGCGCAAGGAATCGAAGCCCAAACGATGGCGAACGTCTACCTCGCCCTCGAGCTGAACTTGGCTATCGTCGCCGTCATCAACAAGATCGACCTTCCGAACGCCGACCCCGCAAAGGTCGCCAAAGAAGTGGGAGCGTTTATCGGTCTCCTCGACGACGAGATGATCCCCGCCTCCGCCAAGACTGGGGTCGGGATTGACGACGTCCTCGAAGCCGTCGTTGCCAAGGTCCCGCCGCCGACGGGCAACGCGACAGGTCCTACCCGCGCCTTGATCTTCGATTCTCATTACGACGCCTACAAGGGAGTCATCGCTTACGTCAAGGTTGTCGACGGCAAAATCGGCCGCGATGACCGCATCCGACTCATGGCGAATGGAAAGGAATCAGAGATCATCGAGGTCGGCTTTTTTGCGCCGACCATGAGCGCCGCCGGCGTCCTCGCCACCGGTGAAGTCGGCTACGTCGCCACCGGACTCAAAGTCGTCAAGGACTGTCAGGTCGGCGACACCATTACCCTCGCCGCGGCCCCCGCTCACGTCCCCCTTCCCGGCTACCGTCCCGCCAAACCCATGGTCTTCGCCGGGCTCTACCCGGTTGATAGCGAAGAGTATCCCCTCCTGCGCGACGCGTTGGAGCGCCTTCAGCTCAACGACGCCTCACTCACCTATGAGTCCGAGTCCTCGCTCGCCCTCGGCTTCGGCTTTCGCTGCGGCTTCCTAGGATTGCTCCACATGGAGATCATCCAGGAGCGGCTAGAGCGGGAGTACGACCTAGACCTTCTTGCGACAGCTCCTAGCGTCGAGTACGAGGTCACCATGCACGGTGGCCGCATCGTCAACATCGACAATCCCTCGGTGATGCCCTCTCCTGGCGAAATCGAAGAGATCCGCGAGCCGTGGATGAACATCGCCATCATCGTCCCCTCTCGCTTCATCGGCGCCGTCATGGAGTTGGTCACCACCAGGCGTGGGCTCTTCAAAGAGCTGACCTACCTCGATGAGGATCGCGTTCAACTGACGTTCCAAATGCCGCTTGCGGAGCTCATCGTCGACTTCTACGATCAGTTGAAGAGTCGCACCCAAGGCTATGCGTCCCTCGATTACACCTTCGCCGATCTTCGCCCCGCCGATCTGGTCAAACTCGATGTCCTCGTCAATGCGACGCCGGTCGACGCGCTCTCGCTCATTACCCACCGCGACGACGCCTACGTGCGAGGCCGAGAGCTCGTCCAAACCCTTCGCCAGCTCATTCCCCGTCAGATGTTCGACGTCCCAGTGCAGGCCTCGATTGGCAGTCGCGTCATCTCCCGTGAGACCATCCGAGCCATGCGGAAAAACGTTCTCGCCAAATGCTACGGCGGCGACGTCTCCCGGAAACGCAAGCTGCTCGAGAAGCAGCGCGAAGGCAAGGCCCGCATGAAGACGGTCGGCAGTGTCGAAATCCCACAGGAAGCCTTCATGGCCGTCCTCAGCCTCGGTGGTGACAAATCCGGCGCTGGAAAGGGATAAGCACACGCCTATGCCGCCTACCATCACCGTCGTCGGCCTCGGACCGGGGGATCCCGGTCTCCGCACCCTCGCTACCCAACGTGCCCTCGATGCCGCCGCTCGCATCCTCCTTCGCACCCGTGTTCATCCGGGTCTTGATGACCTTGTCGATGATCCGCGGGTCTCAGACTGCGACGACCTCTACGAACGATCGCTCTCCTTCGACGATCTCTACTCCGAGATCGCCGGCCGCGTCATCCAGCTTGCCGAGCAGGAGCCGCGCCGAAGCCTCGTCTTCGCGGTTCCCGGCCATCCACGATTTGGTGAGCGAAGCGTTCGACTCATCACCGAATCCGCGGCCGAGCGCGGCATCGCCGTCCTCGTCCAAGCCGCCGTCTCCACGGTCGATGTCGTCGCCAGCGCTATCGGCTTGGACCCGCTTACCGACGAAGCGCAGCTTGTCGATGCGGTACACCTCTCGGGCATCCTCGATCAGAGTCCCTTCGCTGGCGGCCTCATCTCCATTGACCCGACCCGGCCCTGCCTCCTCGCCCAGGTCTACGCCACCACCATCGCCACGGGCGCCAAGCTCGCCCTGAGTCGCCTCTATCCCGACAACCACCCCATCGTCATCGTCCACGCCGCCGGCATCCCCAACCAAGAACGGCTGGTCCACTGCCTCCTCTTTGAGCTGGATCATCAGCCGTTAGATCACCTGACCAGCGTCTTCATTCCCCCACTTCCCTCCCTCGCGGCGCATCGCTCGCCGCTGATGCTTCAACGAGTCGTTGCCCACCTCCGGACGCCCGAAGGGTGTCCCTGGGATCGCCAGCAATCCCACGCCTCGCTCCGCGACGCCGTCATCGAGGAGGCGTACGAAACGCTCGATGCCATCGACGCCGGCGATACCGGCAACCTCGCGGAGGAACTGGGCGATCTCCTGCTCCAGGTCGCCCTCCATTCCCAAATCGCCGAGGAAGCTGAGGAGTTTCTCCTCGAAGATGTTTACGAACACGTCAATCGCAAACTCATCCGTCGTCACCCGCACGTCTTCGCCGACGCCCAAGCCCTCACCCCCGCCGACGTTGTTACCACCTGGGATTCGGTCAAGGAAGCCGAGCGCTCCACGTCCGGAAAGCCGCCAACCGACCTTCCTGATCATCCTCTTGACCGCCTTCCCCGCTCGATGCCATCGCTGCGTCGCGCCGCAACGCTCCTCGGCCCCCGCAAGGGATCGCTCCCTCGGCCACCGGAGCGTGAGCAAGCCGACGCGATCGGGGACGCCCTCCTCGCCTCGGTTCAGCGGGCGATCCTCGCCGGTCTTGATCCTGAAACCATGCTTGACGACGCCCTCCGCCGGCACATCGTCGCCGAGGATGCGGGCGCAGCGCCGGCCGGGACCGCCGTCCCCCTGGCGGGAAAGGTAACAGCGTGACTGAATCTGAGACGCGTTCCCCGGAACATACCGGACGACTGACCTGCGGCTCCCTCCGCGCGGGGGACGCGGACCAGACCGTCACCCTTAATGGCTGGGCTCATCGCCGGCGCGATCTCGGCGGCCTCATCTTCATCGATCTTCGCGATCGCTACGGCATCACTCAGGTCGTCTTCAATCCACAGATCGCGCTCGGCGCGCATCGCGCCGCCAGCGAGGTCCGCAATGAGTATGTCCTCGAAGTCACCGGCGTTGTCCGTCTGCGGCCCGAGGGAACCGAAAATCTTCGCCTCCCCACCGGCGCAATTGAGATCGAAGGACATGATCTATCGATCCTCAACGAGGCGAAGACCCCGCCCTTCTATGTGAATGAGGAATCCGATGTCGAGGAGAGCGTCCGCCTCAAGCACCGCTACCTCGACCTCCGCCGTCCCGGTATGCAGCACACCATCATCCTCCGCCACGACATCGTTAAATTCATGCGCGATTACCTCATTGAGCGTGCCTTCATCGAGGTCGAAACCCCTCTCCTCATCAAGAGCACGCCGGAGGGCGCTCGCGACTTCCTCGTCCCCAGCAGTGGTTTTCCCGGCAACTTCTACGCCCTCCCCCAATCGCCTCAGCAGCTCAAACAGCTCCTCATGGTCGCCGGCCTCGATCGCTACTTCCAAATCGCCCGTTGCTTCCGGGACGAGCCACAGCGGGCGGATCGTCAACCGGAGTTCACCCAGCTCGATCTCGAAATGTCCTTTGTCGAGACAAACGATGTGATGTCCCTCATCGAAGACCTCTACGTCGCGCTCACCGAACGCTTCTCGGACAAGCGCATACCCCGCAAGCCCTTTCCCCGCCTCACCTATCGCGATGCCATGGCGCGCTTCGGTAGCGATCGACCGGATCTCCGTTTTGCCGTTGAACTGCGCGACGCCTCGGAGGCGCTCCGCGCCACCCAGTTTCAAGCCTTCAGCCAAACCCTCCAGGCTGGCGGCATCGTCAAAGCGATCGTCGCCCCCGGCTGCGCCGATTATTCCCGTCGTGAGCTCGACGAGCTCACCGAGCTCGCGAAACGGGGTGGCGCCAAGGGCCTCGCCACCCTCGCCGTCCGCACCGACGGCGTCCGCTCCCCGATCGCCAAATTCCTCTCGCCGGAGGAGATCGCCGCCCTGACCACGAGACTTGATGCCACCGTTGGCGACCTCGTCCTCGTGGTCGCCGACGCGCCACCAGTCGTCGCCAAGACCCTCTCCGCGCTACGCGATGAGATCGGCCGCCGCCTCGACCTCGCCGATCCCAATCAGCTCGCCTATGGTTGGGTTAATGAGTTCCCACTCTTCGAGTGGGACGAAGAAGGTCACCGCTGGGACGCCACCCATAATCCCTTTTCGGGCTACCTCGCCGAAGACACGCCGCTCCTCGATACCGATCCGGGCGCTGTCCGCGCCGCCCAGTACGACCTGGTCGCGAACGGGCACGAGCTCGGCGGCGGCAGTATCCGGAACCATCGCCGCGCCGATCAAGAGCGCCTCTTTGGGCTCATGGGATACCCAAAGGAGGAGCTACCCTCCCGCTTTGGCGCCCTTCTCGAAGCGCTCGACTACGGCGCTCCCCCGCATGGCGGCATCGCGATGGGCGTCGATCGCACCGTCATGCTGCTGGCCGATCAGGACAACATCCGCGAGGTCATCGCTTTCCCCAAAAATCAGCGCGGTATCGACCTCATGTTTGAAGCGCCCGCCGCGGTCGCATCAGACCAACTCGATGACCTCGGCATCACACTTGATCCCGAGAAAATCGTCCAGATCGGCTAGCGGTGCCGACCATCCGCGCCAGACACCAGGGCATTAACCCTCACCAACCTTCGCGCCAAACCCGAGCTCCGCGAGGAGTTCCCGGGCGACGCCTTCTTCGTCCCAGGGACGCTTCTCCCGCCCCCAAATGATGCTCCCCTCGTGCCCTTTACCCGCCAGCAGAACGCAATCGTTCGCCGAAGCGATTGACAACGCATGCCGCACCGCCTCTCTCCGATCCGTGATGCGGGCGAAGCTCGTCCCTTCAATCGCCCCCGCCCTAACGGCGCCCGCCGCGATCTCCTCGATAATCGCGTCCGCGTCTTCATTCCGCGGATCCTCGCTGGTGAACACCGCGTAGTCAGCGTATCGCGCCGCGATCGCGCCTTGCTTCGGCCGTTTTTCCACGTCCCGCTCGCCCGCGCTCCCAAAGACGACGATTAAGTGTCCCCGGGGATGCAACCCGCGCAGCAGCGACAGAACCTTTGCCAGCGCATCCGGTGTGTGCGCGTAGTCCACGACGATCGCGAATGGCTGCCCGGCATCGACCCCCGCCATTCTCCCTGGCACTTGCGGCGCCGCCGCCAATGCCGCCACCGCTGTCTCTAGCCCGATCCCTGCCGCCAGCCCCGCGCTCAGCGCGCAGAGTGCATTGGCAACGTTAAACCCGCCAATCAATGGAACCTCAGCCCGTGCCTCCCCCCATTCGTCGGTCTCAACCGCAAATGCGCTACCCCGTCGGTCCAACACCACGTCGACCGCGCGCACGTCGGCAGACCTCCCCTCGGCGCTGTACCGGAGGACCTTGCTACCCCCCGCGTACGCCGCCATCAGCGCCGCGCCTGAGTCGTCCGCATTTATTACGGCCGTACCGCCCGCTTCTCCGACTCGTTCGAACAGCAATCCCTTTGCCTGCTGATACGCCTCGACCGTCCCATGAAAGTCAAGATGCTCGCGCGTCACGTTGGTCACGGCGCCAATCGCGAACGCGACCCCGTCGAGGCGATGCATGGCTAAACCGTGCGATGTCGCTTCCACGGTCGCCCAGCTCGCTCCCGCCTCCACCATCTCCCGCAGGTATCGTTGAATATCGATTGACTCCGGCGTCGTTTGCCGCGTCTCGTGGGTGTCGCTTCGGTTGCCGACCCGGATTTCAACCGTGCCGATTAGCCCGGTCGTCAGACCCGCGCCGCGCAAGATCGCGTCGATCAGAAAACTCGTCGTCGTCTTCCCGTCCGTCCCCGTGATTCCAATCACGCCCAGTTCGCGCGAGGGATGTCCGTAAAACGTCGCCGCGACGGCGGCCAGCGCGGCCCTGCTATCCGGCACGATCAATTGAGGCACGTCGACGCCGGTGTCCCGCTCCACGAGACACGACCCCGCACCCCGCTCGACCGCCTCCCGGCAAAATGCGTGGCCGTCGACGTCGGCTCCTCGCAGCGCAACGAACAAGTCGCCCCGTTCCGTCGCTCGCGAGTCGTACACCACGCGCGTCACACGCGCCGCGGGATCTCCGACCAATCTGCTTCGCCCCAGCCCCTCCGCCAGTTCACTGAGGCTCAGCAACCGGTCGCTCATCCGTCCTCAGTCCCCCAGTTAGAGCGATTCACTGACGCCGTTGCCAACAGCCGTGTGGACCGTTCCTTGCGTCGCCTCAACCATCGCCATCGCGGCCACACGCCAATCTGCCAAGCGTGATCGACCCTTTTTCCCAACACGATCGACCACCGCATGATGACGGGAAGCCGAATGATCGTGCCGCCCCCCGTCCCGTCACCCCCCGAAGCGGTATACGCGGCGTGCCGCGAACGCCAGCATCGGCCGGTAGCGCCGCTCCAGCGATGGCGGATACGATACGATCTCTCCCCCAAAACGCACCTTAAATTCGTACAGACCGCGCCAATCATCTCCCCGCGTGCCAGCCAACCGCGACCCCTCATCGACCTCTGTCGACGGCGGATCCTCCGCTGGGATGCCCCACAGATCGTATCGCCGGCATCCCAGTGAGCGCGCCCAGCGCATCGCTTCGAACTGCAGATAGAAGCCCGCCCCATGTGCCCGATGCCTCGTCGAGGACGCGCCATACATATAGATCGCCTCCTCCCCGAACCGCGCCGCGATCACCCCCGCCACCGGCTGTCCCTCAATAAGCGCAAAGAGCAGCACGGCGTCCGACCCAAAGACCCGCAAAAAATCGGCGTAGTAGGAGACCGAATGCACCCCGAAGCGGTTTCGAGAGGCCGTGTCCGTCAGCAACTCGTAAAACGTCTCGATCGCGCTATCGTCTGGGTAGGCCCTCGCCGCCGTCACGCCCCGGCGCTGTGCCAGCCGGATGTTGTAGCGCGTCTTTTGATGCATCTGATTGAGCAGCGCCTCGTCCTCAAGGAGCGGCACCTTGACCGTCCGGCCCGGTTGGATATGTTCCGGTCCCCGCGCGAAGCCCGCCGCCCGGTACCGCCCGCTCAGCGGCAGGCGCGTTTCCGGCTCGACGATCAACGAGAGCGCTCGCCGCTCGCGGCACCTCTCGTCCACCTCTGTGAACAACTCGCGCGCCACCGTCCCGTCACAGGCTGACAGCACCGGCCCTCTCGGCAGATAGCCGATGCTGAACGGGCCCCGGCTCCGAAAAAGCACCTGCGCCAGACCCGCCTCACCGTTCGTGACGACTCGTATTCGCTCCACGCTCCAGCCATGGAGCTCCTTGAACATTCCCCAGCGCCACGACTGCAGGAAATGCCCGGAGGCCGCTTGCACCTCGTCGTCCCAGGCACGTTGTTCGTCCACCTGCCGAAGGCCAGACCGCGGCTCGCGGGCCGCTGGCATCATAGGACGACTCGCAACGGGTCTGCCGCGGTGACGGCTTCCTCCATGGCGTCTTGGAGCAATTCGACGTCCACTTCACCAGCATCGTCGACGAAGGCCTGAAGCACCGAGATCGCTGCCCGCCCGCCGATCCGCCCGAGTGCCACGATCGCTGCCTGACGGACTTCCGCGTCATGATCTTGAGCCAGCCCGCCAAGCTCCGGTACTGCCTCATCATCGCGGAGCTCACCCGCCGCCCGCGCGGCTTCGTAGCGGAGTTCCGCGTCAGGGCTGGCCAGTTCCTCCCGGACGATCGGCAGCCACCGCTCGTCCAAACTCCGGCCCATCGCGTAAAGCGCGCTCGCTTGGAGATCGTGCTCCCCGCTTTCGTACGCGAGGCGAATCACCTCCCCTATATCGTCGTCCCCAGCCAGGACACCAGCCGACTCCAAGGCTCTCCGTCGGACCACGAGCGGTCCGCGCCCTGCCGCTTGGTCGATCAAGAGATCCCGAATCTCCCTCGCGACGGTGTCGCCCAGTTCACCCGCGACGGCCTTGTCGGCAAATCGACTCAAGCCCCGCAGTGCCTCAGCTTGGACATCTTGGGAGACATCCTCTGAAGCCATCTCCATCAGTCGTCCGAGCAGGTCCGACCCCTCGTCCTCCCAAAGACCCGCGACGACCAATTGGCGGACCGCCGCGGAGTCGTCATCGAGCGCCAAACGGAGCGCGCGGCCGAAATTGAGGTCGATCCGTTCCTCACTCAGATCAGTCATCTGGCGCACGACCGCGAGCCGCGTCGCCTCCGGCAAGGGTTCCCACATGCGGGCCAGCGAACGTGCGTCCTCACGTCCCAGGTCGGACAACCGTGCGACGTCCACCGCCGTCACCGGCCCGGCCGCGATACTCGCCAGCGTCGCTTGCAGAGGAGGACCGTCGCTCCCGCCGTCGGCGTTAGGAAGGAGTGCCGGGAACATAGGTATACGCGTCCGGCTGATCGGGATCGCGAGAAAACGCCCCGGTATCGTCGTGCTCCAAAATGGTTCGCAAGAGGTGCGCCGAGATGGGGCGCTCCACGTTCGCACCCGCTAACAGGGTCGCGAAGTCCGCGGAGAAATTCGCCTCGCGGTGCTCGCCAAACCGCTCAAACGTGACCGCCACCACCGACTCCGGTCGACGCCGTACCTTCTCATCGACCGGCTTCTCTCCGTTTAAGCGGCCATATCGCTCCTCGGTCAACAGCATCCCCTCCTCCACGCCGCACGCATACGTCGTCGGCCGGAAGACGTATCGCTGGGCGCGCCGCTCGTCCAATTCCACCAAGCGAGCACTCTGTCCCGCCTCCGCGATGTACTCAACGAGATAGTGCCCATCGTTGTCCGTCGGCGCGATCGAGAGAATCGCCCCAGCAACGAGATTCTCGGCATACAGATCGTCCAATCCCAGGATAAAGCCGCCTCGATTCGGCGTTGGATATCGAAGCTCGACCAGGTAGGTCGTGTACGATTGCGGACTCTCAAACGTTAGGACCGCCGACTTCTGGGCGGGGAGCAGAGGCGCTAGTAACAACGATTGCATATCAGCGTCATATGGCAACAAACCGTGCTGGTACTCATAGAACGTCAACACATGGTCCACCGGCGTTCGCGTCCGAACAGCTGGCGCCTCGCCCATCTCCTCCAACAGATACCGGTAGTCTGATCCTATCTCGTTCGGCTTACGACGGGACGTGCCAATCTGCGGCAGCCCAGACGTGCTCCAGAAACGTTGGTTCGAGGTCCCGACAAACTCAAACTCGCGGTGCTCCCGCGAAAGTCGGAAGTTCACCGCGAATCGTAACGCCTCGAAGTCCGCCGACCCCTGCCGGACACCGAGTACATCCTGAACGAGGACGTCGTCCGGCAGAGGCTGCTCCTGCTCTTGCAAGTAATCCTTCATCCGTCGCAGGTCACCGCGGCTGAAGCGTTGCACCCGATCTTCCATCAGCCACTGCTCGCCAAAGTTGGCGACGCGTGGGTCGGCTTGCAATCGCTCCCTCAACGCCGCCGCCAGATCAGAGTCATCTACCTCCGTGACGTCCGTCGGTGTGGCCACCGGCACCGTAATCGTCCGTGCCGCCACCGGCACCGCCTCCGGCTCGACCTCCCGTTCGGGCTCGACGTCAATTACCGTCGGCTCTCCCTCGTCGCTACCGACCGTGACTTCGGCGATCAGAGCCTCGCGGATCGCCTCCATTGCCTCCGCGTCTTCGGCCCCAGCCTCGATGCCTTCTTCGTCCTCAAAGTCCAAGTCGTCAAGGACCGCCGGCAATGTTGCCCACGACGGATCGACCCGCGCCCGCTCTCGTATCGGCTGTGGCGGCAGCTCTGGCTTGGGAAGTGGCGTCAAAAATCGCTGCGCGAACGTATGTCGCGACGCCGCCTGCGGTTCGCCCGCTTTGCGTCCTTCCCGTGTCGTCACGATGACCCGTTCGTCGCCGATCTGCTCGATCGTGAAAACGTTCGGATTCGCCGCGCTCATCGCCTCCAAGCGGCCGACCGCTTCCTCCGCTGACAAACCCCCTTCACCCGCCAGGTAATCGGCGACCGATGAGAGCGACGCTCGAATCGGCGCGTCAGCGGACATGAAACGACCCCGTGCGCGTAATAATTCCAGCACCTGCTCCGCGAGCTGCCGGTTTTCACGAGACCCACTAAACTTAATGGCGGCGCGTTCTTCCTGAACTACCATTCCCTATCCTTCCAGCCTCATCATCGCGCAGCGTTAGATCCCATCAACGTCGTACCGAGCGCACGTCGGCAACCTTCAGCATGGGCCGATCCAAGCCAGCCGCACCACGCATGTCTCGACGTGAATAATCGGTATCCGCTACCCCGCTACGTGGGCTGCCCCGATCCCGCGGGACGCCGCAGGGCATCAATCAATTGCTGCGTCGTCAACGGCTGCACCGCGTTCCGCAACAATGTCAACAAGAGGGCCACGTCTTCGTCGTTCAATTTCACTCGCGGGGCCATCTATGCTCCAGTCACCGTCCTGCCGCACCGACGAGCGCGTTCGCCGAGCGCGTCTCGTTGTAGCTCGTTTTATTGTAGTGCCATGCCTGTCGCGCCGCCAACACAAGTCTATTCCCCTCGCCTAGCGGGGACTCCCAGGCCCGTCGCATGGAGTGTCCGCTACCGCTCGACCGTCGGCGGATGAATCACCTCAATGAAGGCGCAGGCTTGCAACAACGGCCGCCGCGCGTACAATTCCGCTTAGGCGCCCGTAGCTCAGTGGATAGAGCGCTTGCCTCCGGAGTAAGAGGTCGCAGGTTCGAGTCCTGCCGGGCGTACCACCACCTGAAATCCTCCTGTCTCGGCTCGGTATGCAGTCGAGACCTCGACGTTCGGCTAGCTCGCAATGTTGAACAGCTACCCGAAACACTCGCCGGCCTGCGTGTCGCAGCCTTTACCTGGCTAATGCTCCATCCCTTGCTCACCCCTGCCGCCCAGAGTCAATAACAGTCCCTAGTAGCGATCTATCGTACTGCGAAGCACAATCTATTATTCTTTTTTAATTGCCTATATAGATAATTAGGTCATTTATGGTACATGGTTATGTTGCGGTGTTCCAATGTGCTTTAGATGTTAGGGATATCTACGTATCTTTTGAGCACATAGCGAAAACGCTAGCGCTGGGCGTCATTGAGCTAAATCCTCTACCAGTAACGAACCCTGCGTCCTCAATGATATGGATCGGCCCGTGATTGGGATCGGCCCGTAACGTCGGCCGCAAGCGTGCATCTGCTTCCGGCGTCAAAGGAAGTAGTCGTACGCCTTGTCGCGCCGTCCGTGACCGCCCTTTTGATGAGCGGGTAGCTTCGATGCTGTGCGGAGGCAGCGGTCCTACGGGGCCAACTCACATCGGTACATAGGCCAGCGCTTCGTGTCGGCGCTGCTCTTTGTTCCCCAAGGGTAATCGGGTTCGCGATCGTAAATCTGATGCTGACCTTGGAAAAGCGCCTCAAGCACTCTCCGATCGGCTTGACCTGCATCCTGTCGTTGACAATTTTATTATCCGCTGCTAATATATTATTAGTCAGCAGTCACTAAAATACAGTTAGGAGGAGAAACGGATGACAGGCAACAAACTCACGTACCAGAATGGGGATTCGATGGAGCAGATGACGGCAGTGCAGTTCCGGCGGTACGGCGGACCAGAGGTCTTGGACGTGGTGACGGTGCCGCGACCGGCGCCTCGCGCTGACCACGTGCTCGTGCGGGTGGAGGCGTCCGCCGTGAATCAGCACGACGCAATTGTCCGCAGCGGTGCATTAAAGATGGTGACCGGCCGGAAGTTCCCGCTCGGTCTGGGGTTGGATTTCGCGGGGACAGTGGTCGCATCCGGCGCGGATGTGAAGGAGATGAGCACAGGGACGCGCGTGTGGGGAATGGTATCGCCGCGGTCGCGCCACATAACCGGGGCCGCGGCGCAGTTCGTCGTTGTGCCGGCGGTCCGGGTGGCCGCGATGCCGGATCGCCTGTCGATGACCGATGCGGCCTCTTTGGTAACATCGGGAACGACTGCGCTGCGAGCGTTGTGTGACGTCGGCCGTGTCGAGTCAGGCGCGCGGGTGTTGGTCCGCGGCGGCGCCGGCGGCGTCGGAATGATCGCCGTGCAGGTCGCCAATGCTTTGGGCGCTCACGTTACCGCACTGGTCAGTCACCGCGACCTTGAGTTCGTCACGCAACTCGGTGCGCACGAAGCCCTGGACTACCGGGCGGTCCAGCCTCGGCAGCTCGAACCCTTCAGTGTCATCCTCGATACCGTTGGCACCGACCTTCTGGCCCATCGGCGACGCCTAAGCCGCGGCGGACAGATGATTACCGTCGCATTTGGCTCCGGCAAAGCAATCGCATCGATCGCCGCTTCGGCTGTATTCGGGCCAAAGAGAATCCGCACCTTCAGCAGCTACCCCGATCAGCGCCTACTCACCGACCTAGCACAGTACGTCGAATCCGGTGCAATATGGCCCGTTGTCGACACCATTTATCAACTGCGGCAGATCACCGATGCGCACCGGGCACTCGACGAATCAGGTCGCCGGGGAAAACTTGTCTTGACGACGGCTTCGTGATCGCAGCAGTGGTACCGTTCAGCACCCGCTCGAACGCCGAGTCGACCGCCACGACCGAGGCAGCGTCATGTTCGCCACCCCGCCTGCAGCGTCATCGCCGTCAGTACCTAGGACCTCAGCAGTGAGATCGTCATGACTACCACATCCAGCCCACAACAAAAGTCCACCCGGCAGCGCGTCCCGGCTGCCGAGCGGCGCGACGCGCTGATCGAGGCGGCCGTCCACGAGTTCGCACGAGGCGGCCTGCACGGGACGCCGGTAGACCGGATCGCACGGCGCGTCGGTGTCGCCCAGCCATACGTTTTCAGCCTTTTCGCGAGCAAACGTGAACTGTTCTTGGCCGCCGTCGAGCGCGGCTTCGAGCAGGTCGCGGACACCTTCACAAAGGCAGCAACCGAGTTCGACACCGCGATCGCCTCGCCCGACGCGGATGTCCTCACCGCGATGGGCAACGCCTACCCTGCGCTGCTCAAGTCCGACCGCGACTCACTGATGCTCCAACACCAGGCCTACGCTGCCTGCGACGACGAAGTGATCCGCGACCGCGTCCGCGCCTGCTACGCGCGGCTCGTCGCCCACGTCGAGCGGCTATCGGGCGCCGAACCAGAGCGGATCGACGAATTCTTCCACCATGGCATGTGGCTCAACGTCGCCGCGGCGATGGGCGTAGTGGACCTGTCGGCCGGGGGCGCATGGCTCCGTGCCGAGCAGCAGGGTTCGCAGCAGACCGGCTAACGCGGCGGCGCGGCTCACCCCTTCCCGACCATCCGCATCAAGTTAGCCTCGCGCTTGGTAAGGACCGAGCGGGCACTATGCCCACGGAGCGATGCAAGGACGTTTCAGCGTCACCGTGAGACTGCTGGACCTCTCTCGTTCTCTTTTTCGGCTCGACTACATTCCCCTGTACGGCAGCTGACCATATGCGCCAGGGATATGAGGCTCTCGCTCGAAACCGCGCTTAAAAGGAGCCCTATTGCTCCGGAGCAAGAAGTGGCAGATTCGAGTCCTGCCGGGCGTACCAACTAGGGTCAATGTCTTTAGACCCTCTCCGAGACCGCTTGCTTGTCAAGCACAAATGGACATGGCATCAACATTGGGGAAGATATAGGACGTGCCGAGGTTGAGTCTCCTGCCCTTCGTCAATTCTGTCGTGTGGCCATGTTGTTAAGCCACAGGGGTGCACATCTTCATGCCCGCATAGGCATCAACTTTAGCCCCGGAAGGGTAACGGAGCGGGGCCACTCTAGCATGGTGGACAGGCGCTACCGTCCGCCACGTCGAGAGGAGCCCCGCATGGAGAGTCTGCCAAGGGTGGCCGCGGCCATGCAGCATGTCTTGACCGAGGTCGCCGAGCGGGCCGCCCGCGAGGCCGGCTTCGTGCGCCGCCGCCGGGTCGTGACCGGTCCGCTCTTCGTCCAGGCGCTGGTGCTGGGCTGGCTGGCCCGGCCGGAGGCAACGCTGCACCAACTGGCCCAGGCGCTGGCGGTTCTGGGTGCGCCGATCAGTCCGCAGGGGGTGGCCCGGCGCTTCGGCCCCGAGGCGGCCGACCTGCTGGGGCGGGTGTCGGGAGCCGCCGTCGGCGCGTTGACCGCGCCGAGAGGAACGGGCGTGCCGCTGCCGGCCCGCTTTGCCGGGGTCTACGTCCTCGACTGCACCACCGTCCGCCTGCCCGACGCCCTGGCCGCGGTCTGGCCCGGCTGCGGCGGCCGCACCGGGCGCGGGACGCAGGCCGCCCTGAAGTTGCAGGTCCGGCTCGACCTCGCCGGCGGGGGACTGGAGGGGCCGGTGCGGCTGACCGGCCGGACGCAGGACACGGCCGGTCCCCTCCACGCGGCGCCGCTGCCGGTCGGCGCCCTGCTCCTGGCTGACCTCGGCTCCTGGAGCCTGGGGCGGTTCCGCGGGCTCGGGGAGGCGGGCAGCTTCTGGCTGAGCCGGCTCGACCCGCGCACCGTGGTCCTCGACCCGGCCGGGCGGCGCCTCGACCTGCCGAGCTGGCTGAACCGTCGGGGAGCGGTGACGGTCGAGGCGCCGGTCCTCTTGGGGAGCGCGGCGCGGCTGCCGGCACGGCTGCTGGCGGCGCGGGCCCCCCAGGCCGTGGCTGACGAACGGCGGCGCAAACTGCGGGCGGCGGCGAACCGGGAGGGCAAAGCTCCCCCGCAGGCCACGCTGGCGCTCGCCGGCTGGACGGTCGCCGTCACCAATGCTCCGGCGGAGCGGTTGACGCTCGCCGAAGCGTTCGTGGTGGGCCGGGCCCGCTGGCAGGTCGAACTGCTGTTCAAGTTGTGGAAGCGGGACGGGCACCTCGCCGTGAACCGCAGCGCCGACCCCTGGCGGGTCCTGTGCGAGGTCTCCGCCAAGCTGGTCGCGCTGCTCATCCAGCACTGGATCCTCCTCATCGGCTGCTGGGCCATCCGCGACCGCAGCCTGGTGCGCGCGGCGCAAACCGTGCGCGGGCACGCCGCCTGCCTGCTCGCGGCGCTCGGCCAACGCGATCGGCTCGTCACCGAACTGCGGGTCATCGCCCGCTGCCTCGGGGCCGGCTGCCGTGTCGCCCCGCGTCGCGCCACGCCCAGCGCCTTCCAGCTCTGGCTCGACCCCGCCCTGGCGGGCTTAAGTTGATGCCTATGGGGTGCACATCTTCATGCCCGTCGGCATCAGGGGAGGGTCGCCCGTCTCCAGCACCAGCTTGCCCAACACCACGGCCTTCAGTATCACCATTACCTAAGGCGGTATGCGCCACCACGTCTTTATTGGAGATAGCGTCGCCCGCCTCCAGGACGACCTCAGTGCCTGGGTCGGTCAGATCCTCGACTGGTCCGGGCGCTTCGCCCGCCCCTCCCCGGACAACGTCAGCCGTGCCAGCTTGGAGCCTCCAGCCAATCGACCCCGACGAGGCGGCGACGGATCTCCGGGATGGTGAGCCGGACGCGCGCCAAGTGGGAGCGGCCCGGCCCCCGCTCCGGCGTGCCGCGGCTGAGCCGCCGCGAGTCCCTAGCGGTGGCGCGCGTCGGTTCTCGTTGTGTCGACAGCGCCGCGTTAAACTCCGCTGCAGCGTCCCCCCAACCCTGTCGCCGGATGGCAATATGTTGTACCAAACTGCTCGCTACCGTCGCCCTTTCAGCAATGGAGCCCATCTCCGGGCAGGAAGAGAAAGCGAAAATGCCAATAGGAGCGGTCCCCGACCGGTATCGAGACATCCTCGAAAGCACGACGCTTGGCCATCTCGCGACGGTCGATCCGAACGGACGGCCCCAGGTGAACCCGGTTTGGTTTATCTGCGAAGGCCAGCAAATCCTTCTTAGCGTCAAGTCCGAAACCAGCAAATACCGGAACATGCGCGACAATCCCAACGTGGCGATCTCGTTTTTGGATTTGACGCGGCCCGACCGCTACCTGGAGATCCGGGGCTCGGTCATTGAACTCGAACTCTTCGACAATCTTTCTTGGGTGAATCACCTCGCCCGCAAATATACTGGCGCCGATTTCGACCAAGGAGCCAACGGCGAACACCGCTACAAAGTGACAATCCGCGTCGACTCCTGGACAGCGCAAAACTGATCGTCTCGTCATGCGTGAACCGAACGATCGCGAGAGGAAGCCCATCCACCCTCTGCCGCAGCCGCCGGTTCGCTCGCATAGGAAATGCTTCACCCGCGGCGCTAAAGGGGACGCGGCTGATTGTGTCCTCCTCGGTGCCAGCGCTCACGCGTGGGGCGCGTGCCGACACCGTGCCACCGAAGACTGAGCCGCGACGACAGCGACGCCAAGACAGTCGCGTTCGGCTTGATGATGAGCGAGTCAACGACGCTTTCGTGCTCCTGCGGATCCTGACAACCTACCGCTCATCGCTCCCCCTGGCGCCCGTCAAGCGCACCGACTGGTAGATGAGGACGACGACGTCCGGGCCGAGCGGCTTCGTCTCGATCAACTTCAGCGCCGTCGCAGCGCTCCCCTCACCGAAGAGACGTTTGCCGTGTCCGACTACGATCGGGTGGACCATCAGCCGGTACTCGTCGATCACGTCGTGGGGCATCAGCGAGTTGACCAGCTCGGCGCTGCCCCCAATCAAAATATCCTGACCCGCCTGCCGTTTCATCTCTGACACCGCCGCCGCGACATCCCCCTTGATCAGGTGCGAGTTGTTCCACCCGACCTCACCGAGCGTCGTCGAGGCAACGTGCTTGGGGAGGCCGTTCATCCGGTCGGCGAACCCCTGCTCGTCTATGATGCTGGGCCAGGCCGCCGCGAACCCTTCATAGGTGACCCTCCCCAGCAGGAGGGCATCGCTCGCGAACAGTTCATCGTACTTGTACTTCCCCATCGCTTCGTGCCAGAACGAGAAGTGCCACTGGTCCGGCGCCTCCATGACGCCGTCCAGCGACAGAAACTCTGAGACAACGACCTTGCGCATGGCCTTATTCGGAGTCCGGTTGATTAGTGGGTCTTCCCGCTGCGCGGATGCACCTCCCCTCTCCCGCGCATCGGGCGGGTGCCCTCTGGGCGGCGGCTGGGGGGTGAGGGCAAACGTGGGCCACGCCGACGCTATGTATGTATCCGGATTCCGTATTACCCCTTCGCGTCTATCCCCGGGCGCCCGCCAACGACCGCCGAGTCGCGGTCGATAACGTCGTACTGCCGCCCTCGCGTCGACGATCACACCATGGTTACCTAGGATCCATTTCCTTGATCGCTCGCACCTCGATCGAACCGGTGCATGCCGCGGACATCTTCGCAACCATCCGAATCGCGTCGTTCAGGTCTCTCGCTTCCATCAGGTAGAACCCACCCAGCGGCTCCCGGGTCTCGGCAAACGGACCGTCGATTATTGACATCGCGCCGTTGCTGAACCGGATTGTCGTCGCCGTCCGCACGGATTGCAGCGGAGACGTGCCGATGTCATACCCACGTGCCCCGAGCTCTTCGCGATGATCGACAACGTGGCTCCCGAGCGCTTCGCACTCACCTCCAGGCAGGGCATCGACCGTTGTCTCCTCGAGATAGACCAGGCAGAGATAGTTCATCGGTTTCTCCGACCCCCGTCGATGCTCTATCGCGAGCGCGGACGGGAGAGCGTCGTCAGCATGCCGACGATCACCAGGGCGGCGACCGTGCCAAGGCAAACGAGGGCAAGCGCTCCTCTTCTTACGGTGAGCGGGTCCCCGTGCCCGGCCGAGGAGATGGTGAGGGTGGACAAAGCTGGCTGTCCTCCTGTCGCCTCTGCCCCGCAACCATCGCGAGCGCTGTTGCATTCAGTAGTCGTTCGAGAAACCCAAAGATCGACACCCGCCCCAACGAACGGGAAAACGCAGCCTCCGCCACGTCAATCCCGTACAGCAAAGCTCCCCTTCACATTGCAGGGGGATGCTCCGGTCGGGCGGTTGCTGTGTTTCTCAGCAGTCTTCCTGGGACATTATCCCCTCGGAAGCCCTTCGATCTCGACGACAGGCCGAACTTCGACGGTGCCGATGCTCGCGCCTGGTATTCGTTCAGCGATGCCGAGCGCCTCGTCGAGATTCTTGGCGTCGATCAGGAAGTAGCCCCCAAGCTGTTCGCGCGTTTCGGCGAACGGACCGTCCGTGACGAGCCGTTTGCCATCGCGCACCCGAACGCTCGTGGCTGTTGCCGTCCCATGCAGCGGGGCGGTGGCGATGAACTGGCCCGTCGTCTTGAGGTCGTGCGCGAGCTCGGTTGACTTGCCGTAGCACTCCTCTCGCTCGCGCTGGTTCAGGGCCAACTCGTCCCCATAGATCAGCAGCATGTATTTCATGCAATGGCCTCCACTGACACATCGGTTTTCTCGAATGGACGACCAGAACGAACGCCATCTCGGATGAGTGCGCAGTCGCCGGGCCGCTGCCCAAGCACCTGCTCCGCAACGACTCCTCAACCGCCAGCCATTGCTCCCACAATCAAAAATGGCTCGGCCCCCGTCGCCACAGGTTCGGGGAGCGGGGCCTCCGGCGAATCGTGCGACACATCTTGAGCGCACGCGAAAAATCTGACGAGCGGTCGGCGACGCTGCGTCTCGTGGTCGCGAATCGTGCCCCGCAGGGTCGGATACGCCGCCTCAAGGGCATCGAGGACGCCGCATTGGGTAGCCGCTCCTTCAATCTGCAGCTCAACCTCGCTGTCGACGCGCGCCAGGTTCCGCAGATGTGCTGGGAGTATGACCCGAATCATGGCAGCGTCTGCACTTCGACCGACAGGACGGACGGAAGATCGCGAACGATCGGCGTCCAGCTGTCCCCCGCATCTGCCGATGCGTAAACCTGCCCACCCGTGGTTCCAACGTAGACGCCACACGAATCGAGCGAGTCGACAGCCATCGCGTCGCGCAGGACATTAACGTAGCAGTCGCTTTGCGGCAGACCGTTTGTCAGCGCTTCCCACTCATTTCCGCCTGTCCGGCTACGGTAGACCCGCAGCTTCCCTTCGGGCGGATAATGCTCGGAATCGCTCTTGATCGGCACGACGTAGATCGTCTCCGGCTCGTGGGCGTGGACCTCGATCGGGAACCCGAAGTCGCTCGGCAAATTACCACTGACCTCACGCCACGACTCACCCGCATCATCGCTGCGCATGACGTCCCAATGCTTCTGCATAAAGAGCACGTCCGGTCGTAACGGGTGCATTGCGATGCTATGGACGCAGTGACCGACGTCGGCGTCCGGATCGGGCAGCTCGTACGGGGATTTCAGCCCACCATTTACTGGTCGCCACGTCGTACCGCCATCGTCGCTCCGGAACGCGCCCGCGGCCGAGATGGCGACGAAGATTCTCTCCGCGGCGCTCGGGTCCAGGAGGATTGTGTGCAGGCACATCCCACCGGCGCCAGGCTGCCAAAGGTGGCCTTTGGCGCTACGCAGCCCGGAGAGTTCCTGCCACGTCTGACCGGCATCGCTTGAACGAAATAACGCCGCGTCTTCCACCCCCGCATAGACCGTATCGGGGTCGGTCAGCGACGGCTCGAGATGCCAGACGCGCGCGAACTCCCAAGGGTGCTGCGTCCCGTCGTACCACTGGTGGGTGCCGGGGACGCCATCGTACGAAAACTGATTTCCCACCGTTTCCCACGTTGCGCCACCGTCGTCGGAACGTTGCATCGTCTGCCCGAACCAGCCGCTAGATTGTGACGCGTACAGCCGGTTCGGGTCCACGGGCGACCCCTTCAGATGGTACATCTCCCAACCGGCAAAGTGAGGACCGCAGATGTCCCACCGATCGCGCTTGCCATCCGACGTCAAGATGAATGCGCCCTTGCGCGTCCCAACGAGGACCCGTACCCCGCTCATGATGACTCCCTCCTGAGCTTCCGGAGTGTCTGGCCAGCGGGGCGAATAGGTGCGGAGCCCATAGTGTAGTCGAACGGCATGGACCTAAATCGACATTTTCCGGCAAACGGCGTTGACACGTCCTCCTTGCGGCTCGTCTGCGACGCCATGACCATCCCGATTGCGAGGAAAATCAGCGAACGCCGCCTCGGTCATCACGAAGGCAAATTGCGCCGGAGCGGGAGCGCACTCCGAAGCGCGCGCCAACCCGAAGATAGCCCGCGCCCGGTCTCTCGAAAGCCGTCACGGGCGCCATCATTACACCGTTCTCCGTCTCGAGCGCCTCCTCCTTCGACGCTCCTCGGTTCATCCAAACCCCGGTGATCAGCTCCTTCGTCTCCGCGAACGCTCCGTCGATGACCTTTCACTTCCCTCCCAAGAATGTGACCCGCGCACCATTCAAGCTCGGTTGGAGCCCTTCGCCCGCGAGCAGCCCTCCTGCGTTCACGAGCTCCTCCTTGTAGTTCCCCATCTTGGCAAGGATCTTCTCCCCGGGCAGCGCCCCGCTTCCGTGGTCGCATCGGCCTAGAGCCGCAACATGAAGAGCACCGTTGTCTCTCCCTCCGCTTCGGATCCGAGCCTCCGGAGGGTTCCGCCCGAAGGCGATCTCCGGACGGACGTTGCCAGTGGCTCCGCGAGCGCGCTGCCTGACGCCGGGCCATGGCTCAAACGCGCCACCATCCCCTGTCGCGTTGGGTCGGCGAGCGCGTGAAATATCCGGTCGATAGTTCCGGTTTCAAAGCGTGTGTGCCTCCATGTCGACGCGGCAACCGAATTGGTCATTACGGGCGCTAACTGCCGCCGCCTTACCGGACAGACCGGTCCCCCGCTTCCTACCGCGGTAGGAAGCGGGGGACCGGGGAGCCGCATCCCTTATCCGGTCTGCAGACGCACCGATCGGTGAGCCGGGTCGCGCCGCGTCGCCGGCTGCCACCGCCCGTACGCCACGAACGCCGCGAACAACCCCACCGCCAGCGGCATCAGCGCCGGCCCAACAGCACCCCCCGCCAGCGTTATCCCGGTCGCCCCGATCATGATCAAGACCAGTCCAGCGGCGGCTAGCGGAGTCAGGCCCAGCCGGACCCGCACCAGGCCGGGGAGGATCAGTCCGACCGCTCCCAATACCTCGGCAACGCCGATGAACTTCAGGAACAGTCCCGGCAGCGCTACCGGCATCTGCGCCGTCATGACCTCGACCGGCAGCATGAGCTTCATGCCCCCCGCGAACAGAAAGATGAGTGCGAGTATTCCCTGAATGATCCACAGCAGACGCGTCATGACCGTCCTTCCTCCTCCGGTGTCATTGGAACCGGGCCACCTTGCAATCCCGGCCCCGCCTCTTCAGTCACGTCCCGCGACCGTGACACCAGGTAGTCGATCGGCAGTAGACGAAATCGACAACGTCCCGGCGGCGCGGCACCTGCCATTTTTCTCGGTCGTTCTCCCGTCGGTTCAGGCGACATCCAGTGAGCCTGATCACCTCTCGGTCGCAACCGCCGAATCGCTATTGCTTGGGCGCTGTCGGCGCGAAGTCGAGGAAACCGGTAATGGACCGGAGGCGACCGTCGACCACCACGCCAAAATCGACGCCCCCGGCGAACGCCGGGCCACCTTCCGGTCCGAGCTCCCACCCGAAGCGGACGCGATCGTGGTGGGCATCGACGTCGCTCGTCCGGCGGAAGCGATAGCCAGGAAACTGGGTCTGGATCCCAGCGACCATCGCGTTGATACCACCATGGCCCTCGCCGCCCATGAGCGGGTCGAGGTAGCTGGCGTCCTCGCTCCAGGTGTCGCTGATCAACTCCAGCCGGAGGTTGGCGTCACGCTCGTTCCAGATCGCGATGTAACGGTCGATCATCGAATCAACGTCGGTCATCGTGGCTCCCATCCGTGAGGCTTGGCTCCCCGCCGTCCCTCGGCGGAGGTGACACCATGGTGAACGGGGAATCGGTCGGCGTCGATTACCTCGCACGTCATTGCTTCAAGGCAGAGGGCACGCTATCGTCGGGTCATGACGATCACAGCAACGCCGCCGGTGGGAGAACTCCTGCGAACCTGGCGTGAGCGGCGCCATCTGAGTCAACTCGCCTTCGCCTTGGAGGCGGATGTCTCCGCCCGCCACGTCAGCTTCGTGGAGACCGGCAAAGCCCGGCCAAGCCGCGAGATGTTGCTGCGCATGGCGGAGCGCCTGGAGGTGCCGCTGCGCGACCGCAACCAGCTTCTCCTTGCCGGCGGATTCGCCCCGGCATTTCCCGAGCGCCAACTCGACGACCCCGCGCTTCGAGAGGCGCGAGCGATAGTTGATCGCGTCTTGAGGGCCCACGAGCCATACCCTGCCCTCGCCGTGGACCGTCATTGGACGCTCCTCGCCGCTAATCGCGCGGTCGCTCCCCTCCTGGATGGAGTCGGCGAGCGCCTGCTTCGGCCCCCCATTAATGTCCTGCGCCTAAGCCTCCACCCGGACGGGATGGCTCCCCGGATCGCGAATCGGGCGCAGTGGCGGGCGCACCTGCTGGACCGCCTGCGGCGCCAAGTGGAGCTCACTGCCGACGAGACGCTGGCGCGTTTATTGGACGAATTACGTGACTATCCGAACGCGGGCCTTGGCGAGCCCGCAAGCACCCGCGATGCCGTCGACGTTGCGGTTCCGCTCCACCTCCGGACCGAGCATGGCCCCCTGTCGCTCCTGAGCACAACGATGGTCTTCGGCACACCGGTCGACGTGACGCTCTCCGAGCTCGCCATTGAGGCGTTCTTCCCGGCCGACGCTGCCACCGCGGCCAGCTTGGCCCGCGCCTCCCACGATAGGGAGGACCTGCCCGCGCCCAGCCAAAGGCATCGTCAATCCAGCGATGCCTGGAGCGAGCCCGACCGGAATCGCTCATGTCCAACGGAATCCGGTTGATTCATCAGTGGGTCGCTGACGCATTGCCGCCAACGTCCCCTCTCCCCCGCATCGGGCGGGTGGCCTCTGGGCGGCGGCAGGGGGTGAGAGCTTTCTGGGGAGGGGAAGAGCGTGAACGCCGCCAACGCCCAAGATGGGTATCCACCCGGATTCCGCAGCAATCGGCAGAAGCGACGCTGCAGGCGAACGCGGATGAAAGCGCAAGAACCCCCAGGTCGGCCCCAGACGGCGATCGATCCGGATCGACGCGGCCACGTCTGACGCGGGCACACGTTAGCGGGCACACGTTAAAGGAGACAAGGATATGGAACCCCTCTGGTCGGACATCGTGTCCGCGCCGTGGCGCGCCTACCCAGCCGCTGCTCTCGTTCTTATCGGTGTCGCGTTGCTCGGGCGCGGTCTCTGGTTCGGGTCGAACGGGAGCCCGGGCTTACTGCGGCGGGCGCGCGATCCCATCGCCTGGATCCGTGGCTTCCAAATCGCCGTAGCTGGTCTCGCATTAGTCGGCATTGCCACCGCCTGGGTCTGGCGGCAGCCATGGCTGCTAATCGTCACGCTCGGCATCATCGGCGAGGAGCTCTTGGAGACGAGCCGCATCCTGACCGCGCTCAAGCGGAGCCCAGCCCCTCCAGTAATCGGCCGTAACGTTCGGCATCGTTCCCCATCCGTGCCACACGCCAGGAAAAGCCAGGGGGCTCCTCGCCACTCCCCGTCCTCCCACGATCGCCGGCTTTGGCCACTCTAGGCGAACCCACACCATAGAAAAACGACGTTCCTGACCCCGTATGGCAACTCAACGATGGCGCGGCCCATCGCTTCGGCGACCCCGCCGGCGATGGCCCGCGACGCGCGCCTTCCGGCTGGCGTCCCCTTCCTCCCGCCGACTGCGAGACCGCCCTCGCGAACGAAGTAATCGCCCTTCGGCGCGCCGGCGGCACAGCCGTGGCCGCACGCCCGAGGGAGCCGCCGTTTCCGGCCATCCGACGTTCTTAAAAGGCTCCAGAGCGAATTTCCCGATCGCTCGGGATCAATCCCGCAGCTCACCCCGCCGCCGCTCGAGAAACCGCCGTTCAGGCTCCTGTTTCGCCAGGCCGAGCGCCCGTTCGTAGGAGACTCGCGCCTCCGCCGCCCGTCCCAACCGCCGGCAAAGGTCCGCCCGCGCCGCGTGCGCCAGGTGATAATCAGCTAATCCGCCACCCGCCATGATCCGGTCGATCAAGGTAAGACCGGCCAGAGGTCCGTCACGCATCGCCACCGCCACCGCGCGGTTCAACTCGATCACCGGCGACGGATCTACCAGCGCCAGCACGTCGTAAAGGCCGACGATCTCGGCCCAGTCCGTTGTTGCCGGATCGGGTGCTCCCGCGTGCACCGCCGCGATTGCCGCCTGCAGCGTGTACGGTCCGATCCTGCGGGAGATGAGTGCTCGTTCCACCAACGCGGTCCCTTCGGTCATCTGTTTCCGGTTCCAGAGCGTGCGGTCCTGGTCCTCCAAAAGAACGAGGTCCCCCGCCGGCGTGCTTCGCGCCGCGCGCCGCGACTCATGCAGCAACATCAACGCCAGCAGGCCCACCGCTTCGGGCTCCGGTAGCAGGACGATGAGTAGCCGCGCCAAGCGAATCGCTTCCCCGGACAGATCGGGCCGTGTCAGCGACTCACCCGACGATGCGGCGTACCCCTCGTTGAACACCAAGTAGATCACCTGGAGCACGGTGTCCAACCGGTCTGGCAGCTCGCCTGCTGACGGCACCTGATACGGAATGCGCGCGTCGCGAATCTTCGCTTTGGCTCGGACAATCCTCTGAGCCAGCGTCGCCGGCGCGGTCAAGAAGGCGCTGGCAATCGCCTCGGTCGTCAGGCCGCAGACTTCCCTCAGCGTCAGCGCGACACGGGCATCCGGAGACAGGGCAGGATGGCAGCAGGTGAAGATGAGTCGCAGTCGGTCGTCCTCAATACCATCGTCGTCCCAGCCCTCGGTGTCCCCCGTCTCGGCGTCGAGCTGGTCGGCGAGGATCGCCAGCGACGCATCGAATCGGACCCGGCGCCGCATTCCGTCGATGGCTTTGAAACGGCCCGTAGACACGAGCCATGCCCGTGGGTTGGCGGGCACGCCATCGGTCGTCCATTGCTTCAACGCCGCCGCGAACGCGTCGTGCATCGCATCCTCGGCCAGGTCGAAGTCGCCCAGCAGGCGGATGAGGGTGGCAAAGACGCGACGCGACTCTGTCTGGTAGACGTCGTCCACCGTCTGGCGTACCCGTTCGAGCGCATCCCCATTCATCGGTATCGGATCCCCGATCAAAATCCGCCTCAGCTACGTCCACTCTATTGAACAGGTTGCGCGCGCCAGCGGCGACCATACCCGATGGCACGCGCCCCTGCCGACCTCTCGCCACGGGCACGTCCTTGCGATGGTCTCTTACATTTCGGGTCAGTGCACGACCGTGGTTCGATGCCGAAGCGAGCCGCGACCCGTGCCTTCGCTCCCGCGGCCTCCTCCCAACGACCTGTCGACACCGCGCCCGATGAGACCGGAAAGCATCACGACGTGCGGCGCCCGTGGTGTGATGCAGCGCCGCGCCGCCTCGACCCCCCGGCATCACCTTCGCGATGGTCACCCTGCGCCTCGGCCAATACCGAGGAACGCCAACCCCAACGGGCCGTGCTTCCGCCCAGGTGCGTTATCGAACGACAAGTCAAGCGCAACCAATTCCGCGACGTTTGGCAGCGGAACGGCGAGTCGCGCGAACAGCGCTCGTAACCACGATACACCTCCGTGCCACCCGCCCGCCCCAGGAGCACCGCTTGATAGCAGACGACCTTAACCGCTTCCAAAATGCGTGGCGCGGTGCCCTACAGCGCGCAAAGCTCCTCCTCCGGCCTCCCACCTAGCACCCCGCCGGTCTTCCCGAACAGCGCCATGCATGGTAGAGTGTACGTACGTGAAAACGAAGGAGTGTCCGTTCACGCTCACCGTGAGTCTCAACAAGTAGCCGCGTGCTACTATAGAAGCGGCCCCAGCATCGCGGGCACTAATCGCCCCCAGGATCGACTCCTGCGAAGGAGTTTCAAGTGTCCGGATAGAGTGCCCGTCTAGAAATCGAGCATCGACGAACCGGTGCGCGGCGAGAGGGAGGTGCCGTTGTGGTGTTCCGCAGGGAAAACAAGTCCGATTCGTTTCAGCGCCAAATTAGCGCCCTCCGGCAGCAACTGGGGAACGAGGCCGACGCCGATGATGGCCAAGAGACGCCTCTCGAGACCGAGCCATCGGACTTGGCGCCTCCTCCTCCTGCTGCCGACCCCTTCCTTCGAACAGCGTCCTCGTCCGCCGGCAGCCGGGAACCGGACGGCTATTCATTTCCCGACTTAGGCGCCCCCCCTGATCGTGGTCGCCCCGATGAAGGGATGACGTCGCTCCCCGCGCCCATCCCCACGCCTGCGGTCGACGATGACACCAGCGTAATTGCCCCGAACACCATCTGGACTGGCGATCTCGAAACGAGCGGTACGGTCCACATCCGCGGTCGCGTACAAGGCTCGGTCGTCGCACAGAACACGATCTTTGTCGCCGAGGAAGCGCAGGTTGACGCGAGCCTGAGTGCCACCAGCGTCATCGTCGCCGGGCGCGTAAACGGGACCATCCGCTGCCGGGAGCGATTTGAAGTCCTTCCCCAGGGCCGGCTCACTGGGGACATTCAAGCACCCAAGCTGGTGATCCACGAGGGAGCAATTGTCTCGGGCCAGTTCCGCATGGGTACGCCCGAGGCGGCAAACGCCGTTGCCCCATCTGCTCCTCCCGTTGTCCAGCGGCGAACCGCTCGCGGCGGCTAGAAAGGAATCACCCTACTCGACGCTCTGCGACCGTTACGATGATCCCCAGCCACCGCGGAGCCGATCAACGCCCATCGTTTTGGAGGGAGCAGCAGGCTATGTCGATGCGAACAGCCAACGGAAACGACTACCTGACGGCTGACGACCCTGAGAGCGCGCTTATCGCCGGCACCCCCGGTATCAGCGGCGACACATTCAGCGTGGTTGACCGTCACTCCGCGTTCGATGGCACCTTCCGCGCCGATCGCGACCTCCGGGTCGAAGGCGAGGTCAAGGGCACGATCATCTGCCAAGGCACGCTGTTCGTCGCCCAAGGCGCCACCGTCACCGCAAAGGTCGAAGCCGAGAATATTTCGGTCGCCGGCGATCTCAACGGCGATATCCATTGCCGGGGCCGACTCCAGATGATGCCGAGCGGCCGTGTCCGCGGCAAGATTTCGACTGAGACCCTCGTTATCAATGAAGGTGCCTACTACGAGGGTCAGCTGGAAATGACGCCGCCTGAAGAGCGGGGCAAATCCACCCCTCGTCCCCTCACTCCAGCCGCTCCCTCGTCGAACCAGTCGGCCCAAGGAACCGCAGGCGGTCCCGTTGGCGAGGGCCGCTCGAGCACCACCACTTTCATCCGTCGTCTTGGCGGCCCCGAAACCGCCTGGGACAGCCGTCCCTCAGGCGACACCAAAGACGAGGATCCCTCCCCAGAGGAAGAGAAGTGACCGCGTATCCTGATCGGTCGCGGAGCCCGTGGCGCGTGCAGCACGGCTCAATACGCTCTTCCCGGAGACAATCACCGCCGAGAGCCGTGCTATACTCGCCCGGTCCTGCCGCCGGGACTTCTTGCGTCGTGCTCCACGTCAGCCAGTCAAAGCGGCGGATGACCCCGTCGCCCGAAGCGCGATCGTCGGCGGCACAAAGGGGTACCTGACCCGTGACGGTGCGGACCTGCCAAAGTTGTAAGCATTACGAGCCGTCCTCGATGTGGCGTCGCGGCTGGTGCCGCAATGCCCGGCTCTATGCGCCGCAGCAGAGTCATCTTGTCGATCAGGATTCTCTCGATTGCAGCCGCGGACTTGGTTCGTCCTGGGAGCCCGCTGAGAGCGAATTGATCCGCGAGGATCGACCCCACCGCCAACCCCTTCGGCTGTTTGCCCCACAACCACAGTTTGCCCTCGCGGGCGGCATGATGATGGCAAGCAGCGGACTCGGCGATGGCGGATCTGGCTCAGGCGAGAGCCGAAATCCCCTCGTAGGCCCACCCCGCCCCGAGCGCCCAAACCCAACCGCGGGACAAGAACGAACGGTCAGCTATCAACCAGAGGAGCGATACTGGACCGATTACCTTCGGATCGCGCTCCCGGTCATGGGGCTCTTGCTGCTCATCGGTGTTTTCTGGTATTGGGCCGCCGCCCTCATCGGTGATAGCAACGACCACCCGCCCCCAACCGCCGAAGTCGCCTTGGGTGAGGTGCGAGAGGTGAACGCCTCGCCCCCTGCACAGGGTCCCACGCCGACGGTGCCTCCGGTCGCGGCCAACTCTGGCCCACCTCCCACGTCCGCCCCCTCCGGCGCCGCGAATCCGTCCCCGACGCCGGCTCAGGCGGCGCCCGCGGCGACGACCTCCCCCGCCCAAACCACTCAACAAGCAGGCGCCCAGGCAGGCTCGAAGGATTTTCCAACATACAATGTAGGCGATAGCGTCGTCACCACCGATGATGTCCGAATGCGCGACCAGCCGAGTACCGATGCTAGCGTTGTCGCGCAGATGCCTAACGGAACTCCACTCAAAATTACCGGCGAGTTCGCGAACAAGCCAGCGCCCGAGTTGGACTGGTGGCCAGTAACGGATCCCGCGTCCGGCCAATCCGGTTTCATTCGCGAAGACTTTCTCAAACCACAGTAGCCCCGACGAACCCGCACGAACCCACCCGGTATCCTCTCGTCTGCTTTGCGGCGAGTCGCGTCGCGTTCGTCGCACCCACGATCTGGAGCATGCGTTAACAAACGAACGACCTCCGAGTTCGTCGCCTGCAATGCACCCGATTCCGCTACAATCATTGGGCTCGGAACGCGATTCCGCGGCTAGCTGGTTCCACAGGCGCGGCCCCGTCGATCGTCCCCCTGTTGCCGCCAAGGGAGACCGCCAGGTCGCAAAATCATAGACGGTCGTCAACCCCCTTCGGCCGCGGCGCGCCAATCTCAAAGCGCCGAGGAGAATCCTCCCAATGCGCAATGCCGACCCTCTGCGCTCCGCCGTCCTTTCGCCCGTGCCCCACCACCACGGCCAACTCCTCCGTCAGGCATTCCCAGCACACCATCATCGTGTCCACGTATCGGTTGCGGTGGTGAACGACCCCAGTTCATCGTGCACGGGAAACGCACCCGAGCACTCCTCATCACTCCCCCGCATCGCTGGCCAACTCACTCTTCGCATCGCCTAACGGACCTGTACCCGTCGCCGCGTTTCATTTATGCTTCACGGGCATCAACGTCCCTCAGTCCGGAACAGGTCCCGAGTCGCCGTCACATCGGATATCTAATAGGGGCACGTCGGCGGTCGTTTCAGAGCGCGCTCCTCCCTCCATCGAATTCGCCGCCCTTTGCTCCACCGCATTTGTCGTGGCGGCGTGAACGCCGTGCCGGCCCCAACCACCGTCCCGTAGCGTCAACCACTTAGCATTCCGCACCGATGTCAAATCCTCGAAGCTCGCCCGAGCGTCTTGACAAGCGCCATAAGAACATATATTCTATCTCCGAAGCGGCACCCATGGCATGATGGGCGGGCCTGGGCAGTGCGAGAATCTGCCCGGGGTGGCTCCCCGTCATCCGCGCCCCCGGCACTCACCCGGGTCACCCCGAGTCCCTCCCCGTCGTTGGCTACCAGCCCCATCCCTGGGCCGACCGCGTATCGCGTCCCCCCCGCCAGCCCGCATCCTCCTCCCGTCGTCCTCCTTCCGTCTTCCCCTCTCTCCCTCTCCCCTCTGGCGTCGTGTGGCTTGAGCGCGCGGGGCCGTCCGCACCGTGCCGGCGGCCTGACCGCGAGGGTATCCGTTTCCCGTCGTCAGCCGCATTGAGAGGAAAGCTGAGTGTTGCGCCCCGATTACCAAGCTCGGTACCCTACGCTCACTTCTGCCTTCTGCCTTCTGCCTTCTGGCCGAACATCGGGGCCAGGGCAATCGCATCTTAGAGGTTGTCTGCGGCGGGCGAGAGCGGGAGGATAGCGACGCTGGATTCGCTCGCATCATCCGGAGGCTCCGCATGGACCCGCTCGCTGGCTGTGCCATCCGTACGCAC
>JAABUS010000780.1_pt1 | contig 76629 bp, 62 predicted proteins | sample 5560161 | NCBI WGS metagenome assembly JAABUS01 (sample SAMN10711885, study PRJNA513376) | rock metagenome | isolation source: Antarctica rocks | place: Antarctica: Victoria Land, Trio Nunatak nord | collected 2016-01-04
ATCGAGCGCCTGGGTCTGCGCCGGTAGCTGCACAACAGGGAGCGGGTCACGCGACCGCTCCCTTCGTCGTACGGCGCCCGCCGTGCGACCCCGAGCCGGCGCGCTCGGCGCCCGTGCAGGGCATCGGACGCCGGTCCTCGGTAGTGGTGCCCGGGTTCCGTCCGGCCACTTCGACTGATGACCGGCCCCGGCCCTCCCGGCCCGCCAAGCCCGGCGCGAGCTTCTAGGAGGTTGCCCGTGGAGGGCACCGACCCGTACTACGCCGAAGCGGTCATCGACAATGGCCCAGCCGGCACCCGCACCGTCCGCTTCGAGACCGGCCGGCTGGCCCGCCAGGCCGCCGGCTCCGCTGTCGTCTATCTGGGCGACACCATGGTCCTGTCGGCGACCACCGCGTCGAAGTCGCCGAAGGAGCAGCTGGACTTCTTCCCACTGACCGTCGACGTCGAGGAGCGGATGTACGCCGCCGGCAAGATCCCCGGCTCGTTCTTCCGCCGCGAGGGCCGGCCTTCCGAGGATGCGATTCTCACCTGCCGGCTGACCGACCGCCCGCTGCGCCCGTCGTTCGCCAAGGGGCTGCGCAACGAGGTCCAGATCGTCGCCACCATCCTGGCCCTGGACCCCGACACCCTCTACGACGTGGTGGCGATCAACGCCGCCAGCCTGTCCACCTCGCTGGCCGGGCTGCCTTTCAGCGGCCCCATCGGCGCGACGCGGGTGGGTTACGTCGACGGCGCATGGATCGCCTTCCCCACTCACAGCGAGCTGGAGCGGGCGACCTTCGACATGGTGGTCGCCGGCCGGGTGCTCGAGGACGGTGACGTCGCGATCATGATGGTCGAGGCGGAAGCCACCAAGAACGCCTTCGCACTGGTCGCCGGCGGCGCGCCCGCTCCCACCGAGGACGTCGTCGCCAGCGGCCTGGAGGCCGCCAAGCCGGCCATCCGGGCCCTGTGCGCTGCCCAGTCCGAGCTCGCGGCCAAGGCCGCCAAGCCGACGCGGGAGTTCCCGCGTTTCCTCGACTACGGCGAGGACATGCTCGAGGCCGTCAGCGCGGCGATTCGCGACGAGCTTGCCGCTGCTCTCACCATCGCCGACAAGCAGGACCGTGAGGCCGAGCTCGACCGCGTCAAGGAGCTGGCCAAGGGCAAGATCGCCGGCCAGTTCGAGGGACGCGACAAGGAGATCGGCGCCGCCGTCCGGGCGCTGACCAAGAAGCTGGTCCGCTCGCGGGTGGTCCGCGACAAGGTGCGCATCGACGGCCGCGGCCTGGCCGACATCCGTACCCTCTCGGCCGAGGTGGAGGTGGTGCCGCGGGTGCACGGCTCGGCGCTGTTCGAGCGCGGCGAGACCCAGATCCTCGGGGTGACGACGTTGAACATGCTGCGCATGGAGCAGATGGTCGACACGCTCAACCCAGAGACCCGCAAGCGCTACATGCACAACTACAACTTCCCGCCGTACTCCACCGGTGAGACCGGCCGGGTCGGCTCGCCCAAGCGGCGCGAGATCGGCCACGGCGCGCTGGCCGAGCGGGCCCTGATCCCGGTGCTGCCGGCTCGGGAGGAGTTCCCCTACGCGATCCGTCAGGTCTCCGAGGCGCTGGGGTCCAACGGCTCCACCTCGATGGGCTCGGTCTGCGCCTCGACGCTGTCGCTGCTCAACGCCGGCGTACCGCTGCGTGCCCCGGTGGCCGGCATCGCGATGGGCCTGATCGTCGAGGATGGCGAGTTCGTCACCCTGACCGACATCCTGGGGGCCGAGGACGCCTACGGCGACATGGACTTCAAGGTCGCCGGTACGCGGGACTTCGTCACCGCGCTGCAGCTCGACACCAAGCTCGACGGCATCCCGGCCTCGGTGCTGGCCGGCGCGCTGACCCAGGCGCGGGACGCCCGCCTGTCGATCCTCGACGTAATGGCCGAGGCCATCGACGGCCCGGACGAGATGTCGCCGTACGCGCCGCGGATCCTCACCGAGAAGGTGCCGATCGACAAGATCGGCGAGATCATCGGGCCCAAGGGCAAGATGATCAATCAGATCCAGGATGACACCGGTGCCGACATCACCATCGAGGACGACGGCACGATCTACATCGGTGCGACCAGCGGGGACAAGGCCGAGGCGGCGCTCAAGGCGATCCGGTCGATCGTGTCGCCGCTGATGCCCGAGGTGGGCGAGCGCTTCCTGGGGACCGTCGTCAAGACCACCACCTTCGGCGCCTTTGTCTCGCTACTGCCGGGCAAGGACGGGCTGCTGCACATCTCGAAGCTGCGGGGCCTGGCCAACGGCAAGCGCGTGGAGGCCGTGGAGGACGTGCTCAAGGTGGGTGCCAAGGTGCAGGTGGAGATCACCGAGATCGACCCGCGCGGCAAGATCTCGCTCTCTCCGGTCAGCGAGGACGGCGGCGGATCCGCTCCGGCGCCGGCCGCGGCGCCGGCGGAGTAAGTGGCTCCGACGCCGTTGCCGGCGCTGCAGGAGCCCGGCTCCACCCGCACCCTGTCCGCGGGGCGGGACGGGAACGCCGTTGTCCGGCGTACCGTCCTGCCCGGCGGCCTGCGGGTCATCACCGAGGCGATGCCGACCGTGCGGTCGGTCGCCTTCGGGGTGTGGGTCGGCGTCGGCTCCCGGGACGAGACGCCGCGGCTGGCGGGCACGTCGCACTATCTCGAGCACCTGCTCTTCAAGGGCACCCAGCGGCGTGACGCACTCGAGATCGCCGCCGTCATGGACTCGGTGGGCGGTGAGATGAACGCCTTCACCACCAAGGAGTACACGACCTACTACGCGCGGGTTCTCGACACCGACCTGCCGCTCGCGGTGGACGTCGTGTGCGACATGGTCACCTCGGCGCTGATCGCCAGCACCGACGTGGAGTCCGAGCGCGGCGTCATCCTCGAAGAGATCGCCATGCACGACGACGACCCCGGCGACGTGGTGCACGACGCCTTCGCCGCGGCGGTGTTCGGCGACACGCCGCTGGGCCGCCCCGTGATTGGCACGGTGGAGTCGATCGGGGCGCTGTCCCGTACGGCGATCGCCGGCTACTACCGGCGGCGTTACCGTCCGGAGAACGTCGTGGTGGCGGCCGCCGGCAACCTCGACCACTCGCGGCTGGTCGACCTGGTCGAGGCGGCCTTCGCCGACCGGCTGGGGGATCCGGCCGCGGTGCCGGTCGCGCCGCGCACCGGCGGCCGGGCACCGGCGTACCGGCCGACCGTGACCGTCACACGGCGCCCGACCGAGCAGGCCAACCTCGTGCTCGGCACCCGGGCAATCTCGCGCACCGACGACCGTCGCTTCGCCCTCGGCGTTCTCAACGGCGCGCTCGGCGGCGGGATGAGCTCCCGGCTGTTCCAGGAGGTGCGCGAGAAGCGGGGGCTCGCCTACTCGGTCTACAGCTACGCGGCCCAGTTCGCAGACACCGGCCTGTTCGGGGTGTACGCCGGCTGCCAGCCGTCTCGGGTGGACCAGGTGCTCGCGCTGTGTCGGGAGCAGCTCGAGGCGGTCGCCGCACACGGGATCACGACTGCCGAGCTGGAGCGCGGCCAGGGGCAGGCGCGGGGTGGCCTCGTGCTCTCGCTGGAGGACACTGGATCGCGGATGAGCCGGCTGGGAAAGAGCGAGCTGTCCTACGGCGAGCTGTTGACGGTCGAGGACATCCTCGGCCGGATCGAGGCCGTCGACCTCGACGAGGTCCGCGCCGTGGCCGCCGCCGTCCTCGGTACGCCGCTCGCCCTGGCGGTCATCGGGCCCTTCGACGATCACGACTTCTCCGCCGCCGTTGCCTGAGCCGATCCGCGTGGGGGTGCTCGGCGCCTCCGGGCGGATGGGCGGCGAGGTGTGCCGAGCCGTAGAGACGGCGCCTGACCTCTCGCTGGTGGCCCGAGTCGATGTCGCCGACCAGCGGGAGCCGTTGCGGGGCGCCGATGTGGTCGTCGACTTCACCTCCCCGGACGCCGTGATGGACAACCTGCGCTGGTGCATCAGCGCCGGGCTGTCGGTTGTGGTCGGTACGACGGGCCTCGACGAGGAGCGGCTGGCCACAATGCGCTCGTGGCTGGCGGCGGCGCCGTCGGTCGCGGTGCTGGTGGTGCCCAACTTCGGCATCGGGGCGGTGCTGATGATGCGCTTCGCCGCCGCCGCCGCCAGGTTCTTCGAGTCGGTCGAGATCGTGGAGCTGCACCATCCCGGCAAGGCGGACGCGCCGAGCGGAACCGCCCGGCGTACGGCTGAGCTCGTGGCGGCTGCCTGGCATGAAGCCGGCGCCGGTCCGGCTCTGGACGCCACCACCTCCGCTCTGGACGGCGCCCGCGGCGCGTCGGTGCAGGGCGTCCCGGTGCACGCCGTGCGGCTCGCCGGGCTGGTGGCCCACCAGGAGGTGCTGCTGGGGGGACACGGCGAGGTGCTCACGATCCGGCACGACTCGATGGACCGCTCGTCGTTCATGCCGGGCGTGCTCCTCGCCGTCCGCCGGGTGCGGGAGCGCCCCGGCCTCACCGTCGGCCTGGAGTCGTTGCTCGACCTCCCGGCATGACCCGGCTGGTCGGAATCGTCCCCCTGGTCGTCGGGGCGCTGGTCATCCTCGGACGGCGACGCTTCGCCAGAGCCAGCGCGGCCAGCCGCCGGGAGCTGTGGGGCCGCTTCGACCCGGCGGCGCGCTTTCCTTGGTTGGTCGCGTGGGAGGAGTCGTGCTCGGCGTCATTGTGAGCTCCGCCTGAGTAATTCAGCGAAACACACCCGCAGACGCCACAACGATGGTGATCGATTTGCCGCGGGCAGGTCAGAGCGGGCCGGCGTAGCGGATCTCGGGAGTCTCGCCAGGCATCTCGAGCGCTTTTCGAGCTCCGTCGGGGGCCAGGCCTGCCGTCTCGTAGAACCGGCGGGCGCGGGCGTTGCCTTCCAGCACCCACAGGGTGACGCGCGCGAAACCCTCCCGCCGGAGCGCGGACATCGAGGCGTTCATCAGCTGGCGGCCGATGCCGCTGCCCCAATGAGCGGCAGAGACGTAGATCGCGTAGATCTCGCCGGTCGCCTCCTTGGCGTCGTCGTCCCGGGAAGGGCCCGCGACCGCAAAGCCGACGACGGCGTCGTCCGTGGTGCCAACCAGCGTGTGGGTCTGCGGCGCCGGCTCGGCGATGTAGCGCCGCCGCCGCTCCACGTCCGCCTCGTCGGAGACCAGGCCGTCCAGCAAGTCGTCAGCGACGATGCCGGCGTACGCCGCCCGCCACGTCTCGATCCGCAGCCGGCCGATCGCGGCGGCGTCGTCCACGCTGGCGGGGTGCACGGTGACGCCGGACATCGGCGGAGCTCCTTCCGGTGACCTACAGTTGGGGCGACCCGGTCCGCGCCGAGGAGGCACCTTTCCGATGACGATGCCGTCTGCTCTCAACATCCCCGAGGGCGGCTTCTGGCCGGCGCCGGCGGTGCCGCAGCCCAACATCTACCCGATGGAGTGGCGAGTCGAGACGGAGAAGCTCGCCGAGATCTATGAGAAGTCCAAGGCGATGCTCTGGAACCCCTCGGACCTGCCGTGGGACGACCTCAAGGCCGAGGACTTCACCCGTGAGCAGCGGCTGGGGATGCTCTACTGGTGGTCACTGCTGGCCAACTTCGACGCCAGCGGGCCGGCCGTCTTCGCCCGGGCGACGATCCACTCGTTCGAGATGCACGAGGAGGACCCGGTTCGCAAGTGCTTCTTCTCGATCACCCGCGACGAGATGAACCACGAGGAGTGCTGCCAGCGGGCGATCGGCAAGCTGTGGCCGGGCGGGCCGCTGGATTGGGAGCCCACCGACGACCTCGAGCGGGCGGCGCACAACAACATCGGCTGGCTCTACCACAACGGCGGCCGCTACTGGCAGGGCTACAACGCCAGCCTCGGCAAGTATCCGATGGCGGTGCTGTTCACCTCGTTCATGATGGGTGAGGTCGCCTCCTCGACCCTGTTCCGCATGATGGCGACCGGCACCAGCCATCCGGTCTTCGCCGAGGTCTTCAAGCGGATCGGCCGGGACGAGAGCCGGCACCTACAGATCTGCATGACGATCCTGGACAAGGACTGGCCGGGGCTCAACGACACGGACAAGGCCACGATCACTCGTCAGCTGCGCGCCGGCTTCGTGTTCCTGTCGATGATCCTTTGGGAGCCGCCGCCGCAGTTCTGGGACCTGCCGCCGTACTTCCTCGACAACCACCGGGTGCTCATCGACCACGCCCGCGACGCCGGCCTCGGCGTGCTGTCCTACGAGGACCAGGCGGAGAACTGGAAGGTCGCGATGGCGAAGGTCCGGGTGATCGTGGAGCGCTGGGGGATCGAGTTCCCGGCCATCCCCGAGCTCGACATCGACGGCGTCGACGTAGGCGACATCACCGCCGAGGACATCATCCCGGTCTTCTGAGATCGTCGGTCAGCCATGGCCGCCGCCCCTGAACTGTCGCCGGCCGCGGCCCGGCGGATCGCCGTGGCCGCACAGGGGTTCACCGATCCCCGACCAAGCGGTACGCCGGGCCGCCGGCACCTGCGCCGGGTGCTGGCCCGGGTCGGCCTGCTGCAGATCGACTCGGTGAACGTCGTAGTCCGCTCGCACTACCTGCCGCTGTTCAGCCGGCTCGGCCCCTATCCGGTGTCGCTGCTGAACCGGGCGGCGTATGCCGACCACGAGCTGTTCGAGTACTGGGGACACGAGGCCTCGCTGCTGCCGGTTGCGCTCCAGCCGGCGCTGCGGTGGCGGATGGCACGCGCGGCCGAGCAGTTCGACACCTGGGGCCGGCCGGCCCGGCTGGCCAAGGAGCGGCCGGACTACATCGCCGCCGTGCTGGCCGAGGTGGCCGCGCGCGGCCCGCTCGGCGCCGGCGAGCTATCCGACGAGCGGCCGCGGCGGGCCGGCCCGTGGTGGGACTGGCACGACGCGAAGGTCGCCCTGGAGTGGCTGTTCTGGACAGGGCAGGTTACGACGGCTGACCGGCGCGGCTTCGAGCGCCGCTACGACCTCACCGAGCGCGTCCTCCCGCGAGCCGTCCTCGAGGCGCCGACGCCATCGGTCGCCGACGGCCAGCGCGAGCTGGTCGCGGTGGCCGCCCGCGCCCACGGGGTGGCGACCGAGGCGGACCTGCGTGACTACTTCCGGCTGGCGCCGGCCGACTCGCGGGCACGGGTGGCAGAGCTGGTGGAGAGCGGCGAGCTGCTGCCGGTGACGGTGCGCGGGTGGCGGTCACCGGGGTACCTGCACCGCGACGCCAAGGTGCCGCGGTGGGTGCGGGCCCGCGCGCTGCTCTCGCCGTTCGACTCGCTGGTCTGGGAGCGGTCGCGCACCGAGCGGCTCTTCGGCTTCCGCTTCCGGCTGGAGATCTACACGCCGGCGCCGAAGCGGGTGCACGGCTACTACGTGCTGCCGTTCCTGCTGGGCGACCGGCTGGTGGCGCGGGTGGACGTCAAGGCGGACCGGGCGGTCGGCACGCTGCGGGCGCTGGCGGCGTACGCCGAGGCGGGTGCGCCGCCGGAGACCGCTGTGGAGCTCGCCGCGGAGCTGCACTCGGTCGCGGGGTGGCTGGGGCTGGAACGCGTCGAGGCGCACGATCGAGGCGACCTGGCCCCTATGGTGCGTGCCTGCCTGTAAGCGCATCGGCCGAAGGATCCCTCGACGTCGTCCATAGCAGCGGTCAGGGGCTCTTACCCTCCCCGGCAGCGAGGTTCTCATGATCATCATGGGGCTGCGACCCGTCCGCGTAGTACCCAGCGGAACAGGTCACCCACGTTGATCAGGGCGCGTGACTAGGGTCGAACCCATGGGAATCGCAGCTGCCCGGGAGAGCGCGTCGGTGGACCTCGAGCTGCTCGAGCCGGAGTTCCGCTCCGACGTGTCCGTCGAGCTGGTCAGGGCCAGCGCCGCCGACTCCGACGTTGTTTGGGCAGCCCGCGTGTCGACAGTCGGGGAAGCCTCGCTCGCGGCCGTGCATGAGGACCCCGAGCGCTCCGGCGGCCTGATCCGCTACCTCATGCGGTCACGGCACGGCACCCCGTTCGAGCACAACAGCTTCACTTTCCTGGTGCGGGCGCCGATCTTCGTCTTTCGCGAGTTCATGCGGCACCGCACCTTCAGCTACAACGAGGAGAGTGCCCGCTACCGCGAGCTGGCGCCCGTGTTCTACGTGCCGGGCTCCGACCGCCAGCTGGTGCAGGAGGGCAAACCCGGTCACTACCGGTTCGTGCCGGGGACGGCGGAGCAGCACGAACTCGTGTCGGTCGCCACCATGGAGGCCTGCCGGACGGCGTACGCCGCCTATCGCCGGATGCTCGAGGCCGGCGTCGCCCGTGAGGTGGCCCGTGGCGTGCTGCCCGTAGCCACGTACTCCTCGATGTACGCCACCTGCAACGCCCGCGCGCTGATGTCCTTCCTGTCGCTGCGGACCGCCCGGCCGGACTCGACATTCCCGAGCTACCCGCAGCGTGAGATCGAAATGGTTGCGGAGCAGATGGAGGGCCACTTCGCCCGCCTGATGCCTATCACCTATGACGCTTTCAACGGCGCCGGCCGGGTGAGCCCTTAGGCCGGCACACCGTTGCGGCGGAAGAACTCGCTGCTGGGGCGTTGCGCCAGCAGAACGATGATCGCGATGTCCAGCAGTCCGGCGAGGATCGACACGACGCGGCTGAGCGCGGGCTGCGGCTGGACCAGCGAGGCCAACGCGCCCAGCACGCCGAGCCCGGCGAGCACCCAGGTGACGATGCGCGCCCAGCTCTTGCCCTTGCGCACCTGCAGGGCGAGCAGAACGTAGAGCACGATGAACACCAGCCCGACGACGGTCCCGATGGCGACGGCGGAGTTGAGCAGGGTGTCCACCCGGGCCGCGTCGGCACTCGGGTTCTTCTCGAGGATCCGCTCCTTCAGCGTGCTCTTGGTGGCCAGCAGGACGATGAGCCCCACTACGCCGAGCGCTGCACGGGCGAACATCGCCCGGACGGCGTTCTCCACCGACGCCGGAGCCGGGCCGGGTGCGACCGGGTCCGGCCCGCCGAAGGGCTCGGGAGTCATCGGCGCGAAACCACCTGGGTCGTCCGGACTCATCTCGGTTCCCCTCCTCTGGTGCCGGCTCGCCGGGCTCGGCGCCGCGACGCGACTGGAGGCTAGCCGATCACTTGGTGCGTCCGTGCAGATGCCGGGGCCAGTCATGACCCCGTTCGGTCGTCGTACCCGCCAGGCGTTGGCGACGTGGTGTTGAACGCCGAGCCGGTGCAGATCCGCGGCGGCATGCTCGACGAGGTGCCGTGTGGTCGAGAAGCGGGTCATGTCGCGGCTGGCCGGCACGCTGAGGTCGCAGTGGCGCTCCTGCTACCCGTTGCCGTATTGGGCGGTGCATATCCGAACCCGATAGCTCCGCACTTATGAGCGGCGCGCCGCTACTTGTGTTCGTGCGGTCGTACGGCGCGGGAACTTGCTGTTGCAACGAGGAGCCATCAATCGCGAAACCGGGCGCGCCACTTCCGGCTCGTCGCCCGCACCCTGGACTGCTCTGCCCCTGCGCTGCTCCGGCTGGCCGCGTTGTACGCGGCGCCGGTGATCACTCATCCCGCGCCATCTCATCGTGCACACCACCTCGCCACCGAGCGCGGCCTGGTACAGGAAACATGCACTGATGCTGCAGTTGTGAAGGTATTCGTCGCGTGGCCCGATTTGTCGACCAAGGTTGACACTTTGCGCGGTCCGGGAGTTGACTCCGCCCTCAGCTGGCCGACGGGAGGTGATCTACGGGCGCGGCCGCTGCTTCCCTTCAGCGCCCCTTGGAACTTCAGCTGTTCTCGCGATCAGGAGGGCAAGTGCGAAAGATCTATTTGGCGGTACCGCTGGCGTTGGTCCTGCCTTTTACCGTGGGTGGGACTGCTCAGTCCAGCGGCGACGGGGTGAAGATCACTAATCGAGTGCCCCGGTCGGGCGTGGTATCGGCAGATCCTCTTAACACGAAGGCAATTTCGGCTGCGGCCAGCATCAACGCCAGAGGCAATGTTCCGCCCCCACGGCCCCGAGGCACCAGCGGTTGCTCCGACCGGGGCGGCAACGTCCGGGTCAACCAGGACTGCACCAACCAGACGGGGACCGTCGACGCCGCAGTTATCGCTCCGGGCCGGGGCCAGGCGCAAAACGAGCCCTCAGTTGCGGTGAACCCGAAGAACGGCAATAACATCATCGTCGGCGAGAACGACTATCTGCGCGGCGATGGCACCTGTGCGGTCCAGTTCAGTCTCGACGGCGGCAAGCACTTCGGAGACCGCCCGATTCCCATCTCGTTCACACCCGGGGGCAGTGCGCCGCGGCACTACTGGGAGGGTGCCGGCGACATGTCGGTCGCCTTCGACTCGACTGGTGAGGCGTACGCGCTGTGCATGGCCTTCGACCGAGGAGCCACCAGCGAGGCGAACATGAACCAGAGCGCGTTCTTCCTGTTCCGGTCGCAGGACGGCGGAGCTTCCTGGAGCTTCCCCGGCGACCTCGTCGTGGGCAGTGTGACCGCGGCGGCGTTCGAGGACAAGCCGTACATGACCGTGGACAACAACCCGAACAGCCCGTACCGCGACCGGATCTACGTATCGTGGACGGAGTTCTCGGAGCTCGGCAGCCCGATCTTCTTCTCCTACTCCGACGACCACGGGGCGACCTGGCACACCGACAAGACCATCAACGTGGCGAACGACCGGGACATCTGCCCGGTCCAGTTCGCGTCGAAGCCGAGCAAGGGCGCCTGTGACTCCAACCAGTTCTCGGAGCCGTTCGTGGCACCCAACGGAGACGTCTTCGTGGTCTTCGACAACTACAACAACTGCGCCGGTGGCCTACGCAAGTTCGGGTTCAACTGTCCAGGGCCGGCCAGCGACAACCACAACCAGGTGCTGCTCTTCAGGTCGACCAACGGTGGCAAGAGCTTCGTCGGGCCGACACGGGTGGCCGACTACTACGACTCGCCCGACTGCTTCGAGTACACCGGCGAGGACCAGTTCCGCGGCTGCTTCCCGACTGCGCCACTGTCGCAGCGGAGCGTCTTCCGGGCGGCCAACTACCCGACCGGCGTCGCCAAGGACAGCGGGTACGTCGTCATCGACTTCGGCAGCTACATCAACCCGCATTCCAACCCCGCAAAGGGCAACTGCGCTCCCGACGGGCTGTCCGGGACCACCTTCCTCAACCTCTACAAGGGCGTCGGCAAGGTCAATGGCTGCAACAACGACATCCTGAGGAGCGTGTCCACCGACGGTGGCAAGACGTTCACCGGCGCGACGACCGATCCAGCTGATCTGGACGTCCGCAGCAACGAGAGCGCCGGCGGCCCACTGGCCGACCAGTTCTTCCAGTGGTCGGCGGCCATGCCGGGCAACCGGGTGGCGGCCTCGTTCTACGACAGGCAGTACGGCGACGACCAGCGCACCGGTGCGCTGGACGTGACGCTCAAGGCTGACGGCAGCGGCTGGACCCGGGTCACCAACGAGTCCTCACCGCCGTTCAGCGAGTTCCCCGGACCCAGCGGCTACGGCCTCTTCCTCGGGGACTACAACGGGCTCGCGGTAGGACCGGACGGGGTTGCGCACCCGGTCTGGGCCGACACCCGCAACCCGATCTACACCTTCGACAAGTCCGGCGACGTGCGCCAGCCGGTCTTCGCGGGACACGGGGCTGATATCTACACGGCCAGCATTCCGGTTCCACTGGCCCCGTAGTCGCACCACGGCCAGCTGAGACACCTCCGCCGCCGTGGGGGGCCGGTTAATCCGGTCTCCCACGGCGGCGGCGTGTTGCCCTCCGGGTGCGCCCGCAGGTCGACAGCACCGCCTCCCTACCGTGGCGGCGACGCGCCAGCGCGGTCGCGGACGGTACTTTGGAGCCCATGACGACGTCCGCGCTCGAGACCCCGTTCGGCCGGGTGCTGACCGCGATGGTCACCCCGATGACCATGGGAGGGGAGGTCGACTACGACGGCGCCGGCGAGCTGGCGGCGTACCTCGTCGACCACGGCAGCGACGGCCTGGTGGTCAGCGGTACGACGGGCGAGTCGGCGACCACCACCGACGCGGAGAAGCAGTCGCTGCTGCGCTCCGTCGTCGAGGCGGTCGGCGACCGCGCCCAGGTGCTGGCAGGGGTGGGAACCAACGACACGGCGCACTCGGCCGAGCTCGCCCGGGAGGCGGAGAAGGCAGGGGCGACCGGCCTGCTCGCGGTGACGCCCTACTACAACAAGCCCCCCCAGGCCGGCGTGGTGGCGCACTTCACCGCGGTGGCCGAGGCGACCGACCTCCCGGTGATGCTCTATGACATCCCGGGCCGTACGGGGCTGGCGCTCGAGACCGCCACCCTCGTCCGGCTCGGCGAACACCAGCGCATCCTCGCGGTGAAGGACGCGAAGGGTGATCTTGCGGCCACCTCGTGGGTGCGGGCCCGCAGCGAACTGGCGATCTACTCCGGGGACGACATCAATACCCTGCCGCTGCTGGCCGTCGGCGCGGCGGGAGTCGTCGGAGTGGTAACCCATCTCTTCGGGGCAGAGATGGCCGAGATGATCGGTCTGTTCCAGGCCGGCGACGTGACGGGCGCTCTGGCGCTGCACCTGCGGCTACTGCCGGTGTTCACCGGCTTCTTCCGCACCCAGGGGGTCATCTTGGCCAAGGCGGCGCTGAACCTGCGCGGGCTGCCGGCGGGTCCGGTCCGGCTGCCACTGGTCGAGGCGACGGGAGAGCAGGTGGAGCAGCTTCGGGCGGACATGGCGGCTGCCGGTAGGAAGCTGTGAGCCATCCGCACCCCGAGCTGGGCCCGCCGCCGCCGCTGCCCGAGAACGGCTTGCGGCTGGTAGCGCTGGGCGGTCTCGGCGAGATCGGCCGCAACATGACGGTCTTCGAGCACTCCGGCCGGCTGCTCATCGTGGACTGTGGGGTGCTGTTCCCGGAGACCGAGCAGCCCGGGGTGGACCTGATCCTGCCGGACTTCAGCTACATCCGGGACCGGCTCGACGACGTCGAGGCGTTGGTGCTGACCCACGGGCACGAGGACCACATCGGCGCGGTGCCGTTCCTGCTCCGCGAGAAGCCGGACCTGCCGGTCGTAGGCTCCCGTCTCACCCTCGCCCTGCTGGAGGGCAAGCTGGCCGAGCACCGGCTGACGCCCTACACGCTCGAGGTGGCCGCCGGTGGCCGCGAGCGGCTGGGACCCTTCGACTGCGAGTTTCTGGCGGTCAACCACTCCATCCCCGACGCACTCGGCGTCGCGATCCGTACGACGGCCGGACTGGTGCTGCACACCGGCGACTTCAAGCTCGACCAGCTGCCCCTGGACGGCCGGCTGACCGACCTCGGTGGCTTCGCCCGGCTCGGGGCCGAGGGCGTCGACCTGCTGATGAGCGACTCGACGAACGCGGAGGTCCCCGGTTTCGTCACCAGCGAGCGGGAGATCGGACGGGTGCTCGGGTCGGTCTTCCAGGCGGCGTCCGGGCGCATCATCGTGGCCTGCTTCGCCAGCCACGTGCACCGCGTGCAACAGGCGCTCGACGCCGCCCACCAGCACCGTCGGAAGGTGGCCTTCGTCGGCCGCTCGATGGTGCGCAACATGGGCATCGCCCGTGACCTCGGCTATCTGCGGGTGCCTCCCGGGCTGATGGTCGACATCCGCGAGGTCGAGTCGCTCTCGCCGGAGCAGGTGGTGCTGGTCTCCACCGGCTCTCAGGGTGAGCCGCTCTCGGCGCTGTCGCGGATGGCCAACCGCGACCACCACCAGATCCGGATCGAGCCGGCCGACACCGTCGTCCTGGCCTCGTCCCTGATCCCGGGCAACGAGAACGCGGTCTACCGGGTGATCAACGGGCTGTCCCGCTGGGGAGCGACCGTCGTACACAAGGGGGTGGCCCTGGTGCACGTCTCCGGCCATGCGCCGGCCGGCGAGCTCTTGTTCGTCCTCAACGCGACCCGGCCCAGCAACGTGCTGCCCATCCATGGCGAGTGGCGGCACCTGCGCGCGCATGCCGCGCTCGCCATGGCCACCGGCGTACCGGCCGACCGGGTCGTGCTCGCCGACGACGGCGTCGTGGTGGACCTGGTGGACGGGGTGGCGCGGATCACCGGCAAGGTGCCGTGTGGCTATGTGTACGTCGACGGGCTGGTCGTCGGCGACATCGGCGAGGCGTCACTGAAGGACCGGCGGATCCTCGGTGACGAAGGGTTCGTGACCGTTGTGGTCGTGGTGGACTCAGCGACCGGCAAGGTGGCCGGCGGTCCGGAGATCTTCAGCCGCGGCGTCAGCGGAGAGGCCGACGCCTTCAGCGGAGTCCGGCCGCTGATCGAGGCGGCGCTGGAGGCTGCGGCCGCGGAGGGGGTTGCGGACACCCACCAGCTCCAGCAGCTGGTACGCCGCACGGTCGGTCGCTGGGTGAGCGACACCTACCGGCGGCGCCCGATGATCCTGCCGGTGGTCGTCGAGGTCTGACGGTGGTCATCGAGGGGCTGACCCTCACTAGGAAGCCGCGCAGGACACCGGAAGGCACACCACTCCTGCACACGACCGGTGAGATGGATGTCACAGGCGACCCACGGCTGTCACTCCGTAACCGGTGTCAGTCGGTGGTGTGCAGGAATAGTCGACTGGGCTCTGTCACAGCTCCTGCTCGTGGCGCAGCTCCGCCAGCGTGATCGCTCGTTGACGCCAAAACAGCCGAAGATCATTTCTAAACCGGGCGAGAACCGTGCGAGTGTCCGCTGAAGGTCATACCAGGGCTCGCACCGGCTCGGCGGGTGTTGCGGATGGTGCTGCTGATACGCACGGGCTAGCGTGGGCGGATGGCTGTCCGCACCCCGACTCGACCGGCGAGCTCCCGCGGCTCGGCGAAGAGCCGGCGCGTCGTGGTCACCACGCGTACCAGGGACCTGCCACGCCCACGTGGCCGGCGACCTCCGCCGCGCCCGTCGGGACCCGGCCGGACGGCCCTCGTGGTGCGGGCCCTGTCCCGCTTCGTCGTCGCTGTGCTGCGGGGGCTCGGGCGAGCGCTCGTCTGGATCTGGCACCTGCTCGCCGCCGGCCTCGGCGGGCTGGTACGCCGGATCGGCGGCGGGGCACGCGACCTCGACCCGGCGCACCGGCGCGACGGGCTAGGCCTGCTGGCGCTGGCAGCCGCCCTCGTCCTCGCGTTCGGGGCGTGGACGCACCGCGGCGGCTGGGCGGCCGGCTGGCTCAGCGGTGCGGTCCGCTGGGTGGCCGGATCGGGCGTGGTCGTCGTTCCGCTGCTGCTCGCCGCGCTCGCCTGGCGGCTGCTCCGCCGGCCCGGCGACGGGGCCGGCCGTGGCCGGCTGCTGATCGGCCTGGCGGCGCTGGCAGCCGGCCTGCTCGGGCTGCTCAACCTGCTGCACGGGTCCCCGACCACAGCGGCGGGACGCGCCGCCGCAGGCGGGGTGATCGGCTTCCTGACCGCATCACCGCTGGCCACCGCCGTCACGCCGTACCTCGCCGCCCCGCTGCTGCTGCTCATGACCGGCTTCGGGCTGCTGGTGGTGACCGGGACGCCGGTGCACGCCGTACCGGACCGGTGCACCGCTATGTGGGCCCGGCTGCTGCGGCGGCGCACGCCGGCAGCCGCGGAAGGCGGCGACACGGAGGAGGCTGCCGAGAACGAGTCCTCGACGCCGCTGCGCCGTCGTCCGAGTCGGCGTCGGGTGGCCGTGCTCGCCGACGACATCCCGTTCGATGCCGGCTCGCCGCTCGTGGGCGCGGACGCTGCTGCCTCGGTCCCGGCCGAGCCGGCATCGCCGCCCGCGAGAAGGGCGCCGACGCGGGCCGAGCAGCTCTCGCTGACCGGGCAGAAGGGTGACTACGCGCTGCCGCCGCCCGCGCTGCTGCGCGCGGGCACCCCGCCCAAGGCACGCAGCTCTGCCAACGACGCGGTCGTGGCGGCGCTGTCCGCCGTGCTCGACCAGTTCGGTGTCGACGCCTCGGTCACCGGGTTCAGCCGGGGGCCGACGGTCACCCGGTACGAGGTCGAGCTCGGCCTGGGCGTCAAGGTCGAGCGGATCACGGCGCTGTCGCGCAACATCGCGTATGCCGTCAAGAGCGCCGACGTACGGATCATCAGCCCGATCCCCGGCCGCTCCGCGATCGGCATCGAGATCCCCAACGCCGACCGGGAGCTGGTCAGCCTCGGCGACGTGCTGCGCTCGCCGGCTGCGACCGGCGACCACCACCCGCTCGTCGTCGGGCTGGGGAAGGATGTCGAGGGCGGTTTCGTGGCGGCCAACCTCGCCAAGATGCCGCACATCCTCATCGCCGGCGCGACCGGGGCCGGCAAGTCCACCTGCATCAACACCCTGGTCACCTCGATCCTGAGCCGGGCCACCCCGGACGAGGTCCGGCTGGTCCTGATCGACCCCAAGCGGGTCGAGCTCACCAACTACGCCGGCATTCCGCATCTCGTAACGCCGATCATCACCAGCCCGAAGAAGGCCGCCACTGCGCTGCAGTGGGTGGTGCGCGAGATGGAGATGCGCTACGAGGACCTGGCCGCGGCCGGCGTACGGCATGTCGACGAGTTCAACGCCAGGGTGCGGTCGGGCGACCTGACACCGCGTCCGGGCAGCGAGCGGGTCTACCAGCCCTACCCCTACATCCTGGTGATCGTCGACGAGCTCGCGGACCTGATGATGGTGGCGCCGCGAGACGTCGAGGATGCGATCTGCCGCATCACCGCCATGGCCCGGGCGGTCGGGATCCATCTGGTCCTGGCCACCCAGCGGCCGAGCGTGGACGTCGTCACCGGTCTGATCAAGGCCAACGTGCCCTCGCGGCTGTCCTTCGCCACCGCGAGCGCCATCGACTCCCGCGTGATCCTGGACTCGGTGGGTGCCGAGAAGCTGGTCGGGGTCGGTGACGCGCTGTTCCTGCCGATGGGCTCCGGCAGGCCGATCCGGCTGCAGGGCGCTTTCGTGTCCGAGTCGGAGATCCGCGACGTGGTGGCACACTGCACCGCGCAGAAGGAGCCGAGCTACCGCGACGACGTGGTGACTGGGACGACCGGTCCGGCCAAGGAGGCCGACGACGAGGTGGGTGACGACCGCGACCTGCTGCTGCAGGCGATCGAGCTGGTCGTGTCGACACAGTTCGGCTCCACCTCGATGCTGCAGCGCAAGCTGCGGGTGGGCTTCGCCAAGGCCGGTCGCCTGATGGACCTCATGGAGAGCCGCGGTGTCGTCGGGCCGAGTGAGGGGTCCAAGGCCCGCGACGTTCTGGTTCGACCGGAGGAGCTCGAGTCGGTCCTGACCACCTTGCGGGAGGACTGACCCTCACGCCGCGGCCTTGGGGCCGATCGCGGCGAGCACCTCGGGCATCCGCTCGAGCAGCGCGGCCGCCCCCAGTCGGCGACCGGCCCAGCACACCACCGCGCCGTACGCCGGCAGGACCACGACGACGACCGCGGGGAGCACCGGTCCGCCGGCCGTGACGGCGTACAGCCCGAGGGTCAGGGCCACCGGCGGCACCATCAGCGCCAGGACCGACACCGTGCCGAGCAGGGCGAGCAGCCCGACGGCACACCCCTGGCCGGTGCCGGTGGTGGCGAACGCGCCGGTCGGACGCTCGGGCACGGCGTACGGCGCCCGCACGCTGAGGACGTTGCCGACGCCCATGGCGACGCCCAGGAGGCACGCCGCCACGGCCAGTGCCAGCGGCAGCAGCCGCCAGCCGTCGCTCAACGCGGCCAGCGCCAGGCCGACCACGGCCAGCGCGGGTCCGGCCACCAGGGACACCGCCAGGTTCTTGCCGGCCAGGTCGGCGACCAGGTCGGCCGGGCGGGCAGCGGTCGCCAGGTTGACCCAGGCGGCGGCACCGTCGAGGCCCAGGGAGTTGAACGACTGCAGGCCGGCGAACATCGCCACCGAGCACACGGCGAAGACGGCCCCGCGGTGCAGGCCGGTACCGCTGGCGGCGGGCGCCAAGGGCACCAGGGCGCCGACCACCAGAGCGCTGACCCATGCGGTCTTGCGGCGCGGATCGCGCCAGGCGTAGCGGAGCTCCTTGGCGGCGACGGCGCCGGCCCGGCCGGGCAGCAGCGAGTGCCCGGAAGTCCGTGCCGACCCGCGTCGTGGGCCGCTGCGCAGGGAGCTGGCGGCGTCGGCGGTGGTGAGCGAGCGGGCCAGCGTCCGGTGCCACCAGGCCAGCAGCACCGCCACGGTGGCCGCGACGAGCGCCAGCTTGGCGAGGGCGAGCCCGTACCGCCCGTCGCGCGCCTGCGTGATCGCCGTCGCGGCCAGCGCGGGCGGAGACCATCGCAGCCGGTCCGCCACGCCGGAGAGGACGACGTCGGGGTCCGCGGAGCGGAACAGCCGCTGCACGGCGAGGTTGAGGACCTGCACGCTCACCGCGAGCAGCGCGCCCACCAGCACGGAGAGATCTCGGCCGCGCCGGCTGCGCAGCAGTCCCGACAGCGCCGAGGTCACCGCCCGGCTCAGCGACAGGCACAGCGCCAGCTCGAGGCCGACCGCCGGGAGCGCGACCAGGACCGATCCGGAGCCCCCGGACAGGCCGATCAGCGCTCCGAGAAGGACCAGGGCGGTGACTGCCGCGGGTATCCCGACCGCCGATGCGGCAAGCAGCCCGGTCATCAGCTCCCGGCGCGACAGCGGCAGCAACGCCAGCCGGGCGGGGTCGAGCGTCTCGTCCGCGCCGAAGAGCAGCGGTGGCAGCACGGTCCAGCCCAGCGCGAGCAGGGTGAACAGCAGGATGCCGACGTCGCCGGCCCGGCCGTTGCCGCGCAGGCTTGCCAGTGCGACGAGGGCGCCACCGCCGACCATGGCTCCGAAGAGGCCGGCGACGAGGAACGCCAGAAGCCGACCTCGTCCGCGGCGTACGCCGTTGCGCAGCAGCTGGAACTTCAGCGCGGCGAAGAGCCGAGCCACGACAGGCCCCTGTCCTCCCGGCCGCCGGCTCCGACCAGCTCGACGAATGCGTCCTCGAGGCTGCGGTTCCCGCGGACGACGTCCAGCGGGCCGCTGGCGACGACCCGGCCGGCACTGATCACCCCGACTGAGTCGCAGAGCCGCTCGACCAGCTCCATGACGTGGCTCGAGAACACCACCGTCGAGCCCGTCGCGGTGTAGCGCTCCAGCACCGCCCGGATGGTCCGGGCCGACACGGGGTCGACACCCTCGAACGGCTCGTCCAGGAAGAGCACGGCCGGGTTGTGGAGCAGGGCGGCCGCCAACGCCACCTTCTTGCGCATTCCAGTGCTGTAGTCGACTACCAGCGTGTCTCCCGCGGGCTCGAGGTCGAGCACCCCGAGCAGCTCGCCCGTTCGGAGCTCGATCGCCGCGGCGGGGAGCCGGCGCAGCCGGCCGACGTAGGTCAGCAGCTCGGACCCGGTCAGCCGTTCGAACAGGCGCAGGCCCTCGGGCAGTACGCCGATCCGGCGCTTGGTCTCCAGCGGGTCCTGCCACACGTCGACCCCGTCCACCAGGGCCGAGCCGGCGTCGGGTCGAAGCAGACCGGTGAGCATGCTGAGCGTGGTGGTCTTGCCGGCACCGTTCGGACCGACCAGGCCGAAGAAGCTGCCGGCCGGAACGTAGAGGTCCACCCCGGCCACCGCCGTCTTCTCGCCGAAGCGCTTCCACAGGCCGCGAGCCAGCACCGCGGGTGGCGGCGCGCTGGCTTCTGTCGCACGCACGCGGCCGTCCCCCCGAGCGATCGGTGATGGGATCAGCCTAAGCGCAGCCAGCAGCCATACTCCTGCCGGTGGAGCCGATGGCCGACGGACCGGAGCCGAGCTGGCCTTCGTCGGCCGACGAGGAGCTCTACGCCGGCGTGCACCGCGTGGTCGCGGCGGTGGCGGCGCTCGGCGGAGCGGTGGGCTGGCTGGCCGAGCCGGCGCGGACCGAGGTCGACAGGTGGCTCGACGAGCTCCTGACCCAGGTCCGCGCCGGGCGGGCCAGGCTCCTCGTCCTGCGGCAGGACGGGCGGATCGAGGCGCTGGGGTACTGGGCCCGGCTGGCGGGTGCGGTGTTCGGGTGCAGTGCCGAGATGCGCAAGGTGATGACCCACCCGGCGGCCCGTGGGGGCGGCCTGGCCCGGCGCGTCGTCCGCAGCCTGGTCGACGACGCCACCGCCGCAGGCGTCGAGGTCCTCGTCGCCGACGTGCGGGGGAACAACCACGCGGCGCTGGAGCTGTATCTGGCGGAGGGCTTCACCGCCTACGGCCGGCTGCCAGACATCGTGGCCGTCGGTCTCGACCGCTTCGACCGGGTCTGCCTCTACCGGGAGCTCGGACGTCCGCCGGGTGTGGTGCGGCACGGCGGCCGGGTGGAGGGGCCGGGAGCCTCGGTCGCGCGCAGGTCGCGGGGCGCGCCGCCGGGGACGTCGGAGTCCGGCGGGTTCCGCGCCTAGACTTGACCGGTTGGTAGCGGACGGCAGAGCCGGTCTGGCCGGCGTACTGCTGGGTCCGGGAGAGGACCGCCCATGGCCATCGGCGAGCTCCTGACCCGCGCGCGCACCGCGCGGGGTCTCACCGTGGAGGACGTGGCCGCGGCCACCCGGATCCGCGCCACGGTGATCTCCGCGATGGAGGCCGACGACTTCCTGCCGTGCGGCGGCTCGATCTACGCGCGGGGGCACCTGCGCAGCATCGCCGCCGTTGTGGGCCTCGACCCGGCGCCGCTGGTGGCCGAGTTCGACCGGGACCACGGTTCGGCGCCCGCGCCGATGACGATGCCGGGGCTCACCCGTGCGGCGGCGGGCCGGGTGGAGCGATCCAGGCCGAACTGGACCGCGGCGATGGCGGCGTCGCTGGTCGTCATCTGCGTCGTCGCCGGTGTGCACCTGCTGCGCTCGCCGAGCGGCCGCCCGGCCACGGTGACCGCCCCGCAGCCGAGCGGCTCGCCGGCTGCGTCGACCCGGCCCTCGACCCCCGCGACACCGCGGCCGGCCCCCCTGCCGAGCGACGCCGTGGCGCTGGTCGACCCCAACCTCGTCACGGTGCAGGTGCGCATACCCGCCGACAAGAGCTGGGTCAGCGTGTCGAACTCGGCCGGGGCGCGGCTGTTCCAGGGCGTCCTGGCCGCCGGCATGTCGCGGGTCTTCCGGGACGCCAAGCAGCTACGGCTGATCCTGGGCAATGCGGGCGCGGTCGAACTTGTCGTCAACGGCCACGACCTGGGGCGGTCCGGCGCGCCGGGTGCCGTCACCCGGCTGGTGTTCGGCCCGGGGGATCCGGCCGGCTCAACCGGCTGATGGCCCCCGGCGTCACCGTCGGTCGGTCCTGCCTCAGCGGGCTACCCTGGACCCATGCCCGCGCCCCGAACGGTCGCCCTCGTGACGCTCGGGTGCGCCCGCAACGAGGTCGACAGCGAGGAGCTCGCGGGGCGGCTCTCGGGCGGCGGTTGGCGGGTGGTGGACGACCCGGGCGCGGCGGACGCCGTACTCGTCAACACCTGTGGCTTCGTGGAGGCGGCCAAGAAGGACTCGGTCGACACGCTGCTGGCCGCGGCAGACCTCAAGACCGCCGGTGGCCCGCGGGCGGTCGTCGCCGTCGGTTGCCTGGCCGAGCGGTACGGCGAGTCGCTGGCCCGTGCGCTGCCGGAGGCCGATGCGGTGCTCGGCTTCGACGACTACACCGCGATCGAGGCGCGTCTCGACGACGTGCTGGCCGGCCGGCCGCCGGCTCCGCGCCGACCGGTCGACCGGCGCACGTTGCTGCCGCTGACGCCGGCTCGCCGCGCCACCGCCACCGCCACGGTCGCGGTCCCCGGTCACGGGCAGTCGCCGGCGGAGGTGGGCCGCAACGGGCCGGCGTCCGGGCCGCGCCCGATGCGGTTGCGGCTCACCGGCGGCCCGGTCGCGCCGCTGAAGCTGGCCTCGGGCTGCGACCGGCGTTGCGCGTTCTGTGCGATTCCGTCCTTCCGGGGCTCGTTCGTCTCCCGGTCGCCGGCCGACGTGCTGGCCGAGGCGCTCTGGCTGGCCGGCTCCGGCGTCCGCGAGCTGGTGCTGGTCAGCGAGAACTCCACGTCGTACGGCAAGGACCTCGGCGACCTCCGGTTGCTCGAGGCGCTGCTCCCCGAGCTGGCGGCAGTGCCGGGAGTCGTGCGGGTGCGGGTGTCCTACCTGCAGCCGGCGGAGCTGCGCCCGACGCTCGTCGAGGCGCTCACCACCACGGCGGGCGTCGTCCCCTACTTCGACCTGTCCTTCCAGCACGCGAGTGGTCCGCTGTTGCGCCGGATGCGCCGTTTCGGAGACACCGACCGCTTTCTCGCCCTCCTCGAGCAGGTCCGCCACCTGGCCCCGCGAGCAGGGGTGCGGTCGAACTTCATCGTCGGGTTCCCGGGTGAGACGCGCGCCGACCTCACGGAGCTCGAGCGGTTCCTCGGCGCCGCCCGGCTCGACGCGGTGGGCGTCTTCGGCTACTCCGACGAGGACGGGACCGAGGCGGCCGGGCTGCCGGCCAAGTGCGGGGGACAGGTCATCGGCCGGCGGCTGGACCGGATCTCCCGGCTGGCCGAGGAGCTCACGGCCCAGCGCGCGGAGGAGCGGATCGGGGAGGTCGTAGAGGTGCTGGTGGAGTCCCTCGACGGACCGGAAGCCGAGGGACGCGCGGCCCACCAGGCGCCGGAGGTCGACGGCACGACGACCCTGGTCCCCGCCGCAGGCGTCGAGCCGCGGATCGGCGACCTGGTGCGGGCGGTGGTCACCGCCAGCTCCGGCGTCGACCTGGTCGCGGAGCCGGTCGAGGTGCTCGCTCCCGTGGCCGGGGTGCCGGTAGCCCCGCGGTGAGCAGCGGCGGAGCGGCGAACCCGCCGGCGGCGGTCGGCGTACGCAACGTCGCCAACGCGCTGACTGCCCTGCGGCTGCTGCTGGTTCCCGTCTTCGCGGCCCTGCTGTTGCGGCCAGCCGCCTCGACGGGGTCCCGGGTGGCGGCGCTGAGCGTGTTCGCGGTGGCCTCGGCCACCGACCGGATCGACGGTGACATCGCCCGCCGCCGTGGCCTCGTGACCGAGTTCGGCACGATCGCCGACCCGATCGCAGACAAGGCACTCACCGGCGCCGCCTTTGTCGGGCTCTCCGCGCTCGGCGAGCTGCCGTGGTGGGTGACGGTGGTGGTGGTGACCCGCGAGATCGGGGTCACGGCGCTGCGGTTCGTGGTCCTGCGCCACGGCGTGATCCCGGCGAGCCGCGGCGGCAAGGTGAAGACGCTCCTGCAGACGCTGGCCGTGGGCCTGTACGTGTTGCCGGTGACCGGCTGGCCGGCCACCGTACGTGGCGTCGCCATGGCGGCGGCCGTCGCGGTCACCGTTGGCACCGGTGTCGACTACGTCGCCCGGGCGCTCACCTTGCGGCGTACCAGCGCCCGGACGGAGCACAAGCGGCGGCGCGCCGCGGAGCGGATGGCGGTTAGCCGCACCGTCGACAGCGGGTGAGGGTCGAGCTCCTGGCCGTGGGCACGGAGCTGCTGCTCGGCGACGTCGTGAACGCCAACGCGGCGTGGCTCGGGCGGCGGTTGGCGGCTGCCGGCCTCGACGTCACGACCGCTGCCGTGGTGGGCGACAACATCGGGCGGATCACGGCAGCGGTGTCGGGCGGCCTGGAGCGTGCCGACGCGCTGGTGATGACCGGCGGTCTCGGGCCGACCCAGGACGATCTGACCCGCGAGGCGCTGGCGTCGGTCGCGGGGGTGGCGCTCGTGAGGGACCCGGGGCTGGAGCGGGCGCTGCGCGAGCGGTACGCCGGCTTCGGGCACGGCGTGCCCGAGCGCAACTACCGCCAGGCCGACCGACCGAGCAACGCGGACGTGCTCGCGAACCCCCGCGGCTCGGCGCCGGGCCTGTGCCTGGAGCTGCCTGCGGGTGTGGTGTACGCGCTGCCCGGCGTACCGCACGAGATGGAGGCGATGTTCACCGCGTCGGTGCTGCCGGACCTGCTCCGGCGGGCCGGTAAGCCGGCGGTGATCGTCTCGCGGGTGCTGCGGGTCGCCGGGATGTGGGAGTCCGCGGTCGCCGACGCGCTGGCCGAGCTGGAGGCCGAGCTGGAAGCGGTCGGCAATCCCACGATGGCCTTCCTGGCGGAGCGCGGCGAGGTGCGGGTGCGCGTCACCGCCAAGGCCGCGGACGACGCTGCCGCCGCCCGCCTGATCGAGCCGGTCGAGCGCCTCGCTCGAGCCGCGCTGGGTGCCAACGTCTACGGCGCGGACGAGGAGACGCTCGCGTCCGCGACGTCCCGGTTGCTGCTCGAGGCCGGCGCCACGGTGGCCGTCGCCGAGTCGCTCACCGGTGGCCTGCTCGGCGCCCGGCTCAGCGAAGAGGCCGGCTCGTCGGCCACCTTCCGCGGTGGTGTGGTGGCCTACGCCACGGGGCTCAAGGCGGACCTGCTCGGCGTTGGGGCGGCCACCCTCGACCGGTCGGGCGCGGTGTCGGCAGAGACCGCGGTGGCGATGGCGGAGGGCGTCCGGCACCGGCTCGGTGCGACGTACGGGCTGTCGTTGACCGGCGTGGCCGGCCCCGAGGAGCAGGAGGGGGCACCGGTCGGCACGGTGTACGCCGGCCTCGCCGGTCCCGGGGGCAGCGCCGCGGTGCTGCACCGGCTGACCGGTGACCGGGCCCGGGTCCGGGTGTTGGCCACGCTGGCGGCGCTGGACCTGCTGCGGCGGCATCTGCTCGGGGAACCGACCGGATGAGCCCCGGATTGGCCCAGGCGGAGGACCGCGTCAACTCCGCTCTGCTCCGCTGCCGACGGTACGGTGGGGAACGTCGAGTGCACCGTCGTCAGGAGGGACATCCATGGTGCTGCTGCGCAGCCTGCTGGGTGACTCGCTGCGGCGCGCCCGGCAAGGCCAGCAGCGGACCCTGCGCGAGGTCAGCGCGACGGCCCGGGTGTCGCTGGGCTACCTCTCCGAGGTGGAGCGGGGTCAAAAGGAGGCGTCCTCCGAGCTGCTGGCCGCGATCGCGGCCGCGCTCGGCGTATCGCTGTCCGAGGTGCTGCGCGAGGTGAGCGACGGGTTGGCCCTGGTCGAGCCGCCGCAGGCGCAGGTGATGGGGCTGCCGACCGGCGACGCTCCCGAGGTGGTCGCCGCCTAGGCGCAGCGCTCGGGCTGGCACGACGGGCACCACCACGTCTCCCGCTCGTAGGGGTCGCCGCCCGCGGGGCGGCGCAAGGCGATGGCGGTGCCGCACCGCCGGCAGGGCTGACCGGCGCGACCGTAGACCCAGTGCGTCTGCCCGCGGCGGGTGTCGCCCGTGGTGACCTGGCCGGGGTGCGTCAGCGCGTAGGTCATCATTCGCCGCGCCAGCCGCACCAGACCCGTCGCGTCGACCTCGTCGATGGCGGTCCACGGGTGGACGCCGCGCAGGAAGAGGGTCTCGCCGGCCCACATGTTGCCGATACCGGCGAGGTTGCGCTGGTCGAGCAGAGCGGCCACGGCAGGTCGGCCGGCTCCCGCTGTCAGCCGTCGGACGGCTTCGGCCTCGTCGAAGTCGGGAGCCAGGATGTCGGGACCGAGGTGTCCGATCAGAGCGCTTTCCGCCGAGGTGGGGACCAGGTCCACGACCGGCAGCCGCAGCCCGACGGCCGTCGTACCGCTGCCGGCGAGGAGCACCACCCGCACGTCGGAGTCCAGGCGGGCGACGGGCCGGCGGCCCGGGGCCAGCAGGTGCCAGGAGCCGTCCATCCGCAGGTGCGTGTGCAGCGTGAGCCCGCTGTCGAAGCGGCAGAGCAGGTGCTTGCCGTAGGAGGAGAAGTCGAGCACCCGGGCGCCCGCGACATCGGCCGTGGCGTGCTGCGGCACCCGGAAGTCACTGCGGAGGACCACCTGGTCGGCCAGCGCCCGGTGCAGACGGGAGGCGGCCAGCCGCACCGTGTCACCCTCGGGCATCGTCGGCTCCGTCGCGCGGGCGCTCCAGTGCGGCCCACCGCGGTCGGTCCACGGTTCAGACCCGCAGCCGCAGTCCGCGCGGCGTTGGCCGGAAGCCGGCGGCCTCGAGCACCCTGCCCAGCTCCGAGGTGAGGACGGCCTCGCCGTCCGCCCGCTCCACCGCGAGCCGGCCGAGACTGCCCTCCCGGATGGCGAGCGCCAGTGAGTCGACCGCAGGGGTCAGCAGGGCGGGATCGTCGGTCCAGGAGAGCAGGGACCGGCCGCCCCGCTCGACGTAGAGCGCGAGCTGCCCGTCCACGACGATGACGAGCGCACCCGCCTTGCGGCCGGGCCGGTGCCCCTTCGCCGGGTCGGCCGCGGCGGCCGGCCGCTCGGGCCAGGCCAGGGCGCCACCGTAGGGGTTGGCCGGATCTGTCGCGGCCAGCACGAGGGCGCCGGCGTCGTCGCGGCGGCGGCGCTGTCGGTCCCGCTCCGCCCAGCCGGCCGGCATCGGCGAGTCCCACGCCGGCAGCTCGGCATTGCGCGGGCGTGGCGCCGCCGCCGCCCGCAGCCGGTCGACCGCTCCGGGTACGGCGAACTGCGCCGCGCCGAGTCCCTCGACGAAGTAGCCTCGGCGGGCCCGTCCCGACTCCTCGTAGGCCTTGAGCACCGGGTAGATCGCTGCGAACCCGCCGGCGACCCGCTCGGCCATGACCGCACCGCGGGTCAGCACCCCGTGCCGCTCCAGCAGCGCTTCGGCCAGCGCCTGCGCTCGTCTGGTCTCCCCCGGCTCCCGGTCCGGGAGCAGCGACCAGCGTCCCGCCGTGGTGGGGGGTCCCGATCGGGTCGGCATCGCCGGGCGACCTTTCGGGTAGCGGCTGCGCGGCGGGCTTCGGCGGGCGGCGTGCGCCGTACGCCCGGTGCCGATGAGCGACCGCAGCGGGCCCAGCGTGTCGTTGGTGACCCGGCTCGACCACACCAGGTCCCACACGGCGGCGGTCAGTACGAGGTCGTCGGGTGAGCCGGTACGGTCCGCGAGCTGGCGGAAGAACATCGCCGCACCGCCGTCCAGTGCGTCGAGCACCGCCTGGTGCAACGGGGTCAGAGCTGCCTCGGGATCGATCCGGGGCAGGAGCAGCGGCGCCGTCCCGGTGAGGTAGAGCGACACCCAGCCGTCCGACCCGGCCAGCGCACCGGCTCCCGCCCAGAGCACATCGCCGGCTGCGCACAGCTCGTCCAGCATCGCCGGGATGTAGTTGCCGACCCGGGCCGGCAGGACCAGCGCTTCGAGCGCACTGGCGGGAACCATCGCCCCTTGCAGCTGTTCGATCGTGCTGAGGAGGGTCTCGTAGCCAGGCCTGCCGCCGGTTGCCACCTCCTGCCAGGCCGGCAGGAACCGGGCGAGTGCCGTCGCCGGGACCGGCTCGACCTCCTTGCGCAGCTTGGCGAGGGACCTCCGGCGCAGCGTGCGCAGCACCTCGGCATCGCACCACTCCAGCCCGGTGCTCCCCGGCCGGAACTCCCCGTGCACCACCCGGCCGGCCGTGGCCAGCCGGGCGAGCGTCGCCTCCACCACCGCGACCCCGAGGCCCAGCCGAGCGGCCACCTGGGCCGGCAGGAACGGCCCGGAGGTGCGGGCGAACCGACCGACGAGGTCGCCGAGCGGGTCGCGGCCCGGCTCGAGAAATGCCGCCGGCACCCCTACCGGCAGCGGTACGCCGAGAGCGTCGCGCATCCGACCGGCGTCCTCGGCGGCGACCCAGCGCTCCTCGCCGGCGATCCGGACCCGCAGCGCCCGGTGCGACTCCTCGAGGCCGGCCAGCCACTGCGGCGTGGCCCCACGCTGGAGGGCTTCGGCCGTGGACAGGTCGCCGACCATCCGCAGCAGGTCCGCGGTGGAGTCGAGGTCGTAGGCCCGCCTGCCGTCGGAGATCCGCTGCACCTCTCGCTCCACCTCGGCCAGCGCGTCCGGATCGATCAGCTCGCGCAGCTCCGCCTGGCCGAGGAGCTCCGCCAGCAGGGTGGAGTCGAGGGAGAGCGCCTGCGCCCGCCGCTCGGCCAGTGGTGAGTCGCCCTCGTACATGAACACGCCGATGTAGCCGAACAGCAGCGAGCGCGCGAACGGCGAGGGCACCGACGTCTCCACCTCGACCAGGCGCACCCGCCGCGACTCGATGTCGCGCATGAGCTCGACCAGCCCCGGGACGTCGAAGACGTCCTGCAGGCACTCGCGCATCGTCTCCAGCACGATCGGAAAGCTGCCGTACTCGCTCGCCACCTGGAGCAGCTGGGCGCTGCGCTGGCGTTGCTGCCACAGCGGCGTACGGCGGGCCGGGTTGCGACGCGGCAGCAGCAGAGCCCGGGCTGCGCACTCGCGGAAGCGGGAGGCGAACAGGGCCGAGCCGCCCACCTCCGCCTGCACCACGGCCTCGACCTCCTCGGCGGCGAAGACCGCGAGCTCGGCCGGTGGCGCCTCCTCGGTCTCCGGCAGCCGCAGCACGATCCCGTCGTCGGAGTGCATCGCCGCCACGTCTACGCCGTAACGTTCACGCAGTCGGGCGGTGAGCGCGAGCGCCCACGGGGCGTGCACCTGGGCGCCGAACGGTGAGTGCACCGCCAGCCGCCAGTCGCCGAGCTCGTCGCGGAAGCGCTCGACCAGCAGCGTCCGGTCGTCCGGCAGGTGGCCCGTGGCCTCCCGCTGCTCGGTGAGGTAGGACAGCAGGTTCTCGGCGGCCCACCCGTCCAGGCCGGCCGCCATCACGCGCGCCCGAGCCGCCGCCGGTTGCAGCCGGCCGACCTCGCGCACAAAGGCACCGAGCGCGCGGCCCAGCTCGGCCGGCCGGCCGGGCGCGTCACCCTTCCAGAAGGGCAGCTTGCCCGGCTGGCCCGGCGCCGGGGACACCAGCACCCGGTCGTGGGTGATGTCCTCGATCCGCCAGCTGCTGCTGCCGAGGGTGAAGACGTCCCCGACCCGCGACTCGTAGACCATCTCCTCGTCGAGCTCGCCGACCCGGCTCGCCTTCTCGCCGACCAGGAAGACGCCGAAAAGGCCGCGGTCGGGGATGGTGCCACCGCTGGTCACGGCCAGCCGTTGAGCGCCAGGCCGCGCGGTCAGCGTGCCGGCGATGCGGTCCCAGACGATCCTCGGTCGCAGCTCGGCGAAGTCGTCGCTCGGGTAGCGGCCGGCGAGCATGTCCAGGGTCGCCTCGAAAGCGCTTTGCGGAAGCGCCGCGAAGGGCGCTGCCCGGCGGACGAGGGCGGCCAGCTCATCGATCGGCCACGGCTCCATCGCCACCATGGCGACGACCTGTTGAGCCAGCACGTCTAGCGGGTTGCGGGGGTAGCGCATCGCCTCGATCGCGCCGGCCGCCATCCGCTCGGCCACCACGGCGCACTGCACGAGATCGCCGCGGTACTTCGGCAGGATCACGCCGCGACTCACGGCCCCCACCTGGTGCCCGGCCCGGCCCACCCGCTGGAGCCCGCTGGCCACCGACGGCGGTGACTCCACCTGTACGACGAGATCCACGGCACCCATGTCGATGCCGAGCTCGAGGCTGCTGGTGGCCACCACCGCGGGCAGCCGGCCGGACTTGAGCTCCTCCTCGATCTGGGCCCGCGCCTCCTTCGACACTGAGCCGTGGTGGGCGCGGGCGATCTCTGTCGGGGCGCCTCGGGCGGCTCCTGCCTGGCCCATCAGCTCGGCCGGCGAGCCGGCGGGCGCCAGCTCGTCACCGGAGCGTCGATGGTGGGCGATCTCGTTCAGCCGCCCGCACAGCCGCTCCGCCAGCCGCCGGGAGTTGGCGAAGACGATGGTGGAGCGGTGGGACTCGACCAGGTCGACGATGCGCTCCTCGACGGCGGGCCAGATCGAGATCCGCGGCTCAGTCCCCGCGGCTGACCCGGCGCCGCCCATCTCGCCGGTGAGCCGACCGAGCGCGCTCATGTCCTCGACCGGCACGACGACCTGCAGCTCGATCGTCTTGGCCGTCGGCGGTGCAACGACGATGACGTCGCGACTGCCTCCCAGGTAGCGCGCCACCTCCTCGATCGGACGGACGGTGGCCGAGAGCCCCACCCGCTGCGCCGGCTGCTCCAACAGCGCGTCGAGCCGCTCCAGCGACAGGGCCAGGTGGGCGCCGCGCTTGGTGCCGACGACCGCGTGCACCTCGTCAACGATGACCGTCTCGACGCCTCGCAGGGACTCTCGCGCTTGGGAGGTGAGGAGCAGGAAGAGCGACTCGGGGGTGGTGATGAGGATGTCGGTCGGGGCGCTCGCGAAACGGCGGCGCTGGTCCGCAGGGGTGTCGCCGGACCGTACGCCGACGGTGACCGCAGGCACCGGCAGGCCGAGGCGGACGGCCGCGTGCCCGATACCGGCCAATGGCGCGCGCAGGTTGCGCTCGATGTCGACGGCCAGCGCCTTGAGCGGCGAGACGTAGAGGACCCGGCAGCGCCGGCGGGGTTCGACCGGCGGAGCGCTCGACGCCAGCCGGTCGAGTGCGTGCAAGAAGGCCGCGAGCGTCTTGCCTGAGCCGGTCGGCGCCACGACGAGCGCGTTGCCGCCGCCGGTGATGGCCTCCCAGGCACCGACCTGCGCAGTCGTCGGTGCCGCGAAGGACGCCTCGAACCACGCCCGGGTGGCGGGGGAGAAGCGCTGGAGTGGCCCGGCGGTCGCCATGACCACAGTGTCCATCGGCGCTCCGAGCGCGGCAGGTCGGTTCCCGGTCGGCCGGGCGCCCGAGGGCGTTCGCCCATACTGACGGGGTGCGGCTGACCGACTTCTGGGCCCGGATGAACCGGCGCTTCGGGGCGGCGTACGCCGAGTCCTTCGCCCGCGACCAGGTGCTGGCCGGTCTGGGGGGCCGTACGGTCACCGAGGCATTGGCCGCGGGGGAGGAGACCAAGGTCATCTGGCGAGCGGTGTGCGATGCGGTCGACGTGCCGGCGATCGAGCGGTGACCCCCCTGCGGGATGACCCGTGACGCGAAGCCTCCGTGACGACGTGACAAGGCCGGGACGGCTGAGCGGCGCAACGCCAGTTCGTCAGTCATGAGACCGGCGCGTCGCGTGGCGGCCGCAGCCAGGCAACCGCGAGCAGGCCGCACCCACCCGCCACTGCCACCACGACCGGCACCGGCAGCACCTCGCCGAGCGCGCCCCAGACGGCGAACGCGACCCCTTGCGCGAACATCAGCACGGGACCCTCGAGCGCCAGCACCCGACCCCGCAGGTGCTCGGGCGCGAGGTCGAGGACCATCCGGTCGAGCGCCAGGCCGTAGGCGAAGCCGAGTCCGGTCAGAGCCAGCAGGCCGAGCGCGACCGGTAGCTCCGGCTCGATCGCGAAGACCACCAGCGGCAGGCTGGTCAGCAGTGCCGCCGGCACCAGCAGGCGCCGTTGCCCAGCCGCGCCGAGGAGCCGACCCCCGACGAGGTCGGCCACAACAGTCCCGGCCGGCATGGCGGCGAGCATCAACCCCACCGCTGCGACGGGCTGGCCGAGCAGCCGGACGTACGGCGCGGCCAGCGCCTCCGGAGCGACGGTGCAGGCCGGCAGCAGCCAGGCCAGGAGGAGCAGCCGGCGTACCGGCCGGTAGGCGAGCACGTCCCGCGCCCCGGCCAGGGAGTCGCGCACCAATCCGGTTCCGGTGGCCGGGGCAGCCGCGGGCCGCGACCCGGTCCCGAAGCGGACCAGCAGTGCGGAGAGGGCGAAGGACACCGCGTCGACCACCAGCGCACCGCCGGGATGCAGGACGAGCAGCAGGACGCCCCCCAGGGCATTGCCGAAGACCTGTGATCCCTGGGCCACCATGCGCATCAGGGCACGCCCCAACACGTACTGCGACCGGTCGGGGAGGAGGTCGGGCAGGATCGCGGCCCGTACGCCGGAGAACACCGGCGCGATCAGGCCGAGGGCGACGAGCAGCACCAGCAGTGCCCAGATCGGCATGCCCGGCACCGCCATCACCGCGACCAGTGCCGCGCTGGCGAGGTGGCAGGCGACGAGGGTCGGCCGGGGGGGCAGCCGGTCGACCAGCGCGGAGAGCAGCACGCCGCCGACGAGGTACGGCACGAACACCAGCGAGAACGTCAACGCCGCCAGCAACGTCGACCTGGTGCGCTCGAAGACGAGGACCGTCAATGCCACCGCGGCGACGACGTCACCGAGCATCGAGACCACGTGGGCGGCGTACAGCGCCCGGAACTGACGGACCGCGAAGACGCCGCCGTACGTCGCCCGCGGCGAGTCGGTCACGGTGTGCGATGCCATTGCAGCAACCTGCGATGCTGGCCGCGGCGGCACCAGTCCTTCGGCGGAGGTCGAATGTACGTTCTTCGCTTCGGGGCGGCCGATCTCGCCCGCGTGCGCTTCGCGGTCTCCCCGCTCTGGGAGGCGATGGCCGCCGTCCGCGCCCTGGTCGACCCCCGCACCCGGACGCACCACCTCCCCTGGCTCGAGGCCGTCCGCCCGCTGCTGGCCGATCTGGACCTGATGCCGCTGCTGGCCCTCCAGCCCCGCCGCGGCTACACCCCTGACTTCCCGACCCCGGCGCCGTCCTGTCAGCTGCCGAACGTCCGGGACCAGCTCGCCGCTGTGCGCGCCACCCCGCTCGACCAGGTGCGCGAAGAGGTGCGCAGGGCGCTCGCCGACCGCGGTGGGGAGCCGGTGCCCACCGGCGCCGACGACCTCCTGGCCGATCCCGGCCGGACTCGGGCGCGGGTCGCCGACGCGCTGGAGTCGGTGTGGGAGACGCTCGTCGCCCCGCACTGGTCCACGCTGCGCGACCTGCTGGAGGCCGACATCGCCCACCACGGCCGGCTGCTGACCGAGCGTGGGCTGGAGTACGTCCTGCCCGTCCTGCACCCTGCCATCCGCTGGACCGGAGACGCCGTCGTCATTGCGAAGGGCCACCGACAGACGCGTGCGCTCGCCGGCGCGGGTCTGCTCCTCCTGCCGAGCGCGTTCGTCTGGCCGGCGCTCGCGGTCGTCGCCGACGAGCCACAGCAGCCCGCGCTCGTCTACCCGGCTCGGGGCGTCGCCGAGCTCTGGCAGCCGTCGACCTCGGATGCGACCGAAGGCCTGGCCCGGCTGCTGGGCCGCACCCGGGCCATACTGCTCGCCTCACTGCGCGAGCCGGCCTCGACAACCACGCTCGCCCGGCGACACGGCCTGGCGCCGGCCACGGTCTCCCAGCACCTGGCGACGATGCGTGACGCCGGTCTGGTGAGCCCGCGGCGGCACCGCCATTCGGTGCTGTACCAGAGCACCGACCTCGGCGACCGGCTCACCAACGCGCGAAACTGACCGATTCCACGCGACGGCCGGGAGCCGACCGGGAGGTTTGTGGAGCAACCTCGACCTCTCCAGACGGGGGTCACGGAACCTGAGCGGTGCCCTGACCGGCCTGCCTTTTCCGTGAGTCCGCGCACGGCGGCGGGCCAGGCGTCGGCGAGCAGGTCGCGGGTGCCGGCGAGCAGCTGGGGCATGACCCCGCGGCCGGCCGACCACCGGCATGAAGTGTGGCCTTCGCCGCGTACGCCGGACGTCCGCCGACACGGGCCGAGGCGTGCAGGCCGCGTGCCATGGTGGGCGCGACCTGGTGCCGCGTGTCGTCGTGCATCGAACACACGTTCGCCTAATGTGGAGGGCGTTCCAGCGTCCACAGAAGCCGGCCAACCCCTCGAAATCGTCCGACCCGGCTTCTAACGTCGCTGCTGACGGACCGACCGAATCGACCCGACGGAGTGGCACATGGCTGGACCTGACCGCGAGAAGGCGCTCGACAACGCGCTGGCGCAGATCGAGCGGCAGCACGGCAAGGGCTCGATCATGCGCCTCGGCGACGAGGCCCGGGCACCGATCGCGGTGATCCCGACCGGGTCCATCGCCCTCGACGTGGCGTTGGGCATCGGCGGCCTGCCGCGTGGTCGGGTGGTGGAGATCTTCGGTCCGGAGTCGTCGGGCAAGACCACGGTTGCCCTGCACGCGGTGGCCCAGGCCCAGGCCGCCGGTGGCATCGCCGCCTTCATCGACGCGGAGCACGCGCTCGATCCTGACTACGCCAAGAACCTGGGCGTGGACACCGACGGGCTGCTGGTCTCCCAGCCCGACACCGGGGAGCAGGCCCTAGAGATCGCCGACATGCTCATCCGGTCCGGGGCGCTTGACATCATCGTGATCGACTCGGTTGCCGCGCTGGTCCCGCGCGCCGAGATCGAGGGCGAGATGGGTGACAGCCACGTCGGTCTCCAGGCCCGGCTGATGAGCCAGGCGCTGCGGAAGATCACCGGCGCGCTCAACAACTCCGGCACCACCGCGATCTTCATCAACCAGCTGCGCGAGAAGATCGGCGTCACCTACGGGTCACCCGAGACCACCACCGGCGGTCGGGCCCTGAAGTTCTATGCGTCCATAAGGCTCGACGTACGGCGGATCGAGACGCTCAAGGACGGCACCGAGGCGGTGGGCAACCGCACCCGGGTCAAGGTCGTCAAGAACAAGTGTGCGGCCCCGTTCAAGCAGGCCGAGCTGGACATCGTCTACGGCCAAGGAATCAGTCGAGAGGGCTCGCTGATCGACGTGGGGGTCGACCAGGGTCTCGTCCGCAAGGCCGGCGCCTGGTACACCTACGAGGGCGACCAGCTCGGCCAGGGCAAGGAGAATGCGCGAGCTTTTCTGCGGGACAACCCCGACCTCGCCGACGAGATCGAAAAGCGGATCAAGGAGAAGCTCGGTATCGGGCCGACCCTCGACGCCGACACGTCGGCCGCTCCGGTGGACTTCTGAGCGCCTTGGCTGACGCTGACGCCGGTCGCCCGTGCGATTCGGAGCCGGATCCCGAGTCGGTTGCTCGCGCCGTCTGCCTGCGCCTGCTGAGCGCCGCCCCCCGGAGCCGGGCTCAGCTGGCCGAGGCCCTGCGCCGGCGGGGCGTCCCGGACCCGGCTGCTGAGGCGGTGCTCGACCGGCTGACCGAGGTGGGGCTGGTCGACGACGCGGCCTTGGCCACGGCGTGGGTGCAGTCCCGACATCGGGGCCGCGGGCTGGCCCGGCGGGCGTTGGCGACGGAGCTCCGCCAGCGCGGCGTCGAAGCCGAGACGGTCGCCACTGCGGTGGCGACCCTCGACGTGGACGACGAGGTGCAGATGGCGCGCAACCTCGTCGCCCGGCGGCTGCCCGCGACGGCGGGCCTCCCGAACCAGGTGCGGGCCCGCCGGCTCGCCGGGCTGCTCGCCCGCAAGGGCTACCCCGGCGCGATGGCGGGCCGGGTGGTCCGCGAGGCGCTGGCCGCTGCGGGGCAGGACCGCGAGGGCACCGACGAGGCTGCCGGCTGCGACGAGGACTGACCGGTCGGCGCCTTGCCCGAAGCGCCGCAGCCGCCTAGCCTCAAGAACAGTGAGGATCTACGTCCGCATTCGTGCGGCGCTTGCACGCCAGCGACTTCCCAGAGCGGCACCACCTGACACGCACCGATCGATCACTGCAGCTGACCCGCGTTTCGGCAGCACGAGCCGGCTTTGCCGTGCCGGTAGCTTCGCCCTAGACCCATACCGCTGTGCGCCCGTGGCACGGGCGTAGCTCCTCACGTTCGTCGCTCGATCCGCCATGCGCGGCCGAGCCCGACCGAGGGAGGAGGCGCAGCAGTGGGAGGGCACCTCGCGCTGGCAGTGGCCGGCAGCTCGGTCGGCCACGTGGCCGTCGTGCTCGCCGTGGTCGCGGGGGTGCTGCTCGGTGCGGCCGTCGTAGCGGCCGCCCTCCTGCTCCGTCGCGGCCCGACTCCGCAGAGTCCACCTGCACGGGATCGACTGCGTGCCGGTGCCGGTGCCGGTGCCGAGGCCGAGGCGATCCGGCTGCGCCGGGAGGCGCAGGGTGATGCCGACCTCACGCGGCACAACGCGGAGCTGGCGGCCGCTGCGGCCACCGAGAGTCGCCGATCGGCCGAGGTCGAGCTGGCCGGGGTCAAGTCCGCCCTGCGGGAGCTGCGAGCTGATCTCGAGCGGCAGGAGAGCCGGCTGGCTCAGCGCGAGGAGCGCCTCGACGCGGAGGGGCGCAGGGTGGCCACCCGTGACCAGGAGCTGCACACCGTCGCTGCCGACATCGAGCGCAAGCGGGCCGAGCTGGCCGCGGTCGAAGAGGAGCGTCGCCTCATCCTGGAGCGGACCGCCGGCCTGACCGCGGCCGACGCGAAGGCCGAGCTGGTCAAGGCCATGGAGCATCAGGCGAAGCGTGACGCCGCCGTGATCGTCCGGGACATCGAGGCCGACGCGAGGCAGACCGGCGACGAGCGTGCCCGTAAGACGATCACCCTGGCCATCCAGCGGCTGGCCAGCGAGCAGACCGCCGAGTCCGTGGTGGCGGTGCTGCACCTGCCCAGCGATGACATGAAGGGGCGCATCATCGGTCGCGAGGGCCGCAACATCCGGGCCTTCGAGTCGATGACCGGCGTCAACCTCATCGTCGACGACACTCCCGAAGCCGTCCTGCTCTCCTGCTTCGACCCGGTACGCCGTGAGACCGCCCGGATCACGCTGGAGAAGCTGGTGCTCGACGGACGCATCCACCCGCACCGGATCGAGGAGGTCTACGAGCGCAGCAAGGCCGAGGTCGAGACGGTGTGCGTGCGCGCAGGCGAGGACGCCGTCGTGCAGGTGGGGCTGACCGACATGCACCCCGACCTGGTCGCGCTGCTCGGCCGGCTGCGGTTCCGGACGTCGTACGGACAGAACGTCCTCAAGCACCTGGTGGAGTCGGCACACCTGGCCGGCATGATGGCCGCTGAGCTGCGGCTGGAGCCCGCCCTGCTCAAGCGGTGCGCCCTCCTGCACGACGTCGGCAAGGCGCTGACCCACGAGGTCGAGGGCAGCCACGCGCTGATCGGCGCGGAGATCGCCCGCAAGTACGGCGAGAACGAGGACGTCGTCCACGCCATCGAGGCCCATCACAACGAGATCGAGGTCCGTACGGTGGAGGCCGTGCTCACCCAGGCGGCCGACGCGATCAGCGGCGGTCGACCCGGTGCCCGCCGGGAGAGCCTCGAGCACTACGTGAAGCGGCTGGAGCGGATCGAGGAGATCGCCGGCGCCCACGAGGGGGTCGAGAAGGTCTTCGCGATGCAGGCCGGGCGCGAAGTGCGTGTCATGGTGCTGCCGGACCGGGTCGACGACATCGGCGCGCAGGTCATCGCTCGCGACATCGCCAAGCAGATCGAGGAGGAGCTGACCTACCCCGGCCAGATCCGCATCACCGTCGTAAGGGAGTCACGGGCCGTCGAGGTCGCCCGCTGAGCCGGCTCGGTGCGGTCGAGCGCTACGGCGCCCGGCTGACTCTGGCCGCGGTCGGGCTGCTGGCGATCGCCGTGCCGTTCTGCGGGCTGGCGCTGCTCGTCGCCCGCAAGTGGCCGCCGTTGCAGAGTGCGGACGCCTCCTTCGAGGCCGTCGTCCACCGGTTGGCGCTGTCCGACTCCTGGCTGGTGGAGCTGGCGAGGGCGCTGACGTTCCTGGGCAACACCTCCACCCGGATCGTGGTGACCGCGATCGTCGTGGCGGCGCTGCTGGCCCGCCGGGCCTGGCGGCTGGCCATGTACCTCGGTGGTACCGCGTGGCTCGGGTCCGGCCTGAGCACGTTGATCAAGACTGTCGTGGAGCGGACTCGCCCGGCGCTGCCGGACCCGATCGCCACGGCGGGAGGTGCCAGCTTCCCCTCCGGTCACGCCATGGGGGCGATGGTGCTCTACGGCGCGCTCCTGCTGGTCATCCTGCCGGCGCTGCGCCCGGTTACGCGTCGCTGGGCGTGGGCGATGACCGTGCTGCTCATCCTCGGCGTCGGAGCCAGCCGGGTGGTCCTCGGCGTGCATTACCTCTCCGACGTCGTCGGGGCATGGATCCTCGGCCTGGCCTGGCTCGCGATCTCGACGGCGGTGTTCAACCTGTTCCGCACTGAGACGGGCCAGCGATCGTTGCGGTCAGCGCTCGAGGGCGTCGAACCTGAAGAGGCGGCCCGGCTTCGCTGAGCGATCCTCAGCGAGGTGCTCCGGCGCTCACCAGCTTCTCCTGGCCCAGTGGGTCCTCCGGGTTCACGACCACCGCGCCGGCACCGTAGCGCCGGCTCTGCCGCCGGTCGAGCCAGCGGGCGAAGGTCGACAGCGCCAGGTTGACCGCGATGTACATGAGCGCGACCGCGACGTAGACCTGGAAGGCGAACCGGCTGCCGAGGAACTCGACGGCGTTCTGGCCCGTTTTCAGCAGCTCGTCGTAGGCGATGACGAAGCCGAGTGAGGTGTCCTTCAGCAGGGTCACGAGCTGGCTGATCAGCGCCGGCAGCATCCGACGGACCGCCTGCGGGACGAGGATCAGCCGCAACACCTGGCCGCGGCGCATCCCGATGGCGTACGCCGCCTCGCTCTGCCCGCGGTCGATGGACAGGATGCCGGCCCGGAAGATCTCGCAGAGCACGGCCGAGTTGTACGCCGTCAGACCCAGCACGAGGTACCACAGCACGGACAACCGGACGCCGAGCTGCGGCAGCGCCAGGGCGGCGAAGAGGATCAGTAGCAACAGCGGCAGGGCCCGGAAGAGCTCAACGAACAGGCCGACGGGGAGCCGCACCCACCGCCTCAGCGAGAGCCGGCCGACCGCGAGGAGTGCGCCGAGAGCCATCGACAGCACCATGGCGAGCGCCGCCGCCTGCAGCGTGTGGACCAGTGCGCGGCCCAGCAGCTTCCGCAGGTCCGAATTCGTGAGGATCTTCCAGCGTTCGCCCTCCAGCTGGCCGTTGCTGCCGAGCCGGTTCAGGACGACCAGTAACAGACCGAGCAGGACGAGGGCCCCCACCGCGGTGCCGATGCGGACGTTGCGCCGCGCCCGCGGCCCGGCGGCGTCGTACAGCACGCTGCTCATCGCGCGATCGCCACCTTGCGCTCCAGCCATCCAACGAGCAGGCCGGTGGGGACAGTGAGCACCAGGTAGGCGACGGCGACACCGACCAGCACGGGGATGACGGCCTCCGGGTTGGCGGTCGCGAGCCGCTTGCCCACTGCCGTGAGCTCGGTGACGGCGAAGGCCGCTGCGATCGAGGAGTTCTTCTCCAAGGCGATGAGGACGTTGCCGAGTGGCGGTACGACGGTGCGAAACGCCTGCGGCAGCACGATCAACCGCAGCGTCTGCGGGAACGTGAGCCCGATGGCGCGGGCGGCCTCCGCCTGGCCCGCGGCAACGGAGTTGACGCCGGACCGCACCACCTCGCACACGAACGCCGCGGTGTAGAGCGTGAGCGCGAGCGCCGCCGCGGTGAAGAACGGCAGCGCGAGGTCGACCTGCGGCAGGGCGAAGACGAGGAAGAAGAACACCACGGTGAGCGGGGTGTTGCGGACGATCTCGACGTAGACGGCCCCCGCTGCCCGCAGCGGCGGGATGGGCGACACCCGCATCGCGGCCAGCAGCGTGCCGAGGAGGAGCGCACCGACGGCGCCGAGCACGCTGAGCTGGAGCGTCCTGACGAAGCCGTCGACGTAGAGGTGGAGGTTGTCGAGGACGGCGTCCACGAGCAGCGGTCGTCAGCCGGGGATGCTCAGCTGGACGTGTAGCGGTCGACGGTCGGCGGCTCCGGTGTTGCACCGGCCACCTTGCCCGCGGTCGACTCCCAAGCCTTGGCCCACCGGCCGTCGTCGAAGGCCTTCTCCAGGGTGTCGTTGACGAAGTCGCGGAAGGCCTGGTCGCCCTTCTTCAGCCCGATGCCGTAGGGCTCCTCGGTGAAGGGCTTGCCGACCAGCTTGAAGGACTCCTTGTCCTTGTCGATGAGCCCAAGCAGGATGACGTTGTCGGTGGAGACCGCGTCGACCTGGCCGTTCTTGAGCGCATCCGCGCACTTGGAGTAGACGTCGAAGAGGACGAGCTTGGCCTGCGGGTACTTCGTCCGGAGGTTGTCCGCGGGTGTAGAGCCCTCGACCGAGCACACCCGCTTGCCGGCAAGCGCCTCGGGTCCGGTGATCGCCGAGTCGTCCTTCTTGACCATGATGTCCTGGCCGGCGGTGTAGTAGGGCCCGGCGAAGTCGACGACCTTCTTGCGCTTGGCATTGATGGTGTAGGTCGCAACCACCATGTCGACGCGGCCCTGCGAGATGAAAGGCTCGCGGTTCGCCGAGACCGACTCGACGAACTCGATCTTGTCGGACGCGATGCCCATCTCACCGGCGATGATCTTCGCGATCTCGACGTCGAAGCCCTCGGGCTTGCCCGACAGGTTCTTCAGCCCGAACAGCGGCTGGTCGAACTTCGTGCCCACCGTCATCTTGCCGGCCTTGTTGAGCCGCTCCATCGTGGTGCCGGCGGCGAACTTCGCGTCCTTCTTCACCTTGGCGGCGTCGCCACCGCCACCGCTGTCGCTGCCGCAGGCGCTCAGCACGAGGCCGAGCGAGGCCACCGCCACCAGGCTGGTCAACCGTCGTAGTCGCATAGTGGAACCTCTCCGGAAGTGTCAGTGACTGAGAATCTTGGACAGGAAGATGCGGGCGCGGTCCGTGCGCGGATTCGCGAAGAAATCCGACGGCGTCGCCTCTTCGACGATCCGACCGCCGTCCATGAAGACCACCCGGTTGGCCGCAGACTTGGCGAAGCCCATCTCGTGGGTAACCACGACCATGGTCATGCCCTCGCGAGCGAGGTCCTTCATCACGTCGAGCACTTCCGTGATCATCTCGGGGTCGAGTGCCGATGTCGGCTCGTCGAACAAGATCACTTTGGGATCCATGGCCAGCGCCCGGGCGATGGCCACTCGTTGCTGCTGGCCGCCGGAGAGCTGCGCCGGCAGCTTGGCCGCCTGCTCGCCGATCCCCACCCGGTCGAGCAGCTCGCGGGCGCGTTGTTCGGCCTGCCGGCGCGGTGATCTGCGGACGCGGACCGGGCCGAGGAGAACGTTGTCGAGCACGGTCTTGTGCGCGAAGAGGTTGAAGGACTGGAAGACCATTCCGACCTCGGAGCGCAGCCGGGCCAGCGCCTTGCCCTCCGCCGGCAACGGCACCCCGTCGATGGTGATCCGACCGCTGTCGATCGGCTCCAGCCGGTTGATGCACCGGCACAGGGTCGACTTGCCCGAGCCGGACGGCCCGATGACGACGACGACCTCACCGCGATCAACGGTGAGGTCGATGTCCTGTAGCACGTGCAGCTCGCCGAAGTGCTTGTTGACCCGCTCCAGCGCCACCAGCGGAGCGGGGGCGGCGTTGGTCGAACCCCCGACCAGAGGTGACGGCGACGCCGAAGCCATGGCAGGAACGTAAAGCCTGGCCGAACAAAGCACAAAGACCTGGCGCGCGAGGCGCGGTGGCTCCGGTCGACCTCGAGCAGCCTGCCGACGACTACCCTCGATCGGGTGGCCCGCACGTACTCCATCCGCACCTACGGGTGCCAGATGAACGCGCACGACTCCGAGCGGCTCGCCGGCCTGCTGGAGTCTGCTGGGTACGCCCCGGCCGACTCCGGGCAGCCGGCCGACGTGGTGGTCTTCAACACCTGCGCCGTACGGGAGAACGCCGACAACCGCCTCTACGGCAACCTCGGCCACCTGCGGCCGGTCAAGGCCGCCCATCCGGGCATGCAGATCGCCGTCGGCGGTTGCCTGGCGCAGAAGGACCGCAGCGCCATCCTGGCGCGGGCGCCGTGGGTGGACGTGGTCTTCGGCACCCACAACCTCGCCTCGCTGCCTGCGCTGCTCGAACGGGCGCGGCACAACGCGGAGGCACAGGTGGAGATCCGGGAGGCGCTCGAGACCTTCCCCTCCACGCTGCCCAGCCGGCGGGAGTCGGCGTACGCCGCCTGGGTGTCGATCAGCGTCGGCTGCGACAACACCTGCACGTTCTGCATCGTGCCGAGCCTGCGTGGCAGCGAGCGCGACCGTCGGCCCGAGGACGTGCTGGCCGAGGTGCGGGCCGTTGTCGAGCAGGGTGCGCTGGAGGTCACCCTGCTCGGCCAGAACGTCAACAGCTACGGCCGCGAGTTCGGCCGTCCGGACGGCTTCGGCGCGCTGCTGCGCGCTTGCGGCGAGGTCGACGGGCTCGAACGGGTGCGCTTCACCAGCCCGCACCCGCGAGACTTCACCGACGACGTGATCGCTGCGATGGCCGAGACGTCGAACGTCATGCCGTCGCTGCACATGCCGCTGCAGTCCGGCAGCGACGAAGTGCTGCGCCGGATGCGCAGGTCCTACCGGCGCTCCCGCTACCTGGGCATTCTCGACCGGGTGCGGGCCGCGATCCCCGACGCGGCGATCACCACGGACATCATCGTGGGCTTTCCTGGCGAGCGCGAGGCGGACTTCGCACAGACGCTGGACGTGGTGGGCGCGGCCCGCTTCGCCGGCGCGTTCACCTTCCAGTACTCCGTCCGTCCCGGCACCCCGGCCGCGACCATGGATGGCCAGGTGCCCAAGGCCGTCGTCCAGGAGCGCTACGAGCGGCTGGTCGCGCTGCAGGAGGAGATCTCCTGGGTCGAGAACCGCACCCAGGTCGGTCGCCGGCTGGAGGCGCTCGTCGCGGAGGGGGAGGGACGCAAGGACTCCGCCAATGCCCGGCAGTCCGGTCGAGCCCCCGACAACCGGCTCGTCCACTTCCCAGCCGTCGACGGGCTTCGGCCGGGAGACGTAGCGACCGTCGAGGTGACCCGCGCGGCGCCGCACCACCTGGTGGCCGAGGGCCCGGTCCTTGCCGTCCGGCGTACCCGGGCCGGGGCCGCGTGGGCGATCCGCCAGGGCGGGGGAGCCGACGAAGGACCCGCCCCGGTGCCGCTCGGGATGCCGCGGGTGGGTGCGCCGGCCTGACCATGACCCGGCCGGGCCAGGTGCTGGCGGTCGTGGGGCCGACCGCCGCGGGGAAGTCCTCGCTCGCGCTGGCCCTGGCGCGCGAGCTCGGCGGGGAGGTCGTCAATGCCGACTCGATGCAGCTCTACCGCGGCATGGACATCGGTACGGCGAAGCTCCCGGTCGCGGAGCGCCGCGGCGTACCCCACTACCTGCTCGACGTGTGGCCGGTCACCCGTACGGCCAGCGTCGCTGCGTACCAGGGGTTGGCCCGCACGGTCATCGACGGGCTGCTCGAGCGCGGGGTCACCCCGGTCGTCGTGGGCGGATCCGGGCTCTACCTGCGGGCGGCGCTGGACGATCTGCGGTTCCCGGGCACCGACGCCGGGTTGCGGGCGCGCCTGACCGAGGAGCTGGCCGCGGTAGGGGCGCCGCGGCTGCATACGCGGCTGGCGGCGGCGGACCCCGCCGCGGCCGCGGCGATCCTGCCGAGCAACGGCCGCCGGATCCTGCGCGCGCTCGAGGTCGTCGAGCTGACCGGCCGGCCCTACGCCGCGACGATGCCGGCCCATGTGGCCGTCTACGACGTGAGCTGGCTCGGCCTGGACCTGCCCGCGGCCGTGCTCGGCCCGCGGATCCGGGAGCGGGTGGACCGGATGTGGGAGGCCGGCCTGGTGCAGGAGGTGCGCGGGCTCGAGGACCAGGGCCTGCGTGCTGGCGTCACCGCTCGCCGGGCGCTGGGTTACGCGTCCGTGCTACGGGTGCTGGCGGGCGCGATGACCGAGGAGCAGGCGCGGGCCGAGACGGTGGCGGCGACGCGGCGCTTGGCTCGGCGGCAGCGGTCCTGGTTCGGCCGCGACCCACGGGTGCGCTGGCTGGCCGGGGACCAGCCGCTGGCCGCAGCGCTCACCGCCGCCAGGGCGAGCGACTGAGCCGTTCCCGCATTCTCGACCCGACCTAGGATCAGGCGATGCGGCCCGATTCCGGCCTTCGCTTCACCAAGGGGCACGGCACCGAGAACGACTTCGTACTGCTGCCCGACCCGGACGGTGACCTCGAGCTGACCCCCGAGCTGGTGCGGGCGCTGTGCGACCGGCGGGCCGGTGTCGGCGGCGACGGCGTCCTGCGGGTGGTGCTCACTGCGGCGGTTCCCGAGGCGGCTCACCTCGCCGCCGAGGCTCGTTGGTTCATGGACTACCGCAACGCCGACGGTGGCGTCGCGGAGATGTGCGGCAACGGTGTCCGGGTCTATGCGCGCTATCTGGTGGACGGCGGCTACGCCCAGCCCGGGACCGTGCGGCTGGCGACTCGGGACGGGATCCGGACCGTCGAGCTGGCGGCCACGGGTGATGTGACCGTGGACATGGGTCCGGCCCGGGTCCTGCTCGCCGAGGTGGAGGTCGGCGTGGGCGGCCATGCCTACCGGGCCGATCGGGTGGATCTCGGCAACCCGCACGCGGTGGTGGTGGTGCCCGGTCCGCTCGACCGGCTGGATCTGGCGGCGGCACCGAGCCTGTCGCCCGAGGACTTCCCGGACGGCGGCAACGTCGAGTTCGTGCGCCAGCTGGCCGGGGACGCGCTGGAGCTGCGCGTCCACGAGCGCGGCGTCGGCGAGACCAGGTCGTGCGGCACCGGCGCCTGCGCGGCGGTGGCAGCGGTACGGCGACGCGACGGCCGCAGCGGCCGGCGGTCCTACCGGGTCCGGGTGCCGGGCGGGCGGCTGGACGTCACGGCCATGACCGACGGCCGGCTCCTGCTGGCCGGGCCGGCGGTCCTGGTCGGGGACGGCGAACTGCGGCCCGGGTGGCTCGCGGGCGTGGCGGCGCCGCCGGACGCGGACCGGCCCCCGCTGCCGGAGCAGGCGGGGGCCGGTGGTGCTGTGCCGAGCTAACGAACTCGCGCGAAGTAGACGAACTGGCCCTTCGCGGTCTGCCCGTCGTAGGTGATCGTCTTGCTCATGTCGGTCCACACCATGTTGGCCGAGCCGTCGCGCCCGTAGGCGAGCCGGATGTAGTCACCGAAGAACGTGGTGCAGCGGTAGCAGCCCTTCACGTGTGCCTGGAAGAAGCGCGAGTTGTCGGCGTTCGACACCCCGGTGCTGACGGTCCGGCTGTGGAAGCCCTGACCCGGCCGGCCGACGGCCAGCCGCGCGTTGTACCGACCGCGGTCCACCTCGTTGTTGTAGAGCACCCCGAGCTGGCCGGTGACCGGGTTGGCGTCGACCCACGGGAACCACTGGTCGCCGCCGGTGGTGTCGACCGCCGTCGGCCCCTCCCAGCGAATGCCGTCGTAGGACGTCATCATGTAGACGCCCGCGTTTGTGACCGGCGCATCGACGTCGTGTGTGCCGCGCCGGTTGTCCGAGAACACGATGGCCAGCTGGCCGTTCCTGGGGTTGGCGACGATGTTGCCGGCCGAGTTCACCCGGGCCTGCATGCCGGTCAAGGTCTGCCGGCCGGAGACGTTGGTCGGGTAGTCGCGGTTGCCGTCCTCCATGTCCACCACGTGTACCGGGGAGCTGAAGGTCGCGAACCCGTCGTGGGACCGGACGACCATGTACTGGTTCTCGAACTGCTCGCCCTTCTCCCAGGCGGCTTGGTGCTGCTCGTTCTGGAACGCGACGTAGACGCTGCCGTCGGGCTTGACGGTCGGCACCGAGAACTGGTTCTCGTCGCACTGGTTGGCCCGGCCGGTCTCCTGGTAGGTGCAGGTCCGGTCGGATCCGGAGATCTCCTGCCGCGGGCTCCACGTCCGGCCGCCGTTGTCGCTGTGCGACTCGTAGATCGCCGACGAGGCGTAGTTGCCGTTGTGGGAGACGAACAGTGACCAGGTCAGGTAGGTCCGTCCGAAGTGAGGCGAAGCCGGGTTGTTGTCGGTGACCATCCACTCCTTGTCGTTGAACAGCTGGGTCGGAGCGGTGCCGACTCCCTGGCCGTCCGATACCACTACCGGCTTGCCCCAGTGCAGGCCGCCGTCGTCGGACAGCGAGACGACGAGGTCCCCGTCACCGCCGTCGAACTTGAAGTTCAGCGACGAGTGGATGACCGTGTCGTGCTTGACGTCGAAGACGGTGACCGGGTCGCTGCCGATGCGGCCGTCGTCCTCGAGGGACATGTCGCCGGTCCGCCACGTACGGCCGCCGTCGAAGCTGGTGTAGAACTCGTCGCCGTTGCTGTCGTAGTCGTTCGAGCTGGCGACCAGATGCATCGGGTTCCGCGGGTCGACGTTGACGTCAGGCTCGTTGTTGGGCAGCTTCGAGTCGCAGTCGAGCTTGACGTTTGCGCCGCCGCGCGCGGTGCACTCGAGTTGCGACGGCACGTACGACGGGCCGGCCGCCGCCCGTGCGGGGCTTGCGGTCGCTCCCGCCGCGTGAGCCGCGATGGCGGCCTGTACGCCGGCCGACCGCATGTCGGCCGCCCGTCGAGGGGTCGGAGCGCCTCCTGAGTCGGCGCTGGCACTGGCCGCCAGCACGGGTCCGGTCATGGCGGCAAGGCTCAAGCTCGCGAGCACGGATACGGTCTTGCGCAATTGTCCTCCAACGGACGCGAGTGCTGTCGCCGGCGAGGGAGCCGGTCAGAGCAGTCAACCGCTGCTCCTGACGCGGCGCCAGCACCAGTCGGCCGAAAGTTCGATCACCGGCCGAACTTCACCCGTACGGACCATCCGGTCCTGGACGCTGAGTGCCGACAGGGTCACGCGCCGCTAGGGGGCACCGTAACCACGGTGCGCAACGACCGCTGTCCATGGGACCATCGCAAGTGATGACAGACCCCGACCGTGTTGTGTCCGATGCGCCGCTCCCGTCACCGGGCGACCCGGTGGAATCGGCGGTCGCTCTGCACGACGCCGACGGTGCAGGGCTCGATCTCGCCGAGCGGCACGCCCTGCGCCGGGTGGCTGGCATCACCACCGAGCTCGAGGACGTCTCCGAGGTCGAGTACCGCCAGCTCCGCCTGGAGCGCGTCGTACTGATCGGGATCTGGACGTCGGGGAGCGCGGACGACGCCGAGAACTCCCTCGCCGAGCTCGCCGCCCTCGCCGAGACGGCTGGCTCGCGAGTTCTCGAGGCACTGATGCAGCGGCGCGATCGGCCCGACCCCGCCACCTACGTCGGCTCCGGCAAGGCCAAGGAGCTCCGTGGGGTGGTGGCCGAGACCGGCGCGGACACCGTCATCTGCGACGGCGAGCTCACCCCGGGGCAGCTGCGGCAGCTGGAGAGCATCGTAAAGGTCAAGGTGATCGACCGTACCGCGCTGATCCTAGACATCTTCGCCCAGCACGCGACCAGCAAGGAGGGCAAGGCCCAGGTCGAGCTGGCGCAGATGACATACATGCTGCCCCGGCTGCGCGGCTGGGGAGAGTCGCTGTCCCGGCAGGCCGGTGGCCGGGTGGCGGGCGGTGGCGGGATCGGCACCCGCGGTCCGGGCGAGACGAAGATCGAGACAGACCGACGGCGAATCCGCGCCCGGATGGCCAAGCTGCGCCGCGAGATCGCCGGCATGGGGACCGCCCGGGATACCAAGCGCCAGGAGCGCCGCCGCCGTGCGGTGCCGTCAGCGGCCATCGCCGGCTACACCAACGCCGGCAAGTCGTCGTTGCTCAACCGACTCACCGGTGCCGGCGTACTGGTCGAGGATGCGCTCTTCGCCACCCTCGACCCGACCGTACGCCGTGCGGAGACGTCTGACGGGCGCGTCTTCACGCTCACCGACACGGTGGGCTTCGTCCGTCACCTGCCGCATCAGCTGATCGAGGCGTTCCGGTCCACCCTCGAGGAGGTCGCCGACGCCGACCTGATCCTGCATGTGGTAGACGGCTCGCACCCCGATCCGGAGTCGCAACTCGCCGCCGTACGGCAGGTGTTCGCCGAGATCGACGCGCTGTCGGTGCCCGAGGTCGTCGTCGTCAACAAGGTGGACGCCGCCGATCCGCTGGTTCTCGCCCGGCTGCAGCGGCGGGAGCCGTCCACGGTGCTGGTCAGCGCCCGCACCGGTGCCGGCCTGGCCGAGCTGCTCGAGGTGCTGTCCCGGGAGCTGCCCCACCCCGAGGTGGAGGTGGAGATCCTGCTTCCGTACGCCCGCGGCGACCTGGTCTCGCGGGTCCACCGCGACGGCGAGGTTCTCAGCGAGGAGCACACCGCCGACGGCACGCTGCTGCGGGCGAGGGTGCTGCCCGGCGTGGCGGCGCAGCTTGCGCCCTACGGCGTGGAAGCCGCCACCTCCTAGTACGCGCGCCTGACCGGCCGATGGGAGCCGCTCAACCGTTCGTCGCAGCCCGCCGATGCAATAAGACATGCCGGCGAGCTGGTGGGCTGGACGCCGTTCGTCGGGTGGCCGTCCCGTGGGCGCGGGGGTGTTGCGATGCCTGGTCGCCCAGTCCGCCGACGTCCTTGCGATCGTGGGTGTCGACGGCAGGATCCGGTTCGTGTCCGACGCGGCGGAGCGCGTCTTGGGGCATGCGCCCTCGGAGCTTGCCGGGCGGCGGCTCAGCGATCTCCTGGGTCCCGTGGATGCCCGCCGGATGAAGGCGCTGTTGACCGAGGCCGCTGCCCACCCGGGGTCCAGGCACACGATCGAGTGCCCCATGTATCACCGCGCCGGTCACTGGTGCGACACGGAGTCGGTGATCACCTCGCTGGTGGACGACCCCGACGTCACCGGGATGCTGCTGAGCATCCGCGACGTGAGCGAGCGCAAGCGGCTCGATGCCGAGCTGACCCGGCAGGCACATCACGACCCGCTCACCGGGCTGGCGAACCGGGCCGTGTTCCGACACCGGGTCGAGGCGGCGCTGCGAGACCAGGCCTCCCGGCGGGAACCGGTCGCCGTGCTGTTCCTGGATCTCGACGGCTTCAAGGCCGTCAACGACTCCGAGGGCCACGCGGTCGGTGACCAGTTGCTCGGGCAGGTCGCCGGCCGGCTGGAGCACTGCGTGCGGCCGGGCGACACCGTGGCGCGCCTGGGCGGGGACGAGTTCGCCGTACTGCTCGAGGGCTCCGACGTCGAGTCGGCGGCCGTATGGGTGGCCGAGCGCATCACGAGCACGCTGGGCGAGCCCTTTATCCTCGACGGCCGCGAGCTCCACGTCGGGGTCAGTACGGGGATCGCCGTAACCGGGAACGGCGCGGAGACCTCGGAGCTGCTGCTGCGCAACGCCGACCTGGCGATGTACAAGGCAAAGTCGACCAAGGGCGCGAACTTCGTCCGGTTCGAGCCGGCGATGCGGGAGGCCCTGAGCTCCAGGCTGGCGGTCGAGGAGGATCTCCGCCAAGCGCTGGGCCGCTACCAGCTGGCGCTGAACTACCAGCCCACTGTCGAGCTCGCCACCGGCCGGATCGTCGGCGTGGAGGCCCTGCTGCGTTGGTACCACCCGGAGCGCGGCGTCGTCGCGCCGGAGGAGTTCATCTCCCTGGCCGAGGACAGCGGGTTGATCGTGTCCATCGGGGAGTGGGCGCTCACCGAGTGCGCCGTGCAGGGCGCGCGCTGGCAGTCCTGGGCTCCCGAAGGGGAGCTGTTCCACGTGGCGGTGAACCTGTCCGCCCGGCAGCTGCGCCCGCCGCTGCTGGAGGCGGTGCAGTCGGCGCTGGCCGACTCGGGCCTGCCGGCGATGGCGCTGGTTCTCGAGATGACCGAGAGCATGCTCATCGAGCGCACCGCCGAGGTGGTCGAGCTCATGCACGCCGTCAAGAGTCTCGGTGTGCGGCTGGCCATCGACGACTTCGGCACGGGCTACTCGTCCCTGTCCTACCTGCACCGGTTTCCGGTCGACATCCTCAAGGTCGACCGGTCGTTCGTGGAGTCCGTGACCAGGGCGGAGTCCTCGCACGGCGAGCTGGTGAGGACGATCGTGGGCCTCGGCCGCTCGCTGCGGATGACCACCGTGGCCGAGGGCGTGGAGACGGCGGAGCAGGCCACCGCGCTGCGCCAGATGGGGTGCGACTACGGCCAGGGGTTCCTGTTCTCGCGGCCCATGCCCGCAGCCGGCATCGACGAGCTGCTCGCTCTGCGCGGCACGTCGCCGCACCCGGTGTGGCCCGGCCTCCCGAGGCTGCTGCCGGTGCGGGCGAGCTAGACCCGGCGCAGTACGGCCGTGACCCGGCCGAGAATCGTCGCCTCGTCCCCGGGGATCGGGTCGTACGCCGGGTTGTGCGGCAGCAGCCAAACCCGGCCGTCGCGGCGCTTGAACGTCTTGACGGTGGCCTCGCCGTCGATCATGGCGGCCACGATCTCCCCGTTTTCTGCGGTCGGCTGCTGGCGGACGACGACCCAGTCGCCGTCGGCGATGGCTGCGTCGATCATCGAGTCGCCGGCCACCCTGAGCAGGAACAGGGAGCCCTCGCCGACCAGCTGCCGTGGTAGCGGGAAGACGTCCTCGACCGCCTGCTCGGCGAGCACCGGCCCCCCGGCGGCGATGCGTCCGACCACCGGCACGTAGGTCGGCGCCGGCATGGCCGCCCGCCGCGCCTCCTCCTCGTCGGGGCCGGCGTCCGCCGGGTCCGGAGTGGGCCGTGCGGCAGCCGCCGAGCGGATCTCGACGGCACGGGGCCGGTTGGCATCTCGGCGGAGCAGGCCCTTGCGTTGCAGGGTCGCGAGCTGGTGGGCGACGCTGCTGGTGCTGGTGAGGCCGACCGCCTCGCCGATCTCGCGCATGCTGGGCGGGTAGCCGCGTCGCTCGACGGAGTCGCGGATCACTTCGAGCACCCGCCGCTGTCGAGCGGTCAACGTCGGCGGGTCGACACCGGGTTCGGGGAAGGAGTGGACGCTCGCTCCTCGAGCGCTGGGGGGTTGGCGCCGTCCGCCTGCGCTCACGTCAACTCCTCTCGCCGTCTTGCGGTATAGCCACGGTAACCCGGCCGGCAGCCGTGTTCAAACATGCGTTCGAACGTGTCGCGATTCTGTCGGCGCCCCGCGGTATAACTTCCGGTAGTTCGAACACCCGTTCGGACGTTGCGCCGAGGAGCCATCATGACCGCCGCCACGCTGCACCGCGAGCCGATCGCCGAGCCGGGGCCGGCCCCACTCGACCGGCACCCCGCCGCCCGGCCCGCCGGCCCCCCGCGGCGGCGCGTGGCAGGTGGCCGACGGGCGCCGGTCGGGAGCCGGCCGCCGGTGCGGCGCTCCGCCTCGGTGCGTCCGGTGGGTGTCGGGCGGCCGCGAGTCGTCCCGGTCTCAACCGGGCGTGCAGTCGCCTCTCGTCGGGCCGCGGCGCGCACGGCCGGCCTCCGGCTCACCCGCCGAGGTCGGCTGTGCCTGCTGCTCCTGGCCGCGGTCCTCGTCGCGACGGCGTTCTCGGCCGGCAGGGCCTCGGCCGCGGCGGGAGGCGCGGAACCGACGCGTCCCCCGACCGGTTCCGTCGTCGTCCAGCGCGGAGACACCCTCTGGTCCGTCGCGCGTGGGATGGCGCCGTCGCACGACCCGAGGGTGACCGTTGAGCGACTACGCCGGCTCAACCACCTGCCCACGGCCGAGCTGCGCCCCGGGCAGCGCCTCCTTCTCCCGCGATGACGACACGCCCGGGCTCGGCGTCTTGACCTGCGCGTTGGCCGGACCCCCCCGCCAGCCGCTTGCGTCCGCAGTCTCGACCGTCGTACGGTCCCAGATGTAGTAGTTACACGGCTGTAAGTAGTCCACAGGTTGTGGTTGGTTGCCGACAGGTGGCACCCAACTTCCCCACAGGCTCGTCCACGGTCCGGTCCCCTCAGTTCTCTCCCGGAGACTCGCATGCGATGCCCCTTCTGCCGGCACGACGACAGCCGCGTCGTCGACAGCCGGGAGGCTGACGAGGGTGCAGCCATCCGCCGGCGGCGCGCCTGTCCTGCCTGCGGCCGCCGTTTCACGACGGTCGAGGCGGCTGCGCTGTCTGTCGTCAAGCGCAGCGGGGTGACCGAGCCGTTCTCGCGGCCGAAGGTGCTAGCCGGCGTACGCAAGGCTTGTCAGGGCCGACCGGTCCCCGAGGACCTGCTGGCCCGCCTGGCCCAGGAGGTCGAGGACACCGTCCGTGCGACCGGCGGCGCCGAGGTGGCGGCCCACGAGGTGGGAATGGCGATCTTGGCCCCCTTGCGAGCGTTGGACGAGGTGGCCTACCTGCGGTTCGCCTCGGTCTACCGCTGCTTTGACTCACTTGCCGACTTCGAGCTCGAGATCGAGGCGCTGCGCTCCACCGCTGCGCAGCCGCCGTCGAGCCCGGTGCCGGACGCTGGCGGGGCGCCGCCCCCGACGCGGCTGTCCGGAGCCGTGCTCTAGGCCCGGTCGGCACGGGCGGCCGCGCAGGCGGCCCACACCCCATGTCTGGCCGCAGCACTGGGATGGCCTCAGGTGCGGCCGACGTTGAACCGATGAGGAGGACCACGGACATGACGGAGACGGTCAGCGGTGCGTCGCGTGACCAGGCCCAGGCTGCTGGCGTCGGTCGCGGGCTGCGCGTCGAGCGCGTCTACACCACGCCTGGGGTGCACCCGTACGACGAGGTGACGTGGGAGCGCCGCGACGTCGTCCTGACCAACTGGCGCGACGGCTCGGTCAACTTCGAGCAGCGCGGGGTCGAGTTTCCGGACTTCTGGGCCGTGAACGCGGTCAACATCGTGACAACCAAGTACTTCCGGGGGGCGGTCGGCTCGCCGACCCGCGAGCACTCGCTCAAGCAGATCATCGACCGGGTGGTGCACGCCTACGTCGCTGCCGGCACGCAGCACGGTTACTTCGCCTCCGACGCCGACGCGGAGGTGTTCGGGCACGAGATCACCTACGCGCTGTTGCACCAGATCTTCAGCTTCAACTCCCCGGTGTGGTTCAACGTCGGCACGTCCGCGCCGCAGCAGGTGAGCGCGTGTCAGCCCTATGACTCTCTGGTAAGCACCCCGGAGGGTCTGATCCCAATCGGAAAGCTCTTCGACGACGACGCCGTAGGGCAGAAGGTTTTCGACTCACAGGGGGTCACCCAAGTCCTGGCCACCAAGGCGAATGGTGTCAAGGAGGTGCTGCGTGTCCACCTCAAGTCCGGTTACTTGCTCGACGTCACACCCGACCACCTCGTGTGGAAGGCGTCCGGAGCCGGCATCGGCCGCTTCGTCGAGGCTGGAGCTCTTCGTCCGGGCGACACGGTGGAGTGGCACAGGCGTGAGTCATATGGCGAGCGGGAGTTCACCACGCTGGAAGCCTGGGAAGCAGCACTAGCGGGATGGCTTCAGGCTGACGGTTTCGTCGGTCAGTATGAAGGGACGAACCGCTCGCTGACCATCGAGGCCGTGACCGTCACAGGCCAGGAACTAGATTGGGTGACGGCTGCGCTCGACCACGCCCTGCCTGACGTACATCGGCAGCAGCGAAGCGTCCACACCCAGGATCCGACCGTGGATTGTCGACGCACTCGGCTGTACGGGAAAGTCTTGACCGAGTTCGTAGATCGGTGGGACCTCCGCGCTCGCGGGGTTGAAATGACGGTGCCGGAGACGCTGCTAACCGCCCCCCTTCCCGTAGTGCAGTATTATCTTCGAAGCATCTTTCAGGCAGAAGGCTACGTAAGCCGCAGGGAGAACGGCACCCTGCTCGCCGTCGACATGATATCTGAGCAGCTGGTGCGTGGCATTCAGTCGCTGCTTCTGCGCTTCGGCATCTTCTCGCGGGTCAAGTGTAAGGTCGACCGTCGGTCGAACAGAATGAACATCTGGAGCTTGCAGATTCTGAACGAAGGTGACCGAGGGCTGTTCGCCACCGAAGTAGGTTTCGTCGATGAGCGCAAGCAGCGCAAGCTTGACGAGAGCTTCTGGCTTTGCGGACACTTGGCCGGACCGGTCAAGCGGCTGCAGATCAGTAAAATCGAACCACTGGGGCCAATGGAGGTCTTCGACATCCAGACGGAGAGCGGTGAGTACCTCTCCGGCAGTCTGAGGGTCCACAACTGCTTCATCCTGTCCGTCGAGGACACCATGGAGTCCATTCTCAACTGGTACCGAGAAGAAGGACTCATCTTCAAGGGCGGCTCGGGAGCAGGGCTCAACCTGTCCCGGATTCGATCCGCGAAGGAGCTGTTGTCCTCGGGCGGCACCGCCTCGGGACCGGTGTCCTTCATGCGGGGGGCCGACGCCTCCGCCGGTACCATCAAGTCCGGCGGCGCCACCCGCCGCGCGGCCAAGATGGTGATTCTCGACGTCGACCACCCTGACATCGAGGAGTTCGTCGAGCTCAAGGCGCGGGAGGAAGTCAAGATCCGTGCGCTTCGTGACGCCGGCTTCGACATGGATCTCGGCGGCAAGGACATCACCTCCGTGCAGTACCAGAACGCCAACAACTCCGTCCGCGTCACCGACGAGTTCATGAAGGCGGTCGAAGACGGGTCCGACTTCGCCCTGCGTGCCCGTCTGGACAACCGTGTCCTCGAGACGGTCGACGCGCGATCGCTCTTCCGCAAGATCGCCATGGCCGCATGGGAATGCGCGGATCCGGGCCTGCAGTACGACGACACCATCAACGACTGGCACACCAATCCGGAAACTGGCCGAATTACAGCTTCTAACCCATGCAGTGAGTACCTTTCTCTCGACAATTCAAGTTGTAATCTCGCGCAACTGAATCTGCTGAAGTTCTTGCGCGAGGACGACACCTTCGACGCGGCGACGTTCGCCAAGGTGGTCGAGCTGGTGATCACCGCGATGGACATCTCGATCTGCTTCGCCGACTTCCCGACCGAAAAGATCACCGAGACGACGCGCGCCTACCGACAGCTCGGCATCGGCTACGCCAATCTCGGTGCGCTGCTCATGGCGACCGGGCTCGCCTACGACAGCGAGGGTGGCCGTGCCCTGGCGGGAGCCATCACCAGCCTGATGACCGGCACGGCGTACCGGCGCTCCGCCGAGCTGGCCGGCATCGTCGGCCCGTACGACGGCTATGCCCGCAATGCGCACGCGCACCAGCGGGTGATGCGTAAGCACGCGAGCGCCAACGACGCCGCCCGGCCGGTGAGCGCGGACGACGCGCGCGTGCTGCACGCCGCCAGCAAGGCGTGGCAGGAGTCCCTGGCGATCGGCGCCCGTAACGGCTGGCGCAACGCCCAGGCGAGCGTCCTCGCGCCCACCGGCACGACCGGGCTGATGATGAGCTGCGACACCACCGGCATCGAGCCCGACCTGGCGCTGGTCAAGATGAAGAAGCTGGTCGGCGGAGCCAGCATGCAGATCGTCAACGAGACGATTCCGCGGGCGCTCAAGAAGCTGGGTTACCAGCAGGAGCAGATCGAGGCGATCGTCGAGCACGTCGCCGAGCACGGGCACGTCATCGACGCGCCGGGGCTGCGGCTGGAGCACTACTCGGTCTTCGACTGCGCGATGGGGGAACGCGCCATTTCTTGGATGGGCCACATCCGGATGATGGCCGCCGTTCAGCTGTTCGTCTCGGGTGCTATCTCGAAGACTGTGAATCTCCCGGAGTCGGCCACGATCGAGGACGTAGAGAAGGCCTACTTCGAGGGCTGGAAGCTCGGTCTGAAGGCGATCGCGATCTACCGGGACAACTGCAAGGTCGGGCAGCCGCTGTCCGATCTCAAGGCGAGCAAGCGCGCGGAGCTCGCCTCGACGCCGGTCGTCGAGGACGTGCGCCCCGTCCGCAAACGACTGCCCAAGAAGCGTCCCAGCCAGACCGTCTCCTTCGCGGTGGGCGGCGCCGAGGGCTACCTCACCGCCGGCTCCTATCCGGATGACGGCCTCGGTGAGGTCTTCATCAAGATGAGCAAGCAGGGTTCGACGCTCGCCGGCGTCATGGATGCGTTCTCGGTGGCGATCTCCATCGGGCTGCAGTACGGCGTGCCGCTCGAGGCGTTCGTCACGAAGTTCACCAACATGCGGTTCGACCCGGCCGGCATGACCGACGACCCCGACGTCCGCATGGCGCAGTCCGTGATGGACTACATCTTCCGACGTCTCGCGCTGGACTACCTGCCGTACGAGAAGCGGGCGGAGCTCGGCATCTTCTCGGCCGACGAGCGTTCGGCGGCGGTGGCCAGCGGGTCGTATGCCCCAGCTCCCGCCCTGGGCGACGACGAGGACGTCGACGTCGAGGGACTGGCACAGTCCGCGCCGGTGGTCGAGGTGGCAGCCCAGCCATCGATCACCGAGGCCCCTGCTGATCGCGACTTCGGCGCTGCGCAGGAGTTCAGCACCCAGACCGCCGTCGACGCTCCACTGTGCTTCACCTGCGGCATCAAGATGCGCCCGGCGGGCAGCTGCTACGTCTGCGAGTCCTGCGGCTCCACCAGCGGCTGCAGCTGACGGCGACGCGCCGGAGCGGGTTCCGACGACCGGCGCCTACAGGACGACGCCGCTCTCTTGGCCGCCGAGCCACTCCAGGAGCAGCATCGTGGCGTCGTCCTGCAGGGCGCCGCCCTGATGGTCCATGACCGCAAGGGAGAGCCGGCGCATCGTCTCGGGCGCGGGCTGTCCCGACGCGGCCTCTCGCCCCAGCATGTCGGCCAGCCGTCGTTGGCCGAAGAACTCGCCGTCCGTCGACCGCGCCTCGACAACCCCGTCGGTGTAAAAGAGCACCCGGTCGCCGCGCTCGAGTGACTCCTCGGTCAGCTCGACCACTGAGCCACCCAGGCCGAGCGGCAGGCTGGGGGAGCACTCCAGGCTCTTCACCACCCGACCGCGCCGGACCAGCAATGGCGGCGGGTGGCCCGCGTTGACCCAGCGCAGCCGTCCGTTGGACAGGTTGAGCTGCGCGAACATCCCGGTCACGAATCGCTCCGAGCCGAACTGGTGGCGGACCGCCTCGTCCATCTCGGCGTACGCCGTCTCGAGGTCGAGCAGCCGACGCCGCGCGCTGCGGTAAGCCCCCACAGCGACCGCGGACAGCAGGCTGGCCTCGAGTCCGTGGCCCATCGCGTCGAAGACCGCGAGATGCGTGGTGTCGCCGTTGACGGCGTAGTCGAAGGCGTCCCCGCCGACCTCGTACGCCGGCTCCAGCACCCCGCTGATCACGACCCGCTCGGTGCCGAAGGTCAGCGGCGGCAGCAGGTGCCAGTGGATCTCAGCCGCGAGCGACATCGGCTTGCGCCGCCGGGCCAGCTCCAGGTTGTCGCCGTACTGACTCTTGGACAGCACCAGGTCCGCAGCCACCGCCGCCAGCTGCCGGAGCTGCGTCAGCGCCACCCCGTCGATGCGCTCGACGTTGACCTCCATAACGCCGACCCGCTCGGTCCCGTCGATCAGCGGAATCCACAGCCGTCGACAGCCGTCGGCCTCCTGCTCGAGCACCTGGACCAGCCGGAACGCCCGTCCACCGAGGGTGGCGTCGATCGTCAGCGGCTCCCGCTCCGGAACGTCCTTGCCGGTCAGCGGGATCAGTGAGACCTGCTCGTAGTCGACGCGGTAGAGCACCGTCTCGAGCGCGCCGAGCATGCGGGCGTGCTCCGCGACCAGGTCAGGGACGTCGTCCGGCGCCGTCAGGCTCGAGCGCTCCGTGATCATGCCGAGAACACGGTCGCCGGTGCTGCGCGTGGTGTTCATCCGCCCCACTCCAGAAATCTAGGGCCAGGCGCGTGAGAGGCAATTGGGCTGACGAGTTGTACGCCGAGAGGTGAGCGTCGTGGCGCAGAGCCGGGGTATCGCTGCGGAATGCTACCGGGGCCTTCGCCGGAGTCCGTTCTCGCGGACCACCGTCGCGGCCGACTGGCGATACCGCGCCCCCAGACGGCTGCCCCGGCGGCGGGCACCGGGCTGCACACCCTCGGGCTCGACCGCGGATCGCGCGACGGCCTGCTGTACGTGCCCGCCCAGGCGAGAGCCGGCGGGCCGGCTCCGCTCCTCGTGCTGCTGCACGGCGCCGGCGGGTCCGCCCGCGCTGGCCTCGAGGTGCTGTTGCCGTACGCCGACGCCGCCGGCCTGCTGCTGCTCTCACCGGACTCGCGCGGGCGCACCTGGGACATGATTCTGGGTGGCTACGGTCCTGACGTGGCATACCTGGACTCCGCGCTGTCCGCCGTCCTGGCACGCGCTCCGGTCGACACCGCCCGGATGGCGATCGGCGGCTTCTCCGACGGGGCGTCGTACGCGCTGTCCCTGGGACTGGCCAACGGCGATGTGTTCGGCGCTGTGCTCGCGTTCTCACCCGGTTTCATGGCGCCACTGGAAAGCAGGGGGCGACCCCGGGTCTTCGTCGCGCACGGCGCGCAGGACCGGGTGCTGCCCATCGACCGGTGCAGCCGGCGGCTGGTGCCTGTGCTGCGCCGGGCCGGCTATGACCTCAGCTATCGCGAGTTCGACGGAGGGCACGGCATGCCCGCCGGGGTCGTGGCCGAGGCGGTCGACTGGATGGCCGACCAGTGGCCGGCCCGGTGACAACTCCCGGCAGGGTGGCCCTGGTCACCGGTGCCTCGCGGGGGATCGGCCGCGCCGTTGCGCATCGGCTCGCCGCCGCGGGCGCGCGCATCGCGGTTCATTACCGGAGTGACCGGACCGCGGCCGAAGCGACCGTGGGCAGCCTGGCCGGTACCGGTCACTTCCACCTGCGGGCGGACGTCGCCGACGCGGACGCGGTGCAGGAGCTGATCCGCGAGGTCGTGCGGCGTACCCAGCGTCTGGACGTCCTGGTGAACAACGCCGGCATCTACGCAGAGATCGACGTGGCCACTGCGAGCTACGACCAGTGGCAGGAGCACGTACGCCGGACGTTGGTGACCAACCTCGCCGGGCCGGCCCACCTGCTGTGGTGTGCAGCCCAGGAGATGAGGCACCTAGGCGGTGGGCGCATCGTCAACATCTCCTCGCGAGGTGCGTTCCGAGGTGAGCCGACCGCGCCGGCGTACGCCGCCAGCAAGGCCGGGCTCAACGCGCTCGGTCAGTCGCTGGCCCAGGCGTTCGGGCCGCACGGCGTGACAGTGGCCACCGTGGCGCCGGGGTTCGTCCGCACCGACATGACCGAGGAGATCCTCGCCGGTCCGCGCGGGGACGCCATCCGGGCGCAGAGCCCCCTCGGCCGGGTCGCCACCGTGGACGAGGTGGCTGCCGCGGTGGCCTACCTCGCCTCCGACGAGGCGGTGTTCGCCACCGGAGGCGTGCTGGACCTCAATGGGGCGTCCTACCTGCGCACCTGACGCCGTCCTTGCGGGAAGGCGACCTACGCTGGCTCGGTGGCAACCCGCCGGACCAACATCGGGCTCCTGCTGCTGCTCACCGCCGTGCTGGTCAGCGGAGGCGTCGGCTTCGGTCTCGGGACCCGCCCCGGGCGGCTGGTCCTTGTGGCTCACGGCGCCGCCGGGCTCGGGGTGGTGCTGCTCAGCCCCTGGAAGTCGATGATCGTACGGCGGGGGCTACGCCGCGTCCGCCCGGCCAGGGACGTGGCTATCGGGCTGGCCGTGCTGGTTCCACTCGCCTTCGCCTCGGGCGTCGTGCACACGGCGTTCGGGTACCGGCAGGTCGGACCGGTCACCGCCCTGCAGGTGCACCTCGGCGCGGCGCTGCTCGCCGTACCGCTGCTGGGTTGGCATGTGGCCACCCGCCGGCAGCGACTGCGGCGCACCGACCTCTCTCGCCGGAACGCGCTGCGGGTCGGGACGCTGTCCGCGGCCGCTCTCGCCGGCTACGCCCTGCTGGAGCGCACCACCGCCGCGGCGGCGCTGCCCGGTGGATCCCGCCGGTTCACCGGCTCCTTCGCCACTGGGTCGGGGCGGCCGGGCGTGATGCCGGTAACCCAGTGGCTCACCGACGACGTTCCGCGCATCGACGTCGACGCCTGGCGGCTGCGCGTCCGGACCAGCTCGGGCGAGCGGGCCTGGTCCTACGAGGAGCTGCTCGCCGGTACGGACGTCGTGCGCGCCACCTTGGACTGCACCGGCGGGTGGTACGCCGAGCAGCTATGGTCCGGCATCCGGCTGGACCGGCTGCTGCCGGCCGACACTGAAGGCCGCAGCATCGAGGTGGTCTCGGCCACCGGATACCGGCGGCAGCTGCCGCGGGCCGACTCGAGTCGGCTGCTGCTGGCCACCCGTGTCGGCGGCGAGGCGCTCAGCCCCGGCCACGGCTTCCCGGCTCGGTTGGTCGTCCCCGGCCGTCGGGGTTTCTGGTGGGTCAAGTGGGTGGCGTCGGTCACGGTTAGCGAGCAACCGTGGTGGCTGCAGCCACCCTTCCCGATGCAGTAGGTGTCATGCGCCGCGCCGGCGTACGGACGCCTCGTGCCTCTGCTTGTCGCGGCCGGCCTGGTCGCCTCACGGGCTCTACTGTGTCATCGAGGCTTGCTGCCTCGGCTGCCGGAGTGAACGCACAGCCGGTGCGGGGCACACAGCGGATTGGCGCACCGGAGCTGAGCCCGGCGCATGGAGGCTAGGAGCGGGCCGATGGCATCTGACACCAGCGCCCGGCAGGCCGACCGAGGCCGTGCCGCGGACAAGCCGCAGGACATCCCGGCGAAAGGCTGGAAGGACATCGCCGTACGGGTCAAGGAGTCGTTGCGTGACGACCAGGTGCCGCTGCTGGCCGCCGGCGTGGCCTTCTTCACCCTGCTGGCGCTGGCTCCTGCGCTCGCGGCCGTGGTGTCGCTCTATGGCCTGGTCACCTCACCCGCGGACGCCTCCCGCCAGATCTCCGACTTCACCACGGCACTCCCGGCGGAGGCCCGCTCGCTCATCGGGAACCAGCTCAAGGCGGTCGCCGGCGGGAACAGCGGTGGGCTGGGCCTGGCCCTCGTCGTCAGCATCCTGCTGTCTCTGTGGGCCGCCTCCGGTGGGATGAAGCAGCTCATCGAAGCCGTCAACGTGGCCTACGACGAGACGGAGACACGCAAGTTCCTGCGGCTGCGGGGGCTCGCCCTGCTGTTCACAGTTGGCATGATCGTCGTCTTCGTCGCCACCCTCGGCCTGCTCGCGATCCTGCCGGCGGTGGTCGACTCCTCGGCCGGCCAGGTGATCGCTAACATCGTGCGTTGGCCCCTGCTCGCGGTGCTGATGGCGGCCGCACTGGCGGTGCTCTACCGCTACGCGCCCGACCGGGACGAGCCCAAGCTGCGGTGGGTCAGCTGGGGGGCCGGCATCGCCACCGTCCTCTGGGTCATCGGCTCGGTGCTGTTCGCCGTCTACGTGTCTAACTTCGGCAAGTACAACGAGACCTACGGCTCGCTGGGCGCCGTGGTCGTGCTGCTGCTCTGGCTGTACTTGTCGGCCTTCATCGTGCTTCTGGGGGCGGAGATCAACGCCGAGATGGAGCTGCAGACCGCGAGGGACACCACCAAGGGGGCAGAGCAGCCGATGGGTACGCGCGACGCCTACGCCGCCGACTCGGTCGGACCGTCGACGGAGGACCTCAAGGAGGCGAAGACCGAGAAGCTCGCGGCGGCGAGGGCGCAGAAGGGCAAGTAGCGCGCCGGCTCCGATTTGACGTGGTCGACGAGACCGACGCGCGATGGCGCAGACGAACGCCGGCAATGGGATGGCATGCTCGGCCGGACCTGAGAAAGGACGACCGTGACCTTCTTCGAGCGACACCGCGAGACCCTCGACCGCGCGACCCAGGCCGCCCGCGAGCGGACCTACTGGAGCGCCTATCCCGAGTCGCCAAGCCCGAAGGTGTACGGCGAGACCGCCAACGACGACGGCAAGGCCGCCTTCGAGGCCTACCTCGGCAGGGACTTTCCGCTGGACCAGGTGGGCACCGACGGCCTGGTCGGCGGGGAGCGGTCGCCGTACGGGATCGATCTCGATGTCCGCTACCCGCACCCGGACGTCGACGTCCTGGTCGCCGCGATGGGCGACGCGCTGCCGGCGTGGCGCGACGCCGGACCCGATGCGCGCGCCGGCGTCTGCCTGGAGATCCTCGACCGGCTGAGCAAGCGCAGCTTCGAGCTGGCGTACGCCGTGATGCATACGACCGGGCAGGCGTTCGTCATGGCCTTCCAGGCCGGCGGCCCGCACGCGCTCGACCGCGGGCTGGAGGCGGTGGCTTACGCCTACGCCGAGATGACGCGCCAGCCGGCCACGGCGTACTGGGAGAAGCCGCAGGGCAAGCGCGAGCCGCTGCGGATGGAGAAGACCTTCCACGTGGTGCCTCGCGGCATCGCCCTGGTCGTGGCCTGCAACACCTTCCCGACGTGGAACAGCTACCCGGGCCTGTTCGCCAGCCTGGTCACCGGCAACCCGGTTGTGGTCAAGCCACACCCGCGGGCGGTGCTGCCGCTGGCGGTCACTGTGGCGGTGGCCCGTGAGGTGCTGTCCGAGGCCGGCTTCGACCCTAACCTCGTCTGCCTGGCCGCCGAGCGACCGGGTGAGGGGCTGGCCAGCGTGCTGGCCACCCGACCGGAGGTCCGCATCGTCGACTTCACCGGTTCGGCGGCATACGGCGAGTGGCTCGAGGAGCACGCGCGGCAGGCGCTGGTCTTCACCGAGAAGGCCGGCGTCAACAGTGTCGTGATCGACTCGACGGACGACTTCGCCGGCATGGTCGGCAACCTGGCGTTCTCGCTGTCGCTCTACAGCGGTCAGATGTGCACGGCGCCGCAGAACCTCCTGGTGCCCCGCGACGGCATAGCGACCGACGGCGGGCATCAGAGCTTCGACGAGGTGGCGCGTCGGATCGCCGACGCGGTCGACCAGCTGCTCGCCGACGACGCCCGAGCGGTGGAGGTGCTGGGCGGCATCGTCAACGACGATGTGCTGGAGCGCACGGACCGAGCCGGCGAGCTGGGGCCGCAGGTGCTCGAGTCCCGGGTGGTCAAGCATCCGCAGTTCGCCCAGGCAACGGTGCGTACGCCGGTGCTCGTGTCGCTCGACGCCGCCGACGGCGAGCCGGTGTACAGCCGAGAGCACTTCGGGCCGATCGCGTTTCTCATCGCCACCGACGGCACGGAGCACAGCCTGGAGCTGTTCCGGCGTACGACGACCGACCGCGGCGCGATCACCGCCGCGGTCTACTCCAGCGACGAGCGGGTGCTCAAGGCCGCCGAGGAAGCGGCCGTTAAAGTCGGCGTGGCTCTGTCGTGCAATCTGACCGGCGGCGTCTTCGTCAACCAGTCAGCGGCTTACAGCGACTTCCACGCGACCGGCGCCAACCCCGCGGCCAACGCCTGCTTGACCGATGCCGCCTTCGTGGCCGGCCGGTTCCGCGTCGTGCAGTCGCGCCGACATGTTCCCGTCATGGTGTAGCCGGGACTGTCCGAGGCACCGGGCGCGTTGTTCGAGGCACCGAAGCAGCCCCCGGAGGTGGCCCCGTGTTCCTGACCCGGAACAAGACAACCCTGCCGACGCCTGACCAGGCCCTTCCCGGCCGGTTGGAGCGGATGCCGGTGCCCGCGTCGCACTACGTGCTCGGTACGCCGCTCGAGCCGCCGTACCCGGCCGGGCTCGAGATCGCGGTCTTCGGACTGGGCTGTTTCTGGGGCGCCGAGCGCAAGTTCTGGGAGACCGACGGCGTCTACTCCACCGCCGCCGGCTACGCGGGCGGGATCACGCCGAACCCGACCTACAAGGAGGCCTGCTCGGGTCGGACGGGTCATACCGAGGCCGTCCAGGTCGTCTTCGACCCCGCAAAGGTGACCTACCGGCAGCTTCTCAAGATCTTCTGGGAGAACCACGACCCGACCCAGGGGATGCGCCAGGGCAACGACTCCGGCACGCAGTACCGCTCGGCGATCTACTACCGGAACGACGACCAGCGCCGCGCCGCCAAGGAGACCCGCACCGCTTTCCAGAGCGTGCTGACCGGCCAGCGGTACGGCGAGATCACCACCGAGATCGCGCCGGTCGGCGACTTCTACTTCGCCGAGGACTACCACCAGCAGTACCTCGCCAAGGTGCCCGGCGGCTACTGCGGGATCGGCGGCACCGGGCTGTCCTGCCCGGTCGGCATCGCCTCGACCGACTGAACGAAACGGGCTGGCGCCGGCAGCCGACGGCTCGCCCTAAAGTGTCAGGATGATCCGACCGCTTGCAAGGAAGCAGCGAAGCGGCTCGGCCGCCGAACGCAACGATGACGCGGCCTTCTACTTCGGGCTTGGTGTTGGGCTCATCGCTGCCAGCCTGCTGGTCCACTCCCTGGACTGGTTCTGGTCGGGTCAGCTCTCGGTCGGGGTCGTCTTCGTATTCCGAGCAGTGCTGGTCATTCGCCGTGACGCTCGCCAGCCAAGCACCGAGGCTCGGATTCGATGACCAACACAGATCTTCATCTCACCGGCGACGCCGAGGCGGACGCCCTGCTGTCAGGTAATCCGCTGGCCCTTCTGATCGGCATGCTGCTCGACCAGCAGTTCCCGATGGAACGCGCCTTCGCCGGGCCGCACGAGCTGTCCAAACGCCTGGGGCACGAGCCGAACGCTGCCGAGCTGGCCGACTTCGACCCGGACGCGCTGGCGGAGATCTTCGCCCAGCCGCCGGTCATCCACCGCTACCCCAGAAGCATGGCCGGGCGGGTTCAGGCCCTGTGCCGGCTGCTCGTCGAGCGCTACGACGGTGACGCAGCCGGGCTGTGGCGTGAGGTCGACAGCGGGACGGAGCTCCTTCGCCGGGTCGAAGAGCTTCCCGGGTTTGGCAAGCAGAAGGCGCGGATCTTCGTCGCTCTGCTCGGCAAGCAGTACGGCGTCAGCCCGCCAGGCTGGCGTGAGGCCGCTGGACCGTACGGCGAGGAGGGCAGCCGAAGGTCGATCGCGGACGTGACCGGCCCGGATTCCCTCCAAGAGGTGCGGGCGTCCAAGCGGGCGGCGAAGGCGGCGGCAACGGGCTCGTGATCGACGTACCGCTGCCCCGGTTCGAGGAGCTGGTCGCCGCAGCGCTCGACGAGATCCCTCCCGAGCTCGGTCGACTCATCGACAACGTGGCCGTTCTCGTCGAAGAGGACGCGCCGGAGCCCGGCCTGCTCGGGCTGTACGAGGGCATCCCGCTGACGGAGCGCACGACGAGCGGCTACGCCGGCGTACTGCCCGACCGGATCACCGTCTACCGGCGCCCGATCTGCACCCTCTGCGACTCAGAGGAGGACGTGGTCGAAGAGGTAGCCGTAACCGTCATCCACGAGGTCGCCCACCATTTCGGAATCGACGACGATCGCCTGCACGAGCTCGGCTGGGGCTAGCCCGACGGAGCGTCCTCCGGCATCTTGACGATCGAGAAGACGGCGCCCTGCGGGTCCTGGATCACAGCGAACCGCCCGAACGGCATGTCCGTCGGCGGTATCAGGACGGTCCCGCCGAGCTCTGGCACGCGGGCGGCGAGCGCGTCGGAGTCGCTCACCGCGAAAAAGGTCTCCCAGTGCGGCGGGGTGCCGGGTGGGTAGTCCTTGATGTCCCCCATGCCGGCCACGGTCTTGTCGCCGACCTTGAACATGGTCTGCGGCGAGCCCTCCATGTCCATGGTCTCGAGCGACCAGCCGAGTGCCTCGTAGAAGGAACCTGCGGCCGACGGGTCGGGGGTCGCCAGGTGGTTCCAGACCACGCTGCCGGGCTCGTTGACGAGCTGTGCCCCCTTGTGGGTGCCCGGCTGCCACAGACCGAAGACGGCTCCGGTGGGGTCCTGGGCGATGGCCATCCGACCGAAGTCCATGACGTCCATCGGGCCCATCATGATCTGTCCACCCGCTGCCTGTATCTGCTCGGCCACCTTGTCGGCGTCGCTCACCGAGATGTACGTCGTCCAGCTCGGCGGCGCGCCTCCGGCTCTCATCTCCGGCGAGAGCTCCATCTGCCCGGCGACGTCGAGGCCGCGGACCTTCGCCATCGCATAGCCGCCCGTCTCTGGGCCACCGACATCGAAGGACCAGCCCATCAGCTCTCCGTAGAACTGCCGGGAGGCCTCGGCGTCGGTGGTCGTCAGGTCCACCCAGGACGGCACCCCGGGCTCGTACTCCTTGACCTCGCTCATCGCCCCTCCTTGGTTCGTCGGTCGGCGAGCCAGCCTTCCAGATCACGCCGACGGAGTCGAGAGCCACCGGACAAACGACGGGCGAACGCTGACAGATCAGCGCCTCAGCGCCTCAGCGGCGGGCCGCCCGCTTGTACAGCCGCACCGCCAGGGGCACGAAGACGACCAGGATCGCGATGACCCACAACAGCGTGTAGACGACGGGATGCTGGAGCGGCCAGACGTCCGGCGGGGGTGTGCTCGGGTTGGTGTTGCCGAACAGCTCCCTTGCCCCCTGGGTGGTGACCGCTGACACCGGGTTCCAGTTGGCGATGACCCGAAGCACCGTCGGCAGGTTCTCGCTCGGCACGAACGTGTTGGCGATGAAAGTAAGCGGAAAGACGGCGATGAACGAGGCGTTGTTGACGACTTCGGGCGTCGGCACCAGCAGGCCGACGCAGGCCATGATCCAGGAGATGGCGTAGGCGAAGAGCAGCAGGAGCAGGAAGCCGGCCAGTGCCTCGAGTGGCGATGTGCGGATGCGCCAGCCCACGAGAAGCCCCGTCAGCGACATGACGATGATCACAATCACGTTGTTCACCACATCGCTCGCGGTACGCCCGACGAGCACCGCCGACCGCGACATCGGTAGCGACCGGAAGCGGTCGATCACACCTTTCTGGATGTCGTCCGCCAGGCCGGCGCCGGTGATGGTCGCGCCGAAGATCACGGTCTGCGCGAAGATGCCGGCGATGAGGAACTCCCGGTAGTTCACCCCTGGCACCTTGATCGCGCTGCCGAAGACGTAGGCGAAGAGCAGCACGAACATGATCGGCGACAGCGTCGTGAACACCAACAGGTCCGGCACCCGCTTGATCTTGATGAGGTTGCGCTTGGCCACGACGGCGCCGTCGGCCAGCGTGCGCATCGCCGGGCTCATCGCACTGGCTCCTCGACTCGCGGCCGGCCATCCGCCGAGGATGTCGGCGGCTGGTTGGGCTGGGGTCCGCCGGCTGCGAGGTCGGCCGCGTGACCTGTCAGCGACAGGAAGACGTCGTCCAGGGTCGGACGCCGGAGGCCGACGTCGAGGACCGTTACCCCGGCGGCGTCGAGGCGCCGGAGGGCTTCCATGAGAACACTCGCACCGCCGCTGACCGGGGCGGTGAGCCGGCGGCTGGACTCCTCCATCTGCACCTCGCCGAGGGCGAGCTGAGCCAGCACCGAGCGCGCCGGCGCCAGGTCCGAGGGTGCTCCGACGACCAGCTCGACCCGCTCGCCGCCCACCTGCCTCTTGAGCTGGTCCGCCGTACCCTCCGCGATCGCCTTGCCCCGGTCGATAACGACGATCTTGTCGGCCAGCCGGTCGGCCTCTTCGAGGTACTGCGTGGTGAGCAGTACGGTGGTGCCACTACCGACCAGCTCGCGGAGCACGTCCCACATGCCGGTCCGGCTGAGCGGGTCGAGGCCGGTGGTCGGCTCGTCGAGGAAGAGCACCGGTGGGTTGGCCACCAGCGAGCCCGCCAGGTCCAGTCGTCGCCGCATGCCCCCGAGTAGGTCTTCACCGGGCGGTCGCCCGCCGCAGCCAGATCGAAGCGCTCGAGCAGCTCACGTGCCCGCTCCCGGGAGCGCGTTCGACCGAGTCGGTAGAGCCGGCCGACCATGTCGAGGTTCTCGAAGCCGGTGAGGTACTCGTCGACCGCGGCGTACTGGCCGGAGAGGCCGATCCGCTCCCGCACTCCTTGCGGGTTACGGCGTACGTCGATGCCGGCGACCTCCGCCGACCCGGAGTCCGGTTCGAGAAGGGTGGCGAGGATGCGGACGGCGGTCGTCTTCCCGGCGCCGTTCGGCCCCAGCAGGCCCAGCACCGTGCCCTCGTCCACGGCGAGGTCGAGCCCGTCGAGGGCCGTGACCTTGCCGTAGCGCTTGACCAGACCGGTGGCGCGAATCATCTCCCCCATGTTCGCGAGTGTGCCGTAGCGCTCCGACAGACCTCGACGGGGTTTCTGGTGGGCAGCGAGGGTCGTCCTAGGGTGCGGACCGTTCGCCCGAGGGAGCGGTGCTACCCGCAGGTCGGCAGAGGCTCGGAAGCAGCAGCACTGCCGCAATAGCGGTCAACCCCTGCAGGTCGATGACCAACTGCCACAGGAGGACCGGTCCGGGACCCGCGCGCACTCCGGCGGCGCCCAGCGCCGGGAGGCCCGGGATCAGGACGACGTACCAGATCCCCGCGAGCGTCCATCGCCCCGATGCCGCGAGGGCGGCGATGGGCAGGAAAAGCCAGACAAGGTGGTGCACCCACGAGATCGGGGACACGGCCACGGCCAGGCACGCCAGCACACTCACGGCCGCCAAGCGCAGGCCGTCCCGCTCCAGCCGCCGGGCGCCGTACGTAGCGGCTATCAGCAAGAGCAGTGACACAGCCAGCCATAGGGGCTGCACGAGGCTGTCCGGGAGGTCGCTGCGCAGCAGCATCGCGCGTATCGACTGGTTCCCCGGGATGTCGTTCGCGCCGAAGCGCGTCGTGTCTCTCGAGGCGGCAAGGACATAGTCGCTCGCGCTTCGCCACAGCAGCAGGAGGCCGAGCACGGTGGCGACGACCAGCCACGCCAGCGTCGCCCTCAGACGTGCCCAGAGCCTCGTCACGGCGAGCCACGGGAGGAACACCACCGGCGTCAGCTTGATGGCGATGGCGAGCCCCAGCCCGAGGCCACGTGTGCGACCCTGCGGTTCAGGACGCAGCAGGTCCAGGGCAACGAGGAGAGTGAGAAACACGCCGACCTGCCCGAATCGCAGATGACTGCGCACCGGTGCGGCGACCAGCATTGCGGCGACTGTCAGAGGTAGTCCGAATCGGCCGACGACGGGTGCCAAGGCGATGTTGGCCAGCATGACCAGCGCGCCGAGTGTCGCGGCGATCCACAGCACCTGCCCGAGCCCGACGGGCAGTCGCGAGAGCGGCTCGGACAGCAGTGCGGCGAACGGCGGGTAGGTGAACGGCATGTGGAACACCGTCCGGAAGCCATACACGTCGACTCCGGCGCCGGCGGCTCCGCCAGCCCCCTGATAGACAAGTAGATCCTTGAGGCGTTCCGTCGCAGGCGTCAGCAGGAGCGACACCAAGGGCAGCATGGCTGCGGCTGTCGGAACCAGCCACCACCAGGGCGACGACAGGGGCCGGGAGGTGGGTCGCGTCGCGGCCCGCTTGGCCGTCGCCGTTGGCGCGACCAGCCGGTCGACGGTGCAGGTCACGACCAGCAGCAGCACGCCCAGTGCGACGGCGGCGAGCACATCGCTCACCCAGTGGAACCCGAGTGCGATACGGGTGGCCCCGACGAGCAGACCGGCGCCCGTGGCCGCCAAACAGGTGCCCCGCCCGAGGACGGCTGTTCCCGACTCCAGACGCCTGCCCCGCTGGCGGCTGCTGGACAGCGCCACCGCGACGAGACCCCATCCGAGCGTTGCGGCTGTGGCGTGTCCGGAGGAGAAGGAGCTCCCTACTCCTTGAACCAGGCTGGACGGAGAGGGACGAGGTAGCGTCACGAACAGGACGCCCTCGAGCACCTGTCCGCACGCGAGTGCGATTACCGGCAGTAGCGCCCACCAGAGCGGCCTGCCCGCGCGCTGGCGCAGTCGCAGGACGGCGAGGGCTCCCATCAGCGGGTACAGGACCGGGCCGGCACCAGGCTGGGTGCCGAGCCGGGCGAGCCGGGCTGTGGGCTCCTCGCCGTACGGCGTGAGCACCTTCTGCAAGGCGAGATCAGCGGCGAGCGGTTGACCGTGCCGTGCCAGGACGACGACCAGCAGACCCAGCAGGACTGTCGCGGGTGTCGCGACCAGTCGGACCAGGTTTCGGGGCAAGACGGGCCGGGAGGCCTTGGCGAGCACCTCGGCGGTGGCTCCTGTCACATGCCGAGGCTGCCACACCGTGAACAGCTCAGGGCTGGTCAAACGGGCCGCAGGTGAGCCTCCACGGGGAGATGGCTGGGCCATGTCTCGGGCGCAGGCTGCTTGATCCAGATCCTCGCAGCCAGTCTGCACGCCACCTATGGTGCGGACCACGGGATCTTGCTCAAGGAACCAGGTGTGCCGCCTACAGCAGCGACCGCAGCACGAACGGCATGATCCCGCCGTGCCGGTAGTACGCCGCCTCGCCCGGTGTGTCGATCCGTACGACGGCCGAGAACTCGCCGTCGCCCGCTCGAACCGTGACCTCCCGCGGGATCTCCGCGGCACCCTCCAGGCCGGTGATCTCGAGGACCTCCTCGCCGGTCAGCCCGAGCGAGTCCGCGGACGCGCCGCCCACGAACTGCAGGGGGAGCACACCCATCCCGATGAGGTTGGATCGGTGGATGCGCTCGTAGGACTCCGCGACCACCGCCCGCACGCCGAGCAGCGCCGCGCCCTTGGCCGCCCAGTCCCGTGACGAGCCCGAGCCGTACTCCTTGCCGGCCAGTACGACGAGCGGCACACCCTCCTCGGCGTAGCGCATCGCGGCGTCGTAGATGTCCATCGACTCGCCGTCGGGCAGGTGCCGGGTGACGCCGCCGACCGTGCCGGGTGCCAGCCGGTTGCGTAGGCGGATGTTGGCGAAGGTGCCGCGCACCATCACCTCGTGGTTGCCGCGCCGGGAGCCGTAGGAGTTGAAGTCGGCCGGCTCGACGCCGTGCTCCTGCAGGTACCGCCCGGCCGGGCTGTCCCGCTTGATCGACCCGGCGGGGGAGATGTGGTCGGTGGTGACGGAGTCGCCGAGCCAGGCCAGCACCCGCGCCCCCCGGACGTCGGTGAGTGGTGCCGGCTCGGCCGGCATCCCCTCGAAGTACGGCGGCCTGCGGACGTACGTCGAGTCGGGGTCCCACTCGAACGCGGTCGCGGCCGGCACGTCGATGGCCTGCCAGCGCTCGTCCCCGGCGAAGACGTCGGCGTAGTCGCGGGCGAACATCTCCGACTGCAGTGCCTCCCCGACGACCTCGGAGATCTCCTGCGGCGAGGGCCAGATGTCGCGCAGGTAGACCGGCGAGCCGTCGGTACCCGTGCCCAGTGGCTCCCGTGTCAGGTCGAGGTCCATCGTCCCGGCCAGCGCGTAGGCCACGACCAGCGGCGGTGAGGCGAGGTAGTTCATCTTCACGTCGGGGTTGATCCGACCCTCGAAGTTGCGGTTGCCGGACAGCACCGCGACCGCGGCCAGGTCGGCGTCGTTGATGGCCGCGCTCACCTCGGGGAGCAGCGGCCCGGAGTTGCCGATGCAGGTTGTGCAGCCGTAGCCGACCAGGTGGAACCCGAGCTTCTCCAGGTACGGCGTGAGCCCGGCGCGCTCGTAGTAGTCCATTACGACCTTCGAGCCCGGCGCCAGCGTCGTCTTGACCCACGGCTGGCTGCGCAGGCCGCGCTCGACGGCGTTCTTGGCGAGCAGCGCGGCGCCGATCATGACCGACGGGTTGGAGGTGTTCGTACAGCTGGTGATGGCTGCGATGACGACCGACCCGTGGTCGACCTCCGTGCGGGTGCCGTCCGCGAGCGTGATCCGCGTACGCGAGCTCGGCCGGCCGTCCATCGGTGGGTAGTCCTCGCGTGGCCCGTCCGCCGGGTCCGCTGCGGTCGCCGCCACCGGGTCGCTGGCAGGGAAGGACTGCGCCGAGGCGGCGTCGAGCCTGCCCGCCACGCCGTACGGCGTGGTTGCCTGTGGGACGCCCGGCCGGCGGAGGCTGCCACCGGTGACGCCCGCGTCGACGTACTCCGGCAGGGTGGACCGGAACCGCTCCTTCGCTTCGGTGAGGGCGACCCGGTCCTGCGGTCGCTTCGGTCCGGCCAGCGACGGGACGACCGTGCCGAGGTCGAGCTCGAGGGTCTCGGAGTACGCCGGCTCCGCGGCTGGGTCGTGCCAGAGCCCCTGCTCCTTGGCGTAGGCCTCGACGAGGGCGACCAGCTGGGCCGGCCGGGCGGTGAACCGCAGGTACCGCAGCGTCTCCTCGTCGATCGGGAAGATCGCGCAGGTCGAGCCGTATTCCGGGCTCATGTTGCCGATCGTGGCCCGGTTGGCCAGCGGTACGTTGCCCACACCTGGGCCGAAGAACTCGACGAACTTCCCGACCACCCCGTGCCGGCGCAGCGTCTCGGTAACGGTGAGCACGAGGTCGGTGGCGGTGGCGCCCTCCGGGAGCTCGCCGGCGAGCTTGAAGCCGACGACCTGTGGTATCAGCATGCTCACCGGCTGACCGAGCATGGCCGCCTCCGCCTCGATGCCCCCCACGCCCCAGCCGAGCACGCCCAGACCGTTGATCATCGTGGTGTGCGAGTCGGTGCCGACGAGCGTGTCCGGGTAGGCGACGCCGTCGCGCTCGAACACCACTCGGGCCAGGTGCTCGAGGTTGACCTGGTGGACGATGCCGGTGTTGGGCGGTACGACGCGGAAGTCGGCGAAGGCCTCCTGGCCCCAGCGCAGGAACTCGTAGCGCTCGCGGTTGCGGCCGAACTCGATCTCGGCGTTGCGCAGGTAGGCGTCCGGCCGGCCGAAGACATCGGCGACGATCGAGTGATCGATGACGAGCTCGGCGGGCGTGAGCGGGTTGATCCGCGCCGGGTCGCCGCCGAGGTCGGCCATCGCCTCCCGCATCGCGGCCAGGTCGACCACGCACGGAACCCCGGTGAAGTCCTGCATGAGCACCCGGGCCGGTGTGAACTGGATCTCCACGCTCGGCGTCGCCGCGGCGTCCCACCCGGCCAGCGCGCGGATGGAGTCGGCCGTGACGTTGCGGCCGTCCTCGTTGCGCAGCAGGTTCTCCAGCAGCACCTTGAGGCTGAACGGCAGCCGGTCGGCGCTCGGCAGCGCGTCGAGCCGGAAGAGCGTGTACGACGTACCGCCCACGTCGAGCGTCGCGCGGCTCTCGAAGCTGTCTGAGGTCATCGCTGTCTCTCCTGCCGTGGAGGCTGGGTGGCTGGACGTCGTACCGCCGACTCGACCAGGTCGAGGACGGCGTCGAGGTTCTCGGCCGACATGCCCATCGCGAGGTGCAGCACCAAGCCGTCGTGGACGAGGGTGAGCAGGCCGACCAGCGTCTCGACGGGGACGTCGTCGCGAACGACTCCGGCCGCCCGGCCGGTGAGCAGCCGCTCCCGCGTCGCCTTGGCGACCCGGGCGAGATGGTCCTCCCAGCGCGCCTGGAAGCCGGGGTCCGTGCGTAGCCGTCGGGACACCTCGAGCTGGGTACCGAGCCAGCCGGCATCGCGGTCGCGCAGCTCCCGCATCACCTGCACCAGGCCGTGCTCGCTGACCACCCGGGCGATCTCCTCCGCGTCGTCCTCCGCGACGGCGAGGAAGAGGCTGTCCTTGTCCGGAAAGTGGTGGAAGATCGCGCCCCTGGAGAGTCCGACCTCCTGTTCCAGCCGACGTACGGTGGCTCCCTCGTAGCCGTGCCGGGCGAAGGCCTGCCGGGCGCCGTCGACGATTTGCCGCCGCCGGTTGGCGAGGTGTTCGGGACTGACCTTCGGCACATCGGCAGGTTAGCAAACCGTACGTACGTCTCGCAATACCGTCGCTACGCGTGCCACGTCCGGACCAGTTGCGTCCTCTCCGCCCACAGCGCCCTGGCGTTCTCCGGTCCCTCAGCGCGGCTGCGCTCCTCGAAGAGCTCGCACTTCTCGATCATGATCTGCCGGCGCGCTGCCCACGGTGGCCGCTCGCCATATCCCGCGAACAGTGATCGCAGCAGCGACACCTGGTCCGGGTGGTGCATGCGGACGATCCACTCGCACCACGCCAGGTCCTCGATGGGGTCGCCACGGTGGGCGTACTCCCAGTCCAGTACCGCCGTGACGCTCTCTCTGCCGAGGTCGAACAGCATGTTCTGCGGGCCGAAGTCGCCATGGACGACGTGTTCTCCCTGCCCACCTAGCCCCATGACCAGGGCCGGGGAGACGGCGCCGAGCCGCCGCAGCAGCTGGCCGGCAAGCAGCAGCACGGCCTCACCGTGACCCTGTTCGAGAAGGTCCTGGCCATGCTCGCCGGGCCGGAGCTGCATCAGGGTGGCATCGCCCTCCACGGCAACGACCGCGGGCACGGGGAGCACCGTGGTCAAGGCTGTCAGGCAGGCGGCCTCCACCCGCTGTCGAGCCTTGGCGTCCTTGCCGACGTAGCACTTGCGGACGTCGCCGGCCGCCGTGAGCTCGGTCTCGTTCGTGTAGCCGTGCGGGAGGCGCACTCGTTCGTCCCCGATCCCAGCGAGCGGTCCAGTCAGGTCCTCGGTACCGCCTGCGAACCAGCGGCCGCGTGGCCGCTTGGCGGGCGTTGTACCACCGGCTTGCACCGTGCACCTGCGCTGGTGCACCCCCGTCGATGCGGCCATTGGGTGAAGCGGCCGCGATGACGGACCTGATCCGCTCGATCCTCGAAGACTCGGTCGGTCGATGCAGGCGGCGGGGTTCCGGCTGATCCCGGTGCGCCCCACGGCCAGGGAGATCCTGGGCGAGCGCGCCTATCCGGCCCTCCGTGACATCCCGGAGCCGGTGGAGCTGGTCAACATCTTCCGGCCCTCCGCGGCGGCGGCTGGCATCGCTGACCAGGCGTACGGATCGGCGCCAGGGCGGTGTGGCTGCAGCTTGGGCTGCGCTCCCCGCGGGCTCGAGAGGTCGCCGAGTCGGCCGGGACCGTCGACGGTCGACGGTCGACGGTCGACGGTCGACGACCCAGCGCTTTCACGAGCGGGGGAGTCGGGGCCAGGTCGCGGCGAGGCCGGGATGCAGCGGTAGCGCTGGAACCTCCAGCTCCGGCACCCAGCGCACGTCCGCACTCTCGCCGCCGCTCGGGCGCACACCCAGTCGTTGCTCGCAGCTCGCGATGACCGTGTCGAACACCCAGCCGCCGTGATCGTCACGGTACGTGGCGCGGACCTGGACGAGGGAGTGGTCGAGCCCAGCCTCCTCGGCGGCCTCCCGCAGGGCGGTCTGCTGGGACGTCTCATGACTGTCCCGCGCGCCACCCGGAAGTCCCCACGTGCCGCCGTGGTGGCTCCAGTCGGCGCGCAGCTGCATCAGCACCCAGCGCTTCCCGTCGTCGGTGTAGCGAACCAGCAGTCCGGCCGCGCCGTGGCGACCCCAGTGCCGGTGGCCCTGGCCGCACAACACCCACCCGTCCCCGTCACCTTGCACTGCGCCACCCGCCTTCCAGCCCGGTCGGTTGCCCGGAGCCGCGTCGGGTACTGCCCGGCCCATGACCGAGGCGACCAACCCGAGCCCGTCCGATCCTGCCGGTCCCACCGCTCCCGCCGGTGGTCTCGACGAGGGGCAGTCGATCCTCGACGCCGGCGCGCTCGAGGAGGACGACGCAGGGCCTCGCTCACCGGATGCGGGACTGGCCGGCGAGTCCGACGCACTTGCCTATCAGGACAGCTCTGGCCCGGCCTCGCGCTCGGGCGGCCCTGGCGAAGGCGCCTCCTGAGTACCTTCCGCACGTCGACTGCTGCGCCGTCGATGTTCAGCGCGCGGGACGTCGCTCTCTTCGCCGCAGGTACGGCCGCCGCTGTCGCGGCCGGCATCCTGCGCTACGTCGGCGCGGGCAGGGTGCTTCCCTTCGTCGTCACCGCCGTGGCGCTGGCGCTGCTCGCGAGCCTGGTCGGCCGGGGGGTCGACGCACTCGGTGACCGGCTGGGGGCCGGTGCCACCGGCGTCGTCCAGAGCGCCCTGGGAAACCTGCCCGAACTCTTCGTCGTCATCTTCGCGCTGCGGGCCGGGCTGGTCGGCGTGGTCCAGGGCGCCATAGTCGGATCGATCCTCGCCAACGTCCTGCTGGTCCTCGGGCTCGCCTTTGTCTTCGGCGGACTCCGGCACGGCACCCAGCGGTTCGCCGCCGAGCGCGCGCGGATCATCAGCCTGCTGCTCGTCCTCGCAGTTGCCGCACTGATCATCCCCTCCCTGACCGCCGCTCTGCATACGCCGGCAGCGGGTCACGAGCTGCAGCTGTCGCGGATCGTGTCCGTGCTGCTGCTGGGTCTGTTCGTTCTCTCGCTGCCGGCGGCGATCGCCCGTGGTGACAAGGACGGCACCCGGGCCACGGAGCGACCGGTACCCCAGCAACATGGCGGCTTGTGGCCGTTGCCGGTGGCTCTCGGCGTACTGGCCATCGCCGCCTTGGGTGCGGCGTTCGTGTCGGAGTGGTTCGTGCATGCGCTGGAGCCCGCCATCTCGGCGCTGGGCATCAGCCAGGCGTTCGCCGGCCTCGTGCTCGTCGCCATCGCCGGAAATGCCGTGGAGAACGTCGTCGGTATCCAGCTCGCCGCCAAGAACCAGTCGGACTACGCCCTGTCGGTGATCCTGCAGAGCCCGCTGCAGATCGCGCTGGTGCTGGCGCCGGTGGTCGTCCTGGTTTCGCCACTTGTCGGCGGAGCCGCCTTCACGCTGGTGCTGCCGCCGTTGCTCGTCGTTGGGCTGGCCCTGGCGGCGCTGGTAGCTGTACTTGTCGTCTTCGACGGCGAGTCGACCTGGCTCGAGGGTGCTGCGCTGATCGTGCTGTACGCCGTGATCGCCGCCGGCTTCTGGTGGGGGTGAGTCCGGAAAACCAGCCGCACGGACAGGGCAATCCCCTGCCGTCGACCACTTCGACCGCCGGGCCTCGGAGCGCGACACGCGGGCTGAGGTTTGCGATGGGCAGCTGGAATGCGTGGCGAGCCTGGCAAGAGGCCCCCTGGGGGAACCGCTTCTCCACAACGCCCGGTCTCTCGCGGCGGCGTTCGGCGTCGAGAAGCAGGTACGAACCAAGATGTGGCATCGACCCGTCGCGACGCTCGCATCTGCCGTCGCTGAGGGGGGAGCCATCTACCTGCGCCGGAGACCCGAGCCGGTCGCGTCACCGGTGGAGTAGCCCTGCACGTCGGCGATGACCGCGACGCTGCTCCCGCCGCCGTTGTAGATCGTGACGCTGCCCGTCGGGCTGAGCCTGCTGACCACCAGGTTGGCGACCGTCGAGTCGGCGGTGAAGTTCAGGTTGGAGGTGCCGGTGGCCAGCGCGGGTGCCACCGACAGGTAGCCCGCGGCACTCGCGGCGGTGGCGGTGACGTTCAGCGTCACCCCGTCCGCTCCGCTGGGCACCGGGGATCCGGCCGCGCCGACCACCTGCAGGGTGGCCGAGCGGCCGGCCGGGATCGGGCCGACCGCGCCGAGGCCGCGCCGGGTGTCGAGGATCCGGGACGGCGTCACGGCGTGGTAGCTCGAGCCGG